>Ga0066692_10000612_pt1 | contig 12603 bp, 10 predicted proteins | sample GraSoiAngelo_141_FD_66456 | JGI IMG/M metagenome (GOLD analysis project Ga0066692, IMG submission 66456) | Grasslands soil microbial communities from the Angelo Coastal Reserve, California, USA - 14_0929_12_40cm | ecosystem: Environmental > Terrestrial > Soil > Grasslands | place: USA... | reverse complement strand
ATGAATGGCTGCGCGAACGCGACAAGCGGTCAAAAACGGCGGCCGAGCGCCGCCTCGAGATGTTCCTTGTAGCCGCGGGGGGCGGCATGATTGAGCCCGTGACCGCCACTCTGCAGTTTCTCGGCGCGGCCGGAACGGTGACCGGCTCGATGCACCTCGTCACCGTAGGCGATCGGCGGATCCTGCTCGACTGCGGCCTGTTCCAGGGGTGGAAAGAACTGCGGGCGCGGAATTGGGATCGGCGGCTCGCGGACCCACGGGACATCCGCGCCGTGCTCTTGAGCCACGCGCACATCGATCATTCCGGGTATCTGCCGCTGCTCGCGCGACAGGGCTTTCGCGGCGCGATCTATTGCACGGCGGGCACTGCGGACCTGCTCGACGTCGTGCTCCCGGATGCCGCTCACTTACAAGAGGAAGAGGCCGAGCGCGCGAATCGGAAGGGGTACTCGCAGCACAAGCCGGCCTTACCGCTGTACACAGTGGAGGACGCGCAGGCTGCGCTGCGGTTGATGCAGCGGTGCAGCTACGACCGCGAGTTCAGCGTCGCCTCCGGCGTGACTGCGCTGATGCGTCCCGCCGGTCACATTCTGGGCTCGGCGACGGTGGAGCTGCAGCTCGATGGTGTCCGGCTGGTGTACTCCGGCGACCTGGGGCGATACGACCGGCCCATTCTCCCCGATCCGGAGCCCGTGCCCGCGGCCGATGTTCTGCTGCTCGAATCGACCTACGGCGACCGGGCGCACGCGAGCGGTGCGGAGGCCGATCTGATCCGGATCGTCCGCGACGCGGCAGACCACGGCGGCACGATCCTGGTGCCCGCGTTTGCGGTGGACCGGACTCAAGAGCTCCTGTGGATGTTGCGACGTCTCGAGGCGGCGGCTCGTGTGCCCACCCTTCCTGTGTACATCGACAGCCCGATGGCGATCGAGGTGACCGACATCTATCGCCGGCATCCGGAGGAGGTCGACGCGGAGATGGCGCGCGCGCTGGCATCGGGCGACCGGCCGCTCACCCCCGGGAATCTTCATATCGCCCGCACCGAGCAGGAGTCGCGGGCGATCAACGCCGTGCGGGGCCCGGCTATCATCATCTCGTCGAGCGGCATGGCGACCGGCGGTCGGATCCTCTATCACCTCGCCCAGCGCCTCCCGGACTCCCGCACGACCGTGCTATTCGTCGGCTTTCAGGCGGCCGGCACCCGTGGCCGGGCGCTCGAGGAGGGCGCGACCGAGCTGACGATGTTCGGGCAGACCATCCCCGTGCGCGCCCACGTCGAGCGGATCGACGCGCTGTCGGCGCACGCCGATACGGGAGAGATCCTGCGGTGGCTGGGAGGATTCACACGGCCGCCGCGCGTCACGTACCTGGTGCACGGCGAGCCGCAGCAGGCCGCGGCGCTCGCCGGCGCGATCCGCGCGCGCCTCGGCTGGGCGGTAGAGGTGGCTGCGGACGGCGCGGTGGTGCGGCTGGCCTAACGGGCGGCCGTCAACGGCCATGAGGGTCGGGTAGCAAAAAGGCCACCGTCGTTGCATCGTCTGTCATGAGTTCGCGCTCGTGGCGCTCGCGGAAGCTCGGCCGCGAATCATGATGGACCACCATCATCAACACTCCAGCCACGCCACTCCCCGGGCAGCCGGCCACGCCGGTCACGCCGATCACGCCCATATGGTGGCGGACTTTCGGCGGCGCTTGTGGGTCTCGCTGGTGCTCACGCTGCCAGTGCTCACGACCTCGCACATGATCCAGCAGTTCCTTGGGCTCCGTGACGCGCTGGCGTTCCCGGGCGACCGCTACGTTGGCTTCGGTTTCGCGTCTGCCGTCTACTTCTACGGCGGCTGGCCGTTCTTCACGGGTTTCGTGGACGAGGTCCGTGCACGCCTCCCCGGCATGATGACGCTCGTAGCGCTCGCGATCACGGTCGCCTACGCCTACAGCACGCTGGTCGTGTTCGGCCTTCCCGGCGACGTCTTCTTCTGGGAAACCGCGACGCTGATCGACATCATGCTGCTCGGTCACTGGCTCGAGATGCGCTCGGTGCTCGGCGCCTCTCGCGCGCTCGAGCAACTCGTGCGCTTGCTCCCGGCAGACGCCCACCGCCTCCGCCCGGATGGGGGGGGGGGGATCGAGGACGTGCCGGTGGCCGCGCTCCGGCCGGGCGATCGCGTGCTCGTCAAGCCGGGCGAGCGGATCCCCACCGACGGCGAGATCAGCGACGGCCGGACGACGGTGGACCAGGCCCTGCTCACCGGCGAGTCCCGGCCCGTCGAGAAAGGCCCGGGCGATGCGGTGATCGGCGGCGCGGTGAACGGTGAATCGGCTGTCACGACCAGGGTCACCCGCACGGGAGCGGACACCTACCTGGCGCAGGTGATCGAATTGGTGCGCCAGGCGCAGGAGACCAGGTCGCGAACCCAGGACCTCGCGGATCGGGCCGCGCTGTGGCTCACGATCATCGCGCTCTCCGCGGGCGCCGCGACATTCGTCGCGTGGCTCACCGCGGGACGCGAGCTGTATTTCGCGCTGGAGCGGACGGTGACCGTGATGGTGATCGCGTGCCCCCATGCGCTCGGCCTCGCGGTGCCGCTCGTGATCGCCGTCTCGACCACGCTGGCGGCGCGGCGCGGGCTGCTGATCCGCGACCGCTCGGCGTTCGAGCGGGCCCACGAGCTCGATGCCATCGTGTTCGACAAGACCGGGACTCTGACCGAAGGCCGGTTCGGCGTCACCGACGTCGTGGCGCTCGACGGGCGCAGCGAGGCGGACGTGCTGCGACTCGCGGGCGCGATCGAAAGTCGCTCCGAGCATCCCATCGCCGCCGGAATCGTGCGGGCCGTCGCGGAACGGGCGCTGCGCTATCCCGCGCCGGCCGAAGTCACGGCCATCCCCGGCAAGGGGGCGCGCGGCATCGTGGAGGGCACGGAGGTGAAGGTCGTGAGCCCGGGGTATGTGCGGGAGCTGGGGCTCGGGCCTCGGGAGTCGGGCGGACAGATCCAGCGGTTGTTGGATCAGGGTAAGACCGTCGTCTACGTGGTGGCGGATGGGAAAGTGATCGGCGCCGTCGCGCTCGCGGACGTCATCCGTGAGGAGTCGCGCGACGCGGTGCGACGTCTGCAGCGCCGGGGCATCAAGACAATCATGTTGACGGGCGATTCCGCCGCCGTCGCGGACTGGGTGGCGCAAGAGCTCGGCCTCGACGAGTACGTCGCCGAAGTGCTGCCCGACCAAAAGGCCACCAGGATCCGCGATCTCAAGGCCCGGGGCCTCACGGTCGCCATGGTCGGCGACGGCGTCAACGACGCGCCGGCACTCGTGGAGGCGGACGTGGGGATTGCGATCGGCGCCGGGACCGATGTCGCCATCGAATCCGCGGACATCGTGCTCGTTCGGTCCGACCCGCGCGACGTCGCCGCGATCGTGGAGCTCGCCCGCGCGACGTATCGCAAGATGGTCCAGAACCTCTGGTGGGCCACGGGCTACAACGCCGTGGCGCTGCCGCTCGCGGCCGGGGCCCTCTACGGCGTCGCCGGCGTCCTGCTCTCGCCTGCGCTCGGCGCCGTGCTGATGTCGGCATCCACGGTCATCGTGGCACTCAACGCACAGCTCCTGGGCCGAAGTGCGACGATCAAGGTCTGAGCGGCCACGCCGCGGGGATCCGCGACAGACCATCAAGTTCACCCCACCGGGCGGCACAATCCGCGTGACCACGGCACCGCTGGACTCGGGGCAGGGGATTCCGCCCGATCACCTGGCGCATATCTTCGACCCGTTCTACCGGGTCACCGCTGGTGGAGCCCGCTTCGAGCTCGAGCTGCCATCGGCGACCCTCCTCGAACCCGCGAGTGTGCCATGAGCCCGGGGAATCCGAGTCACCACCAGCACCCCAAGGGGACGCTGTTCCTCGTTGGCCTCTACGGGCTGCTGTTCGCAGTCAGCTGGTTCGCGGTCTACGTGTTCGTCTACCTGCGGCGCGGGGGGGTGACGCCATGAACGTCGCCCTCTACGAGAAGATCTGGATGTGGGCGGCGGGCGGCCTCATCGTCGCGTTCGTCGCCACTGTGCTCGGCGCGGCTGTCGGCAGCGGGCTGCAGCCCCCAAGCCATGTCGAGACGATTGATCCGACCAAGGTGTTCACGGACCCTCAGTTCGGGCACCCCAGCGTGACCGTGGGCCCAAACGGCACGACCGTCGTCTCGTTCGGCATGATGTTCGCCTTCAATCCCGCGGTGATTCGCGTGCCGGCCGGCAAGCCGGTCACCTTCCGGATGACCAGTGCCGACGTGACCCACGGCTTCCTGATCGTCGGCACGAACGCCAACACGATGCTCGTGCCCGGCTACGTCAGCCAGTTCACCACCACGTTCCGACGGCCGGGTGAGTATCTGATCGTGTGCAACGAGTACTGCGGCCTGGGTCATCACGTGATGTCGGCGAAACTGATCGTCGAGGAGGAAGAGAAGGGGGCGACGCCATGAGCACTCGCACCAGTCGCCTCGCCCTTGCCAATCTGTGGGTCGCCATCGTCGCGTTCGGCGTCGCGTCCGCGATGGCGCTCATGCAGGCCCTGTCGCGCGCCGCGCTCGAGCTCCCGTGGCGGACCGCGAAGATGTACTACCTGTCCGTGACGGCCCACGGCACCCTGATGGCGCTCGTGTTCACGACGTTCTTCATCATGGCGTTCGGCTACGTCGTCGCCGAGCGGTCGCTCGGCCGCTCGGTCCCACACGAGGGGCTTGCCTGGACCGGGTACTGGGTTGCGCTCGTCGGCACGCTTGCGACCGTGGCGGCGATTCTGTCGGGCAAGGCCACGGTGCTCTACACGTTCTATCCCCCCCTCAAGGCGCACCCCGCGTTCTATATCGGAGCCACGCTGCTGGTGGTCGGATCGTGGCTCTGGAGCTTCGTCGTGATCCGCAGCTACTTGGCTTGGAAGCGGGAGCATCCGGGTGAGGGCGCTCCGCTCGCGCTGCACGGGATGCTCGCGACCGTGATCGTCTGGCTGATCGCCACGGTCGGCGTGGCAGCCGAGATGCTGTTTCTGCTCATCCCCTGGTCGCTCGGTCTCACCAAGACGATCGACCCGGAGCTGGCCCGCATGCTGTTCTGGTACTTCGGGCACCCGCTCGTCTACTTCTGGCTCCTGCCCGCGTACGTGGTGTGGTACACGATCCTCCCGAAGGTGGCGGGCGGGAAGCTGTTCAGCGACCCGCTGGCGCGGCTCGTGTTCGTGTGGTTCGTGGTCCTCTCGACGCCCGTGGGCTTCCACCACCAGTTCATGGACCCGGGCATCCCGGCCTCGTGGAAGCTGTTCCATACGGTGCTCACGTTCGGGATTCTGTTCGCGAGCTTCGTCACCGCGTTCACCGTTACGGCGTCGCTCGAAGTGGCCGGTCGGGCGAGAGGCGCGACTGGGCTGCTCGACTGGCTGCCGCACTTGCCGTGGAAGGATCCGCTGTTTTCGAGCGTGGCGCTGTCGATGTTGTTGTTCGGGGTCGGCGGCATTGGCGGCGCGATCAACGCCGCCTACGGGATGAATGCCGTGGTCCACAACACCGCCTGGATCCAGGGCCATTTCCATTTGACCGTAGGAAGCGCGGTGGCATTGACGTTCATGGGCACGGCGTACTGGCTGTTGCCCCGGCTTACGGGACGTGAGCTCGAGCTCGGGCTGCTGGCCAGGGTGCAGCCCTACTTGTGGTTCCTCGGGATGCTGTTGTTCGCGATTTCGAACCATATCACGGGGCTCATGGGCATGCCCCGCCGCATCTACGACGCCAGCTACGGTGGTAGTGTCGCGGCCCAGGCGTGGAGTGGCTGGACGGACTTGTCAGCGCTCGGTGGCGTTTTCCTCTTCACGAGCGCCGGGTTCTTCATCCTCGTGATGCTCGGGACCGGACTGGCTGGGAAGCGACGGGACGCGGAGCCGATCGAGTGGGCCGAGCCCCTCGAGCCCACCAGTCCGAAGGCGACCTTGTTCGACCGCTATGGGCTGTGGACGGCGGTGGCCGTGGTGCTGGTGCTCATCGCTTATGCCTACCCGCTGTGGTCGCACCTGCAGATGCAGCGGTACGGGTCTCCGGGGTTCACTCCGTTTTGATCGCCTTCATGCGGCCTCATAAATCCCTCAGGACCGGGCTGCCATACTGGTCTCGAGGCGAGGCGTAAAGGTCCGCGGGGGGACTTAGTCAGGCTGCGGTGGATGGCGACGCAACAGTGCCGCCGCCTCGTCGATGCGCCCGATGTAGGCCCGGACTGTCTCGCGCGCCCCGCGCCGGGGCACCACGAAGTGGGAATCGTCGGGCTGCACGCTCTTCAGGTCGTCGACCATCAAGTCCCCGCCATGCGCCTCGACCGTCGCTTCGAACCGCTCGACGGCCGTGAGCAGGTCGACGAGATCTTCGGGGCTCTCGGAGCCGGTCGTTACGATCCCGCGGCTCCGCAGCCGCGCCGCGACTTCCGACATCGCCGCGGCTCGCTGTTCTGCTTCTTCGTCGTCGTACCTCTTCATATGTAGTCTTTCCACCCAGGTGAATTGCCGGTCTCGCGCAGCGACTTGAGAGACGATAGCATCACCGGCCAGCTCGTGATAGGTCCCCGTACGCGGTCGTTTCACCGTTACCACCTCCGACCGGTTCCACGCGCGCCGAGAGCCGACTACGTTTCTCCCATTCTTCTCTCAGCCCTCCTCGAAGCCGCTTGGCGCGCGATCAGCCGCTGGCGACCGGCTCGCACGCGGCGCCCGTCGCCGCGCGCGCGACACGAGTACGACCTGCCCCGCTGGGCGCGGGTCGGGCGCAGCCGCCGAAAGCACATCGAGCGCGTGGCGGCGCTGCTCGAGGAATGGGCCGACCAGATGGGCGTGTCAGACGCCGAGCGCGACCGCTGGCTCCGGGCGGCGTGGCTGCACGATGCGCTCCGCGAGACGCGCCTCGCGGCGAACACGACTCACGGCGCCGCGGCCGCGGATCGCGCCGCCAACGATGGCGAGACCGACCGCGGAGTGCTCGACGCGGTTCGCTACCACAGCTGCGGATACGCCGGTTGGGACGACGTGGGCAAGATGCTGTATCTCGCGGACGCCCTCGAACCCGGTCGCAAGCCCCACCGCAAGGAGCGGGCCCGACTGGCCGAGCGGGTACCCCACGAGCGGGACCGGGTGCTCCGGAAAATCGTCGCCTACGAAATTCGCCAGCGGACACGCGGGGGCCGGCCGATCGACCCGCTCACGACCGAGTTCTGGAACTCCCTCAGGAGAGGGTCGACCTGAGGCGCGCTACGTCGACTGTCGGCTTGGGGAACTTCATGTCACACGCGTCGAGCGTCTCCACCAGGATGCGCGACACCGCGAAGTCCCGCACCCACTTCCTGTCGGCCGGCACGACGTACCACGGTGCGCTCTCGGTGCTACAGCGACTGAGCGCGTCCTCATACGCTTCCAGGTAATCGTCCCAATACTTCCGGTCCTCGAAATCACCCGGCGAGAGCTTCCACTGCTTGGTCGGATCGTCCAGCCGTTCCTCGAAGCGCCGCTTCTGCTCGGCCTTGCTGATGTGCAGGAAGAACTTCACCACAATGGTTCCATTCTCCACGAGCAGCCGCTCGAAGGCGTTGATCTGGTCGTAGCGCTGGGACCACGCATCCTTAGGCACGAGCTTTCGGACGCGCGTGACCAGGACTTCCTCGTAGTGCGAGCGGTTGAAGATCGCGATGTCCCCCCTGGCGGGCACGGCGCGGTGCACCCGCCACAAAAAATCGTGCTCCAGCTCCTCCCCGACCGGTACCTTGAATGCGGTCACCCGGCAGCCCTGGGGGTTCAGCCCGCTCATGACGTGGCGGATCGTCCCGTCCTTGCCGGAGGCATCGATTCCCTGCAACACCACGAGCAGCGCCCGGCGGTGCTCCGCATACATCAGGTATTGCAGCTCGTCCAGGCGAGCAATGTTCTTCGCGAGCATCGTGTCGGTCGCGCTGCCCTTCTCGAGCCCGAGCGTGTCGTCGGAGTCCCGGGCGGCGAGTTGCACCCCCTTCCCCGGCGGGACGAGGAGGCGTTGGCGCAGATTCACCGGTCAAGATCGCGACGGCGCTTTACCCAGCGCTTGCTGGACCATCAGCAGCTCGCCCAGGTTGTCCTTCGTAACCAGGCCGACGAGTTGCCCGTTCTGAACGACCAGGAGGGTATCGGAGCCTCGTTGCCGCAGCCGGCCCAGCGCTCCTTCGAGCATGTCCCGGGGGTCGGCGGTTTCGATGTCCCGGTGCATGACGTCGTCCACCCGCGCCTCCTGCCCGCGCCGGGCCAGCGCGTGCAGCAGATCGGAGCGGGTCAGGACTCCCGCCACCCTCCCGTTGTCCACAACGGGGAAGTCCTGCTGAAAGCCGGCCAGCAGGTAGTCCACCGCCCGTCGCACGGAATCATGCGGCTCCAGAACGCGGAAATCCGTGATCATCGCCTTTGACACAGGGATGCCGCCGACCGCCGAGCGCATTTGCGCCATCGAGGCCTCGCTGCTGGCCCCCAGCCAGACGAACAGCGCGATGAAGACGAGGAACGGATTGGTGAAGAGCCCAATGAAGCCGAACACGAGGGCGATCCCCTGGCCGACGGCCGCCGCGATCTGCGTGGCCCGCACGTAGTCCATCCGCAACGCCAGGAGCGCCCGTAGGACACGCCCGCCATCCATGGGAAACGCGGGGAGCAGGTTGAACGCGGCGAGACTCACGTTGATCCAGAGCATCTGGCTGAGAAAGCCGCCGCCCGCCTGACCCACCGCCCTGTACGGGGCAGGTCCCGAGCCGAGCGCGAGCACCGCGAGCAGAATGGCGGCTAATACCACATTCACCGCGGGCCCGGCCAGGGCGACGAGCAGTTCCTGTTTCGGCTGGTCGGGGATCCGCTCCAGCCTCGACACGCCGCCGATCGGCAGGAGCGTGATGTCGCGCGTCGTGATCCCGAACCGCCGTGCCGTGAGCGCGTGTCCCAGCTCGTGGAGCACGACGATCCCGAACAGCGCGAGAATGAACCCGATTCCACTCAAGGCATCTCTGGCGCTGTGCCGCGCCAGGTAGTAGCTGAGGCCCACCCAGCCCAGGAGGATCAAGAACGTCATGTGCACGTAGAGGTCGATCCCCGCGATGCGGCCGATCCGCCACGACCACCTCATGTGTCACCTCTTTCTGAGACTGGTGGGACGCCAGCTGGGCCATCTAGCCTAGTCCCGCGACCGGCTCGCCGCTAGAAGCCCGTTGGGGCTCGGGAGTACCTTGCAAGGTCATGCCGCCTCGCCACGGCGGTGGCCCGGTCCTGCAATGAACGTTATTTTCGGCTCACTATGAAACGCGCAGCCGGTGCAAGTGATGTTGGACTGGCGCGCTCGCCGACCGGGACGGCGCGTCTGGTGTTCGATCTCGCGCGCCCGTATCGCGGCTGGTTCGTCATCATCCTGCTGGCGATGCTGGTCGAAGCGGCCACCGGGCTGGCAGGCCCCTGGCCCCTCAAGATCGTTATCGACTATGCTGTCGGGCATCAGCCCGTTCCCCACTGGGTCGTCCGGCTGCTCGGCCCTGGGCTCGCCGCCGACGGGATGGCGCTTGGGGCGGCGGCGGCCCTCTCTCTGGTGCTGCTCGCCGTGCTCGGTGGCGTCGCGTCGTACGTCGACAGCTACTACACGGAGAGCGTGGGCCAGTGGGTGGCCAATGACCTCCGCCTGCGGCTGTACAACCACGCGGAACGCCTCTCGTTCAACTACTACGACACGCACCAGACGGGATTGATCCTCAGCACGATTACGGACGACGTCGCTACCGTCCAGGACTTTGTGTCGTCGTCTACGTTGAGCATCCTCGTCGATCTCATGACGATCGTCGGCATGCTCGGCCTGATGTTCTGGCTCAACTGGGACTTCACGCTCATCGTCGTGGCCATCACGCCGTTTCTGCTGCTGTTCGTTGCGCGATTCAGGCGAGCGATCAAGCGCGCGACGCATGAAGTGCGGCGCCGTCAGAGCGACATCGTCGACGTGCTCCAGACAGGACTCGAGTCGGTGCGAACGGTGCAGGCCTTCGGCGCACAGGACATCGAGGCGGCGCGGCTCGGCGAGGTCAGCCGCGCCACCGTGAGAGCCGCTCTCGGCGCCCGGCGCGTCAAGTCCCTCCTGTCGCCGGTCGTCGCCGTCATCGTCTCGCTATGCACGGCCATGGTGCTGTGGCGTGGCGCCGGCCTCGTCCTCGCCGGAACGATGACGATCGGATCGCTCATCGTCTTTCTCGCGTACCTCGCCAAGTTCTTCAAGCCGGTGCAGGACCTGGCCAAGATGACCAACGCCGTCGCCGCGACCAATGTCGGACTGGAGCGGATCCGGTCCATCCTCGACATCGGCGTCAGCGTCGGGGAGCGCCGCGACGCCCGTGAGCCCCAACCGTTCAAGGGCGCCATTACCTTCGAGCACGTCGCCTTTTCCTACAAGCCGGAGGCCAGCGTCCTCGCGGACGTCGCCTTCTCGATCGCCCCGGGTCAGTTCGTGGGGGTGGTAGGCGTGACGGGTAGCGGCAAGTCGACCATCGTGAGCCTGATTCCTCGGTTCTACGATCCGACGGCCGGTCGCATCCTGATTGACGGAACCGACATCCGCGACTACACGCTCCAGGGAATCCGCCGCCAAATCGGCTTCGTGTTGCAGGACACCGTACTGTTCCGAGGGACCGTGCGCAACAACATCGCGTATGGCCGTCCCGACGCCACCGAGGACCAGATCATTGCCGCGGCACAACTCGCCAACGCGCACGAGTTCATCGTCCGGATGCCCCGCGGCTACGACACCCCCATCGGCGAGCGCGGCGTCACGCTCTCGGGCGGCCAGCGCCAGCGGATCGGCATCGCGCGGGTGCTCATCCGCAACGCGCCGATCCTCATCCTCGACGAGCCGACTGCGGCGCTCGATACGGAGTCGGAGAAGCTGGTGATGGAGGGTCTGGATCGTCTCATGAAGGGGCGCACGGTCATTACGATCACGCACCGGCTGAACACGATCCGCGACGCCGACACGATCATCGTGTTGCACGACGGGGTCGTGGCGGAGCAGGGCACGCACGACGAGCTGCTGGCCCGGAGCGGAATTTACGCCGACTTGTACTGGACGAGGGTCTCGCCCGTCGGATCATCCGCGTCGCACTCCACCGAACCGACCGGAGGAGCATCCGCGTGAGCCGCACGCTGATCGTCCTCCCGGATGACGCCGTCACGCCGATCCTCGCGGCGATACATGGCGCGTCGCGGACGCTGCGCGTCAAGATGTTCGTCTTCTCGGACCCGACGTTGCTCAAGGCGGTCCTGGCGGCGAAGCGGCGCGGCGTGAAGGTCCGCGTGATGCTCAACCCTGCCCGCCGCAGTGGCGAGCAGGACAACGAGGCCACGCGCGAGGCGCTGGAGCGAGCGGGCATCGACGTGAACGACGCCAATCCTGCCTTCGATTTGACGCACGAGAAATCGATGGTGGTGGACGATCACACGGCGTTCGTCGCGTCGCTCAACTGGACGACGAAGAACATGACCGAGACGCGTGACTACGCCGTCGTCACGACCAGCCGCCACGAGGTGGCTGAGATCGTCGAATGCTTCGAGACCGACTGGGACCGGGGAGCCTTCACGCCGCCCGAGCGGAGTGAGCTGGTCTGGTGTCCCGGGCCGGGGCGCGATCGGCTTTCCCGCTTCATCGACGAGGCCAGGCACACCCTGTTCGTGCAGAACGAGCGCTTTCAGGATATGCTGATCATCGAGCGCCTGGTCCGCGCGGCGCGCCGCGGTGTGAAGGTGCACGTCATGGCGCGTCCGGCTCATGCGCTCAAGCGAGAGAAGCTGGTGGAGGGTGTCGGCGGTCTCAGGATCATGGACGACGTGGGGATCAAGGTCCACAAGCTCAAGCACCTCCGGCTGCACGGCAAGATGATGCTCGCGGACGGGGTCGCCGCGATCGTCGGCTCGATCAACTTCGCGGCCGGTAGTCTCGACGGCCGGCGCGAGCTGGCGATCGAGGTGCGCGACGACGAGGTCGTGGATCGGCTGCACAAGGTCGCCCGACACGACTGGGAGCATTCGCCCCCCCTCGATCTCTCGGACGAGGGGTTGCTCGCCGACCTGGAGGACCGCGTTGAGGGCGGCGCGGAGATGCTCGGCATAGACGCCACACGCTCACGCCCGCGCGACTAACACCTCCATCGCCCGACGATGGTGCTCGGCGGCTGTCGCGTGAGGTTCAACCGGTCGTCAGTTAGGATCTTCGAAGCCCACTCTGGTTCCGCTGCTCCCGCAGAGCTTGCCAGCAATACCAGGCGGCCGCTGTTCGGTAGGGCCGGAACCGCTCGCCTTCCACCTCGAGCTGTTTCGGCGTCGGGAGCTTCCGCAGCCCGTAGGCCAGCGCGTAACCCTGGCGCACGCCGTAGTCCCCCACCGGCCACACATCGAGTCGCCGCAGTTGGAACATCAGGAACATCTCGGCGGTCCAGCGTCCGATCCCACGGACGCTCGAGAGGCGTGTGACGACTTCCTCGTCGGCGAGCCTGCCGATGCGATTGAGCGGGACAGTACCATCTAGGACCCTCGCCGCGAGATCT
>Ga0066692_10000609_pt1 | contig 12625 bp, 10 predicted proteins | sample GraSoiAngelo_141_FD_66456 | JGI IMG/M metagenome (GOLD analysis project Ga0066692, IMG submission 66456) | Grasslands soil microbial communities from the Angelo Coastal Reserve, California, USA - 14_0929_12_40cm | ecosystem: Environmental > Terrestrial > Soil > Grasslands | place: USA... | reverse complement strand
TTCGCGATTGGGGACAGCTTCGTGCAGGCCGATCTCGCGCGAACCCTGGAACGCCTTGCCGACGAGGGGACGGATGGGTTCTATCGCGGCCAGATAGCCGAGCAGATCGTCTCGGATTTCGAGGCCAACGGCGGGTTCATCACACGCGACGATCTCGCTGGCTACCGCGTCAACGTGACGGAGCCGCTGCGCGGGACGTATCGCGGGCTGTCCGTGGTGACGGCCGGCCCACCTTCGGCGGGCGTCACGCTGCTCCAGATGCTCAACTACCTCGAGGGCTACGACGTCGGGGCCCACGGGTGGCCGAGCACGGAGGCGGCGCGACTGTTGGTCGAGGCGATGGCCTGGGCGGTGGCGGACCGTGAGCTGCATGTGGCCGACCCGCACTTTGTCGAGGTTGCCACCGGCGCCCTGGCGGACAAGGACTACGCCGCCAAAGCGCGCGAGGTGGCGGCGGTCGGGGTGAGGGCGGTGCACGATCGGCCGGACACGACCCAGGTTTGCGTAGTCGACGACTCCGGCAACGCCGTCTCGCTCACGCACACCCTTGGTTCGGCGAGCGGGGTGGTCACCCCTGGCCTCGGCTTTGGCTACAACGACTACATGAATTGCTTCGACCCGCGGCCGGGACAACCCAACTCGATCCGGCCTGGGAAGACCCGCGCTACGAGCATGACGCCCACGCTCGTCTTCGACGGCGATCGCCTGCGGGCGTGCATCGGGGCGCCGGGCGGGACCAAGATCGTGACCGCGATCCTGCAGGTGTTGATCAACGTTCTCGATCACGCCATGACGCCGGTCGAGGCGGTGAGCGCGCCGCGCGTCGACTGTCAGGGCGATGTGGTGCAGGTCGAAGGCCGCATCCCGCTTGCGGTCAGCCGAGGGCTGGAGGCGCGGGGCTACCAGGTCAACCGCCGGACGTTGAGCTACGACTCCTACTTCGCGCGTCCGCAGGTGATCGCCGGTGAGAAGGACGGCTTCCTCCACGGCGCGTCGGATCCGCGGAAGGACGGGGGCACGGCGCTGGACACTGAGACCGAATGAGGTTCAAGGACAAAGTCGCGCTGGTCACGGGCGGCGGGCGTGGAATTGGCGCGGCCACGGCGAAGCTTTTTGCCTCCGAGGGTGCGCGCGTTGCGGTGTCGGACCTGGACGAGGTCCCCGCCCGCGAGGTGGCGGAACCGATCGGCGGGCTCGCCGTCGCCTGCGACGTGAGCGTGCGGGGCGATGTCGAGGCTATGGTCGAGCGTGTCACGAAGGAGCTCGGAGGGCTCGACATCCTGGTGACGTGTGCGGGGATCATCCGTGACAACCTGGTGTTCAAGATGACCGACGAAGACTGGGACGCCGTCATCGACACGCACCTCAAGGGCACGTTCCTGTGCGCTCGGGCGGCGCAGGGGTCGATGGTCGACAAAAAGTACGGAAAGATGGTGTTTCTCTCCTCGACCTCCGCGCTGGGCAACCGCGGGCAGGCCAACTACTCAGCGGCGAAGGCGGGCCTGCAGGGGATGGCGCGGACGCTTGCCATCGAGCTGGGGCCGTTCAACATCAACGTCAACTCCGTGGCCCCGGGCTTCGTCGAAACGCGGATGACGCGCGCCACCGCTGAGCGCATGGGCATGGACTTCGAGACGTTCAAGCTGGGCGCGGCCTCGCAGATCCCGCTCCGCCGCATCGGACAACCGGAAGACATCGCCAGTGTCATCGCCTTCCTCTGTAGCGATGATTCCAGCTTCGTTTCAGGGCAGACGATCTACGTGCGAGGAGGGCCCTGAGCGCCGATCTCGCCTCGATCGGCACCAAGCAAGCTTGGACGGCCCTCGAGCGTTGTACCGCCCATGAGGCTGGGAATTGGCTTGCTTGCGAAGCGGCGATTCCAGACCCTGGCCATGCGAACCTCTGTTCGCTTGAGCGCCAAAACGCGCGCAAATCGCAAACTGGAATTCAATTCAACCCCGATTTACGAACTGACGTTCGCCAAAGCGACGGTGTTGTCCCAAAAGGTTGACGGGTTCCGCGGGGGTCTGCTACGTTGACCGCCGTTCTCTGGGGATCGGTCCAGCCCGCGGACCGTGTTCACTACGATCGCAACGTTTAGGGGTAGACAATTGCGAGTTCATCGGTACCTGACCCATGCTGTCGTGCTTGCGATAGCTGTGGCCATTTCGTCGTATGCATCGATGGACCGCCATGTTCCTGCTTATTTGACCTCTCGACTCGGCACCGTCAACGCTGAAGCGGTGGTTGCGGGCGAGGGAGGCATGGCCGGTGATGTGACCCTCGGCCGCTACAGCACGATCATCAAGCCGGTGGCGATCCCGACGGCCGCGCCGGTCAGCCACAGGCCGTTCACATACACCGTTCAGCCCGGCGACTCGCTGGCGTCGATTGCATCCAAGTTCCACGTGACGGTGAGCCAGATCCGCTGGTCCAACTCAAACCTTTATTCGGATGACAAGGTTGCCACCGGCGACAAGCTCGTGATCCCGCCGGTGCCGGGTCTCGTGGTCACCGTCAAGGCGAGTGACACGCTCGACGCTCTTGGCGTCAAGTACCAGGTGGACCCACAGAGCATCTATGACTTCAATCGGCTGAGCAGCCCCCAGCTCGTGGCCGGAACCGTGCTGGTCATCCCCAACGGAGTGGGTGGCGCCTTCCCGCCGCCGCCGTCGGTCTACCAGCTGCTGATGCGCTCGGGAGTGCACAGCGCGTACCAGGTCACCGTGCTCAACTGCTGTCTCGGCCCATACACCGGCCCGCCCCAGAACAGCTTCCCGCGAGGTTGGTGCACCTACTACGTGGCGACCAAGCGCCTCGTAACCTGGACCGGCGACGCGGGTTACTGGTACCAGAACGCGGCGGCGAAGGGTTACGCGGTCGGACCGACGCCGAAGCCGGGCGCGATCATGGTCACCTGGGAGAGCTGGGCCGGCCATGTCGCGTACGTCGAATCTGTGAATGCCGACGGATCATGGGTCGTGACTGAGATGAACTGGGTCGCGTTTGGCGTTATCGACCAGAGAACGATCAAGCCCGGTCAGCTCGGCAGGGCCTTGGTGGGGTTCATCTACTAGAGGGTCAGACGGTCGCCGATGCGGGTTCGACTGTTCTTTTGGCCCACTCGGCTTCCATGCTCTCCGTGTCCGGTTTGACAGTTCGCAGCCCTGTCGCGGCGATGATGGCCGCCACGACCAGCAGGGTCGGCGAGGTGATGAGAAGGGCCAGCTGAAGGTTGTGGAGCTGGTCCGAGATCCAGCCCACGTCGAACGTGGAGTGCGAGTCGCCGAACACGTGGGAGACGAAGAGCAGCAACGTGACGCTGCTGGCTCGCAGCGCCGGGGAGACCACGTTCTGGGAGACCGCGGTGAACGGCCCCGACTGCAGATAAAGCGCGATGACTGTGATGAGGAACGCCGGCACGAAGATCGGAATCGGCCCGATGTTGAGCGGCGCGATGAGCGCGATGGTGATGAAGACGGCGCCGGCAAGGAAGCCCGCGATGCCCACCTCGAGGTGCGCCGCGGGACGGGTCTTGGCAAGGCGGTCCGCGATCCAGCCGCCGGCGAGCGTGCCGATCAGCCCGCCGGCGACGAGGACGCCCCCAGAGAGCAGGCCCGCGCCTGTGACGGAGATGTCGAATCGCCGGTGGAGCACGGTCGGAAGCCAGAACGCATTGGACGCGAGCACGAAATAGAGCACGGTCTGCGAGAGCACCGCGGCGCGCAGCGTCGGAATGCGCATCAGATTGATGAAGGTCCGGGCGCTGGCGTCGGTGGTGCGCCTGACGGCAATTCCGACCTTCTCCATGCTTCCACGCAGCGGCTCGCGCATCGTGAAGGCGAGAAACGCGAGGATCAGCCCCGGCAGCGCGGCGATGAAGAAGGCGCTGCGCCAGCCGAAATGGTCGGCGACATAGCCGCCGCCGGCGTAAGCGGCGGCGATGCCGAACACGCTGCCGGCGCCCCAGATCGACATGACGCGCCCGCGCTGCTCCTTAGGGAAATAATCCGACACAAGCGAAGTGCCGGCAGGGTAGTAGCTGGCCTCTCCAATCCCCACCGCCGCCCGGCTGAGAAACAGATGGACGTAATTGGCGGCGAGCCCCGAGAAGAGCGTGGCCAGGCTCCAGATCGAGACCCCGACCCCGATCACGGTCTTGCGCACCCCGCGGTCGCCCCAGTAGCCGAAGGGAAGGGCGGCGATCGCATACACGAGCAGGAAGGCGGTGGCCAGGAGCCCGACCTGCGCGTCGCTCAGATGGAACTCGGTCTTGATCGGCGTCACGATGGCCGCGCCGACGTAGCGATCCAGGTAGTTGAGGAAGTTGATGCCGACCATCACCGCGAGGACGTAGCGGGCGTAGCCTCGCGACACGGCGCCATTCTATTTGGCCGTGACGCTGCCCGAAGCCCACAGACATGATTGCGTACGATTACTTGTCCTTAGTGGGTCGGCTGGGCATTGGCGAGCTCAAGTGGCTGTAAACCACCCGCGAAAGCTGTGGGGGTTCAAATCCCTCCCGGCCCACTCCCCAGGATTCGGGGCCGAAGCCGCATCCAAGCGAAATCGACCGAACGGTTGATGCCCGGCCGAATACGCCTCGGCTACCTTGCGTCACATGACGAACCAATTCGCACCAGACGCCTTCCTTTCCGCTCTTTCGTCGCGTGACTTCGGACGTTTGGCCGAGAGCCTGGCACCCGATGCGCATGCGCGAATGCTCTTGCCTCCAGGACCCGAGGTGCGCTGTGGGCGCGAGGAAATCGCTCGTCGTTTCGAAGGTTGGTTCTCACGCGCCTCGGACTTCGAGGTGATGGACTCCCGCCGTGTCGAGGTCGGGCCCCGAACCCGACTGAGCTGGCGTTTCCGGCTGAGCCGAGACGGCCAGTCGCGCGAGGTTATCGAACAGGTCGCTTTCGTCAGCGTCGGGCCGGAAGGCATCTCCGAGATCGATCTGCTCTGTTCGGGTTTCCTGCACGAGAAAAGTGCCGTCGCCTCGTTCTCAGACGACGCCGCCGCGTCTTGCAGCCTCCGATAATGTGCGAATTATCGGCACGCTGGAGGCGGTCAGTCCGTAATCGATAAGCCCAGGTCTGAAAACAGCCTGCGCCTGGCCGAGCTCCTTGCGGCAGTTTCACTCGCCACCGACTTGTCGCACGACGTGCCTGCGGAGAGCGCGCTTCGAGATACGGTTCTGGCAGTCGAGCTCGCCCGCCTCGCGGGCTGGAGCGCCGCCGACGTGTCGGACGTCTACTACCTCGCACTCCTCTATCACATGGGATGCACGGGTGCGGTCGCGGCGCAGAGCCGGCTAGGCGGCGGCGACGACATCAACGTCCGTCGATGGATGTCGGAGGCGGACTTTGCCGATCGGCCAGCACTCATGCGCATTGTCGTCACCAGGTTGGCGGGGCAGTGGGGGCCGTCCGGATTGGCGCAGGGCATCGCCTCGCTGGCGACAGCCGGCCGCGACATGCCGGAGGCATTGGCTAACATCGCCGAGGCGGCCGCCCGCCTATCACAAAGGCTGGGCGCGAGCCCTCGCGTCACCGAGGCGCTCAGCCACGCGTATGGACGGTGGGACGGCGAGGTCTTCACGTCGCTGCCGAGCGCGGAAGGCCTGTCGCCGGCCGCCCGCCTCGTGCACCTGGTCCATGTGGCCCAGATCTATCACCAGACCGGAGGCGGCCAGGTCGCGGATGCCATAGTCCGGCAGCGCAGCGGGACGGAGTTCGATCCAGAGCTCGCGAGGCTCTGGCTGCAGAACAGCCACGATCTCTTGCACACGCTGTCTTTGGATTCTGTGTGGGATCAGGTGTTGAGCGCCGAGCCCGAGCCGCATCGGCGCGTCGCACCATCCCATTTGGACGAAATCAGCCGGGCGCTTGCCGATTTCGTCGATCTGGCATCGCCTTTCACGCACGGGCACTCTACTGGCGTTGCGCGGCTGGCTGAGGCTGCCGCGTTGAACGCTGGCTTGGTCCCCGACGATGCGGCCACGGTGCGGCGAGCCGCCCAAGTCCACGACCTTGGCATGGTGAGCGTGCCCAACCGTGTCTGGATCAAGCGTGGGTCGCTCAATCAATCGGAGTGGGAGCGGGTTCGCCTGCACCCCTATCACACCCAGCGCATCCTGAGCCTCGCAGCCCCTCTGCGCGCTTCCGCAACGATCGCGGGCCTCCATCACGAGCGACTTGACGGCTCCGGCTACCACGTTGGGCTGCCTGCAAACGCATTGCCATTCACTGCCCGTCTGCTCGCGGTGGCGGAGATCTACCAGTCGATGAGCGAGGATCGCGCTTGGAGACCGGCGCTCAAACCTGACGAGGTGGCGCGCCAGTTGCAGAGGGAGGTCGCGGCTCGGCGCCTGGATTCCCGAGCTGTTGAGGCGATGCTCTTGGCCGCTGGCCAGCCCAAGCAGAAGGGAAGGTCGAGTCACGGGTGGCCTGCAGGTCTTACGGACCGTGAAGTCGATGTACTGAGGGCGATCGCACGGGGACTCGCGAACAAGCAGATCGCGGGCGAGCTCCATGTCTCCCAGGCCACGGTTCACACGCACGTCATCAACCTCTACGGGAAGATCGGCGCCAAGACTCGGACGGGCGCCACGCTCTTCGCCCTAGAACACGACCTGGTCCAGGTCGCGACCGGCTGAAAGATCGACCGAACGGTTGATGCGGCCCTGAACGGCCGCGCCTAGCCTGCGTCACAAGATGAAACAGCAATTACCGCACTTACAGATCTCAAGGTTCTGCAAAGCTAGGCCCGAGGCAGTCTACGACCTGGTCGCCGATCTTCAGACCCACCTCGACTGGGCTGGAGCCCGCCAGACCCGGGACTTCCACCTCGTCTCGCTTGAAGCACCGCCGGGACCGGCCACGGTCGGAACCACCTTTTCGAGTACGGGCGTGATCCCGATGTCCCGGAGGCGATGGTCCGATCGCTCCACGGTCACGGTGGCTGACCGGCCGCTGAAGTTCGAGATCACGACCCAGGCCACGGCCGGCGAGCGCAATGCCATGACCGCGGTCTACCGGCACACCTACGAGATCTCGCCCGCGGCCGCCGGGTCGCGCGTGACCTACACGCTGACGCAGCTCTCGATCACGAACCCCATGCTTCGCTGGGCGCTGCCGGGCATGGAGCGAATGACGTGGCTCATGACTCCGATGTTCGCGGGCCGCGGATTGCGCAATCTGCTCGCCCTCGCCGAAGAGATAGACCTGCCCACGCAGGCGGGGGCCCGCCATCCGTTGTCGCCGGCAGTCGGATACACACAGGAGAAGTGACCTTGCCTCTTTTCTTAGACATCCACGAGGAGCTCCCGGCTGGCGCCACCGCAGCGGACGTGGCTCATGCTCACGAGGCGGACCTGGCCAAGCAGGACGCCTACGGCGTCAAATACATCAGGTACTGGGTTGACGAGAGAGACCACAAGGCGTTCTGCCTCGTCGAGGCGCCCACCGCGGACGCGGCGATGCGCGTTCACCGGGAGGCGCACGGGCTGGTCGCCAACCGCATCCATGAGGTTATCGAAGGAAGCTAAACAAGCCGCCAGCGAAATCCGCCGGACTATTCGCGCACCGGACGCTGATGCTGCTGCTGGAACATCTCGCGGATTTCGTTCACGGTGGTCGCATCCTCGGGCTTCTTGTCGGCGGAGCGGAAGGACACGATGCGCGGGAACCGCAGCGCGAATCCGGGCTGGTCGCCGACCTTGCCGGCGGTATGCCGCGGGCTGGGCGTGATCTCGTCGGCCAGGACCTCAACGACCACCTCAGGCCGCAGCCAGACGTCCGGGACGAGCAGCGAGTTGACGCGCGCCGGCTTCTCGCTCACCTCCAGCTGGTTCATCTGCTTGTGGAGGTCGCGCCAGCCCTCGTCTGAAAGGCCGGTCCCGAGCTTGCTGATGCTCACGAACTCGTCCTTGTCGCTGTCATAAACGCCCGCGAGGAGCGCGCCCGCGCCGAACTCCGCACGCTTCCCCTTGCCGCCGTAGTAGCCGATCAGCACGACATCGACGGTGTCCGTCAGCTGACCGCTCGTGTTCCGCTTCAACTTCACCCAGTTGAAGTTGCGGGCGCCGGCCTGATACGGAGAGTCGAGGCGTTTGGCCACAACGCCCTCGAGCCCGCGGCTTATGTTGTCGAGAAGCTCACGCGTCAGGACGTCGACCGAATCCGTCCTCGTCAGTGGCGCCACCTGCAGAGTGTCCGATCCCTCGAGCAGGTCAGCGACGATCGCGAAGCGCTGCTCGTAAGGCAGAGGAGTCAGGTCGGTCCCGTCTCGAAACATGATGTCGAAGACGAACGCCCGCAGCGGTGTCGTGGCGGCGAATTCGTCGATCCCCTCCTTGCGCCGTCGCGCGGTGGTTTCCTGGAAAGGGACGTATTCCTCCGACTCCGGCCTGTACGCGATCGCCTCGCCGTCGAGGATCACGCTCTTCACCGCGAGCGCGTTGGTCGCCTCGACCAGCTCGGGGAACATCGGTGTCATCGTCTCGAGGTTTCTCGAGAAGATGCTGACCTCGCCGGCGTCTTTATGGATCTGGACGCGCAAGCCGTCGTATTTCGGCTGCACGCCTACGAGCCCGAGCTTCTTGATCACCGCCTCCGGGTTGGGCAGACGCTCGGCGAGCTGGCTGCGGATCGGCTTGCCGACGGTGACCTTGATCGCATCCAAGCCCGATACGCCCTGGGCCCAGAGAGTCCGCGCGATGAGGCCCAGGTCCGAGCTCCGGTTGTAAGCGCCTTCGAGGACCGGGCGCAGCGACCGATCGCCCTGCTTGGCGAACGAGAGCGCGTCGAGGACCGTCGGGTCGCCGATGCCCAGCCGCATCTTGCCCATCGTGATCCGGACCAGGTGCTTGGCCGAGGCCGCGTCCAGCTCGCCAAGAAGGGCGGCGAAGAGGTCGAGCTTCGCCTTCAGGCTGCCTTCGCCGCTGGTGCGCGCTATCTCCCACAGACGCCGGTGCACGTCGACGACAGCCGGCGTGCCGGCCCGGATCTTGGGCGCCAGCGCCTGGGCGGTAAGGCCGAGGTCGCCGGTCTGCCGGTAGGACTTCGTGACGTCTTCCTTGGACTTGCCATACGCCATTGCCATCGCTGAGATGAGCAGCCTTTCGCCCAGCCCGATCTCGACGGGCTCGAAGAAGGGCGCCAGCCGGCCCTGGATGAGGTAAGTGATCGGCTCGATCTCTTCTACGGAGCAGGCCTTGTAGACCTCGGAGAGAATGCGAACCAGCTCATTGCGTCCGCTGGTCGCCTCCAGCTGGTCAAGGTACGCGGCCAGGTCGCCGAACTTCATACGCGCTCTCGAAGCCAGCCCAATGCCGCCGCGCCGGAGCTGAGGATGGAGATGTGTCCGTCGTCTGGGCGCAGCCACAGCTCCGCCGAGGGAATATGGCGCGCCAGCCACTTGCCGTGCGAGCTGGGCACGACCCGGTCTCGGCCGCCGTGGACGACGAGGACCGGCCGGCTGACCTGCTCCGGCGCAAACCCCCACCGGCCGACGTATGCCAGGTTGTCATCCACCATTCCACTTGGTGTTCCGTTCTTCGTCGCTTGGCCGGCGACGCCGCCGAGCCACGACCATTCGCCCGCAAGGGCGGCGTGATCTGAGGGTGTGAAAATTTCCATGTCGAACTCGGTCGACCCGAAGTAGCTCTCCAGCGCTGAGCGTCCCGCCACCGCGGCGTGCAGCTCAGCCTCGCCGGCGGCGGCCATGCCTGCGAACCAATCCAGCCCTTCGGCACCGAATGGCGCCGTTCCGGACACGCAGACAACGCCCACCACGCGTGCTGGCAGTAGGGCCGCGCAAGCGAGTGCGTGTGGTGAGCCACCGGAATGACCCATGACCGCGAACTCCTTTATGCCCAACGCGTCCGCGATGCTCGAGACGTCTGCGGCCGCCGATGCCACATCGCGGCCGCGGTTGGGAGTCGAACCGGCGTATCCAGGCCGGTCGTACGACACCCAGCGTATGCCGAGCCGGTCGGCGGCCGGGAACAGGGGCTCCGGCGGCGCGCCGATGTTCGGCGTGCCATGGTGCCAGAACACAACCAGGCGATCATCAGAAAGGTGCCCGCCGGTGTCGTAGACATGCAGTCGGCGCCCGTCGCCGAGCTCGAGATCGGTCTCGGTCACTCGCTTCGTGCCGCGCCGAGGAGCTGACCTGCTGTCTGGTGGTAGTCGCTCAGGTCCGGACGAGCCAGCCGCAGCACCAGGTGACGTGCACCGGCGGCGCGGTAAGCGGCGAACCACTCGGCAGCCGATTCCAGGTTTCCTGCATGACACGCCTGCGCTCGAGTCATCACCTCGGCGGGCACGCCGTAATAAGTCCGCATGTACGCGTCGAGATGGCCCGCGGCCTCGCGTGGATCGTCGGCGACGGCCACTGTGAGATAGGCGCCCGTCGCGACGCTGTCGGGATCGCGACCCGCCCGCTCCGCGGCCTCGCGCACAGCACGGAGACCCGACGCGTAGTCAGCGGGGGTTGGACTGAACGGCAGCCAGCCGTCGAACGTTTCCCCGGCGAGGCGCAGCATGCGAGGGCCGCTGCCGCCCAACCAGATCGGCGGGCCATCCGCACGAAATGGTCGCGGCTGTAGCTCGAGGCCAGGCTCCTCGTTCCGCCACAACCGCCGGCACCGCTCGACGGCGCTGAGCATGGCGCTGACCCGGCGATCGCTTGGAATGCCAAGCGCCGCCAGCTCTGCATGCGTGCCCGGCAGCTCGGCGCCCGGACCGACCCCGACGATGAGGCGCCCGGCGGAGATGCGGTCGAGGGTGGCCACCGCATGTGCCAGTGAAAGAGGGTGGCGAAGCAGCGGCAGCAGGACCGCCGTGCCGAGCGTCACATGACTGGTCGCGCCGGCCACACCAGCCAGGAGGGTCAGCGGTTCGCCGCGAGGACGCGCCAGCAATGAGTCGCCGGCCCAGACCGAGTCGTAGCCGGCCTGTTCCGCGCGCCGTGCCGCCTCGATCACAAACGCGAGGTCGCTGTTCCCCCACAGCAGGGCCTCACGAGAGGGGAGGAGAAGTCCGGTTGCGGTTGATTGCTTCGACATGCTGTTCCTCACATGAATGGCATCAGCTCGGGAGGCATCACCACAAAGGGTCGCATCATGTCGTGGTCTTCGTGCTCGAGGATGTGGCAGTGGTACATGTACCGGCCCGCGTAGGCATCGAAACGCACCAGTAAATCCACGACCTCGTGCGGATTGACTCGCACCGTGTCCTTCAGGCCGAGCTCATTCTCATCCAGGGCATGGGGGACGTCGTCGTCGACCTCGCGGCCAATCCAAACACGTGCGCTGGTCCCGGTGTCGGTGATGCCGCCTTCCGGTACCTCGACTGTCGCGCTTTGCCGGCTCAGCACTTGAAAGCTCTCCAGGTGCACGTGAATCGGATGCGTGTCGCCGGTCAGGTTGACGAGGCGCCAGATCTCCGGAACGCCGAGCATGGGGAAGAAATTGGTCTTGTCCTCGAATCTCGTGGCGACCGTGCGCCAGCGGCTGACGTGATCCTTGGGCCCGGCCACCGCCTCGATCAGCGTCAACACAGGCTCATCGGCCGCGGCGACTTCGGCGAGCTCGCGCATCGTGAGCATCGATGGCCCCGGACCACTGCTCTCCTGCTCAACGAGAGCGATTGCACGCACCACGCAACCCTTCAGCTGTTCCCGATCCGCACGCTTGAAGTCCGTGGCCAGCACCGCGGGCGGCCGCCATCCGGCGCGACGTCCGTCCACGACACGAAACAGAAGCACCTCCGGATAGGGCAGCAAACCCTCGAGGTCGGGAGTACCGGCGCCCGAAGGGTCGGCGGAGGCGCCGTTGAAAGGTGCCGATGCGTTGTTCCACAGCGTGAGCTCGGATCCGACCGGGAGATCCGAGAAGTCGATCAGGATGTCGGCTCGTTCGGCCGACGCGAGAACAAGTCCCTGGGCAGGAATCGGCACCGGCGCGACCAGCAATCCGCCATCACTCCCGATCTGGGTGATGCGTTCGTGATCCGGTAGGCCATCTCGGGTCAGCACCAGACGGTAGGTACGCGCATTCGATCCGTTCAACACTCGGAAGCGGTAGGTCGTGGGCTCGACGTCGACACGCGGCCAGATGACCCCGTTGACCGTCGTGAAAGGGCTGAAGCACTCCATCACGTCGGGGTCGGTCTTGTGCAGCAGCTCACCTGTAAGGCTGCCGTCTGCAGCCAAATCGAAATTTCGATCGGCGAGCAGAAGTGGCACCTCGTATGGCGGGCCCTCGGGCAGCTCCAGCTCGCGCTCGCGCGCCTCGCGCACGATCCACAGCCCCGCCAGGCCCGCGTAGAGATTGAAGCGGGTAATACCCATCACGTGGTCGTGGTACCAGAGCAGCGCCGCGCGCTGATCGTTCTGGTAGGTGTCGAGCGCCTGCTGGCCCGGCGCGATCAGATTCTCGGTCCAACCGTCGCTCGTCGCCTGTGTGACCGCGCCGTGCAGGTGCACCACCGCGTATCCGGAGATCGCCGCCGCGGCCGGATTTGGCGCGCCGCCGCTGCGGCCTGGCATGCACTGCACCGGCACTCCGTCCGCTTCATGCATGGGGGAGCGGATGTCGATGACGGGCAACCGGCCTGAG
>Ga0066692_10000602_pt1 | contig 12655 bp, 4 predicted proteins | sample GraSoiAngelo_141_FD_66456 | JGI IMG/M metagenome (GOLD analysis project Ga0066692, IMG submission 66456) | Grasslands soil microbial communities from the Angelo Coastal Reserve, California, USA - 14_0929_12_40cm | ecosystem: Environmental > Terrestrial > Soil > Grasslands | place: USA... | reverse complement strand
CGTGCCTTGGCATTGACCATTAGCGAGCGAGCTGTTGGTGTTCGAGCCAGTAAGCGGATCTGGATTCGGTGCAACCGTATTTGAGAGGCATGGAGATGTTTCTAGCTGCAAGGCGAGACTGTCATAGGTAGGGCTGCAGATGTACTGGTAGTCTCCAGCGCTGGCCGTTGGAACAGCAGCATTGTTGCATGTTCCGCCACCCAGCACTATAGTGGTGCAAGAAGCCGTACCGGGGGTCGGACACGAGGCCGATGCGAAGGTACTGTCATAGCCGAAATAGTAGCTACCATCATAGAAGGTTGGACCTGAAAAGCCCGCAGTGTAGAACCACCAGCTCTTGTTCACAGAGTTTGGCGACGTCTGGAAACCCAGGAACTGGGTAATGGATCCGTCAGTGACTGTCAAGAATGGAGTGCAGGGTATGGTGAAGCTGCCCGTGAACAGATAGCAGATCTGTGACGCATACGCGTTGCCGAGATCGAGCCTAGGAAGATGGTCGTTCCGGACGAAGAAGTTCGGAACGGTACAGCCTGAACCTGCCTGACCACAAATCGAAATGCCCGTCGCGAGGCCGGTCAATACCGAGGTGGCAGCGTTGAAGCCGCTTGCAATACCCGCGTTGACGAAGTGTTGTGCCGCAAGATTGAGATCTGGACTACCCTGTGGCTGACACGCGCTTACAACCGTGGTGCTACAGCCACTGGGGTTTCCAGTGACCGGTGCCGTCTGGTTGCGATACGCGACGCCTCCGTGATAGTTGGAGTCCAGCTCTTGGGCACAGGTTGTGCCTGCGCGGTTGCCAAACTCGACCGACAATGGGTCCCAGCTGCACCGGTTGGCGACTGCAGCGTTACCGGCGGTGGTGGTGGCTATCGGAAGATCTATGGGCACACCCGCGCCAGCGACGATGTTCGGATCGTTGGCAGCGAAGTTGGCTCTATCTATCATGTGGGCAATACCGAGACGAATCTCTTGTCCACACTTAGAGACCCCGAAGGCAAAGTTGCAGTTCCAGAATGTGTTGGCCTGCATGAACTCGATCTCATAATAGCCCTGTGCTGGAACGGTCGCGGTAAGGTAGAAGGGCGTGGTGGTGAACGCGCTCGGATTCACCGATCCCGGCACTGGCCAGTCAGTGAAGTCTATGGTAGTGCCGGAAGTTTGTATGTTTCCGTACTCGATGACCTCGTTAGTGAATATGTTGACCTGCTCGGTTGCCATTTCTGGCCCAGCAGGGTACCAGTACTCTGAACATGCTCCAGATTCGCCCGTAACGTCGCACGGTTGCGTTCCTACTACGGCGTGAGCGAGCGTTACGGTCGGCAATTGTAGGAGTCCGGTCAACGGACCTTCCAAGGCGGCGAGAGAGAAGACGACGGTGAAGAGTGCTAGTAGTTTGACTATTGATGTAGTTCTCAAATTTTCCCGAAGAGGCTTCCGGTCATTTATCCTTAAAAGATTATCCCCGGAACGGATTCGGTGTAAATCTTGAGCATGATGCAGATATTTGAGGCATACCGCAACTTGCCACGTTCACATGGTGATACTTTTCGACTTAGAGAGGCTCCGACTCATAGCCCGGCTTTCTTGAGAAACGAGCAATCCCTACGGCTAGACCGATCACCACCAGAACTCCGAGGCCCGTGGTTTCCAGCAGAGTTAGGCTGAAGGCTCCTTCAACCATTGGCTGTCTGAGGAGTATGTATTGCGTCCTGGACATGCCTGACGTGTCGTTCTCTCCGTAAAGGAGGGCTGGGGGTTTGCCGACAGGGCCGCTTGAGACAATGTTGCTTATTCTCACATCAACACCATAGAATCTCGGCGCCAATCCGGTAGTGTTCCATGTGGCGGTCTCGTTGCCGGCGCCGTAGGGACGGAGACTGAAGTCCGTGCTGTTCAGCTGTTTTCCCTCAACCGATATTGAGAGAGTCGCATTTTCTGGGAGCGTGCTGGTACTGGCGACACCTGCAGTTATGCGCACCTGTTCTCCAGGGTAGTAGTAAGCACGCCCAGCAGGCTCTCGGTGGATATCTCCGACAAAAAGGTGAATGAAGAGTTGAAGTATTTGTACATCAAACAGCGTACTCCAAACTACAGACTGGGTGTCATAAACCGTCATGGTGACGGTACAGGTCCCTCCGGACGCGCAGCCTGTGGTGCCGCCTGCCCTGCCTGAAAGGAATGCGTGGGTTATGGGTTGAGTGGAGTTGGTCCAAAGATATTTACCAGTTCCATCGCCAAAATTCCACGTGTAGTTTATTATTCCTGCACCGGCGTTTCTCTCTACGACTGTGGCGTTGAAGTATGCCGTTCCGCCCAAAGAGGGCTCTGGAGGAGTCACCGTTATGCTGACCTGTGGGGGTTTGCATGGTGTTGCACTCATCGTGGGGCAGCTGATGTTTGTGTAGTAGCCATCGACCGTGCGGGTCGGAACCTGAGCACCTTTCGGAGTTGCCGCTGACAGCGTGGCCGAATAGATGTGTAACTGTGCAAATCCGATCCCTACTACGTCGAAGGTCATGTGAAAGAGCAGGCCGCTCGTCAGACCGTTAGCATCGGTCGGGCTAGAATAGTTTCCTAGCTCAGCAAGACCGACGTCGACCTCGCCGAATGGTGGAGCGTAAGCGGCAGAGTTCTTAACGCTCGCACACCCGGTGCCCTGCAGGTCAACACACTGAACAAGAACGGTGGTGTGAGAATCTGGACCTAGCACATTGCCAGTTGTGTCGACGGTAACCCCAGCGTTCTGGGGGGTGGGTATTCCACCGAGGACGGAAATGTAAAACTGGACAATGACATCGAACCCAATAAGGGAGGGAGCTGAGGCAACGTTCACTGCGAAGGTTACTTGTTTCATAGCGTTGTTGAGGTCCGTAATGTTATTCTCGCCACTGGGGCTCGCGATGATGACGTTGGCCGGCAGAGTACTGGAGTTATTGGAGCTCACCGCGTGCGTAGAGAGGATGAAGGGTAGTTGGTGGAAGGGTGTTACGATCAAGCCAAGAGAGAGTAAGGTGATTATCATGAGGAGGCTCCCGTGTCTCAACCCTTTCAAAAGACTAAGTCTTCCACCTGAGAATTCTTCCACCGAAAACTGGTTCCAGCGTTTTAAAAGTTTATCCGGGATAGCCCCGACCCGGAACTGTTGAGATGAGCCTAGGAACTAACAGAGCAGTCTGAAAACTCATCTCATTACTCATCGATGTAACTTGGATCTCTCCTGTTTGCAAGTTCAGAAATCCCTGCAAGGGACTAGCAGACTTTTGCTGGTGAGTGTTGGGCCGATTGGATTTGTTTCAGGTCACGGTGTTGAAATTGTGGGCGGCAACTGTGGCGTCCACGATGTCTATTATTGGACCACCGTCAACGTCCGCCCATTGAGCGGCCATGAACTGGGAGCTGCAAGTGGTCGAGCTGAAGCATGTAAAGTTGTAGGCCGAGAAGACTACCGTGACGTCTGTAATCGTCACTGAACCGTCCTGGTCGACGTCGCCTGGAGGGAGCAGATGGACGAGGTTCGAAGCAATGACTATCCCGTCGGGCTTGTTTCCCGAGGTCTCGATGGGTATGCTGGCGTTGACTGTGATGCCATAGCGGGCCGGCTTGAAGCCGTTAGTGTTCCAGTTGAAACTCTGACTCGTTTCCGCTCCGGGAGAGAGCTGGAAGACACTGGTTCCGAAGAGTGTGATGGTAGTGTTGGTTGCGTACAGTTTGAGCGTGACCGTTTCGTTGAAGTCTCCCGTGTTCTGAACAATAACAATGACATTGACGAGCGCGCTCTGATCAATTGGCGAGTATCGCCCGTTCACCCAGCCGTAGGGCACGTGCAAGCCTCCGGGATAGAGCTGGGAAGTGTTGGTGAAAATGTAAGTGAGTAAAGGAACTGTTGTGTAGGGGACGATTGCTACGTCATGAACCGGCGCTATTGGGCTGGTAGTCTGGAGTCCGTATATGTTGAAGGCTGAAACCGGATTGGACGCGTAGAAGACCCAGATGTTCTTGTCACTCGACGACTGCACAGCGGCCGGATTCTCGTTGTCCACGCAGCCCGAGGAAGGGCAGTTTATGGCTGTAAGCGCGGTCTCACTCGTCCAGGTCGACCCTGGGTTGGTGGAAGATTTTGAGTAGATGGTGTAGGCGGTGTTGTTGCTGCTGACCTGCACGTTTCGGGACCAGAATAGCCAGAATGTCCCGTTGCGATCCTGCATAAGCGATGGATTAGAGTCTGTCGTCGTCGTTTGAGTAGTGATCTGGAATGGGGCCGTCCAGACGGACCCGTTATACGTTATATCGTAGATGTCGAAAATGTTTGACGAGGACAAGCCTTTCGAGAAAGCGACTCGGACAATGTTGTCCTTGCCGACCATGACTGATGGCTGAAAATTCCAGTTAATGTCGTTGGCTGAGGTAAGGGGCTGCTCTGTAGACCAGAAGTTTCCCTTGAGAGTCTTGTACCATAGTTGTCGCATTATCTTTCCCGTTCCAAGACCGGTTGTATTGTCTCTCGTCCAAGTGAGCCAGAGGGTGCCGTCCCTGCCGACGGCAGCCGAGGGTAGAGTATCATTCATGATTGCGGGGGCGGTTACTCGGGTGTAGGCTTTGGAGAATAGTCCTCCGTTCTGTTTCACGTAGTACAGCTGGTAATTGGGAGATCCTGTGGGCTTGTAGGACCAGAACATGTAAAGGGTTCCGTTGGGAAGCTGGATAATGCTGGGGTTCTGATTCTTCCCGCCGGATGAAGTAATGCTTCCGCCCGGGCTCCAACTCCACCCTGTTCCGTTCCATCCGCCGCTGGCGTAGAATATGACGTTATTCGAGCCCGCGCGGCTGGTCCAGGCCATGTTTAGCGTGCCGTCCGACGCCTGGACTATGCTCGGTTGAATGTTCAGGGTGCCGGAGGATTCTATTGGGCCGCATATCCGCCAGGCTGGCGATTGCGATGCTGAGCAGGGTTGTGCATGAACTTCGAGTATATTGACGAGGCCCGACATGGACAGAATTGTCAGAATTCCGATGGTTAGGGTTGGTCTGACGCTCACGGTGGTTCCTATCTCGGGCACCCGCCACTTGCGTTGGAGAGGACGAGCGTCCTAGCGTTAGAATCTTCTATGCGATATAAGACTTGTTCGGTTGATGTCGGGCTCGGATTGAGCTGTACTTCTACAGCCGTCTCTCCCTCGCCGTAGATTGAGCGGGCAATATTGCGGGGTCTCTAGTGAGTCTATCGAAAAATAAGAGGAGGGAGGGGGTTTGGAAGGTCTGGGTTATGCAGTTACGGTGAAAGTGCCTGTGGCTCGAGCTGTGGATGTTTCAGTGCTGATGCCGTCGAAATTGACACCATCACTTCCGACCGCCATGCTGAACGACCAGGAGAAAGTCTCTCCGATCATGTCAGATGTGAGCGCAAATGACAGCGCAATGTTGTTGGCTGCTGATCCGCCGCGGATTGTGAGGACCGGGGTTGTCGCGGTTAGAGTGTCGCCTAAGCTGCCTGTCGCAGTGATTGTCGCCTGGACAAAGATTGTGCTCGTACCTGGGTTTGCGATACCCAACTTGAACAGCTCCACTCCATGAGACGCGGAGAAGGAGACTGTCCTGGAGTAGACGAGCTGGTGTACCTGTGGGGCTGCGACAACGTTTAGGCTATACATGTTGCAGTGTCGAAGGATTCCTGCCTGTGCGCAGAACTGGAACGAGTAGACGCCTGGTAGAGTGCCAGCGATCGCTAGCGCCGTGACGGCGAAGTAGTCTGGGTTGTTGTACCGTGCAACGTGCACACCATTGGCGCAGTCGTCAGATGATGCACTTTTTGGATTGGTGCAATCACCTGTTCCCGTTACCGGATCATCGTTGACGACTCCTGCATCGTTGGGGAATGCCGCAGCGTCAAATCTGCAGCCCCAGTTGCCCAGTGCTCCTGGCGGGACGAGAGGCTGGCCGGTACGGTGACTGAAGATGGTCGAAAGGAACGCCCATATTCCCGTGCCTGGGATGATGAGCGGTCCGTGACTCGAGATGTACGAGTAGGGTACCTGTGTGCCGTTGGGCCAGAAGGTGGGTACGACGCATGCCTTTGAGGGCCAGAAGTTGCCCCTTGTGCCATTGACGGGGAAGTCTCCTGCAAGCTGTGGAACGGAGATTCCGTTGAACGGGATCTCAGTGTTCGACGCCGCGACGGACGGTGTTCCATTCCAACCATTGGTGGCGAGACCGGTGTTTATGCCCCCGAAAGAGTTCGTCTTGATCCAGAGGATCTGGGCCTGGTCAACTTCTCCAAAGAGGTTTCCTCCCAGGAAAGGCGTTACGATGTCGACCTGGTTCTGGTCTGTTATGGTCAAGGAGTTGCACGGTGGGCCTATGAACATGCCTGAGAACGTGTCGTTGAGGAATTGTGGCGAATCGAGAGCTCCGAAGGCGCTTTCCGAGGTCGGTACTAGGTTGCCTCCGGTGCAGAATGCTGGGCCGATGCCGAAGTCGTAGAGTGCGAAGAATATTGTCGTGGTTCGGGGGGTTCCTGAAATGGTCGCGGTTATGGTTATTGTGTAGTTACCGGTTGCTGTCTGGGTTGTCGGCGACAAAGTCCCGACGGTGGACGCTGAAAAGTCTACGGAGACTGAACCGCCTGGGGGCAGCGTCGCTGTCGTGGAGCTGAAGGCTGGTGTGATGTTGTTGGTTAGGCAGCAGCTGTCCTGCTCGCCCGTGACTGGGCTGACAGTTGCTGTTAATGTTGCCGAGCCGGCAAAGTTGCCTGCGCTGTTGAGGGTAATGGTAGCTCCAACGCTAGCACCACGGATGATCAATTGGTGGTCAGGGTTCGCGACTACGCTAAAGTCCTTCGCTGGGACTACAACGCTTAGGCTTGCCATGCTCGAAGATCCGCTTGAGCCTGTGACGGTCAGGGTGTAGGTGTTGGCCGATACTGAGGATGCTACAGAAATGGTCAGGGTAGAGGTGCCGGTGCTGTATCCGGACCCGTCGTGTGTCAAAGTCACACTGGGAGCGGTTCCCATGATGCCTGGTGCGCTGGACGATGTGAATGATACTGTGCCGCTGAAGCCGCTGAAGCCTTGCGCGTTGATCGTTGTGGAAGAGTCAGAACTTCCTGCCGAGATTGTTACGCTGGTCTGGCTCAGAGTTATGCTGAAGCCGGCCGGTGCAATCTTTACGGGGATGGTGACCGAGTGGGTTCTCCGTGGCTGCGGGGGACTTAGGACTCCCTCGCCGGTCGCGGTTACCGTGACCGATCCGGTGCTAGTTCCGCTACAGGTCAGGGTGTCGCTACCGGTTCCGGAAGGTGTTGTGAGGTCGACGGTGGGGGATGAGACCGAGCATGCGAGGCCAGCGGTGCTGGTTGTGGAAACGTCTAGAATGTCCTGGTAGCCTCCGACTGCGGCGAAGTTGACATTGTCGCTGATCATGACGCCGGATGGAGTGCTGAGGCTGGCGAAGACTGGTGTCATTGTAAAGTCAACCAGGTTTGCGAAGGTAGTGGACTGGTCTGCCTCGGAATCGGTAACTGCTCCCATGTCGACGAAGACACAGTCGGCAGTGCCGGTGCTGGTGGACGTACAGCCAACGTTGAAGGCGATGGGTGTGCCGGTCGTCTGCCCGGTTATTGTGTAGGTAATGGTAAAGAGTGGCCCTGAAACTCCCGCGGCTGCGGATCCGCCAGCTTGGTTAGCGGCGGAGACGAATACGACGCCGTTCTGGTCTTGTGTCGGGCAGCCGTTGCCTGCGATCAGGACGCCGTTGATGCATTCTCCCAGAATGGTCGGGTTGGGGAGGACGCTTCCTGCGAGACTGACGCTTGCGCCGCTGAGAAATGATGTGTCTGCATGGATCTGGATTGAGAAGCCGTTGAAGCTGTCAGATCCGGAGATACTGACAGGAACGTTCACGCTAGTATCTGACTGCTGGGCTGTTACTGCGGTTCCGCCGTTGATGCTTACGAGGCCGGTCATAGAAGCGCGAGAGACTGCTGGGACGAGTAATCCTCCGAGTACGATTAGTGGTATCATTAATAGTGTTTCTAGTTTTTTCAAACTGTTTTAAGCACCCGTATTTTCCGAAGAAGCATTCCTCGGGAGTCAATATAAGAGTTTTCGGGGTTTCGAAGCTCACTGATAGCCACGAAACACTTGGGATTGAGAAAGACTTCTATGGTATTCCAGAAATATACGGTTATACGGGGCGAACTGTTCCCTGCTGGGAATTGCGAGAGCATCCTAGTCGATCATGATCATGACTAGGTAAGGGGCTAGACCGGGTTTCTCGGATGATCTCAGCATCGTTAATCCTCGAAAATATTTAGGCCCCGTTCGTAATATTCGGACGGTGAAAGTATGTCGGAAATGGAGATTCAAGCATACGTGTTGAAGTTTGTAGCGACGATGCTTACATCGACAATGTCGATGATGCCGTTGTTGTTGATATCCGCGTACGGATTCCAGTGTGAGCAGTTGCAGGACGAGGAATAGTTGAAGCCACCGAAGAAGACACTCACATCTGTTATGGTCACGTCTCCATCCTGATTGATATCGCCTAGTGGCAGAATGTGCATCTGGTTCGTGAAGCTGAGACTGTTGTCGAAACTGTTGCCGTACGACTCGCCGGTGACTGGGGCCACGCTAGCCGTGATGCTGTAGCGGGCGGGTTTGACGCCGCTTGTGTTCCAGTAGAAGTAGACGTTGACGCTGCTTCCCGGCCCGACGAAACCTGTCCTCGCCCCAAGGCTAATGCTAGTAGTGTTGCTGACGTTCACGGTGATGGAGACTGTCTGGCTGTAATCTCCGGGGTCTGTTACTGTGACGGTGATCGTGACGATGGCGGTCTGACCGACGGATCTTAGACCGCCTTGATATGCCCACGATGTTCCGAGGCTGCTCGACGCGTATATGCCTGTGAGATCGACATCGTGGATCGGGCCTATACCGCTCGACATTAGCGCGTAGATATCATAAGTCGGCTCGTTCAGGTTGGAACTGTAAAAGAGCCAGAGCGGCTTCGTTCCATATGATGATTGGACAGCACTGGGCATGTAACTGTCGACGCTTTGCGAAGTGTTGGTCATCTGGGTCTCCGAGGACCACGTCGCGCCCATGTTGTACGAGGTCTTCGTTAAGACTACATAGTATTGGACTGTCTGTGAGACGACGATGAGCCTTGACCAGAATAGCCAGAGAGTGCCGTTCCTGTCCTGAATCATGGACGGATGCTCGTCCGTGGAGGAGGACGATATGATCTGGTTTTCTGTGCTCCATCTTGTTCCGTTGTATGTCTTCTGGTAGATCTGGTAGCTGGTTGAGGCCGTGCCCTTTGTCCATGCTACGCGGACAATGTTGTCTTTGCCGATCAGTACCGCTGAGCCGTAGTTCTGGTTGGAATCTGTCGTCAGCTTGGTGTCTGAGGACCAGACGTTGTTCTTCCACGTCTTGTAGTAGAGCTGTTTCACCGCCGGGATGGAGGGGTTTGTGGTGTCGATCCGGGTCCAGACAAGCCAGACGGTACCATCACGAGCCACCGCGGCGGAGGGTTGAGTGTCGTTGAGAGTGGTGGAGGTGATCTGGGCAGGGGTCGACCAGCCGTTCGCAGCGTAGAGTGAGTAGAAGACTTCGTAGCTGTGGGCCGGCTTTAGCGACCAGAACATCCCGATGGTGCCGTCGGACAATTGTATCAGCCACGGACTCCCGTTCTGGCCCGACGTTGTCATGTTACGGCTGATAGACCAGCCCCCGTTCGTGTACGTCTTGTACAATATGTCGACTCGTCCTGTAAAGATCGCATTTCGGGTCGACTCCCACGCGATCCAGAGCGTTCCGTTGGTCGCCTGCAGACTGGTTGACAATTGGTTGCGCCCGTTGTTCGAATCGATGAGGATCGGGCTCGACCAGAGGGGATTCGCGTGCACCGGCGTCAAAGGCAGAACACTCGTAATGACAACGATCAGCAGTAGCGGAAGAAGCCTGAGCGTTTTCGATCTAGCGCTGGCCAAGTTTCTCATATCTCACTGCCCATTCACTTCGAGGCACGAGCGTCTGCTAGACCAGGCGTTTCCAGACTCTGCTGAGCTTATAGTTTTTTGCAAGCTATGGCTGGCTCCGGACTCTGTCAGCCTTCTGAAGCTATACGATTCTGTCATCGCGGCGTGGGGTGGTGCGTGGTCTCGCATGATCTGACGGGAGAAGGGGTTGGAAGAAAATGGGGGGGTTGACTCGTTGTCGTCCTAGGCGACGATTGTGAACGAGCCGCTTGTGGGTATTCCCGGGTTTGCGCTGTTGCTGGTGTTCGTGAGGCTTGTCGGACTTGTGCCCCAGAATATTGTCGCTGTGAAGGTGAACGTGTCACCCTGGTCTGTGGCGGGGAATGCGAAGCTGAGGACTTGGTTGTTGAGCGGTGGGTTCTGTGAGTTGGTCGGGTTGACTGTAAGGACTACGGTGCTGACTGTGAACCCGCTCACGCCGGAGCCGTCGGATCCGCTGATGACTACTTGTACGAAGAGCGTGTCGTTGTTCGGGTTGAATATTCCGAACTTCCATGTCTGAACGCCACCGGTCTTGCGGAGGCTGAGGCGGTGGCTCCAGTTCATCTGGCTGAAGCCTGGGTTGTTGCATGTGTGGGTTGGATTGGTGTTGTCGGGGCATGTGGTCCCGCCTGGGGGCGTGACTGTTACCGACACGTTCGTGTTGTGGGTCAGGCTTGGGCTCGTGCTAGTGCCCGTGACGACCACTGTGTAGGTGCCGGTGGCAGCTGTCGGCGCGCAGACCTTGAGCGTAGATGATCCAGACATTGTTACACTGATCGGGTTGAGCGTGGCGTTCAGCCCTGCGGGAGCATTGGCTGTCAGTTGGACTGTGCCGAAGAAGCCTCCCTGCGATGTTACTGTGATCGTGGCTGTGTTGCACTGTCCCTGGACGACGCTTATCGGACCGTTGTTTGTGATGGTGAAGTCTTGCACGTTGAACGTGACTTGGGCGGTGTGGACTAGGTTGCTGCTGGTCCCTGTGACTGTTATGATGAACGTGCCGCCGCTGGGGAAGTTGCATGAGAGTGTCGCGGTTCCGCTGCCTGTGACGCTGGCTGGTGATAGAGTGCAGTGGGTGGTGTCACTGGAAGTCAGGTTGACTACTCCGCTGAATCCGTTGATGGCTGTTATCGTCACGGCGGAGTTGCCTGCGACGTTCGGTGTCGTGTTGATCGGGGTCGTGGCCGATATTTGGAAGTCTACTACCTGGACGGTTATTGTCTGGGTCGTGTGAGCGTCAAGACCACTCGATCCTGTTACGGTCACGGTGTAGTTGCCTGGCGTGCCTGAGCTGACTGTGAGCGTCGCTGTGCCTGAGCCGCCACTGATGCTGGGCGGGCTGATTGTGGCTGTGAGACCCGAGGACGGGTTTGGTGTAAGGTTGACTGTGCCGGTGAACCCGTTGACGGATGATACTGTGATGGTTGCCATTCCGTTCTGGTTGACGTTCACGATTATGCTTGTGGTGCTGGTCGTGATGGTGAAGTCTGTGAAGCTGAACTGGACGGTGGTAGAGTGGCTCGCAGAGCCTGGACTGGCCTGCGCATTGACTGGGACCATGTAGTTCACCGCATTGCCGGAGGTGCATGAGAGTGATGTGGTGGAGGTTCCGTTTGCGGAGAGCGTAACAGGGTTGACTGTAAAGGGCTGGCAGTTGAGACCTGCGGGAACGCTGTCGCTGAGTGTGACAGTGCCGGCGAAGTTCTGAAGGCTGTTCAGGGTGAAAGTGACGGTTTCGGTAGAGCCGATGGTCGCAGGTGCTGGAGCTATTGCGGAGATGCTAAAGTCGCCAACGTGGACTGTGATTGTCGCTGAAGCGGTGGTGGAGCCGCTGGTTCCTGTTATCGTTACAGCGTATACTCCAGCCGTGCTGGACGTGAACGTGCACATGGAAGTGGTGCTTGTGGTGGTGGTTGTAAGAGATACCGGGTTCGGACTGCAGCCGACTAGTGTGACTCCGCTTGGACTGGACAAGGCTGTTAAGGTGATGCTGCCGATGAACCCGTTGCTCGTGCTTACTGTGACAGTTGAGGTGCCTGATGCTCCGAGGTTGAAGTTGACAGGGCTCGTCGCAGTCAGAGTGAACGATGTTGGCGTCCAGGTGAACGTTGCAACGGCAGAGTGGGTAGCAGTGCCGAAGCCAGTCGCGGCAGTACCGGTAATCGAGACGTGAAGTAATGTGGCAATGCTGGACGTGCATGATAGGCTTGAGCTTCCTGTGCCGTTAGCCGACAAGGCGACGCTCGTCGCTGATAGAGCGGTACAGGCGCTCGTAGCATTGGTCGTCAGATTCACGGTTCCAGCAAAGTTCTGAGTGCTCGTCAGAGTAATTGTGGATGTGAGGGTCTGTCCCGCGGAACCCGTTGGAGAGGTTACCGCTATCGTAAAGTCACCAACATGGACGGTGATGGTAACGGAGTGGGATGCCGTGCCTGTGGCTGCTGTCGCAGTTAGCGTAGCGCTGTGCAGGCCAGGAGTCGACGATGAGATTGTACACGTTGATGTTGCAGTGCCGTTAGCTGCGAGAGTGGCAGAAGTACATGTGATAGTCAGACCAGTACCAACACCAGCAACATTGACTGTTCCCGCAAAGTTCTGAGTGCTAGTGAGAGTAAGAGCATCGGTGGTAGATGC
>Ga0066692_10000599_pt1 | contig 12690 bp, 10 predicted proteins | sample GraSoiAngelo_141_FD_66456 | JGI IMG/M metagenome (GOLD analysis project Ga0066692, IMG submission 66456) | Grasslands soil microbial communities from the Angelo Coastal Reserve, California, USA - 14_0929_12_40cm | ecosystem: Environmental > Terrestrial > Soil > Grasslands | place: USA... | reverse complement strand
GACCTGACGAGCGAGGACGCCCTTCCCGCACGACCATTTCCCCTCACAGCATCGCGTCACATCGCGAAACCCTGCCTCGCGTTTACAATCGAAGTCAGGCCAACCAAACTAATAAAGACACCATGAAAATTGTCGTCGCAGAAAAGATCTCTTCCTCGGCGGTCGAATTGCTTAAAGAACCCCGCTGGACCGTGGTGACGCCAGACCAGTTGGATGGGAAACTGGCGTCACAACTGGAGTCCGCGGACGCGCTGATCGTGCGCTCGGCTGTGCAGGTGGATACGCGCCTGCTCGAGCACGCGAATAAACTGCGAGTAATCGGGCGCGCCGGCGTAGGTGTGGACAACATTGACCTCGATGCTGCGACGCGCAAGGGCATCGCTGTCATGAACACGCCCGGTGCGAACGCCGTTGCGGTGGCCGAGCACACGCTGGCGCTGATGCTGGCCATGGCGCGCCACGTCTGCCGGGCCAATGATCTGATGCACTCGGGAAAATGGGAGAAGAAGTGGCTGCAGGGAACGGAGTTGCGCGGCAAGACGCTCGGCATCGTCGGTCTGGGCCGGATCGGGATGGAAGTGGCAAAACGGGCACGCAGCTTCGGGATGGAGATCATCGCGCACGACCCTTTCGTCTCAACCAGTGTTGCCAAGGAACGAGGTATTCGCATGACGACCTTGGACGAGGTCTACGCGGTCGCCGATTACCTCACGCTGCACGTCGGTCTTACCCCACAGACCATGGGCATGATTAATGCCGGATCGCTGAAGAAGATAAAAAAAGGGGTACGGCTGGTGAACTGCGCCCGGGGAGAACTGGTCAACGAAACGGACCTGGCGAGCGCACTAAAACACGGGCATGTAGGCGCCGCGGCCATAGACGTCTTCACCGAGGAGCCTCCGAAAAATTCGCCCCTCCTTGGACTGGAAAACGTGGTTCTTACGCCCCACATTGGCGGGTCTACTCACGAGGCCCAGGAAGCGGTCGGATACCAGATTGCGCTGCAAGTGAAAGAGTACCTGAAACATGGAGTGTTCCAGAATGCAGTCAACGTCCCGTCGGTTTCGCATGATGAGTACGCCAAGATGGAACCCTATATCGTGCTTGCCGAACGCCTCGGTTCTTTTCTCGCCCAGGCTTCCGATGGCAGCGTAGAGGAGATCACAATTCGATACAGCGGCCATATTGCTGAGTGGAAAACCGAGCTGGTACGAAATGCCGCCATTAAAGGAATTCTTAACCAGGCATTGGAGGAGAAGGCAAACCTGGTGAATGCCGCCTCCATCGCCGCCTCGCGCGGCCTGCGCGTAAATGAATCGCGCAAGCCAAAGGCCGGCATGGGCGGGGCCGGCAGCGTGCTTTCCATTCTTCTGAAAACCAGCCGCCAGGAGCACCTGGTCAAGGGCGCAGTTCTGCATGGCCATGCTCCCCGAATCCTGGCCATTGATGACATTGACGTGGAAGCGCCGCTGGAGCGCAATCTGATCTACATGCGAAATCGGGACGTTCCTGGCGTCATTGGGCGTGTGGGTACAATTCTGGGTGAGCACAAGATCAATATTGCCAACTTTTCTCTGGGTCGGCAGGTGGGAAACGGAACGGCGGCCACGAGTGCAGGAAAAAGCAGTGAACCGCGCGAGGCGGTTGCCGTCGTTCACGTGGATGGACAGGTACCGGACGAGGTTTTGACCGCCCTGCGAAAGGTTCCGGCAGTCAAGCAGGCTAAGGCGATAAGGCTTTTTTAGGGGCTGGGATTCTCTGTGCTCTCGGCCCTCATCAATGTCGTCATCCTGAGCGAGCCAAGGCTCGCGTAGGATCTCGCGTGCACCAATAGCCAGGTGGTGCATGCCAGATCATTTACCGGCCGACGGTTACGGATTTAACGCTTCGCGGCGCAGTTTGCGGCTTTCCGCCAGCAGGGCCATGGAGTGTGTCAGGTTCTGCAGCGTGACGATGCCCACCAGGTGCTGGTCTTCTACCACAGGACTGATGGTGAGATTTCGGGATGTCAGCTTCCGGAATGCGGAACCCAGGGACTCGCTGCGGCTGGCCACGTCAAAGATGCGGTGCATGACCGACTGCACGTAGCCGTTGCCTTGGGCACGCAAAGCTTCCAGGATATTCTGCTTGGATACGACACCGACCATGTCGCTGCCGCGGATTACGGGGAAATCGTCCTGCAGAGAGTGCACCGCCTTGTCGAGGGCGTCTTCCAGCGTGTCGGCAGGAGAAAGCGTCGCAAAATCGGTGAGCATGATTTCTTCCATGCGCACCGTCTCCAGCACAGAGTGAAAGACTACCGAGCGCTCTTCTAGTTGTGCGCCGACGAACAGGAAGAAGCCCACCATGGCCAGCCACACGTTCAACAACATTCCCAGCAGCATCAAGAACATGGCCAGCGCCTGACCAATGACCACCGCGCGGCGAGTGGCGTGAACCGGATCGCTTTTCCTCGAAAACAGAGCGCGCAGAACGCGGCCGCCATCCAGCGGGTATGCGGGAAGCAGGTTTAGGCCCGCCAGGTAAATATTTGTCCACACAAAACTGCGCAGCAAATTGCTGGAGTGGAGAAACGGCCACGTCCAAAGTTGAGCTTCGGGCAGCAAGGCAGCAATGGAAGCAATCGAAATCAGGGCCAGCAGGACATTCATTGCAGGCCCGGCGAGCGCGATCCGGACGTCGCGTTGCCAATTCACTTTGCCGGTGGAGCTTTCGGCCAGGAGGCGCGAGTCATCCAGCATCGTGACCCCGCCGATGGGAAGCAAGATGATTGACTTCGTGGGAACGCCCGCGCGCGTGGCAACCAGGGCGTGACCTAGCTCGTGGAGGATTACGCAGGCAAAGATGATGCCCACCAACGCGAAATCGCGCGCGCTGTCAGCCTTGCCGTGCGAGGCGTACTCCGTCCACCAGATGAACAACGGCAGAATAAAAAAAGTCAGGTGGACACGGAGTTCGATTCCGAAGATGCGTCCGACCGAGATGGACCAGTTTCTCATGAGGCTCGTGCCGCGTTGCCTACGGACATTCTATATATTTAGACGCCGGCGGCGACATCGCCGTTGCGGTTTACGGACACGAAAGTGCAGGGGTGGTGCTTTTCGCCCGGGTGGACTTAGCCACTGCACGCGAGATCCCTGGCCGAGCGTTGGCTGGCCTCAGGATGACGACATACCACGTAGAACGATAACGGATGCGAGTGATTGCGGGAAAATATCGGAGCCGGCCGCTCGAGTCCTTGCGCGGGATGGATATTCGCCCGACATCCGACCGGCTGCGCGAGACGCTTTTCAATGTGCTGTGCGCCGGAAATCCTGAGGCGCTGGAAGGCACAGTGTGGTCTGACCTGTTCGCCGGCACCGGTGCTGTCGGCATTGAGGCTTTGAGCCGTGGCGCGAGACAGGTTATTTTCGTCGAATCTTCTCGAAAAGCCGCGGCACTGATCGAGAAGAACCTGCACTCCTTGGGGATCGAAGACGGATTTCAGTTGGTGCAACTGGAAGTCGCCACGGGGCTGCGGAAATTGGAGGAGGCGGGCGTGGTGGGCGACTTCGTTTTTCTGGATCCGCCTTACGGAAGGAAGGACGCCTACGTGAAAACGTTACAGATGCTGTCTGGATCACCGGTATTGAAGAGTACCAGCGTGGTGATTGCTGAGCATGACCGGAAATTCGACCCCGGTCAGGAATTTGGGCGGCTTCAACGGTATAGGAAGCTGGAGCAGGGCGATGCCGCTCTGAGCTTTTATAGGCCCGTCGGATTCAGGTCGGAACAGGGGCGCAAATACCTTGCGTCGGCGAACCTCGTACAGGCAGGTAGGGGGTCTTTGGACTCCACAGCTCAGGATGACAAACAAGTGAAAACGAACTACATCAGCAGTTCGTCGGCGCGGCGGACTATGGGGTGCTGCATCTCCTGCAATTCGTTCTTGACCTGGTTCAGGCCGTAGACGCACTGCTCGAAGTTTTCGGAGAGCTTGGCGAACAGCGGCGCAACCTTCGAATATTCGAAAAACTCGAACTTGGAAACAATGTAATAGCTTTCTTTACCGGCTTTCATCCAGTCGATGAAATTTTCCAGCCGGTTCCGGCGCAGTCGGAGGCGGTTGATACTTTCCGGAAACATACCGGTGAAAAATAGGGCGTAGTCGCCAATGTGTTTGCGCACCTGGCGCTCGCGGTCGAAAGACGGCGCGGGACCGAAGACCGGATCGGATTCCAGCAGCATTTCGCCGACGTCGCTCAGCGGGCGGCCGGCCGCGTTGCGGATCTGGAACAGTTGGTCGGCATCGCAAAATTCCGAGAGCAGGTGGGCCACGTAGGCAATCAGCTGCGGATCGCGCAAACCAATTTCCTCGGCGTAGTGCCGGCCAACCAGTTCGACGAATAACTGCTGCAACGGGTGCGACTCCGGAATCATGTGGGCCCCTTCTGAAACCCGCCTCCGTCAGGGTTTCCAACTACTCTGCTGCGAGTTCTTTACCCCAGCTTAGCCACAAAGGCAAGTGCCTTTCGTAAGCCGCATGCAAAAACTCACAATCCGTTAGAAGGGACGTGCCCTCACAACGTTGCAAGCGCGATTTTTTGGCAGCCAACTCTGGTGATTGCTAATCGAAATGGCTACCAGCAGCGATGTAGAGCCGATTCTGGGACAGCTGTAGAAGACTGAACTGGCCCATGTATTTGTCACGTCAAGACTTTCCGAACTTGTCAGTGCGAGCGCAGCGAGGAGTCTGCCTCTCTGTGATCAACAGCAGATTCCTCACCTGCTGAGACCGGTTTGACAAGACGAGCGACTTAACTCACAACCAGAAGGAGCCTTCCATGCAGATGCAACGGCAGAACATTTCCAGCGGTACGCCCTGGGAGCCCAAAGTCGGGTATTCACGGGCGGTCAGGGTAGGACCTTACGTTCATGTGGCTGGCACTACCGCCACGGGCCCGGATGGAAAGATTGTGGGTGTGGGCGATCCCTATGCGCAGGCGGTTCAGGTTTTCAAGAATATTGAAAGCGCGCTGCAGAAGGCGGGAGCCTCGCTGAAGGACGTCGTCCGCACGCGCATGTTTGTTACCAGCATCGCGGATTGGGAGAAAGTCGGAAAGGCGCATGGCGAGTTCTTCCGCGACATTCGCCCCGTGGCCACGATGGTGGCGATCAGCGCGCTGGTGTCTCGGGAGATGTTGGTCGAGATTGAAGCGGATGCCATCGTGACGGGCTGAAAACCGAGGTCCTAGATTCGCTCGAACTGGTTCGATTCTTATCGGTGTGAATCCGTGTAAATCCGGGGCAGCCCTTTTTGAACTCCCTTGTCGTACAATTCGTGCGCTTCGAGGAGGGCTGGACGCATGAGGATCCTTCGGTGGGCGGTGGTCTTTTCACTTCTTGGTTGTGCGGTGGCGGCGCAAGAGGAGGGTGGCGCTCCGGCCCTTCGACAATTCGTCGTGATTCGGGTAGGGACGCTGATTGACGGCAAGTCCGATTCGGTTCGTCACAACCAGGTAATCGTCATTCGCGGGGACCGGATCGACAGCGTTTCCGACGCCGGCAGCGCGAAGATTCCAGCAGGCGCCAGTGTGATCGATTTGTCTCATGCCACAGTGTTGCCGGGGCTGATCGACTCCCATACCCACATCTTCTTACAGGGGGAAGATCCGAAGCAGGGCGGGTACGACGCCAACATCCTGAAATATCCGTTCGCCTTCCGCGCTGCCCGGGCGACGGTGTCGGTGCGACGCGCGCTGGAGCAGGGCTTCACTACCCTGCGCGACGTCGAAACCGAAGGTGCCGGCTACGGGGATGTGGGGATCAAGGAGGCGATCGAAGGCGGGTATATTCCCGGCCCTCGGCTGTTCGTCTCGACGCTCGCGATTTCCACGACCGGTGGATACCCCTTGGAAGGTTACGCGCCAGAGCTGACGATGCCCAAAGGCGTGCAGATTATTGACGGACCAATCGAGGCACGCAAAGCCGCCCGGGAGCAGCTTGATCATGGTGCAGACTGGATCAAGGTCTACATGACGCATCGCTCCTGGCTGGGAAAGAACGGCGACCTGGTTTCGCAGCCCACCCTGACCCTGGAAGAATTGAAGGCAATCGTGGACGAGACTCACGGCTGGGGCAAGAAGGTTGCGTGCCATGCCTACAACGGGATCGGACTGCAACGGGCGCTGGACGGCGGGTGCGATTCGATCGAGCACGGCCTGGAAATGACCGACGAGCAGATCGCACAGATGCTAAAGCAGGGGACCTGGTACTGTCCTACACTCAGCGTTTATTACAGCGATTGGGGACCGCCAGACACGCCCGCCGGACAACGCGACCGTAAGCGCGCGTCGGTGCATGAGCAGACCTTCAGGAAGGGGCTCAAGGCAGGCGTGAAGATCGTGTTCGGCACTGACATGGGTGGAATTCCCTGGACCGAACCGATTGCGCAGGAGTTTCCACGCATGGTGGATTTTGGCATGTCGCCCATGGATGCGATCAAGAGCGCTACCTCCCGCCCGGCAGAGATGCTGGACAGGGCCGGCCAAATCGGGGTGATAGCGCCGGGAGCATTTGCAGACGTGATTGCCGTTGCTGGCGACCCTTTGCGGGATATCAAGGAATTAGGGAATGTGAGATTCGTAATGAAGGACGGAAAGGTGTACTCGAATCAGCTCACTGGGAAGTGAATATTTCGTGCGTGGAGGCGGGTCTTCGACCCGCCTTGCCCGGATCAGAGACCCGGACCCGCACAGCCCGGCCCACATCTTTACGTGCCACAGGCCCTTGACAGGAACTGCGCACCAGTCATAATGCCCGAGTCTTCATTCCACGGTTCGTTCGAGTACTTGCGACATCGGACCAGCGGGAGGCAAGTTATGACGCTTCTGGAATTATGCGATCCAGAGCCGGCGACGGTGCGATTGGAGGCGAGCGTGGCCGAGGCCATCCGCGTGATGCTCAACCGCCACGTGGGCGCGGTAGGTATCCTCGATGAGGAAGGCCGTGTTGCCGGAATTTTTACCGAGCGGGATGTGTTGATGAAAATGTCCCTCAGCGGCCGGGACCCCGCCAATACTCCCGTCCGAGAGCTCATGAGTACGCCGGTAGTGCTGGCTTCGCTATCGACCGGACCAGGGGAGGCTATGGCCACCATGGTCGAGCGCCATTACCGTCACTTGCCGGTGGCCGATGACAATGGAAAGTTGCTGGGCATCTTGTCCATACGAAACCTGCTGGAGTCGAGGATCGACGATCTCAGCCAGGAATTGGATTCGCTGGAGCAATACGTTGCGAATGACGGGCCCGGCGGCTAAGGTTCTCTTCCCCCTCCAGATCGGCCTTTTCATGTCCGTCATCCTGGGCGGATGCGAGCCCGCGAATGGGCCTTGCGGGCACTACCTTTCTTTAATCTTCAAGCGAGGTGAACATGAGCAAGGCACTTAGCCGTCTTGTAGTGTGTCTGGTGGCAGTTTGTTCCGTGGTTGCGGCACAAAGTCCTCCTCAGGCGGCGGTCAGGCGCGTTATAGTCCGCGCCGGCCGTCTGCTCGATGTGAAGAGCGGCCAGATGCTCACAAATCAGGCCATCCTGATCGAGGGCGGCAAGATCATCAGCGTGGGTCCCGCCTCTCAGGCCAAGGTCGCGCCCAATACCATCACCATCGACCTCACGAATGCCACGGTCTTGCCGGGCTTGATCGATGCCCATACACACCTGACGCTTGATCTCGGTAGCACCGGTTACACAGGTCTGGGGATCTCGCCACCGCGCGAGGCGCTGATTGGCGCCAGGAATGCGCGAGTCACATTGGAAGCTGGATTTACCACAGTTCGCAACGTGGGAGCACGAGGCTACAGCGACATTGCCCTGCGCGATGCTATCAATGCCGGCGATGTGCCCGGTCCACGCATCGTGGCCAGCGGCCCGCCACTGGGGATTACCGGCGGCCACTGTGACAACAACCTGCTGCCGTATGAATACCACGCCCAAGGCGACGGGGTCGCCGACGGAATTGAGAATGTCCGGCATAAGGTTCGCGAGGTGATTAAGTACGGCGCGGATGTCATCAAGATTTGCGCCACCGGCGGCGTGATGTCCAAAGGCGACGACCCCAATGCCTCCCAGTTCACCCTCGAAGAAATGAAGGCCATCGTGGCGGAAGCCCACCGCCTGGGGAGGAAAGTTGCCGCCCACGCACATGGTGCCGAGGGCGTGCGATGGGCATCGGACGCAGGAGTTGATTCGGTCGAGCACGGGCACCTCATGGACGACGCCGCCATAGCCGCCCTGAAGAAAAATGGCACCTATCTCGTGCCGACGCTGTATCTCATCGATTGGCACAGAGAAAACGCGGCCCGCAGTAACGTGCCGGAGTTCTCCCGGCGCAAGATGCAGATGGTCTCCGATGCGGCGCAGGGAAACGTGAAAAAGGCGATTGCCGCGGGCGTGAAGATTGGCCTCGGGACCGATGCCGCAGTCTACCCCCACGGGCTCAATGCCCATGAATTGGGGGTCTACGTCCGGCTGGGCATGACACCCTTGCAGGCGATCCAGACAGCGACGGTAAACGATGCGGACCTGTTGGGTTGGACCGACAAGATCGGGACGCTGGAATCAGGGAAGTTCGCCGACATCATCGCCGTGGATGGGGATCCGCTGAAAGATGTGACCACTTTGGAGCAGGTGAAGTTTGTGATGAAGGGCAGCGAGGTCGTGAAAAATCAGTACACGAGGTAAGTTTGTGGGCCCGGGTCTTTGACTCGGGTAGGCGGGTCCCAGACCCGCCTCCACACGAGTCCCAACAAAAAGGAGGCCGGCTCCAGGCCGGCCTTTTGCGCGGGCAAGAGTGTCCGCACCACACTTCTCCAAAATCTACTTCTTGGGGGCGATCGCGTCCTTCGCGGCCTTGGCGACGCGGAACTTCACCACGGTCTTGGCCTTGATCTGAATGGGTTCGCCGGTCTGCGGGTTGCGTCCTACACGGGCCTTGCGGTGCGCCTTAACGAGGCGGCCTAGGCCGGGCAGAACAAATACGCCGCTCTTCTTGGTTTCTTTGATTGCCGTATCGGCCAGGTTCTCGAGAAACGCCGCTGCAGTCTTGTTGTTGAGCTCGGTTCTCTCGGCCAAGTGGCGGACGAGTTGGGTCTTGGTCATTCCAGCTGCCATGAGTCCTCCTGAAGTTGTATTGCTGAAGAAGGCATTTTATACCAGCGACGCTGTGGAAAAATAGCGTTTGGACCGCATTTTTTGCGGTTTTTTTTCGAGTAGCACCATGAAATGGGCATAAAGACGGCTTCTCCCGGAGTCAGGCTTCCAAAAGCCCCTTGGAAGCAGGCTTTGGAGAGCCTTTGAGGGTTCCGCCGGACGGGCAAGCGCGCCTGTTGCGGCGTGTCATAATGAAGCAGGAGACTTCGATAGTGACGTGCGCGATTTGCGAGACCCGGAAAGAAAAGCGCTTTTGTCCGGCGGTTCACGGGAGAATTTGCCCGCAATGCTGCGGGGAACAGCGCGAGGTGACGCTCGATTGTCCCAGCGATTGCGTCTACCTGCAACAGGCACGGGCGCATGAGAAGCCGCGTTCCAGCGACGAACTGAAAAACGCAGAGCTATTCCTGCAGGTCGAGGTTGGGGACCAGGTTCTCTATGAGCGCGAGCACCTGCTCATGGGACTCAGTTATGCGCTGGCCAAAAGCGCGCGAGCCGACCGCAGCTTGAATGACCGTGACCTGATCGCGGCGCTGACCGCAATGGCGAAAACCTACGAGACCCTGGTCAATTCCGGACTGCACTACGAGTCCCCTATTACCGGTGCTGGTCAACAGGCGGTGGCGGCGGAAGTTCAGAACATGCTGAAGGAGTTCCGCGAGGCGGAGCAGAAGCATATCGGGTATTCGACCCTGCATGATTCGGATGTGCTGAAGGCATTAGTGTTTCTGGTCAGGATGGCGCATGGCCAGACGTCCGGCAGGCCGAAATCGCGGGCGTTCTTGGATTTCCTCTTCGCTCGCTTTCCCGAACAGAAATCGGCAATTGCTACCCCGCAAGAGGCAGGTAGCCGGATCATTACTCCTTAAGCAGCCTGTCCAGCCCTGTCCAGCAATGTAGATGGATATTTGAACACTATGCATGTAGAATGGAGTTGCGTTTGATCTTAGCGGTTGTAAGCAGTAACTCTGCCTTCAGCGTGACCTGCCTGCAGCACTCTGCTCTCGATTCAGCGCAAAATCAGATAAAGGAAATCGCAACACAATGGAAACAGGAACAGTGAAGTGGTTTAACGATGCCAAGGGTTATGGTTTTATCAGCCGTCAGAATGGCGAGGATGTCTTCGTGCATTTCTCCGCGATTCAGTCGAGCGGATTCCGCAGCCTGCAGGAAGGTCAACAGGTGCAGTTCGACGTCGTAAAAGGCCCCAAGGGCTGGCAAGCGGAGAACGTTAAGGCTCTGTAAACCACTCCAAACATTGCGACGAAGGGCGGCCGCGAGGTCGCCCTTTACTTTTGATCGGGCAATTTCGTAATCGGGTAATTTAGCAACCGGGTAATTTGGTCATTTAAGACCAAGCCCGGAAATTTGCTTCAACTCCGCTGACGTGAACCTCGGTTTTAAATTACCCAATGACCCAATTCTTCCGATTGCTAGAATAGTCCCGTGGGGATGCAATTTAACGAACAGTTCGATGTCGTGGTGGTGGGTGCCGGTCATGCTGGATGCGAAGCCGCCATGGCTGCCGCCCGCATGGGCCTGAAGACCGCGCTCTATACCCTCAACATCGATCTGATCGCGCAGATGTCCTGCAACCCCGCGGTGGGCGGCATCGCCAAAGGACACCTAGTCCGCGAAGTGGATGCCTTGGGCGGCATCATGGGCGAGGTCACCGATGCCGTCGGCATCCAGTTCCGCCTGCTGAACACATCCCGCGGACCCGCCGTCTGGTCGCCACGCGCCCAATGCGATAAACAGGCCTACCGGCTCAAGATGCGCGAGGTCCTCGAGTCGCAGTCCAACTTGAAGGTCAAGCAGGCGGAAGTGGCGGAGCTCATCGTAGAAGACTCTCCGGAGCACGTAGGGACAGCCGTCCTCGGCTGTCCAACCGAGCGAAGCTCGGTAGCGCCCCCTTCGCGACGGCAGGTAATAGGCATCAAGCTGCGTGACGGGCGTACCGTGCGGGCAGGTGCCGTGGTCATCACGACCGGCACGTTTCTAAATGGCCTGATCCACTGCGGAGAGCAGCAGTATCCCGCCGGGCGCAGTGGAGAGCCCCCGGCTGTCCTGCTCGGGGAAGCATTGAAGGCCTTAGGCCTGCGTGGATGCCGGCTGAAGACTGGCACGCCACCGCGCCTGGATGGTCGCACCATCGACTGGTCTCGGTTTCAGCGGCAACCCGGCGACCCCGATCCCACACCGTTCAGCTTCCGCACCAAGCGGGTGGCGCATCACGACTCGCAGGTGCCATGTTACCTCGCATGGACCACTCCTGAGACCCACCAAGTAATTCGCGAGAACGTGCATCGCTCCCCGATGTACAGCGGGCAGATCAAGTCCATCGGGCCTCGCTATTGCCCCTCAATCGAAGACAAGATTGTTAAGTTTCCGGACAAGGCTACCCACCAGCTCTTTCTGGAACCCGAAGGGCTGAATACCCACGAGATTTACGTCAACGGAATGAGCACTTCTCTGCCGATTGACGTTCAGCTGGCGATCATCAAGTCCATTCCGGGGCTCGAGACAGCCGAGATGATGCGTCCCGGATACGCCATCGAATACGACGCGATCGACCCTACCGAACTGGGGCGCACTCTTGAGACCAAGAAGATTGCCGGGCTCTTTCTGGCCGGTCAGATCAACGGCACCAGCGGTTACGAAGAGGCGGCTTGCCAGGGCATTATGGCCGGGATCAATGTGGCGCTGAAGGTAAAGGGCGAGGCGCCGCTGGTGCTGGATCGCAGTGAAGGGTATACCGCTATCCTTATCGACGATCTGATCTCCAAGGGGACAAACGAACCTTATCGGATGTTCACTTCGCGGGCCGAATTCCGGCTGCATCTTCGGATTGATAATGCCGACCGGCGGCTGACCCCGCACGGACGGCGGGTGGGACTTATTTCCGATGCCGCCTGGGCAGATTTCCTGGCCAAGCAGGAACGGATGGAATCCATGAAGCAGTTGCTGGAGAAGACCAGGGTCACCGGGCAGGTGCTCGAGAAGATCGAGCGGGCAATCGAAGAAAGCCGAGCTTTCCTCGGCCCGGACGGGTCGCAGACCCGTCCCCACACGGATTCTGATGTTGAGGAGCCTGCCACCTCGATTATCGAAGCATCTCAACTGGATTTGTCCGGAACGCTTGGCCAGAGCTGCGCGCAATTGCTGAAGCGGCCAGAAGTCATCATTGAGCATCTTGTGCCGGTGCTTCGAGAATTGAATCCTGCCTTCTTTGAGCGAAACGGCTTCTCCTCGAGCTCGGTGGTAAGTCTTTCTTCCGAGGTTCGCAATGAGCTCAAGTCGCTGGAAACCGAAGTCAAGTATGCCGGGTATCTGCAACAGCAGCAGCGCGCCATCGAGCGTCTGAAGAAGGCCGAGCAACGCACTATTCCGGAGTGGTTCGACTATCGCTCGGTCAGCGGCCTCTCCCACGAGATGCAGGAGAAGCTCGTCAAAGTGCGGCCACGCACCTTGGGACACGCCTCGCGAATTCCGGGCGTAACCCC
>Ga0066692_10000597_pt1 | contig 12719 bp, 10 predicted proteins | sample GraSoiAngelo_141_FD_66456 | JGI IMG/M metagenome (GOLD analysis project Ga0066692, IMG submission 66456) | Grasslands soil microbial communities from the Angelo Coastal Reserve, California, USA - 14_0929_12_40cm | ecosystem: Environmental > Terrestrial > Soil > Grasslands | place: USA... | reverse complement strand
CGGCTGCTCCGCAGCCTCGCTAGCTCCGCGGACCGAGCAGCAGCCCGTCGCGCAGCCCGACAATTGGGGAGACGAATCCAGCGAGGCGCGTCGCGGCGAAGTAGGCATGATACCCAAGCCAGCCCCACCCTACGCCTTTCGCGAGCAATCGCGTCACTGCCGGCTCGCGCCACGTGCCGGCGGTTCGGACCGCGAACACCCGTTTGAGTCGCACGTCGAATCCAGCACGGTGATGCTCGCGCAGCCGGGCGTTGAGCTCCTCCACCGCGGCGTCTTCCAGGATGCGGAGCTGATCGTCGCCCTGATACTCCCGAAGCAGCTCGCGGAACGGGCCTGGCGCGAGCAGCCGCCCCTTGTAGTAGTCCCCTGGGTCCACGGTGATCATCGCGACCCCCGGGAGCATCCAGTCGAGTCGTGCCGGGCTGCGCGGTGCCAGGAGGACGATGCGCTCCGACCGTACGCGCAGGCGCTTTAGGAGGTCGAGGATGAGCTGAAACCTCGTTCCGGTGTTGGCGGGCGCGTCGACCAGGAGAACGCGCGCCTCGGTGCGCTTGAGCGCCGCCAAGGAGCGTCGCTCGCCGCGCGAGACTCCCTTCTTGGGTCGAACCGAGAACCACGTCACGTCGCGCCACCCCAGTGCCGTGAGGCGCGCCTTCACGAGCGGGGCGAAATACGAGCCGGCGCTGCGCGGTGCGATCACCACCGCCGGACGGTCCGGTTCCGGGTACGATGCCGCGAACCGCTCCGCGAGTGTGAGCACATCGTGATGCGTGAGATCTTGGTTCCGGAACGCCGCCGGCAGGGTCAGCCGCCGTCGCAGGAGGTGCTCGGAGAAGGGGGCAGCGGTCAGGGCGTCGATCGCGCTGCCCAGCTCGCTCCAGGCGGGATCGTTTGGCGCGGCCTCGCTCGTCAGCAACTCGCACACGCGATCCATGCACTCGCCCCACCTGGTCCGCCAGCGCGCCACCCACCGGTCCGCGAGCGCGCCGTACACCGTTTGGCTGCCATCGAGGACCGACTGCGCAACGGCCACCGCCGCGCGAAGGCGCGGAAACCGTGCAGCAACAGTGGACAAGTCGTACAGTCGCCGGGCCAGGTGGTCGTCCACAATGCAAGCGATGCCGCTCACGACGCTGTAGAGGTCTGTTTCGGCGCGTACGGCGCGCGGTGTGGCGCTGCGGACGTGCTCGTCGACTGCCACCGAGCGGCTCTGTGGAGGAATGACGGGCGAGGCGCCAACCGGTGCAAGAAGCAAGCGCGGACACGGTCCCATGCGAGCGGCGCAAGCGTAGTCGCGCCATGACGTTGTGTAGTCAACGGAGCGTGGGAGCCGGTGGGATGGCGTGGGGCTGGTGTGGCAGTACTGCTACAACGTTTTTAGCGGCGGGCCCAGGCTCCTCTGAGTCCGTGCAGCAGCGCGCGGCCAAGCTCCGCGGCTTCGATCAGCGCCGGCCCAGGGTCCGACAATTTGAACTCGTCGTACTTCATTCCCGGACGGAAGTCTCGCAGGAAGTCGCGCAGCAGGCGCACTCGGGAGGGGAGCGGCCGTTCCGGGTCCTGCACCGACGACGGCGCGGTTGCGCCAAGGAGCGCCGTGAGCAGGCTCAGCAGGTCGCCCCGCAGCCAGCGCTCCTCAACGCCCACGCGATACCGCTGGTCGCCGTTCAGCGAGCGTCCCGTGTACAGCGCGTAAACCAGGTACGGCAGGTTGAGCCCGGCATCGATGGCCAGGGCGGTGGATGCCTGAAATCGCCCGTTGATCTCCATCAGCACGTAGCTGTCCGTGCGAGCACTGTAGCGGAACTCGACCATCGCGACGCCGTGCCAGCCCACCGACCCCAACAGCAGTTCCACGTAACGTGCCAACCGCTCGTCGAGCGGCAGACTCCGCCGCAACACACTGACACCGCCGGTCAGGGGAACCTCGCGCACGCGCACGTAGGGGAACAGCACCAAGGGCCGCCCCCGGTCGAATACGGCGCTGACGCAAATCCCGGTGCCGGGCGCGTACTCCTGGACCAAGGGATATCCCTGACGTGGGTCGAGGGACTGGAGAGCGGTGCCGAGCTCATCGAGCGTCGCCGCGTACTTGACCTTGAATCCGAGGGCGTTCCGCGTCTTCGCGTAGAGGGAGTGACCGCGGGGCTTGATCGCTACTGGAAAGCGGAGGTTCCGAGCCGCGTCGAGTATGGCTTCGCGGCTCGCGCCATGGGCCGTGCGCGGCACTGGCACGCCCAGCCGCTCGGCCAGCTGCAGGGTGCGGAGCTTGTCGAGGGCGACTTCCAGCACGTCGGAGCAGGGCGCCGCAAGAGGGCACTGCTCTTCGATGGCGGCGCGGTGGGCGTCGAGCACGACCAGCGTGGACTCAACGCTGGGCACGATGAGGTTGGCGCCGCTCGCGCGAGCGATCTCGAGAACGTCCGCGACGAAGCGTTGCTGGTCTGTGAAGGGTGAGGTGTACACACGCCGGGCCGTAGCGAAGCGCGACCAGAAGCCCAGACTCCCCCGGTTGGGGCCGCACGCCACTACCGGCACGCCCGCCATCCCCAGCCCGCGGATCACGGCGAGGCCCTGGTGTTCCTCGGCTCCGGTAACGAGAGCCGTCCCAACGTTGTCGCGTGCCTGGCGCATTAGGCTCCCCCTGAGAAGCCACCAGCGATCAAGTAGTGTGCCGGTATGGATTGTGCTCACGCGGGGAGTCACCGATGGACCATCACCAGTGGAAGCTGAGCGCGACGTGTCCCGCTGATTGGGCCGCTCATCTCGCCTCTTGTGGCGGAGGCTTTTTCCACTCACCGCCGGGCCTGGGTGCGGGGGCGCCCGACGGCGAGCCCGTGTTCGCCCTCTTACCTGAGGCAGGCCAAGTAGTAGGGCTGGCGGTGGGGATGCGGAGTCGCTGCCGCTTGTCCCGGCGCCCCCGCCATGTGTACTGGCCCACGTTGCCCGCGCTCGCGCTGACGTCCGGGCAGGACGCTGCGCTCATCGCGCTGGTCCATGCCTGCGCGGACCTGGGAGCTGCGGAGGTCGTGGTGGATTCGTTCGACGCTTGCTGGCAGCCCGATCCTGGTTGCGATCCGTCGGCCGGCGCCTCCCGGGCGCGGCTTGAGTACCTAGTGGCGCTCGATGCCGACCCCGCGAACCTCGCGGACCGCTATGAATCCATGCACCGGCGCCACCTGCGACGCGGCGAACGGGAGGGCTGGGTTCTGCGCGCCGTGGAGGGAGTTGAGGCGCAGACGACCCTCGAGACGGTGCAGGCTGCGGGTGCGCGCCGGGCCGAAGGGCGCGGCACGGCGCGACCGGCCATGGTCGTCGCGCGCAGCGCGCGTGCGTCGGCCGCCGACCTTGGGGCGCCATGGGGAGCTTGTGTCTTCGGGGCGTGGTGCGCCGGGGAGCTGCTCGCAGCGGCCCTCGTGGGTTGGGGCAACAAGCGCGCGTTTTACGTCCAGGGTGGCTCAACCGTCCCAGGCTACCAGCGCAGTGCGGCGGTGTGGCTGCACTGGCGCATCATGGCGGCGCTCGCCGAGCACGGCTGCGCCGTCTACAATCTGGGCGGCACGGCAGCAGGAGCCGAGCAATCGGGCCACCCGGAGCACGGCTTGTACCGCTTCAAAGCGGGTTTTGGGGCCCGGATGGCCTCGTGTCGGGGGGCGCGCTGGGTGCTCGGCTCGGCCCACCTCCACGCCCATCGGTTCGCTCGCTGGGTCTCGGCTCGGTCACTCGGTTGAGCATGGTCGAGCGATCACTTGGCAGACGCGCGTGGCGTAGCGTTGCTGCAAGACTCCGCAGGCTCCGGGCGCTCCCGCTGCTCAGTCCCGTGGCCCTGCGCGAGCGTTGGCAGGAGCGGGCGGGCGGTCATCCCGTCGCGGCGGAGCGGCGTCCCCACCTCGTGGCAGCCGTCGAGTGGCTGCTCCGCGCCCAGAACGCGGCGGTGACTGGGGGCTTTGCTCGCGGCTACAGCCTCACATGGCATCCCTATTTCAAGACCCGCGGCTGGCAGCCGCCATATCCAGAGACGACCGGGTACATCATTCCGACGCTGTATCTCGCCGCCGAGGTGCTCGGACGTCCCGAGCTGGCGTCCCGCGCCGAGCGCGCCGCGCGTTGGGAGATCGAGGTGCAGCTGCCGTCGGGTGCGGTCCGCGGCGGGGTGATCGGCGAACCCGAGTCTCCTGCGGTCTTCAACACCGGGCAGGTGATGCTGGGCTGGCTCAGCGCCTTCGCGGAGACGGAAGACGGGCGCTTCGCCGACGTGACGCGTCGGGCCGGGCGGTGGCTCGTGGCCACGCTGGACCCGGACGGACACTGGCGGCGCGGGAACTCGCCGTTCGCGCACCCACATGCCACGCTCTACAACGCCCGCGCGGCGTGGGCGCTAGCCGAGGCCGGACGCTGCCTGGGCGAGCCGGAGTTCACGGCGGCCGCGGCGCGCAACCTCGTCGCGGTTGCGGAGCGGCAGCACCCCAACGGCTGGCTTCCCGACTGTTGCCTGGCCTATCCGGACCGGCCGCTGTTGCACACCCTCGCGTACGCGATTCGGGGCCTGCTCGAGGGGGGCAGGGTCCTCCAGGATGATTACCTCGTAGGCCGTGCGGCCCTGGCGGCGGAGCACCTTGCGGCGGCGGTGCAGAGCGACGGTCGGATGGCCGGCCGGTTCCGTGCGGACTGGTCTACGGCCGCAGCCTGGAGCTGTCTCACGGGACAGGCGCAGATGGTGAACAATTGGATCCGCTTGTTCCAACTCACCGGCGACGCGAAATGGCTCGGCCCGGTTCCCGTGGTGCTGCGCTTCCTTCAGGCGACGCAAAATCGCACCAGTCGCGATCCGGGCCTGCGTGGCGGCATAAAGGGCTCCGCGCCACTCAACGGCGGGTACGAAGCGTATCAAGTCCTCAACTGGGCGACGAAGTTCTTTGTCGATGCCCTGATCCGCGCCGACCTGATCGGCTCCGACTGGACGGCCATCGCGACCCCAAGCGGAGTGCTTGCCTGACGGAGCGGACCTTCTCGCTGTCGCACGTCTGCTACACCCATTGTCCCTCGGAAGCCGCCCGCCGGCGTGGCGACTGACGATTGTCCCGGCTCCCTAGGGCACAGAAATAGCTTCCTATGGCTCATGATGGGCATCGATGCTCACTCTGGAACACTCGTGCAGGTTCGCTTGCCGCGGACGCTGATCAGGGTTCTGCTCAACGGCGTGCTGCTCCTGGGATCGCTTGTCGCGGCGCTCGGGGTGAGCGAGATCCTGATCCGGATCGTGGCTCCGCAGCAGCTTGTCCTCGTGCGTCCCGACATCTGGCAACCCGACGATTCTCTGGGCTACAAGTTCCGCCCCAACCTCCACACGGAAGCGAACTGGGGCGAGCGCACCGTGCATTTGTACACGGATCGCGACGGGTTCCGGGTGGGTGCCGCCGGACCGCGGCAGGGCGACACCCGCGTGCTGTTGATCGGCGACTCGTTCATGGCCGCGCTGCAAGTGGAGTACGAGCAGAGTCTCGCGGCGCTGCTGGAGGAGCGGCTCAGCAAGCGGCTCGGCAAGCGGGTGGCCGTCCGTAACGCCGGCCAGGATGCGTATGACCCGCCGCAATACTTCATTCTTGCCCGGCAGCTGTTGCAACGCGACACCTTCGACCTCGTGGTGGTGTCGTTCTTCTTGGGCAACGACGTCGTCACAACCCGCCCCGACCGCATCCTGCCCTGGACTCCGGTTGAGATCGCCTCGTTCAGGCTGCCCCGGCGCTGGAGCTGGGATGAGGTGGTCGCGGCGTTCCTCCGGCCGATTAATGATTACCTGGAGGCGCGATCCTATTTGTTCATCTTCGCGAAGAACCGGCTCCAGACCTTGCGGATGCGCGTGGGGCTCAGCGCCGAGTACTTCCCAGAAGAGTTCCTGCGGCGCGAAGCCGCGTCCAGTCGCTGGGACATCACCGCCGACATCTGTCGCGACATTGCCGGGCTGGCCGCGCGCCGTGGGATCCCGACTCTGTTTGTGCTGGTTCCAGCACCGTTTCAAGTCGACAGCGTCGTCTTCAATCAGTACTTGAACGGCTTTGGGATCGATCCGAAGACGGTGGACCTGGACCAGCCGGATCGCCTCATGGGAGAGCGTTTGCGGGCGCGGCACCTTGCCGTGCTCCACGTGCTGCCGGCGTTCCGCGCAGTGGAAGACGCCGGAAGGCAGCTGTACGGACGCGTGGACCGACATCTCAGCCCGGCGGGGCACGAGAAGCTGGACTCGCTGGTCGAGCCAGAGGTCGTGAATATCCTCGGACGCCGGACCGCGAGTCGCCGCTGATTGCACAGTCCCGGCCGCGACCGGGCGCCGGTGGCACCGGCGTGCGGGTGTAGCGGGATTGCCACAGCTTGGCGCGGGAGCGGAGCGGTCTCGGTCGCCGTTCCGGCGGTTCAAGTTTCCCCCTGGCAATGCGTTAGCCTCGGGCGCCGCAGGTTGGCGGGGAGTCCGCCTCTTGCTGCGGGTGGTGAGCGTCGCCACCCCGGACGACCGGACCAGACCGCCACCATGCTCCACGAGTCCATCCTCGGGATCTCCGCGTTCTACCACGACAGCGCCGCCTGCCTGCTGCGGGACGGCGAGCTGGTGGCGGCCGCGCAGGAGGAGCGGTTCAGTCGCAAGAAGGGCGACGCCTCGTTTCCGACGCACGCGGTCGCCTACTGCCTGCGCGCGGGTGGGGTGAGCGCGCCTGACCTCGCCTACGTGGGCTTCTACGACAAGCCGCTGCTCAAGTTCGACCGCATTCTGGAGACCTATCTCGGGGTCGCGCCTCGGGGCTTCGCGTCGTTCCGCCTGGCGGGCCCGCTTTGGATCAAGGACAAGCTGTTCCTCGAGTCGGAGCTGCGCCGCGCCCTGGGCTACGACGGGCCGGTCCTGTACGCCGAGCATCACGAGTCCCACGCGGCGAGCGCGTTCTTCCCGTCGCCGTTCGAGGAGGCGGCGATTCTCACGATGGACGGCGTGGGCGAATGGGCGACCGCCGCCTTCGGGGTCGGGCGCGGCGCCGAGATCGAACTGCTCAAGGAGCTGCACTGGCCCGACTCGCTCGGCCTCCTTTACTCGGCGTTCACCTACCACCTCGGCTTCAAGGTGAATTCCGGCGAGTACAAGGTGATGGGTCTCGCACCCTATGGCGAGCCGAAGTACGTGGATCAGATCTATCGCGAGCTGGTGGACCTGCACGAAGACGGGTCGTTCACGCTCAATCAGGCGTACTTCAACTACCTCACCGGCCTCACGATGACCAACGGCGCGTTCGACCGGCTGTTCGGCGGGCCGGCGCGCGTTCCGGAGACTAAGCTCACGCAGCGTGAGATGGATATCGCGCGGTCGGTCCAGGCGGTGTGTGAGGAGATCATGCTCCGCATGGCGCGCACGGCGCAGCGCGAGACCGGTATGGAGAATCTGTGTCTTGCCGGCGGTGTCGCGTTCAATTGTGTCGGCAACGGCGGGCTGTTGCGGGAGGGGCCGTTCCGGCGGCTGTGGATTCAACCGGCGGCGGGCGACGCCGGCGGGGCGCTGGGCGTGGCCCAGTTAATCTGGCATCGCTACTGTCACCGACCGCGCACCGTCACCCCGGGGCACGACGCGATGCGCGGGGCGTACCTCGGCCCCGCCTTCACCCCGGACGAGATCGCGGCCTATCTCACGTTGCAAGGTGCGGCGTTCCAGCGGCTGGAGCGGCACTGCATGCTCGAGCGCGTGGCGCAGCTGCTCGCCCAGGAGAAGGTGGTCGGCTGGTTCGACGGTCGCATGGAGTTCGGGCCCCGCGCGCTCGGCGCGCGCAGCATCCTGGGAGATCCCCGCAGCCCCCGCATGCAGGCGCAGATGAACCTCAAGATCAAGTTCCGGGAGGGGTTTCGTCCCTTCGCGCCGAGCGTGCTGCGCGAGCGAGTGCACGACTACTTCGAGCTAGACTGCGACTCGCCCTACATGCTGCTCGTGGCGCCGGTGAAACAGGAGCGTCAGATCCCGATGACCGAGGCGCAGCGGGGGCTGTGGGGGATCGACCAGCTCAACGTGGCGCGCTCGGACATCCCGGCGGTGACGCACATCGACTATTCGGCGCGAATCCAGACGGTGGACCGTGACACGAACCCCAACTACTACGACCTGCTCAAGGAGTTCGAGCGGTTGACGGGCTGCGCGGTGCTCGTGAACACGTCGTTCAACGTGCGGGGCGAGCCCATCGTCTGCTCGCCCGCCGACGCCTACCGCTGCTTCATGCGCACCCACATCGACTATCTGGTGCTGGGGCCGTTCCTGCTGGACAAGGTCGCGCAGCCGGCATGGCGCGAGGCGGGCGATTGGCAGAGCGAATTCCAGCTCGACTGAGCGACGCCCTAGGGCGGCGCTTCGGGCTCGAGATCGGCGGTGCGTTGCTCGTCCTGGGCGCGGTGCTGTGGTGGCGTCACCATCCCGGGGGCGCGGTGCTGTGTGGGACGGCGGGGGCGCTGCTGGTGCTGACGGCACTGGTCGCGCCGCGGTGGCTCATGCTCCCGCGCCGTGCCTGGATGGGTCTCGCGGCCGCCCTGTCGCGCGTCACGACGCCGCTCTTCATGGCGGTCGTCTATTTCGTGGTGCTCACGCCGTTCGGGGTGGTGAAGCGGTTGTGGGGGGGCAATCCGATACTGCGGCCCCGGCGGGCGCAGGGCGGGTGGGTGCCGCGCGCGAAGAGCCGCAGCGACATGGAGCATCAATTCTAGGAGGGCGAGCATGACGTCCCGCAGTGTGCTCCGAGAGGTCTGGGCGTTTGCGCGCACGCGCAAGAAATGGTGGCTGCTCCCGATGATGATCGTGTTGCTGCTCGTCGGCGCGCTGCTGGTGTTCGCGCAGACATCGGCGCTCGCACCGTTCATCTACACGCTTTTTTGAGCGCTGCGGCGCGGCTACCGCGACGCGCATCGGCGACGCTTGCAGAGCCGCCCTTCGGACGCGAATGGTCGGCAACGGGCTGCTCCTGGTCGTCGCGTTCGTTTGGCTCGGTCGCGGTCCTGGAGTTCGGACTGCGGGGCGCGCGGCTGCGGTGCCCTGCGGAGGAGCGGCACTGGCTGCCGTGGGAAGCGCGGGACAACGAGTGGACGCTCTACCAGTACGACTCGGCTGCTCGTACGACTCGGCTGCTCGGCTGGAAGAACCGGCCGGGCGCCTCCGGCTGGTTCTCGATGCCGGACTCGCGGACGCGCGTCGAGATCAACTCGCGGGGGCTGCGCGACGTCGAGCATGGCCCCCGCGCACCGCGACCGTTCGCGGGGACCGGCTGTATTCGCGGTGGCGGTTGGCGCTTACCTGACTGGGGAGGGGCTCGCCGCGCGAGGGGCCGGGGCGGCGCCCTGCTGCGCCCGCACGAGCTCGGCGCCGTAGTTCCCCGGCCCCCCCGCCCGCGCTACCACGCGCCGCGCCGCAACGCCACGACGGGGAAGGTGCGGAGCATGATCTTCAAGTCTTCGACCACACACCGGCGCGCGATGTATTCCAGGTCAAAGGCCACTTTGCGGTGCACGTCGTCGATCGAGCGGTCGTATTGCTGGTTGACCTGAGCCCAGCCGGTGATACCGGGGCGCACGCGTTGCCGCTCGGCGTAGCGCTCCACCTGGGTCCGCAAGCGCGCGAAGATGGTGGGCTGCTCCGGGCGCGGTCCGACGATGTTCATGTCGCCGCGCAGCACGTTGAGGAGCTGGGGCAGCTCGTCGAGGCGATACAACCGCAGGATGCGCCCCAGCGGCGTGACGCGTGGGTCGTTCGGAGTGGCCCACACCTCGCCGTCGCGCACCCCGGGCTCCGTAACCGCCATGGTGCGGAACTTGTAGATCGTGAACAGCCTGCCGCCGTAGTCGGTGTGGCGCCGGTTGTTCTCCTCCGGCGGGCGCGGGCCGCGCCGGTCGAGCCCGACCCGGGCCTGCCGGTAGAAGACCGGTCCGGCCGAGGTGACCTTGATGAGTAGCGCGATCGCCGCCATCACCGGAGCCGTGAGGAGGATGCCCACGGCGGCGACGGCGACGTTGACGGCGCGACGGGGTGCTTCGGGGGGCTCGGCCGGCCGCAGCGCGCGCGGTCGGGCATCGCCGCGGCGCGCGATCCGACGGATCGGTGCGGAACGGATGCTCGTCACGTCGCCGCATGAGGTGCAGACGCCGTGCCCCGAGCGCCTCCGCGAAAGCGATGCTCAGATCAAGCGATTAGCGTCACGCCGGCGGGATTTGTGGCAAAGCGGCGACACGCCGCTTGTCAGCGACCTGCCACAAACGCAAGACCGTCACTCGTGCGGCGGCGTCAATAACCTGCGGTGCAGTCGGTGCCGCTCCATCAGACGGTACAGCGTGGTCCGGTCGACGCCGGCGAGGCGCGCGGCCCGCGAGTTGCGTCAGCTAGTGGAGTTCGAGTCGGCCACGAGGCGGTCGCGCGCAGCGTAGTACGGCTCCTCGGTGGAGACTTCGGGCAGCAGGATGCCGCGATCGGGTGGTTCTGTGGCAGGCGCGTGACACATCCCGGGAGCCGGCGCCGTTCCGCCGCCGTGTTTCTTGGCGAGCGGGCGGCTCTCAACTTGCTCGATTGCTCGACGTCAAGAGGCGTCCGCAGCACCAGCCGGCGCCGCAAGTGGAACGGCAGTGATTCGGCCCAAGAGGGGGGAGCAACGATGACCATCGGAACGAAGCCATCCCAAAGAAAGATGCGCACGGCCGAGTATCTGACGCTCATCGGCGTGTCGCCCCTGCGACCGGCCATCAGCCCGTTCGACCCGGGCTACGATCCCATGACGCTCGAGGGCCACCTCGAGCAGAGTGCCCATCTGATGTCGATCCTCAAGATCTCCATGGCGTGCTGGCTGATTGCCGCTGAGCGCGCCACGAGAAGGAAGATCGCGGCGGCAAGGCGGCACGGCGTTCCGACTGTCGTCGGGGGTGGTCCTTTCGAGGTGGCAGTCGCTCAGGGGCAGTTGCCTGCCTACCTCGATCTCTGCGCCGACCTTGGCGTGACGCGTGTGGAGTGTGGAGAAGGCTTCACCGATTTGCCGTTCGAGCCCCCAGTGGTGCTCGCCATGGCACTAGACCGTGGCCTGGACGTGCAGTACGAATTGGGGAAGAAGCACGGCGGGGCCTTCACCGAAGCAGCCGTAGAACGGCTAATCGAGCGGGGTCGACGCTGGTTGGATGCCGGAGCGTTGCAGCTTGTCGTGGAAGCACGAGAGAGCGCCCTGGGCGTGGGGCTGTTCGACGAAGCAGGCGCCCTGAACCGCGCCTTCGCCGACCGCTTCGCTGAGGCGTTCGGCCTACCGACTGTGATGTTCGAGGCGCCCAACAAGTCCAGCCAGTTCGCCCTGCTCGACCACTTCGGACGGGAAGTGCACCTCTGCAACGTGCGCCTGGAAGAGGTGCTGCGGGTAGAGATTTACCGCCGAGGGCTTCATTCCGACGCATTCGCGCGAGATAATCTGCGCCCGCGCCTCCCGGGCGGCGCTCCAGTTGGCGAGATGGTGGGGTAGCGGGCCGCAACTTGGTCACCAACAACAGCGCTAGAGGGCGAGGGCCGGCCGTGGTGAGGATCGACACATCCGTCCCAGTGGTCGTGGTCGGCTACGATTTCTCTCACGGGTCCCTCGGCATCGCGCGCAGCCTGGGGCGCCTTGGGATCCCCGTCTACGGCGTGGATAGGAATCCCGAGGATCCTGCACTCACGTCGCGCTACTGGCGGGGCACGTTCAGCTGGGACCCTGAGCGGGCCCCGGCCGCAGACACGGTAGCGTTTCTCAACACCTTGGGCCGCAGACTGGGCCGACGGCCGGTGCTGATTCCGACCACCGATACGATGGCCGTGTTCGTCGCGAGGCACGGTCCGGCGCTCGCCGACTGCTTCCGCTTCACGCACAATCCTCCGGAGCTGGTCCACGCTCTCACCGACAAGCAACAAGTGTTTTGCGTGGCGCAGCGAAGCGGTATCCCTACGCCGGCCGCCGCATTCCCGCAGTCGCGGCAGCACGTGGCGGAGTGGCTCCAGACGGCCGTCTTCCCCGTCATGCTGAAGGGTATCGACGGCGCGCGCCTCGCCGCGCGGACCGGCACCAAAATGGTCATCGTGCGCTCCGAGCAAGAGCTGCTCGCCCAGTATGAAAGGCTTGAGGATCCGGCCTGCCCGAACCTGATGCTGCAGGAATACATCCCGGGCGGCGACGACGCGATCTGGATGTTCAACGGCTATTTTGACAGCGGCTCCGGATGCCGGGCGGGGTTCACGGGAAGGAAGCTACGCCAGAACCCGGTGCACCGCGGCATAACGTCGCTCGGGATTTGTCAACACAACGAAACGGTCGCGCAATTGACCGTTCGCCTCGTGAAGGCCGTGGGCTATCACGGGATTCTCGATATCGGCTACCGCTACGATGCTCGGGACGATCTCTACAAGCTGCTCGATCCTAATCCGCGAGTCGGCTCCACGTTCCGACTGTTCGTTGCGGAGAACGGCATGGATGTCGTGCGCTACCTTTACCTCGACCTCACGGACCAACCGTTGCCGCCCGCCGTACCGTGCGATGGCCGCAAGTGGCTCGTTGAGGACCGCGACCTTGAGTCGTGCGTCGCCTACCACCGCGAAGGGGGACTGAGTGCGCGCCAATGGCTCGGCTCCTTGCGGGGGATCGATGAAGCGGCGTGGTTTGCGCGGGACGACCTGGCGCCCTTCTGGCGCATGTGTCTACCGTTGGCCCGGC
>Ga0066692_10000592_pt1 | contig 12735 bp, 9 predicted proteins | sample GraSoiAngelo_141_FD_66456 | JGI IMG/M metagenome (GOLD analysis project Ga0066692, IMG submission 66456) | Grasslands soil microbial communities from the Angelo Coastal Reserve, California, USA - 14_0929_12_40cm | ecosystem: Environmental > Terrestrial > Soil > Grasslands | place: USA... | reverse complement strand
GGCCTTGAGGTCATAGCCGATCGCCACAGCGTAATGCCAAGCCGGATACCAGTCCACGGCGAGGTTCTGCAGCACGACCACTGGATTTCCTGCGGCGATCTCGGCCAGGAGATCCGAGAGGTTCGGAGCGAGCTCGATTGCGACAAAACCGTTGCGACGTGCCGCCGCGATCATCTCGATCTGCAGGCTCCCGTGCCGATCGGGAAGATAGACCTGCGGCCGCAGCGCCTCCGGCTCGATCGCCTTGCCTCCCGCGCTGAGCACCATCGCAAGAGCGGCCGGACCGCATTGATAGTCCTCCTGTGAAAAGAACGGGACGGCGTCGAGCTCCGCGCGCTGCGGAATCCCAGCGGAACGGCTCCCCACCAGGGCCTGCAGCTGCGGCGTGGCGCAGCCCGCAAGCCCGAGAAGAAAGATGCCCGCCGCCGTAAGGCGGCGGGCGACACGCCGGCGCGGTCGAGAGGGGAGGATCACTTGGCCGGCCGGGTGAAGCTGAAAACCTTGGTGAAGCCCAGAATATCCGTTACGAGAAGGATGATGAACACCAGAAACCCAAACCACAGCGCGCTCTCGAACCCGTTGCCCGCAGCGGGAAACGAGTCGAACCGCACAGCGAGCTGCTCGACTTCGTCATCGCTCATGGCGTTGACGCGGGCTTTCGCTTCGTCGGCGCTCACGCCCTGCCGTTCGAGCGCGGCCCGGACGTCGGCCCGCTCAAAAAGCGAGCGCAGGAACTCGCGCCCCGAAGACCCGCCCTGGCGGGTCGCCTCGACTCGATCGGTCGCGACCAGCTCGGCTTGCACGGCTGGAATCGGCAGACCTAGGGCGCACAAGCTGACGACAAGAGCGCGTGCGACGGTCCGCTTAAGGCTTGGCATTTTCTTTTCTCCTCACTTGAACAAGTAGTGTTTTCTTATACCTGCCTTTTCACGTGCGCACGAGCTTGCCTTCTACCACCCGGACCTTCTCGCCTACCGCGAATGTGGGCGGGCTCGACAAAGAAATGGTGCGAAAGGAGCCGTCGTCCATGCGCACCGTCACTCGATATGCATAGCGCTTCTTCATGTTCTTCTCGATCTCGCTCCCGGCGATCGCGCCTCCTGTCCCGAAGAGCGTGACTGCGGCGCTCCCTCCCCCTGGCGCCTGGTCGCCGGCGCCGCCGGGTCCGCCTGCCGCCGCTCCGGCACCGCCCGCTTCATCGCGCACCTCGACGGTCCGGATGGACTCGACCGTCCCGCACAAGGCACAGCCATTTGCCGGGACGGGTTTGCGCCCGGCGTCTGCCGACTGCGCGTCGCCCTGATGGGGCGAGAACCCGCTGTGCAACCAGCCCGTGACGGCTGCGACGCCGATCAGACCCGCAATCAGGACCGGAACCGCCCGTCCTGCGAAGAGAGTATCGATCCGCATTTATCCGTATTGGAGCGCGCTCGCTTCAGCAAATTGTCTCTACCGCCACCCGTATCGCGGCGGGATCGCTGGCATGTGTGCAATCCCCGTGCCAACATAAGTTCTTGCGCTGACTCAACGAGTTAAGGGGAACCAAGGATCCCAAGGATTCTCAATGCGTCGCTTGTCAACGACGCTTTCCCGCAAGCGGCAAAAATCGAACTGATGGGAAAGGGAATTTGTTGTCGCCCCGGAGCGACAACGCGACGAATTCCGCGCGTGGATCGGTCGGGTTTCAGCCCTTTTCGGGCTTGAACATCTTCGGCTCGAGCTTGTGGCGCTCGAGCAGCTTGTAGAACTCGGTGCGATTGCGCTGCGCGAGCTTCGCCGCCCGGGTCACGCTGCCGCCAGTGATGCGCAGGATCCGAACCAGGTATTCGCGCTCGAAGGCTCCCCGCGCCTCCTCGAGCGACGCAAGCTGCGCGGGCTCCTCCCTCAACGCCTGCTGGATGAGCGAGGCCGGCACGACGCCCGAAGGGCAGAGTGCAACCGCCTGTTCGATCACGTTGACAAGCTGCCGCACGTTGCCCGGCCAAGGTGCCGCAAGGAGCGTTTGAAGCCCCTCCGGAGCCACTGCCTGGACGTCCTTTCGGTAACGCGCGGCGGTAACTCTGAGGTAATGGGTCGCCAGAGGGACGATGTCTTCGCGCCGCTCGGAGAGGGGCGGGAGCGCGAGCGAGACCACGTTCAGTCGATAGTAGAGATCCTCGCGGAACCGCCCCATTTTCATCTGCGCGTCGAGGTCGCGGTGAGTGGCAGAGATGACGCGCACGTCGACCGCCGTTCCCTGAGTCGCTCCGACCGCACGCACTTCGCGGTCCTGCAGCACGCGCAGGAGCTTGGCCTGCAAAGCAAGAGGCATGTCGCCGATTTCATCCAAGAACAGCGTCCCTCCGTCGGCGGCGGGGACGAGCCCCTTGTGATCGTAGGTCGCCCCGGTAAACGAGCCCTTGCGGTGGCCGAACAATTCCGATTCGAGCAGATTTTCCGGGATCGCCGCGCAATTGACCGCCACGAAGGGTCCCTGCGAGCGGCGGCTTGCCCGGTGTATCGCGCGCGCGAGGAGCTCCTTTCCCGTGCCGCTCGCGCCCTGGATGAACACGCTCGCCTCCGACTGGGCAACCAGGCGCGCCTGGTGGAGCACGTTCTCCATTTTCGGGCTCTGCGTCACGAAGTCGCGCCGCCAGTCCTCCTCGCCCCCCCTCTGTGCGACTCCGGAAAGGCGCAGAGCCTGTTCTACCTGGTCGAGCAGGTGCTTCCCGTCGAACGGCTTGGACTGAAACCCGAAAACCCCGCGGCGGGTCGCGGCGACCGCCTCGGGGATCGTCCCATGCGCGGTCAGGATGATGACAGGAAGGGTCGGCGCCTGCTTGCGGATCTCGTCAAACAAGCTCAAGCCGTCCATTCCGCCCATCTTGAGGTCGGTAATGACGAGCTCAGGTCGCGAAGCTGCGAGCACGGCGAGCGCCTTCTCCCCGCTGTCCGCGCCCTTGACGCTGTGGCCGGCGGCGGTCAGTCGCAGGGAAATGAGCTTCAGGATATCCGGATCGTCGTCGACGAGGAGAATGGTGCTCATCTTGGTCGCGCTTGCTCGCGCTCTATGATATTGCGCTCGACCGCCTTCAGCGCCTCGAGCTGCTCCTTCAGTTGGACCGTGCGGCGCTGCTCGCGCAAGCGTTCGCTGATCTGGGCATAAAGCAGTCCGGCAAACTGCTGCATCGGGCCCGGCGCCGATTCGGAGGCTCCCGCGCCCGCGAGAGACTCGAGCAGGCCCGCGGCCCGGGTGTCGTCGTTGAACGCAGTTCCAGGCAACGCAAGCAGCAGCGCGAGCCGGACCCGCCCGTAGGCGCTGCGATCCTTGGAAAGCATCTGGGCCGAAGCGTTCAATTCGCGTTGCTGCTCATCCGCCTGCAGCGCCGCGACTCTCTGGGTGTATGCGATCAGCTCGATGACCTGCCGCGATTCCCGGTTCTCGCGCGCCCAAGAGGCGCCCGAACCTCCGGAACCTGAACCTGGAGTGGATAAGGCGGCACACCCGGCGAGCGAGATGCTGCAGAGGATTGCGGCGATCCGGATCATGGCTCGGCACCCGGAGTCCCGGCCGCAAGCGTGACGCGGAAATGCGCGCCGCCTTCGCGATCGCTCACGACCTCGATGCGACCGTCGTGAGCCACCACAAATTCCCTTGCGATCGCGAGCCCCAGACCGCTGCCCCGCACGCGGCCGTGATGGATGTCCTCGCCCTGATAGAACCAGTCGAAAATCCGGTCGCGATCCTCGGGAGGAATTCCCGGACCCGCGTCTCTCACGTCGAACACTACCTCAGCCCCCTCTCTTCGCAGCACCAGCGAAATCATACCCTCGTCAGGCGAGTATTTGATCGCATTGGAGACCAGATTCGCCGCAACTGCGCGCAATTTTTCCTCGTCGGCCTGAAGTATGACTGGATCCAGCCGCAGGTCGGCGCGGATGCCACGAGCCTGGACCGCGAGCCGGTGATCGTCGAGCACCTGCTCCACGACCCGGTCGAATCGCACCGCCGTCACCTCCAGGCGCCCCACGCTCTCCTGCGCTCGATGGTAGTTCAAAAGGCCCTCGATCAGCTGCTGCAATTGCACGCTCTTTTGCCGGAGGATCTCGACGATCTCGCGCTGGCCCGGCGAAAGCGAGCCGGCCGTCCCCTCCACCAGCAGCTCCGATCCTTCGCGAAGCGCCGTCAGGGGCGTCTTGAGCTCGTGTGAGACGTGGCGCAGGAACAGGCGCTTTTGCTGTTCGAGTTCGATCAGCCGTTGTCGCAACCAGTCGAGCCGGCTCCCCAGGTATTTCAGGTCCGCCGGCCCGCCGACCCGGATATCGCCCTCGAACTCGCCGGCGCCGAGGCGCCGGATGGCTTGGTCGAGCTGGCGGATCGGTCTAGCGATGAGGAGCGTGACTCCGACCGCAAGGAGTATCCCGAGCGGGATCGTTGCGGCGAGCTGCAGCCAGAGGATGCGCTGCGCGCGTTCGCCGGTGCGTCGCATGGATTCCACCTCGCGGTCGATCAAGGCGTTGCTCGTATTGAGCACGTCCCGCGCCAGCCCCGACAGCACCAAGTAGCCTTCCACGAGCGCCTTCTTCTCGGCCGTCGTTTTCGGTTTCCCGAGCAGCTGTTCGTAGAGCCCCTGCTCCTTGTCGATCGTGCTGTTGAGCTCCTGCAGCTGCGGCTCGTCGAGCGGCTGCAGGGACAGCTCGCTGGTGTTCGCCTTGAAGTTCGCTCTCAACCGAGCGTAATCCTTGAGGAGCTCCTCGTCGTCGAGGATGAGATACTGGCGCACCACCCGTTCGAGCGCCGTGGTTTGTTCGACCAGGAGCCGGCTGCCGCGGGAGGCTTGCGCCGCCTGAGAAACCGCGGTCTGGCTCTGACCTGCAAGCTGCTCGACATACACCGCAGCGTTGTAAAAAGCCACGACGAGCGGCGCAGCGACGAGCGCGAAGGCGAGCAGCAGCAGGCTCAGAAACGATCGCGGGTAGTAGCGCTGGGGGAAGTCGAGCCCGATTTTCATGGCCCGCTATAATGCCGCAGTTTTGCGCATCGTGAACTTGCTCTCCCGTCCTGTCGACCCGAAATGACCGGTTTGTCGCGCGTCGTCATCATCGCCGCCGTGGCGAGCAACGGCGTCATCGGCCACCGCAACCGCATGCCCTGGCACCTCCCGGAGGACTTGAGGCGTTTCAGGCAACTTACGCTTGGTCACGCGGTGATCATGGGTCGCCGAACATTTGAATCGATCGGCGGGCCCCTTGCGGGGCGAGAGAACATCGTGATCACCCGCTCCCCCGATTGGACCCGCTCGGACTGCCACGCCGCCCATTCACTCGAGGCCGCTATCGCAGCTGTGCGCGAACCTCAGGACGCATTCGTCATCGGCGGCGCGCAGATCTACGCGCTCGCTCTTCCGCTCGCCTCCCGCCTCTATATGACCGAGATCGAGCGCGACTTCGAGGGCGACGCTTTTTTTCCGGAGTTCGACCGCTCACAATGGCGCGAGGCCGCCCGCGAGTCTCGCGTTCTCGACAAGGTTGGAGGCTTCAGCTACCACTTCGTCGCGTACGATCCCCGCGCCTGACTTCGCGCGCCGCGTCCTCGCGCCGGCCGATCAAGCCTTCACCTTGTCCCCAACCACAACGCAGTTACGCCCCGATCGCTTGGCTTGATAGAGGGCGGCGTCGGCGGCTCGCAGCACCTCCTGCCCGCTCTCGCCGTGGTCGGGAAATATCGCGATGCCCACGGATATCGTGATGGGTCCGACTCGCCGGCCCTCGTACTCGATCTCGAGATCCTGCACGTCCCGGCGGAGCTTTTCAGCTCGCTCCGAGACCGTTCCCTGCAGGCCTGGAGCCATGACCAGAACGAACTCTTCGCCGCCGTAGCGGGAGACGATATCCTCGCCCCGCGCAACGGACAGCATGTACTGGGCTATTGCACGCAACACCGCATCTCCTGCGGCGTGGCCGAGCGTGTCGTTGAAGCGCTTGAAGTTGTCGATATCGATCATCATTACGCCGAAGGGCAGGCCGCTGCGCCGGGCGCGGCTCTCTTCCCGACCGAGCGATTCCTCGAGGTAGCGGCGGTTATGGAGGCCGGTCAGCCCGTCATGCACGACCTGGTCTTTCAAGCGGAGGTTTGCCTGCGTCAGCTCCCGCTCCGCCAATAGCCGCTTCTTGATCTCCTGGTCCAGCGCGGCTCTCACCACTTCGAGCTGCGCGTCGCGCTGGGCGATGCCACGATCCAGCTGGGCGTTGAGGCGTTCGAGATTCGCCGTATGCCGGTGGAGCTTACGGGCGATAGGGCGCAGGAACGAGTCGATGGACTTATCCTGTGAATGCGCCTCCATCGGGAGTGCACTCGGCCCGGAAAGAGCCGCGTCGACGACCGCTAGCAGCGTCTCGGGGTCGACGGGCTTCGCAATGAAAGACGCGCCAAAGGTGGTTGCCAATGCCTCGGCTTCGGCCGCGATGTGAGCGGCGGCCCGAAACACGATCCGCGGCTGGACCGAGTTCGGCTCTGAGCGCAGATTGAGGACGAACTGACAGCCGTCCATGCCCGACGTGAGTATGTCGATGATCACCAGGTCGGGGCTTTCGGCGCGAACGATCCGCAGCGCTTCCTCGCCGCTCCGAGCTTCAAGCAAACGATGCCCCCGGTCCCGGAGCAGCGTCGCAACGAACCGCAGATTGACGGGTCGGTCCTCGACGACAAGAACCGTGGCCACCCACCCCCCGAATTTCATCCGATGCCCAAGGAGCGCCCTTCGGTCCATCCCAGGCAAACGGCGTGCTAAATTGGACGATTATGCCCCCGTCATGCGTCAACTCGGGTAACAAAAATGTCACAGAGAGTGAGCCGAAAGGAGGGGAAGCCGCAGACCCTCCCCGCCCGAGGCCGCGAAACGTCGACGAGCACCCCCCCCGACGCATGTCGGACAGGCTAACGATGCCGGCTCGGCGAAGCGGCTCCGCTTACGGCAGCATCATTTCCTGCCGTTGAACCACTTAAGCGCAGACGCTTCGTCTCGAAAACTCTGTACGTTGACGCCGTGCTGGCGCCCTATCAATTCGATGTACTGATGGGAGATGCCCAGCTCCTCGGAGTCTCCCAGCAGCGCGATCTTATGCGACGGATCGGTGGCGAGTCTCCTGAAGTACGCGAGAAATCCAGACCTCTCGACCGTGAAAACCGGGTTCGAGGAATGCACGCAGATCAGCACGCTCGACCGCTGATGCCTCATCGCGGCGCTGGCCACGATCTGCAAGAACTCCCGCGTCTCCTCCATCGTCTCGCGATTGAAAAGCTCGGCCTTCAGATACGCCGGCTCGATGGTGACTTTGTACAACATGTTTACAGGGCGCCCTGTTGCTCTACCGGGCGCCGGGCCTCCTCCCGTCTCGGGTAACCGGGAAAATCCGATGCTATGGTTCGCAAACCAGTGCGCAAGAAAATATTAGTTGGTAGCAAAAGGAAATGAAGAATTGTGACGATGCGAATGGCCTCTACGGATCAGATTTCAACGTGTGTAAGGTATTTCCTGATAGGCGTGTCCCTCGATTTCCTGCGTCGAAGGAGACTTGATTTCCACGCTCCCCTCAAAAAGTAGCGAGGCAGCTACTTACGGTCGCTCGCTCACCACAAAAAATTAACGGTTGCGCTATAGCAGACAGAATTCCAATTCGCTATGATGAAATCCTGCTTGTAAAGCACCTCCCCTCCCTCCCGGTGCGGATGCGGGCAGGCGGCCCCGGCGCTCGCCGGGGTTTTTTTTACAGCTGCGATCCGTTTCACCCCTCACATCACCCCCGAGGAAGCGACCGTCTTGTCGATAATCCCCCCGAGCTCGGCCTTGAGCGCCTGCGCTTCCTGCTCGAGCAGTGCGTAGGCCACTTGCACTTTTTCCAGATTCTTAACCAAATCGAGTTCCTCCAGTCTTCCCGCCGCTTCCTGCGCCGCAGTAGCGGAGAGGCTGCGGAACATCCCGCGCAGGGTATGGATGTCGTAGGCAAAACGTCCGGCGTTTCCGGTTTTCATGGCCTCGCGGGCGCTCGCCATGAGCGGGTCGCACTCCTGCAGAAACAGTTTGGTAATCTCGCCGAGCAACTGCATGTCGCCGTCGACTCGATCGAGCAACGTTGCCCGATCGAGCACGATCTTGTCGGCGCGCGCAGAATTTGACCGGCCGCCGGAAGCAAGATGCAGTTGCTCGATCGCTTCGAGCAGCGTCGCCGGCTGGATAGGCTTGATCAAATAGCCGTCCATCCCCGACTTCAGGCAGCGTTCGCGATCACCCACCATCGCATGCGCGGTCAACGCGACGATGGGAATATATCCCCCCGCAGTCTTTTCCCGGTTTCGAATTGCCGCGGTGGTTTCGATCCCGTCCATTCTGGGCATCTGCACGTCCATGAGGACAAGATCGAAGCGCTCACGTTCGAGCGTCTTCAGCGCGGCGGCCCCGTTGTCCACGGCGGCGACTGTGTAACCCTCTTTCTCGAGCACGTGCTGGGCGAGTCTGCGGTTTACCGGATTGTCCTCGACCAGCAAGATGTGCAGCGCCGGCTTGATTCTTTGCGAGCGCCCCGACGCCTGCGGTGCCCGCCGAGCTCCGCCGCGAGTCGGTATGCCGGACACGGCGCGGACGGCATCCAGAAGTTCCGACTGCTTGACCGGCTTGGTGAGGCAGGACAACACCTCGCCGTCGAGGCGGTCTCTTTTTTCCTCGCGTCGCAGCGCCGAACCGAGCACGATCACAGATTGGACCCCGAGGCGCGGGTTCTTCCGTATCTGCGCGGCGAGTTCATAGCTGTCCACGTCCGGCAGAGTGTCATCCAGAAACACGACTCGGAACGGCGCCTTTGCCCGCTTCGCCTGTGCCAGGATTTCCGTCACCGATTCGCAGCTCTCGGCTTCGTGCGCCTCGACGTTCCATCGTTTCAGCGTGTCCACGAGGATGCGGCGGCTGACCGCATGGTCTTCCACCACCAGAGCCCGCAGCTCCTTGAAATCGATCGCCCGCTGTTCGCCTTGCGCCACGGTCTGCAGGCCGAAGCGTACCGTGAAGTGAAAAATGCTTCCCTTGCCCGGCTCGCTTTCGACCCAGATCTTTCCGTTCATCATTTCCACCAGACGCTCCGAGACCGTCAGCCCCAGTCCCGTGCCCCCGTAGATGCGCGTCGTCGAGGTATCGCCCTGCAGAAACGGCGCGAAGATAGCGATCTGTTTTTCCTGGTCGATGCCGATTCCGGTGTCGCTCACGGTGAAATAACAGTTCACCTCGCCACCGTCGCTCGACTGGGGTTGAACGCGCATCATCACTTCGCCGCGCTCGGTGAACTTGATTGCATTGCCCACCAGGTTGAGTACGATCTGGCCCAACCTCACCGGGTCGCCGAGCAGCGCATCGGGGGTGTCGGGCCGGATTTCATAGGCGAGCTCGAGGCCCTTTCGGTGGGCCCCGAGCGCCAGCGTTTTCATGGTGTCGCCCAGGGTCTCGCGCAGGGAGAACGGGATGGTCTCGACTTGCAGCCGCCCCGCCTCGATCTTCGAGAAATCCAGAATATCGTTGATGACCGTCAAGAGGGAGGCGCCCGAGGCCTTTACGAGATCGAGGTACTCGCGCTGCTCCGGCGTCAGAGCCGTCTGCAAAGCGAGCTCGGTCATCCCGATGATGGCATTCATCGGAGTCCGGATTTCGTGACTCATGTTAGCCAGAAACTCCGACTTCGCCAGGTTCGCGGTCTCGGCCGCCCGCTTCGCCTTGTGCAGATCCTCCTCGGCCTGCTTGCGCATCTCGATTTCCTTCCGCAACAGGTCGTTCGCGGCGATGAGACTCGCAGTGCGCTCCCGTATCTTGGTTTCAAGGCTCTCGTTGACCTTCGACAATTCCCGTTCCGCGATTTTGCGCTGGTTGACCTGCGTCTCGAGCTCCGCGCTCTTGCTGTACAGATCGACGAACACCGCCACCTTCGACTTCAGGATGTCGATATTTACCGGCTTCAGAATGTAGTCCACCGCCCCGATTTCGTACCCTCTGAAGACCGATTGAGCGTCTTCGAGAACAGCAGTGAGGAAAATGATGGGGGTGTGACGGGAACGCTTGAGCTTGCGGATCAACGTGGCGGTTTCGAAACCGTCCATTTCGGGCATGCGAATGTCGAGCAGAATGAGCGCGAAGTCGGTTTTGAGAATCTGTCTCAGTGCCTCCTTCCCCGACCCGGCCGCTAGCACGTTCCGGTCGGGCCCGGAAAGGAGCTCCCGCATGGCAAGCAGGCCATGCCGCTCGTCGTCGACCACCAGAATGTTGGCTTGCGATAGGCCGGACACTGCAGTCTCCGATTACCTGGCGAGTCCGACCCGCAAGAGCGACAACAGCTGTTCGATATTGACGGGCTTGGAGATATAGTCGGAAGCGCCGGCCTCGAGGCATTTTTCGCGATCCCCCTTCATCGCCTTCGCGGTCACTGCGATGATCGGGAGATTCTTGAATTCCTGGAGGCCGCGAATGATTCGGATCGTGTCGTATCCGTCGAGCTCGGGCATCATGATGTCCATCAGGACCACATCGATGTCCGGATTGTTTTTCAGCGTTTCGAGCCCGTCTTTGCCGTTCTCCGCGTTGAGCACCGTTATCCCGTGCTGCTCCAAAGCCCCGGTCAACGCGAATATGTTTCTTATGTCGTCGTCGACAATCAGCACTTTTCTGCCTGCCAGATCCGGCGTGGCCAATTGGATAGCGGCCAGCAGCTGGTCGCGCTTGTTCGTCGGCAGGTCGCTGACCGTCTGATGAAGGAACAGCGTCGTCTCCTCCAAAACGGCTTCGAGGGTCCGTGCGCTTTTCAGGACGGCAACCTCCGCCAGCTTCCTGAGGTCGTCCCGCTCGCTGCCGCTCAGGGCCTCGGCTTCATAGATCACGATCGGCAATTCGGACGTCGTCTCGGATTGGACGATCTTCTTGATGAAGTCTATGGCGCTCATATCGCGAAGCGTCGGACCGAGCACCATGCAGTCGAACTGATTTTTCTGCAAGGCATCGAGCGCCTGCTTGCCTGCGCGCACACCCGTGATCTGCACGTCCTCCCCGCGCAGGGCTTCGGTAATGCTCGCCCGCTCGGCATCGTTCCCGTCGACGACGAGCAGCGTTCTGATCTCGTGCTCGATCATCTTGCGCGTCTTCGCGAGGGCTTCCTTGAGCGCTTCCTTCACCGCGGGTTTGCGCACCACGCCCAGGGCTCCCATGTGAAGGCATTTGTGCATCTGCTCGTCCACGGAAATGACGCTCACCGGGATATGCCGCGTTTTCGGGTCGTGTTTCAGGAGATCCAGGACCGCCCACCCGTCCATGTCCGGCAGCTTCAAGTCCAGGGTGAGCGCGTCGGGCTCAAGGTCCTTGACCAGAGCGAGCGCCGTGTTGCCGTCCAGCGCGACCACGCCCTTGAACCCGCTCTCGCGCGCGACATCGAGCAAAGTCGCGGCGAACTTGACGTCGTCTTCGACGATCAGGACGACGCGGTCGCCCGGCTGGATGTTTTCGCGGTCGTCGCTCACTTGAGGCTCCGGGCGCACTCCGCGCCCTTTCATCGCCGGACTCAAGGTCGGTCGCTTGGCGTAAGCCGGACCGAGCCTAGGCTGCTCCGCCGGCGCTTCCGCGACCGGTGTTTCAACGGAGGGTGTTTTCGGCGTGATCGCCGCAGGACTAGGCTTGGGCTCCTCGACGGGTGTTTTCGGTGTTCTCGCCTCGACCTCCGCCGGATCGTGGGTAAACGGGAGGTAAAGGGTGAACGTGCTGCCTTTGCCCGGATCGCTTTCGACCTGGATTTCCCCGCCAAGCAGGCGAGTGAGCTCGCGGCTGATGGAAAGTCCCAGTCCGGTGCCGCCGTATTTGCGGCTGGTGGTTCCGTCAGCTTGCTGGAAGGCCTCGAAAATGACCTTCCTCTTGTTTTCGGGAATTCCGATCCCGGTGTCCGAGACGGAGAAGGCCACCACTTTTTCCGCCGCGTCCAGTTGCGGGTGTCCCGCGGTCCAGCCGGACTTCTCGAGGGAGATCCGCATGGACACTTTGCCTTTCTCGGTAAACTTGAACGCATTCGAGAGCAGGTTCTTCAGGATCTGCTGGAGCCGCTTTTCGTCGGTGTGGATCACGGCAGGCAGGCCGGGAGCCGCGCTCACCGTGAAGCCCAGGCCTTTGTCCTGGGCGACCTGGCGGAAGGTCCGCTCGACGTAGTCCTGCAGCCCGGAGAAGCGCTCGGGCGCAATGTCGAGCGTGACTGTGCCCGATTCGATCTTGGCCAGATCGAGAATATCGTTGATGAGGGAAAGAAGATCCGTGCCGGCGGCATAGATGGTCTGCGCGTAATCGATCTGTTTAGGCAGGAGGTTGTTGCCTGCGTTGTCCGCGAGCAGCTTCGCCAGGATCAGCAGGCTGTTCAACGGCGTGCGCAGCTCGTGCGACATGTTGGCCAGGAACTCGGACTTGTAGCGGGAAGAGAGCGCGAGCTGCTCGGCCTTTTCCTCGAGCGCGGCTTTTGCCTGCTCGACTTCCCGATTCTTGTATTCGACCTGCCTCATTTGCTCCGAAAGAAGCTTGGCCTTCTCTTGAAGCTGCTCGTTGGTGCGCTGCAGCTCCTCTTGCTGATTCTTGAGCAGTCGCTCGGAGTTCTGCAGATTCTGCGCCTGCTGCTCCAGGCGGTCGTTGGTTTCCTTGAGCTCCTCCTGCTGGCTTTGCAGCTCCTTGGTGAGCGATTGCGACTGCTCGAGCA
>Ga0066692_10000591_pt1 | contig 12739 bp, 9 predicted proteins | sample GraSoiAngelo_141_FD_66456 | JGI IMG/M metagenome (GOLD analysis project Ga0066692, IMG submission 66456) | Grasslands soil microbial communities from the Angelo Coastal Reserve, California, USA - 14_0929_12_40cm | ecosystem: Environmental > Terrestrial > Soil > Grasslands | place: USA... | reverse complement strand
TTGCGTGGACGCGCGGTCGGAGCAATGCTCAACCGCTCCAACCGCGGCACGATAGCGATTGCGATCAGGGAGCTGGAAATTCCTTCGGGCGCGGTCGCGGCCGATCTTGGCTTCGGCGGCGGCGTGGGGCTGGAGATGCTGCTCGAACGAGTCGGGCACCAGGGTCAGGTCCATGGTGTCGACCTTTCGCCGACGATGGTGAGCCGGGCCTCGCGCCGGTTCGGACGCGACGTCGCGAGCAGTCGCCTGCACCTCCACACCGGCTCGATCACGCAGCTGCCGCTCGATGACGCATCGATTCAGGCGGCGATCACGATCAACACGATTTATTTCATCGCCGACCTGAATCGCGCTTTCTCCGAGCTGGCGCGAATCCTCACGCCCTCTGGGCGAGTCGTTGTCGGCATCGGCGACCCGGAGGCCATGGCGCGCATGCCGACGACTCCTTACGGGTTCAAGCTCCGACCGGTGGCCGAGATCACCGCCGCGGCGGAATCCGCGGGTTTGGCTCTTCGAGACGACAAGCGTTCCGGTCAAGGCGACGCTGCCGCGCACCTGCTCGTTTTCGAGCACGCTTCCTAGGACCGCACCCGCTGGCCGGCGGGGTCGTAAAGCGGCTCTTCGGCGATCTGGCCCGGCACCCAGGTGCCGAATATCTCGACCTCGACGGGGGTGCCGGGGCGCGCCGCCGCGGGCACGTACGCGTATGCGATCGAGCGCCCCACCGCATATCCATAGCCGCCGCTGGTGATGCGACCAGTGATCTCGCCGGCGATGCGCACAGGCTCCGAACCGAGCGCGACCGAGCGCGGGTCGTCCAGGACGAGGCATGCAAGCCGGGTTTCCGGCTGCGTCTCGCGTGCTTTGAGCAGCGCTTCGCGCCCGATGAAGTCCCCCTTGTCGAGCTTCACCGTGAAGGCCAGGCCCGCCTCGTATGGATTCACCTCCGGCCCGATGTCCGAGCCCCACACCCGGTACCCCTTCTCGAGCCGCAGCGAGTCGACGGCCTTGTAACCGCCGGCGCTCAGGCCGTGCCGTTGGCCGGCCTCCCAGATCGTGTCCCACAGCCGCAGGCCGAACTCCGACGGGCAGTACAGCTCCCATCCGAGCTCGCCGACGTAGGTGACGCGGAGCGCGAAGCAAGGAACCGACCCGACCGCCAGCTGCCGGGCGGTCATGTATGGAAACGCATGGTTGGAAACGTCGGCCGTCGTCAGGGGCTGCAGGATCTGGCGTGCTGCCGGACCCCAGAGTCCGATGCACGCAAGCGATGACGTGACGTCCTCGACCTGCACCGAACCGTCGTCGGGGATGTGGTCGCGAATCCAGTACAGGTCGTGCTGGCCGAACGCCGTGCCGGTGACGATTCGAAACCTGTCCTCGGCCAGGCGCGTGACGGTGAAATCGCACTCGATGCCGCCGCCTTCGTTGAGCATCTGCGTGTAGGTAAGCGCGCCGACCGAGCGAGCCACGCGGTTGTCGGTGAGGCGCTCCAGGAACTCAGCCGCGCCGCGACCCCGGACCTCGATCTTGGCGAACGATGTGAAATCGAAGAGTGCGGCGGTCTCGCGGCACGCTCGATGCTCAGCCTCGATAGCGGGCGACCATAACCGGCCGGCCCAGCCCCTTGGCCTGAGCGATTCGTCACCCCGCGCGGCGTTCGGCTCGAACCAGTTCGCCCTCTCCCAGCCTGACTTCTCGCCAAACGCGGCGCCGAGCTCCTGGAGGCGCGTGTAGGCCGGCGACAGCCGCAGCGGCCGGCCCGCGCTGCGCTCGTGGCCGGGGTACTTGACGTCGTAGTAGGTCGAGTAGACCTCCCGCGTCCTGGCGAGCGTGTACTCGCCGCTGATGTAGTGGCGGCCGAACCGGCGCGAGTCCATCTCCCAGGCGTCGAGCTGTGGCCTGCCGTCCACGATCCATTCGGCGACCAGCCGCCCCATCCCGCCCGCGCCGGCGAGGCCGTGGGCACAGAATCCAGCCGCCACCCAGAAGCCGCGCACGTCGGTAGGGCCGAGGATGAACTCGCCGTCTGGGGTGAACGCCTCGGGGCCGTTTACCAGCCGGACGACGCTCGCGTCCTTCAATGTGGGCGTGCGGACGATCGCGTTCGTCATCAGCGGCTCGAACCGATCCCAGTCCGGCTCGAGCAGCTTGCCGTTGAAGTCGGCCGGGATGCCGTCCAGGCCCCACGGCTTAGGGTCGCGCTCGTAGCCGCCCATGATCAGGCCGCCCGACTCGGGCCGGTAGTAGACGAGCAGCGATGGGTCGCGCATCGTGGGCATGTCGCGCGGCAAGCCGGATGGGGTCGTGATGAGGTATTCGTGCGCCATCGGGATCAGCGGCACCGTGACTCCGACCAACCGCCCGATCTCGGCCGCGAACATCCCGCCGGCGTTGACGACCAAATCCGTGTCGATGTCGCCTTTGTCGGTGACGACACGCTTCACGCGCCCGTTCGCCGTCTCGATCGCCGTGACGCGCGTCTCCTCGCAGATCTCCGCGCCACGCCTTCGCGCTCCTTCGACGAGCGCGAACGTCAGCTGGCTGGGGTCGATGTAGCCGTCGGTCGGGAGATAGGCGGCGCCGAGGACCCCGTCCATCGACATGGGCGGGAACATCTTTTGGGCTTCCTGTGCCGACACGAGCTCGAGGGGAAGCCCGAACGTTTTGGCCCATCCCGCCTGGCGCGACAGCTCCTCCATGCGTTCCTGGCTCGAGGCCAGCCGCAGCGAGCCGACCTCGTGCCAACCTGTCTCCAGGCCGACCTCTTCGCCCAGCTTCCGGTACAGGTCGACCGAGTTCATCATCATCCGGGTCAGGCTGAGCGAGCCGCGCAGCTGGCCCACCAGGCCGGCGGAATGGAAGGTCGAGCCGCTGGTGACTCGCGATCTCTCGACCAGCACCGTGTCGGTCCAACCGAGACGCGCCAGCCAGTAAAGGATGGCGGCGCCGCCCACACCCCCGCCGATGACTACAGCCTGCGCGTGGGGTTTCAATTCATGGCACCAGGAAGGATTTGGGGCCGGACGTTTCCATCCGGCCCCTATGGGTTCTCAGGCGCTGGCTTGCACCGGCTGAATCGCCGGGGTCTCGGGGGCGTTGCGCTGGGCGAGCAGGTAGTAGATGACGCCCACGAGCAGGATCGCCCCAAGAGTGAACTCGAACACAGGGATGGTGCCGATCGGGCCGCCGATCGTCACGTTCGGCAGTGCGCTGAGCGGAGGGTTCTGTCCACCGACCGCGGCGTTGCGCGGCCACAGGAAGTTGATCTCCATGGCGACTCCCCAGACCAGGGCGAGGATGTTGACGATCGTGCCCCACTGGCCGAGCTTGAAGGGCGCCGATTCTTTTGGCCAGCCCTTCATACGAGCGAGGAGGATGGCGATGTTGCCGAGGATGTAGGACAGGTAGATCATCCCGGTCGCGCCGATGGCGATGGTGCCCGCGCCGGCGTAATAGACGAGGGGGAGGCCGGCGAGAACGCCGATCACGATGCACGTGCCGACCGGAGTGTGCAGCGCAGGGTTCACCTTGTTGAAGTACTTTCCGAGCGGGAGCTTGCCGTCGCGCGCCATGCCGAACGCAAGGCGGATGGTCGAGGTCTGGATGGCGAGGCAGCAAACGTAGATCGCCGCGAAGACGACGAAGAGGTACAGGTTGGCGGCCCAACCCGGGAAGTTGGATTCGATGATGGTCACCAGTGGGAATGGAATCTTGCCGGCGCCGATGTCGGAGACGAACTTGCCCATGTCGCCAGGCACCGCGATGATGGTCGCGAACAGAAAGATCGCGCCGATGATGGCGGCGCCGACGATGGATGCGAGGACGGCTCGTGGCGCTTCTCGGCGTGGGTTCTTGGTTTCCTCAGCGAGCGTGCTCGCAGTGTCGAAGCCGTAGATCACGAACAGCGACATGAACATGGCGGCGAGGAAGGTCCCGGCCTGTGTGTTGAAGCCCGAGCCGAGATAGCTGCCGTCGACCAGGACGCTGACGGACTGGTGGTGGTAGAAGAGCAGAAGGATCAGCGCGAAGACGACCATGCCGAGGATCTCGAAGACGACGCCCGTGTTGTTGACGAAGGCGACGATCCTCACGCCGAAGATGCTCAACAGGGTCGTGCTCAGAAGGATGATCGCTGCGACGTTCCGCTCGGTATCGGGGTCCGTGCCGATGCTCATGCCCAGGTTGTTGAGGAGCGGGATCAACACGAGTGGGACCGTGGCCACGACGGCCGCGACCGTGAGTACACCGGCAAACAGGTAGATCCAGCCTGTGAACCAGGCGTACGTCCGGTTCGACAGGTACTTGGTCCACTGATAGACGGAGCCGGCGACTGGGAAGTGCGCGCTCACCTCAGCGAAGTTCAGGCCGACGAGCAGCTGGCCTACGACGACGATGGGCCAGCTCCAGAAAAATGCCGGGCCCGCCAGGCCGATACCCAGGATGAACAGGGTGAAGATGCCTGTTGACGGAGAGATGTACGAGAACGCGACGGCGAAGCTAGAGTAGACGCCCAGCACTCGCCTCAGCTCCTGCTGATACCCGAACCTCGCCAGGTCACGAACGTCGGCATGGGCTTCTTCTTGCAACTGGTACCCCTCCCCGGGCTTACCGCCCGCCCGAAACGTTTGTTACAGAAGTTGGAGGGAAGCTATCACTCGTTGCCGAATCCGTCAATTGAGGGGGGACGGAAAGGACTGGGAAAAGGGCGTGAGGGCCGGTCGGAGGGCGTGGCCATGTCTGTGGCAGGAGCACGAAGTTAATTTCCGCAAGACTTGACCTGGCAAACAAATGTTCGTATACTCCTCTCATGACAGTGGGGTGTGGGGGTGGTGTACGCGGAGTTGATCTCGGCCAGAGGCTGACTCAGCTCGCCTTCGCCGTCGACATCCTCAACCTCGAGTTCGCCAAGGTGGCCGCGGCCTTCGCCGAAACCACGGAATACGACGAGCAGGGCTTCGACAGCCCGATCTCCTGGATCAAGGCCAACTGCCACATGTCCGGTGGCGCCGCGGCCGATCGGGTTTGCGTGGGCGAGCAGTTGGAGAACATCGGCCAGAGCCGGATGGCGCTCGGTATCGGGGAGATCGGTTTCGCCCACTTCACGCACATCGCAAGGACGGCTGCCAAGGTCGGTGAGCGACTTGACGAAGCCAGGCTGCTGCGCCATGCGCGCAAAGAGAGCGTGGCCAAGTTTCGAAACACTTGTCTGCACGCCGAACACGCTGCCAACCCCAAGGGCGTGGTGGACGAGGAGAAGCAGGGTTTCGAGGCTCGAAGTCTCAACCTGTATAGAGCCGACGACGGCGTCGTCCTGATCAAAGGGATTCTCGACAAGGTCGGAGGCGCGGCGCTCAAGGCGGCGCTGGAGCCTCTGGCCAAGCGGGCGGGCAAAGCCGACGACCGCGATCGCGAGCACAGGCTGGCCGACGCACTGGTCGAGGCAGTCACCCATGGGCCCAACTTCGGGGCACAGAGTCAGCGGCCGCATGTGCAGGTGACGACCTCGCTCGAGACTCTTCTCGGTCTGATGGGTGCGCCGGCGGCGGAGATGGAGTTCTCGCTGCCGATTTCGTCGAAAGCAGTGGAGCGGTTGGCTTGCGACTGCACGATCACCCGGATCTTGCTCGGCTCGGAGTCGACCGTAATCGACGTGGGTCGGGCCAAGCGAGTGATCTCGGGACCTCAGCGCAAGGCGCTAAGGGTTCGCGATCAGGGCTGCGTTTGGCCTGGCTGTGACCGGCCGGCGAGCTTTACCTCTGGCCACCACCTGGCGCATTGGATTCACGGCGGGTCGACAGACCTGCACAACCTGGTCTTGCTCTGCTACCGGCATCACTGGATGGTTCACGAGGGCGGGTGGCAGATCGTGCGCACCGATGACGGGCGGGTGCTGACCATCCCGCCCGCCACCGGATTTGAATACCGACCTCGCGGTCCTGATTAAGGCCGCGAGTCCCCGTCGCTACATCTGGACGATGGGGCGGACCTCCATGGCACCGACCTGCGCCACCGGGCATTTGGCCGCGTACTTGACCGCCTCGTCGAGGTCGGCCGCCTCGATCACATAGAACCCGACCAGCTGGTCGCCGTTCTTGTTGAATGGTCCTGAGGTGGAATCGGTGTGGCCGTTGCGGACGCGTACGGTTTTCGAGGTCGACGACGCCTGCACCGGGTCGCCGGCCTTGAACAGGCCTTTGCCGTTGATCTCATCGAAGTAGGCGTTGAAGGCGTTGTTCTGGGCGTCGAAAGCCGGCGTGCCCGGGTGGGGCATCTTCGATTCGTCGGCATAGAGAAGGTAGAGGTACTTCACGGATGACTCCTTATGTGGTCTCGCTACCCGAGGGCAGCGTCTAGACGGGCTTGGCTTGGGCCAGGACCTGCTCGCGACTGACGCCCTGCATGTGGTGAACCTCGCTGGCGTGCTCCTGCACGCCTTTCACGAGCTTCTCCTCGTCGTCGGTCTCGAGCACCCAACCGCATTCACATTCGACTCGCTTCTTCATGTCACTCCTTGGTCATGCCCGGCCTGGCGATGACATCATGGCCGGTGGGGTTTGGGGAATCTTTGGAGTCTGCCAGCGTTTCATCCTGCTCGACGTTCACGACCAGGCGCCAAGCGTTGCGCATGGCGATGGAGAAGAGGCCGAGGAGGGCATAGGCAACGTTCAGCATGGCCCCCGTTTCGCCTCGCAGGAGGCCGACCCCGCCGCTCAGCAGATAGACGTAGATGGCGAACGGCACCACCAGAAGCCAGAAGCTCTGCGCGAGCCGATGGCGGCGTCCTCTCTCCTGGAGCCTGAATACGGGCCACCAGATCCAGATGGTTCGCCACGTGGCGAAAGCGACGGCCACCAGGATGATCTCGCCGCGAACCCGCGCATCGAGAGACGGGATGAGGAACGCAAGCGACATGACGAAGGCAGTGGCCAGAATTGTCAGCGTGCTCTGGCCCAGCGCTGCCCACCGGTTCTTCGGGTCGGCGAAGACGCCGAGGTGCAGCTGCGTCGCGATGAACAGTAGGCCGACCAAGGTCGCGGCGCTCCCGGCCGCCGTCGCGAAGAACAGGTTCCAGTCACCCATCCCGCTGCGGATTATCGGCTCAGACCGGTAGATGCTGAGGATCTACCTGACCGGGGAGGTGCAGGTCGAGAACGGCGATCGCCTGCTGCGGGAGTCGAAGCTGGGCGGCCCGCAAGGCCGATTCGTTCTCGCCCATCTCGTCATGGAGCGTAAACGGGCAGTCACCCAGGCCGAGCTTGCCGAGGCCCTATGGCCGGAATCGCTGCCCGCCTCGTGGACCCTCGCGCTCAGCGCGATCGTCAGCCGCCTTCGCGCCGGCCTCGCGACAGCCGGACTGCCACGTGGCCGGATCATTGGCAATGCGTTCGGCTGCTACCAGTTCACGCCGCCCGGCGAGACATGGGTCGACGTCGAGGCGGCGCTGGCCGGGGTGGATGCCGCCGAGGGTGCGATCGCCATCGGCAACCCGCAGGCGGCATACGGGCCTTCGCTGATCGCGACCATCATCCTTCGGCGCCCGTTCCTTCCTGGGCAGGATGGACCGTGGGTCGATGAGCGTCGCGCCCTGCTGGAGGCGAGCTTGATCAGGGCGCTCGACTGCAGGGTCGAGGCGCTGGCGGCCAACAACGAGATGGTGCTCGCAGTCGCCCACGCCCGAGAGGCGGTGCGGCTCGAGCCATATCGCGAGTCTGGCTACCGGCGCCTCATGCGTCTGCTCGCCGCCAACGGCGATCGCGCGGATGCGGTGCGTGCGTACCAGCAATGCCGCGACCTACTCGACAAAGAGCTCGGAGTCTCGCCTTCGGCTGAGACCGAATCCCTATACGACGAAATTACTCGGCGCGCCCGAAAGACTTGATCTCCTCTAGCTCTTTCTCGGTCAGCTCACGCGGCGTTTGCCCTGTCTTCACCTTCTCTGATTCGACGTGATGCTTGATGGTCTCCACGATCTCGGGATTGGCCAGCGTGGTGATGTCGCCCGGGCTGGTGAAGTTGGAGATGCCGGCGATCACTCGGCGCATGATCTTTCCTGATCGAGTCTTCGGCATGTCCGGCACGATCCACACGTTCTTCGGCCGAGCGATCTTGCCGATGAGCCTGTCGATCGCGGCCGAGACCTTGTCCTCGATCTGCTTGCTCGGCTTGAACCCCGGCTTCAGGGCCACATACATCTCGACCGCCCGGCCCCGCAGCTCATCCATCACCGGCACCGCCGCGGCTTCGGCGACCTCCTCCACTGTGAGGGTCGCGGACTCGAGCTCTTTGGTGCCGAGCCTGTGCCCGGCCACGTTGATCACGTCGTCGACGCGGCCCAGGATTCGGAAGTAGCCGTCCTCGGCCTGCAGCGCGCCGTCGCCGGCGAAGTACGGCCAATCGTGCCAATCCTTGCTGTCCTTCTTCTTGTTGTACTTCGCGTAGTAGGTCTTCACGAACCTGTCCGGGTCTCCATAGATGGTCTGGAAAATTCCCGGCCAGGGGTTGCGGATGGTGATGTTGCCCGCCTTCTGGCTGCCTTTCGGGACCGGCTTGCCCTGCTCGTCGAGGATCTGCGGGAAGACGCCTAGCACGCCTGGGCCGCAGCTTCCAGGCTTCATCGGTTGCAGCGCGGGCAACGTGCTGCCCAGGAAGCCGCCGTTTTCTGTCTGCCACCACGTGTCGACGATGACGGCCTCGTTCTTCCCGACCTCCTGGTGATACCAGCGCCAGACCTCGGGCTCGATCGGCTCGCCCACGGTGGTCATGTGCTTGAAGTGGAAGTTGTACTTCTTGGGCTCATCGGGGCCCAGCTTGCGCAGCATGCGGATGGTCGTGGGCGCCGTGTGGAAGATGTTGACGTTCAGCCGCTCAGCGATTCGCCACGGCCGCCCGGGATCCGGGAACGTGGGCACTCCTTCGTACATGACGCTGGTGGCCGCCAGCGCCAGCGGCCCGTAAACGATATACGAGTGGCCCGTGATCCAGCCGATGTCGGCAAAGCACCAGTACGTGTCCTCGGGATGTATGTCCTGGTAGTACTTCGACGTTCCCGCCACGTATGCGAGGTATCCGCCGGTGCTGTGCTGACAGCCCTTCGGCTTGGCCGTCGTGCCGCTGGTGTACATGAGGAAGAGCGGAGCCTCGGCCGGCATGGAGACGGGCTCGACGGTCTTGCCCTTGTAATTGGCGATGAGCTCGTCGATGAAATAGTCCCGGCCCTTCACCATCTCGGTCTTCGATGAGTACTTGCCGGGATAGCGACGCCAGATCAAGACCTTGTCGACTTTCTGGCCCTGCTTCTTCGCCTCTTCTACCGCTTCGTCCGCTTTGACCTTGTGATCGATCAAGTCGCCGTTGCGGTAATAGCCGTCCATCGTGACGAGGATGTCGCTGCCCGAGTCCGCGATGCGGCCGCCGCACGCCGCGCCGCTGAAGCCGCCAAAAACCTCGGAGTGGATGACGCCGAGGCGGGCGCAGGCCAGCATCGATACGGGCAGCTCCGGGACCATCGGCAGGTGGAACGTCACCCGGTCGCCCGCCTTCAGCCCGCAGAAATCTCTCAGCAGCGCCGCGAACTCGTTGACGCGCTTGTAAAGCTCCTGGTAGGTGATCACCTGGGTCGTTTCCGCCTCGGGCTCGGGGACCCAGATGAAGGCAGCCTTGTCCCTGAACTTCGCCAGGTGCCGGTCGATGCAGTTGTACGAGGCGTTTAGCTTTCCGCCGACGAACCATTTCCAGAACGGCGCGTTGCTCGTGTCGAGCGTGGTGTGCCAGTACTTGTCCCAGGTCAGGAGATCGGCATATTCCTTGAAGCATTCGGGGAAGTTCGTCTCGGCGAACCGCTCGAATATGGCGGGGTCGTTCGCGTTCGCTTGGCCGATGAACTTCGCGGGCGGATGGAAATACTCTTCTTCCCGCCAGTGAACCGCGATCTCGGCCTCTGAGACCTGAACTTCACTCATCGCCTGACCTCCATGCACGAACCATGCTAATGGACGACCGGTGAGCTGACCTGGAGGGAGAGCGTCGAGACGAAGAGGCCGGTCGCACCGGCGACCGGCCTCTCCAAAAAGCTCAGCCGGCTGGGTTCACCTCGGTGATCCTGGTGTCCCAGTTGGCCAGCAGGGTGCGGGTTCCACCGCAGCTGGCGCCTGTGGCGACGTACTCACTCAGAGTGCACGTTTGCCCGATGTACTCCGAAGCCATCCAGATGTTGTTGTTCCCATCGACCACAGCCGCGCCGTAGTCGCCCCAGCGAGGTCGCGCCGGGTTGGGGTCGTTGAAGACCGCCGTCCCAGTGAAGCCGTCGGCCGGACCGATTCCCTGAGCCGCCACCTGCACCGCTCCGACGCCGTCGGCGGTGATCGATGCAAACGCTGCGCTCGGGAAGAAGTCCCTGCCCACGAGGGTGAAGGCCATCACGCCGTTGCCGTCCTTCGTGACCGCGATGGCCGGGTACGTGACGTTGTTCTGGCTGACCGCGAGGTAGCCGCTGTTGACCAGCGCGGGCCCGCCTGCGGCGCTCGGGTTCACGACGAACCACTCGACGCCTGCGCGGGTGTTCGCGGAAGAGTTGACGGCGGTGTCCAGGGCGCCCCACAGCTTGCCGGCCGCGAAAACGACCTGCTGCATACGCGTGTCGTTGCTGTCAAGCGCGTACTCGTGCTCGGGCGCGAAGGGGTCCGGCACTCCTAATACGAAGTTCGTCGCGCACGACTTCTTGTTCAAGCAGTCGATGAGCGGCGTCTCTCCATTCTTCTGCTCAGAGCGCGCGGGGACCACGTACAGCCCTGCGGTCAGAGTTTTGTGCGACAGAGTCAGGGTTGGGCTCGAGTTGAGAGATGACGTGTTGGTCAAGGACCAAACCAGGAGCTGGTCTGAGCGGCGCGGGCCGACGGCCACGCCGTTGCCATGCGCCTCATCGGCGGCGTTCGAGCTCATGAAGAACTCGGTGCCGCCGTTGGCCGTCGAGTTCAGTCCGGCGGGCGCGGTAGCCGGCCAGATCGTGAAGCCTGAGTTGCCGGCGTCCGCGCCGTTCGTGTCGAACTGGGTCACGGCGACGGTCGCCGCGAGGTTTTTCAGGGCTTGCTTGGAGACGGCGTAGACCTGCGCCCCGTGGAAGTCATTGCCGAAGAACGAGTACTCGTTGGTCGTGAGGTAGATGCCGTTGGCATCTGCGCCCAGGTGCGGGTAATCGCCCAGGCAGGCGTTCGGGTTGGTCGGTGTGGTCGCCTGGCCAAACGGCGGGATCCCGGTGCAGTGGTGGTTGGGCGTTCCCTGCGTCCCGTCGTCCTGGACGGGGATGCGGTAGATCGTCCAGCTCCCGGTTGGGTCGCTGGTCTGGCTGACCGCCAGGTCGAGGTGGTTGGTGCCGGTGAAATCGCCGCCGCGAATGTTGTGGGCGGGATCGTTCTTGGGGAACGTGTCGATGGTCAGGACGTCCGCGAACCAGCGGTTGGCGTCCTTGTCGAAGTAGCAGCTCGGGTCGGTTACGAATTGCCCGAATACGTTGGGCGTGCCGCGAATGATGGCCGGCGGGTAGCCGAAGAAGGTGTTCAGGTCCTCGACGCCCTTTGCGGCCGTCCCGTCCGGGTTGTAGACGCGCATCACATCGTTGATGATCTCCATGACCAGGCCGTTGCCGACGCAAAGGCCCTGGTCTGGCGGCTCGAGCGTGAACTGATTGCCGCCGTTGGCCCGGCGCTGCTGGCGGTGGTTGAGGCCGTCGAATGTGCTCAGCACCGAGAGCGGTCCCGTGCTGGACACGCCCTGGCCGGCGGTCACCGGGACCGTCGAAACGTCCGGCGCTCCGTGCTCGATCGATCGGCTCCGGTTGACGCCGTTGCCTCCACCCGATGCTGCCGCGGCGCTTGCGCTGTCCCCTTGAACTGGTCCCAGCTCGGGTTGCTGTGAGCCGTTGTCCACGCCAATCGGCGTCGGGCTGAACGACGTCACCCCGGAAGCCGGGATCTGGCGCGTATCGCCGTTGCCGCCGGCGGGAACTGCCGCAGGTGCGAGAGCAAACGTGCCCGCGACCACGGCGATGATTACGTACCAAACAGTGCGCTTATGTCTGACCACGCCCACCTCCAGTGTTCGATGCCCAGCGCCCCTGGGTCGAGGCGCCCTGTGACCGATGGTAAGTTTGGAACGGCTCGCGCGTCAAATTGGCTATTTGCCTCCCCGACCGGGCGCCTTTATTCTTGAGTGTCTTATCGCGGGGGGTTGATTGTGTTGGGGTGGATTCCATTCCAGGAGGGTGTATGCACTTGGTAGGTCCACGTTTATTTCGCGTGCTATTCGGGGGGCTGGCCACGACGGCGGCCTCGGTTTTAGTGGCCGCTTCGGTAAGCGCCGGCGGTTCGTCAAGTCCTCAGGTTATCGACGACTCGCAGCTACAGGCACTTTCGACAACTGTCGGAGGCGCTTCGCCGCTTCCCACGACGCAGACCGTCCAGCACTGGTTCGGCCAGACGCTCAACCCGAACAATGGGGTCACGTATGGCTACAACATGGTCGGCGCAGACCCGAACAGCTGCTCCGGCTCGGCGTGTTCGGCGACTGTTGAAGCCGACATCACTCCTCTCATCGTGAACATCCAGGGACTGACGTTCGACGGCAACCGCGTGCTCGCCGCAACCCTGGCATCCCCGCAGTTCGCGACGAGCGATTACGGCTCCACGCCTTTCGCGACCGCGGCAGGCGCGTTTCCAAAGACCCCTCTAAAGATCCAGGGCCC
>Ga0066692_10000585_pt1 | contig 12761 bp, 12 predicted proteins | sample GraSoiAngelo_141_FD_66456 | JGI IMG/M metagenome (GOLD analysis project Ga0066692, IMG submission 66456) | Grasslands soil microbial communities from the Angelo Coastal Reserve, California, USA - 14_0929_12_40cm | ecosystem: Environmental > Terrestrial > Soil > Grasslands | place: USA... | reverse complement strand
AACGGCCGTAAAGCGGCGCAGAAAACCAGACGCGTGTCACCCGACGAGCTCCCGGTCGAGGCGGTGTCCGCTGCAGGCGCCGCCTCGTTTCTTTTTCAGCCAGATCGCAGGTGGCGTAGAAAGGCGCTGGAGAGGCCAACCCTCAACCGATAATTCGCGCTCGTGATCGGAGAGCTCTCGGCGCCCGCGCGGTCTCGTCGCTCGGCGATGGACAACCGCCGCTTTCGCACGGTGCTGCTGGTGCTTGCGGGCGTCCCGATAACCGCGACCTACCTCTGGCAAGCGCTGCTCCAGCCGATCGTGTTTGGCGGCTACCTTGGCGACTTCCAGGAGAGCTACATGCGGGCGGCCACGCGGATTGCGAGCGGCCAGAGCCCATACGACCTGTGCGCGACGACGGGTTGCCTCGAGCCCACAGGCCCGGAGTACGTGATGCCGCCGCTGCTGGCGTGGATGCTGCAGCCATTGGTTGGGATCGACAGCCACCTGATCACGGTGGGGGCGGTCCTTGTCCTCAACGCATCGCTGGCCGTGTTCATCTGGCTCGCCCTGAGGGCCTTGAAGGTGGAGGAGTGGCAGCTGGCGACGTTCCTGGTCCTGATCACGCTCGCTTTTGAGCCGGTGGTCGGCAACATCGCCGAGGGCCAGGTCAACCTCGTGCTCCTCGCTCTTTCGGGGGTCTGGTTGTGGACCTGGGTCGAAGACGGGTGGTGGGGCGGGGCGGCGCTGGGGATGGCGATCGCCGTCAAGCTGATCCAAGCCCCGGTCGCGCTCCTCGTCATGTGGTCGAGGCGATGGGCGATGCTGGCGGCCGCCGCCGCGGCCGGGCTCGTCGTCTGGCTTGTCGGGGCTCCCCAGTACCTCTTCGAGTATCTGTTCAAGGTCCTGCCGGTGGTCAGCTCCGGGACGGGATTTTTCGAGAACCACTCACCCGGCGGCACGATCACTCGCCTGTTCGAGCCGAACTCGTTTTTCAGCGTGAAGGGCAGCCCGGCCCCGGCGCGCGTCATTACCGCTCTCATCGCGCTGGCGATCCTGGTCGCTACATTGGCAATGCTGCGGCGGCCCGCAACGTCATCCGTGGGCCGCGGCCTCGAGGCGGCTGCCATCGTGGCGGCAACACCCCTGATCGCGTCCTATTCGTGGGGAACCCACCTTGTCCTGCTGCTGCTCCCGATGTTCGTTCTCATCACGTGGTCGGTGCGCCGGCGGGACTGGGCGGTGATTGTGCTCGTGTCGGCCGGCTGGCTGCTTATAGGACCCGGCCACAAGCTGATGCAGGCCCTGCTCGTCTCGGGTTACACGAATGTGGTCGTGCTGCGCTTGATGGGGGAGTTCGGTTTGATGGGAATTACCGCATTGTGGATCGCGGCCCTGATTGCAGTCTTGCGCGAGCGACAGCCTGTCGCTAGCGCACCCCCTTGATCTGACGCACAAAGACCAGGCTGAGCACAAACCAGATCGCGGCTGTGGCAAAAACGACCCGGTATCCGAAATTGCCCCCAGGCGACTGATTGAGGTGATAGAGCAGCTGCCCTGCAAGGGCGGGGCCGAACACCTGTGGCAGGGTGAAGGAAACGTGGAACAGCGCCATGTCCTTCGCGGCGGCGTTGTCACGGTCTGGCAACACGTCGCAAGCGAGCGCCCAGTCCACCGCCTGGTATGCGCCGAACCCAAGCCCGAACAAGACGCCAAGCAAGTAGACAATCGTCAGGTCCGTGACCAGCGTGAACAGCAGTACCGCAGAAACCGCGGCTTGCAACCCGCTCGATATGTAGACGAACAGCTTGCGCCTGCCGCCCAGCCGGTCGGACAGATAACCTCCGGCGACCGCTGGGATGACGCCACCCCCGATTACGGCGAGTAGCCACAGCGAACTATCGAATCCGTAGTCCTTCCTGTGGACCACGTCCCTGAAGAAGTAAGCGATGTATGGGGCGATTGACCAGATGCCGAATGTGTTGAAGAAGCGCGTCGTCAAGACCCAGAAGAAGTCGCGGTCGCGAAGTGGGGCCAGGACGGAGACCACCTCCTGGATCTTGACCGCGGCGACGATCGCCGCCGTTGCCGCCCCTACTCCCAACGCAGCGATCACAAACCACCAGAAGGATGCCGGGGCCAGCAACACGTATTCCAGGGCCATCATCGCCACCGCAAACGCGACGCCCGCGATCACGATCCTGGTCGGCAAGCGGCGCTGCATTGCCGAGCGGATCCGTTGGATCGGCTCCTCGGGAATCGCGGCGAGCGCCACCAACAGAGAACCTGCCGTGAAGATTCCAACCACCCACAACCCCGCTACCGCGCCGCCATGGGTGCTTCCGAAATGGTCGGGGCTGAGGAGGATGGTAAGAGCGAACAGCCCGACCACGGTGCCCAACTGCTGCATCGCGTTGAGCAGACCTGACGCCTGGCCGTTCTGCCGCAACGGGACGATGTCCGGGATCACGGCGCTGTATGCGGCAAAGGCGCCGTTGTTGCTGATTTGAACGACGAGATACGCGGCGATCAGGGCGGGGGCTGAGCCCGCACCCGCCAGCAGGCCGAGGCCGAACAGATTGATGATGGTTCCGACCGCCATCCACGGGCGCCGGCGGCCGAAAGGGGTGGCTGTTTTGTCGCTCAGGTAACCGACGACGATGGGAACCACGACGGCGAATACAGCGCCGGCGGAGCTTGCCTTGGAGACGATGAGCGTGCCCTGGGCCGTGGAGCCGCCCACAGCGACCGCGAGGACCTGGAGGATGATTGTGTTTAGGGGCGTCCAGTGAACGCCGTCGCCCCCGAACTTGAAGAAGTTGATCGCCAGCAGGCGCCAGAAGGTGAGCTCGCGCCTGGGTGTGCCCGTTGCGGTCAGCACCGACATGGCGGCAAGGCTACTGTTAATCGGGTTTCTGGCGCGACCGAAAAGCTGTAGTCTCTACCGGCCCACCCCATGCCATCCATCCTTTCGCGGGCAAAAGATGTTCTGGTCGATGTGCCGAGACACGGCAAGCTTGCCTACTGCCTTTTGCGCGACGACCGGGTGCCGGCCGCGCCCAAGGCCGTCCTGCTCGCCGCGCTCGGGGTGATCGTCAGCCCGTTCGATTTCCCTGCCTGGATTCCGATCCTGGGCGAGCTGGACGTGCTCGCCCTCGGCATCCTGGCGGTCGAGACATTCATCGAGGCGTGTCCGGTCGAGGTCCGCCGCGAGCACGAGGCCGCGCTGAAGGCCAAGACAAGCGTCTGGGATCGCGACGTCCGCGATACTGTTGGCATTGGCCGCCACGGCTTGACAGTTCTGTTCCATCGAATCCGTTCGCGAGTCCGCCACCGCGACGAATATGAATCCATCTCGGAGGTCGGGTGAATTGCGGGTCTTGCTGACGAAAGATGTCGACAATGTCGGCCGCGCAGGCGATGTGAAGGAAGTCGCCGACGGGTACGGCCGCAACTTCTTGCTGCGGCGCAAGCTGGCGGTGGCGGCGGGAAAGGGGGCGGAGGCTGAGGCGAAGCGTCTGCGCGACGCTGCGGTCAAGCGGGAGTCGAAGGAGCGCAACGAGGCGCAGGCCGTCGCCGACGAGATCGACAACAAGACTGTCGTGGTTCGGTTGAAGGTCGGAGCCGAGGACAAGGCGTTCGGCTCGATCACGAACCAGGACATCGCCGGCGCGCTGAAGGCGCAGCATCGGGTTGAGATCGACAGGCACAAGATCGACATGAAGGAGCCGATCAGGACGCTGGGCGAGCACCAGGTTTCGCTCAAGCTGCATCGCGACGTGGCTGCTCGCGTCAACGTGATCGTTACGCAGGACCGCTAGCAGGCCCAGCATGGCGACCACGCTTCAACTCGCCGCAGGGCGGGTACCACCGCACGACCTCGACGCGGAGATCTCGGTCATCGGGTCGGTCCTTCTCGACCCGCTCTCGATCGCCAAGGTGCTGCAGTTCCTCCATCCGGAGGACTTCTATCGGGAGAACAACGGGCAGATCTATCGCGCGGCGCTGGACTTGTTCGCCGCCGGCGAGCCGATCGACAACGTCACGCTCGCGTCTCAGCTGCAGTCGATGGGCTTGCTCGAGCGCGTCGGCGGACGGGCGCAGCTCGCGTCGATGCAGAGCGCAGTCCCGACCGCGGCGAACATCGAGTACTACGGCCGGATCGTCAAGGAGAAGGCGTACAAGCGGCGGCTGATCTCGGCGGGCGGAAACATCGCCGGGTACGGGTATGACGATTCGATCGAGGCCGAAGATGCGATCAACCAGGCGCAGTCGCTGGTGTTTGGCGTGGCCGACGACCGCGACCAGCGCGAGCTGGCCCGGCTCTACGACCTGCTGGGACCGGCGATGGAGCGGATCTCGCTCCAGATGGAGAGCGGGCAGGGGGTGGTCGGCATCCCGTCAGGTTTCCACGACCTGGACCGCATGACAGGAGGGTTCAAGGACAGCGACCTGATCGTAGTCGCGGGTCGTCCTGCGATGGGAAAAACGAGCTGGATTCTGAACGTTGGTTTGCACGCAGCGTTGGAGGCTCATAAGTCGATCGCGATCTTCAGCCTTGAGATGTCGAAGGAGCAATTGACGGAGCGACTCCTCACCGAGCAAGCGCAGATCGACGCACAGCGGATGCATCGCGGATTGCTGAGTGAAGCGGAGTTCGACAGGGTTTCGAATGCGCTGGGTCCTCTCGGTGAAGCGGCCATCTACATCGACGACACACCTGTGATGGATGAGCTGACGCTTCAGCTGAAAGCCCGGCAGGCCAAGATGCGCCACAACATCGACATGATCCTTCTCGACTACTTGCAGCTGATGCATGGTCGCGCGCGCGGTGACGACAACCGCGTCCAAGAAGTGTCTGCGATCTCGCGCGCTCTAAAGGGGCTCGCGCGCGAACTGCGCATTCCTGTGGTTGCCATTTCGCAGTTAAGCCGGGCGCCCGAGCAGCGGCCTGACAAGCGACCGATCTTGAGCGACCTGCGCGAGTCAGGATGCCTTGCAGGCGACACATGTATTTATCTGGTCGACGAGGGTCGCGAGGTGAGGATTGGAGATCTCGTCGGCCGCACTGGCTATCGTGTTTATGCTAAGGACAAGCAGAATTCGTCACTTCAAGCCAGGGCAGTCTCCAATTCGTTTTCAACTGGAGAGAAACCCATCTTTCGGTTGTCTACGCGAGACGAAGGCAACATTCGCGCGACAGCAAACCATCGGTTCCTCACCCATTCCGGCTGGCAACGATTGGACCAACTCAGGCCCGGGGACGAGATCGCTCGATCGACGTTTTGGGACAGGGTCGAGAAGGTTGAGGCCGATGGCGTTGACGAGGTCTTCGATCTCACAGTCGATGATCTGCACAACTTTTTGGCAAATGACCTGATCGTCCACAACAGCATCGAGCAGGACGCCGACCTTGTGATGTTCTTGTTTCGGCCCGAGTACTACAAATCAGATGAGAAGCCAGGGGTGGCCGAGGTGCACGTCGCTAAGCACCGGAACGGCCCCACCGGCACCATCGAGCTCAAGTTCCGCCGCGATCACACCCGCTTCTACAACCTCGAGACCAGGCGGCCCGAGCCGGGAACTGAATAGCCGGCAGATGGTCATCATCCTGGTCGGCGGCCAGTGGGGCGACGAAGGCAAAGGCAAAGTCATCGACTACCTCGCCGCCAGGGCCGATATGGTCATCCGCTCCCAGGGCGGCAACAACGCCGGCCACACCGTCATCACCGAGCACGGCGAGTTCAAATTCCAGCTCATCCCCTCCGGCATCCTCTATCCACACTGCACGTGCATCATCGGCAACGGCGTCGTCGTCGACCCGATCGTCCTGCTCAAGGAGATCGCGCAGCTCCGCGAAAGAAGCATCGAGCCGAAAAACCTCATCGTCAGCGAGCGCGCGCACATGGTCATGCGGTACCACCCGCTCTTCGACCAGCTCGAGGAAGAGGTGAGAGGCGACGACCGCCTCGGCACCACCTGGCGCGGCATCGGACCTGCGTACGCGGATAAGATCCGCCGCATCGGCTTCCGCATCGGCGACCTCCAGAAAGAAGCGTTCATGCGCAAGAAGCTGGCCTTCGTCGTCGACCAGGTCAAGAATCCGATCCTGGAAAAGCTCTACGAAAAAGAGAAGTACGACTGGTCGAGCATGGTCGACGAATACATGCGCTACGCCAAGGAGCTCGATCCCTACATCAAGGACACATTTCCGATCATCCAGGAAGCGCTCGACCGCAACGCCAAGATCCTGCTCGAAGGTGCGCAGGCCACCATGCTGGACCTCGACTTCGGCACCTATCCCTACGTCACGAGCTCCAACCCCACCGCCGGCGGCGCGCTGACCGGAAGCGGCATCCCGCCGACGAAAGTCGACCTCACGATCGGCGTCTTCAAGGCATACACGTCGCGGGTCGGCTACGGCCCGTTTCCATCGGAGCTGCTGGACGATGTGGGGGACCAGATCCGAGAGCGTGGCCACGAGTTCGGCACGGTGACAGGCCGCCCCCGCCGCATCGGCTGGTTCGACGCCGCGGTGGCGCGCTACGCGACGCGTCTCAACGGTGTCGGCGTCGCGGCCCTGATGCGGCTGGACATCCTCGACGAGCGGCCCCGGCTCAAGATCTGCACGGGCTACGAGTTTCGCGGCAAGCGATACGACCACCCGATCGCGAACATCTCTCACTACAAGCACTGCGCCCCGATCTACGAGGAGATGCCGGGCTGGGAGCAGGAGATCGGCGCCGCAAAATGCTGGGAGGACCTGCCGCTACGTTGCCGCGAATACGTGGAGCGCGTCGGCGAGCTCATCGGCGCTCCCGTCGAGCTGGTGGGCACTGGGCCCCGGCGCGACCAGTTCGTAACTCGCGGCCGTGAGCTCTTCGACTGACCAGCCTATGAAGGCGGCGCTGCCCGAGGTGGCTGGGCTCAGCTGGCCGCAGGTTCATGCGTTCCGCCTGCAGCGGCACCACCTCTCGCGGCGCGCACCGGGGAAAGATCTGGCGCGGGTCGTGGGCGAGATCGGGGGCGCCCAGGCGCAGCTGATGTCCGCGGCCGAGCTCCAGATCGCAGTCCGAGTCGACTGCAACGTGGAGGACGTTCGCCAGGCGTTGTGGACGGACCGAACGCTCGTCAAGACATGGCTCATGCGCGGCACGCTTCACCTCGCGCGAGCGGACGACCTGCCCCTATACACGTCGGCGATGGGCAAGCGCTGGATCCGGGTGCGCCCGTCGTGGCTCAACTTCTGGCAGGTCACCGAGCCCGAGCTCTGGAAGCTGGTCGACGACATCGGCGCTGCGCTCGACGGCACACCGACGACAAGGGAGGAGCTGATCGCCCTCGTCGGCAAGGGCAGGCCGGCGCGGATTCGAGAGGCCCTGAAGTCCGGGTGGGGTGGAATGCTGAAGCCCTCGGCTCGCTACGGTCGCCTGTGCTTCGGGCCGAGCCGCGGCCAGAGCGTCACGTTCGTCAGCCCGCAGAGATGGCTGAGAAGCTGGCGTGAGGTAGATCCCGAGCTTGCGATCGTCGAGGTTGCCCGACGGTATCTGCGGTCGTACGGTCCAGCGACGAAGACCGACTTTGCTCGTTGGTGGGGTGCGTGGCCGGGCGTCGGCAACGCAGCGTGGGCGGGCTTGAAGGACGAGCTGGTCACGATTTCGGTGGAAGGCGCACGGCTCGATGCCCTGGCCGCGGACGTGGGCGAGATCAGGCGAGCACGCATCGGCGAATCCGTCCAGCTGCTTCCGTTGTTTGATCCGTATCTGCTCGGCCACGCCACGCGGGACCATCTATTCGCTCGCGTTCACGCCTCGAAGGTCAGCAGGACCGCAGGCTGGATATCGGCTGTCGTCCTCGTCGAGGGCAGCGTGGCCGGCACGTGGACGCACACGGTGACGAGCAAGATCCTTCGTGTCGCCGTGACGCCGTTTTCTCCGCTTCAGCCGAGAGTCAAGAGCGCGATCCGGGAGCGCGCCGCCGAGATGTCACGCGCACTTGGCGCGACACGCGCCGAGGTGACGGTCGACTAGGAGACTCGGGAGATCGTCTTCACGACACGCAGGTTGGCCTCGCGCTGCCGGAGCCGGCGCGTTCGCTTCCACCTCTCCATCGCCATCGACGCCGACCAGAACACGATGACCACAATCGCCATCACAGCCTGGACCGTGGCGACGGTGAAGAACGCAACCTCGATGCCGTGACCGCCGAGCCAAGCGCCCTGTGGCGGGCGTCTCAGCCCGATCGCAAAAAGGCCGGCCGCAAACCCGAGCGTCGGGCGGATCGCCCACGAATCGGGCAGCAAACGGCGATCAGCCAGCACCAGGCCGGCGACAAACCATGTGGGACCGCTGTCCAGCTGGAACATGGGATCCCAGTGGAAGGTGTAGACGGCCACCAGCGAGCCGACGAGAAATCCAAACAGCACGACCAGGCTCACCCGCCGCGCGTACGCGAGCCACGCCACCCCGACCGCGACGGCGAGCAGGGAGGTCGCGAAGACCGGGCCGGGAACGTTGCCAACGTAAAGGCGGATCGGATCGATTGGCGCCGACGCGGGGTTGAAGAACTGGTACCAGGTCCCGATCGGATCTCCGAACGGCGCGCCGTTGGCTGGATTCACATAGGCGGATGGGCCGCCGCGCGTGACCAGGGCAACCGCCGCGTACCCAAGCAAACCAAGCTGCGCGCGAATCGCCGGCATGTAACGCGCCCGCAAAACCTCCAGAACCACGGCGAGGACGGCGATCCCGATCGAGATCGCCAAGCTTGCGCCCGCGCCCACCAGCGCGACGCCGAAGACCGCGGCGATAAGCGGACTCGCGCCTCGGTTCGGCACGTGGTAGCTCCACACGAGGCGTGACGCGACGATTCCCGCGATGCCCGCCGCCACGGCGACGCCGAGCATTTCTACGGCAGGCAGCCTGAAGATCACGACCCCAGCCGCGACCGGTGGCAGCAGCGCGAGGCCTGTCACCAGATCGTCGGGCAGCGTCGCGGGCCTGAATGCGGCCCGATCCAGCCAGGCTCCTGCTTTGACGAACCACAAACCCGGTGGCCTGGCCCTGAGGTCGCGGGATCCCCGGGACGGCACGGGGGGATTGTAGGCAAACCGACCTCATAGAATCCGCCAGTGTTCACAGCGCAAGAGCGCGAAAGCCTGCAGGGTAGGCTTCTGGCCGCGGCAGAAGCGGACAAGCGCATCACCGGGGCCGCGGTCACCGGCTCCGCCGCGGGTGGAATCCAAGATGAGTGGTCGGACGTCGACCTCGCCTTTGGCGTGTCAGCCGACGCATCGCTGGACGATGTCCTTCGCGACTGGACCGCCTCGATGTACAGCGACCATCATGCGCTCCATCATGTCGACGTCCTGACCGGCGCGTGGGTCTATCGCGTCTTCCTGCTCGCGAGCACGCTCCAGGTGGATCTCGCCTTCGCACCTGCCTCCGACTTCGGTGCGCGTGCCCCGACGTTTCGCTTGATCTTTGGCGACGCGGTCGACCTCCCCAAAGCCCGACCGCCGATCGGTGCAGATCTGCTCGGCTTGGGTTGGCTCTACGCGCTGCATGCGCGATCCTCCATCCGACGCGGAAGGCGGTGGCAGGCCGAGTACATGATCGGTGAGGTCCGCCGCCACGTGTTGAAGCTTGCGTGCTTGCGCAACGGGTTGCCGACCAGCGAGGGTCGCGGCCTCGACCGCCTGCCTGCGAGCGAGGCGCAGCCTCTCGAGGAGGCCCTCGTGTCCTCGCTCGATGAAGGCACGCTCTGGCGTGCCTTTGGAGCCGCGATGGACGGGCTGATCAGGGAAGCTCGGCTGCTGGACACCAGGCTTTCCGAGCGTATCGAGCCCAGCCTTCGAGACCTGGCGGAGCCATTACCGCCCCGCGCCCGGCTTGGGTGATAATCGGCAGGCTCGTGTCGCTTCCTGGCCGACGTCTTGCCGCGACGATCGGGGCGCTGTGGTTGATCGGGGTCAATGCTCTCAACGTCGCCGCCGGCACGGTGCCCGACTCGACGTGGGTTTCGCTCCAGCCTCTGCCTGGGCAGGGCCGCACCGCTCTGTTTGCGCTTGCCGTCGATCCCTTTAACAACCAGGTCGTGGTCGCCGCCAACTCGCAGGGTTCTCTGCTGAGGACAAATAACGGCGGGAGCAGTTGGACGACCGCGCGCGCCGGCAAGACAACCATCAACACCCTCAGCTTCAGCCCCAACACGGTTGGGCTGGTTCTCGCCGGCACCCGAGGCGGGGGCGCGCTTGCGAGTCGCGACGGTGGCGCGACGTGGTCCGCGGCGAGCGGGCTGGAAGGCCGCAGCGTTCGCGTCTTCGCCTTCGGGCTCACGCTCGTCGTCGCCGGCACCGACCACGGCGTCTACACGAGCGCTGACGGGTTTACGTGGAGTCCGTCAGCCCTTGCCGGTCTCAGCATCAGCGCCCTCGCGGTGGAAGCCATCCACGCCCCGGTCAGGCTGGTTGCGGGCGGCGACGCGCAGGCAGCGGGAGGAACGCTGTCCTTGTATCAGAGCCTGGATTCGGGAGCGACTTGGAAACAGCTCAACCCTCCGATCGCCGGCACCATGACGCTGAAGCTCACCGCCGGCCCTCTCCCTCCCGTCGGGAACATCAGGCCGCTGCTCGTCGGAACCAACACCGGGCTGTTCGCGTCGAACGACAACGGCGCCTCGTTCAACCCGCTCAGCGGTGGAGGCTTGTTGCCCACGACCGATTACACACAGGTGGCCTTCATCACCACACACTTCGATCGCTTCTACGCCGCCAGTGACGGTGGCGGCGCAGGTTCGGGCGGGCTGTGGCGCACGAACGACGCAGGCCAGACGTTCACCTCCTTGCGGCCGCCGCAAGCCGCGGTCACCGCTCTCGCCGTCTCCAACGACGAGCAACCTCGTCTCTACGTCGCGACGTTTCAACCTGCGACGCATCTAGTGTCTCTCTGGACTTACCACGACACCGGCGGCACTCCGGTCGGACCTCCTCCCACCGAGTCGTCGACGGCCAGCGGATCACGCGCCGGGCACACGTCTGAAGATTCCACGCTTGGCCGGCTGCTGTCCTCGCCACAGCTGCCCTACATCGGGCTCGGCCTGGGTGCGCTCGCCGTCGTGCTGACGGCGATCGCGGCGCACCTTCGCGGGCGCTACAGGTAGGCCGGTAGACTCGCGCTGATGACGGGTCCGCATGAACGACTGCGCGAGCTCGGCATCACGCTGCCGGCGCCGCCGCCCCCCGCGGCCAGCTACGTGCAGACAAGACAGGTGCCGATCGGCGATGGCCGAGCGCTGCTGTACATCGCCGGCCAGGTTTCGGCCGACGGCGACAAGCTTCTGACGGGACGATGTCCGGATGAGGTCTCGGTCGAAGAAGCGACCCAGCGGGCGCGCATGTGCGCATTGCGCGTGCTGGCGCAGATTGAATCGGCTGTCGGCCTCGATCGTGTGGAGGAGCTCACGCAGGTAATCGGGTTCGTCCTGTCGACGGACGACTTCGGCGAGCAGCCCAAGGTCTTGAACGGCGCCTCTGACCTCCTGGTCGAGGTCCTCGGCGCCGCAGGCAAGCACACGCGTGCCGCGCTCGGCGCCAACGCGCTGCCATTTTCCGTGACGATCGAGATCGCGGCGGTCGCGGTTGTCCGCTCCGGCTGAAGCGCGCGCCCGGACGCGAAGGCCGGGCGCACTCCTAATCGGGAGCCTTCTCTACCTCGTGGTCATCTTCGGCGTGATGCTGTGGCGCGGCATCTCGATCGAGCCCGAATGGGTGGTTCTCGCCCTTCTCGTCATCGCGATCGCGATGGGACGCGGCCTCGTCTTCATCGCCGACTGGGGGCCGTTCCTCCTCCTGTTCTTTGCCTATGAAGCCATGCGCGGATTTGCCTCGAAGACCGGCTTCGCACCGCACGACCTGTCGGACCTCGAGCGCGCCGTTTTCGCCGGCACGCTTCCGACCGTGACCATGCAGCACGCCTTCTACCGGGTCGACTCGATCAGCCCGCAGGACGTGATCGCGATGTTCTTCTACTTCATGCATTTCCCGCTTCCGATCCTGGTCGGCTTCGTATTCTGGCTGCGCAGCCGCGACCACTATCACCGCTTCATCGCCGCGCTGCTGCTCATGGCGTTTCTCGCCTTCGTCACGTATCTCTTCTGGCCGTCCGCGCCGCCTTGGTACCAGTTCAAGCTGGGCGTCGCCCCCGAAGGTGTCGCGGTGCACAAGATCCTCAACGAGACGGTGGACAAGATCTGGGGCAACAACTACATCGTGTCGCCGCTCTACACCCACCTGAACCCAAACCAGTTCGCGGCCTTTCCGTCCCTGCACGCTGCGTTCCCAGCGCTCGCCGCCGTTTACGCGTGGCGCCGATACAGGATGCTCGCGGTCGGGCTTGTCCTATGGACGCTCGCGGTGCTGGCATCCATTGTTTACCTCGGCGAGCACTACGCCGTCGACGCACTCGACGGATTTCTCTATGTCGCTGTGGCGACCGCGCTCGTGGAAGGGTTCACGCGCTGGCGCGCCCGACGACAGTCGGTTATGCCTGCCAGACCTTCCGCATGATGGTGCGCGCCAACTTGTCCGGATCGTGGTGCGAGGGCTTGCGAACGTTGACCACGTCCGAGGCGATGAAGCGCACCTCGGTGTGCCGCGCCGCGTCGGTGGGTCTGAAGATCACCGGCGCCTGACCGCCGGTGGGCGGGTGCGCAGTGTTGGAGTTGACGAGCACGAAGTCGAAGAGGTTGGCGCCCACGTGCTCGCGGATCACCCGCAGGTAGTC
>Ga0066692_10000584_pt1 | contig 12774 bp, 8 predicted proteins | sample GraSoiAngelo_141_FD_66456 | JGI IMG/M metagenome (GOLD analysis project Ga0066692, IMG submission 66456) | Grasslands soil microbial communities from the Angelo Coastal Reserve, California, USA - 14_0929_12_40cm | ecosystem: Environmental > Terrestrial > Soil > Grasslands | place: USA... | reverse complement strand
TCGATCACCTTCAGAAACTTCACAAAAGGCTGGTCGACCGGGAACGGGCAATGCCAGGGGATGGAAACGTATTGCATGCCAAGTTTTTCGACGACAGCCTGCTCATGTTTACTTTGGCTGCGCATGTCGACCACGATGGAAACTCCCATCTTCTGCAATGCTTTCAGGCCATCGGCGCCGGGCTGGCCGCCGCGATAGAGGCTCGGAGTGACCTCGCCAAAATTGGGCAAGCCGGTGTAATGCTTGCGGCTTCCCATGGAACGTTGCGTGGGAGGTGAGGCGTCTTGTATCGACTGGGCGCGAGCCGCCCGTAACAGAAATGGCAGAGTGAGCAGGCCCGCGAGAACAGCCCGAAGCGCCAGCTTTTTTGGAGTCACTAAGAGTTGGATGCTGCGCAGTAGAGGACTGGTCGCCGGATTTCACGAACGTTATCGTGGAGTGGTCGAGCGAATGCCGCAGGTTTGTCAGAACTCGCAGCGGCCGCCTGTTACGCCACAGTTTGGAGCGGTGGGGTTGTGGCAAGGCGTGGACGAAACTGCGGTAAACTACATTTCTGCCGAGGATTAGAAGTCAAAATCCCCACCCTGTCGCACCAACGCGACAAGGATGGGGGCACTCGCGCGTTTTCATTACCTGCTACTGAGTTAGTTTTATGGCCAACTGGCGCTCGGGTGGGGTCATTTCGCTCCAGAGTTTTTGCAGGTCCGCTTGGACTGCGGTGTTTTCAGGATCTTTCCGCAACGCCATTGCGAACCAGCGATAGGCCGTCGGTAGATCATGCGGCGTGCACAGCCCGGCAGAATAGAGTGCGCCCATTTCGATCATTGCTTTCGGGTTCGACTGGTTCGCAGCCGGCCTTAAAAGGCGCAGGCCGCGATCGCAATCCTGAGGAGCGCCGCGTCCGTAGAGATATTTCTGAGCTTCGGCGACGGGATCGTATGCCGCTACCGGCCGGCTCGCGGCGCTGGGTTTTGGATCGGGAGCTTTGGGCGTGGGTTTCGGTTTCGCTACGGGCTTGGTTGCGGCAGGTGGATTATCCGACGCGTCCTTGGGAGTCGACGAGTCTTTGTCCGCGGGCGAAGCAGCCTTTTCTGAGTCAGCGGGGGCCGCTGCTTTGTCCGAAGCAGTATCCGCAGGCGTGTCATTTGGTTTGGGGGTATCGGACGGCGCGGGAGTGGTCGGAGCGGGTGCGGCTGGGGCGGGAGTCGCGGCCGGGGTGCCGGTTGGTGGAGTCGCAGGAGCCGCGGTTGTGGGTTGCGATGGCGCGGCTGCACTCGGCTGCGGCGGGGGCTGCGACTCGGTCGTGGTGTTCGTAGACGGCGGAGGCGTGGTCGTCGTGTCTGGTGCGGTGGAATTTTGCGCTGCGGCCGAAGGTTTCTTCGATGGGTTCAGCCACGCGAGGCCCTGATCTTTGAATCGCAAATAGCCGAAACCAGCCGCCAGACCGAGAGCGATGAGAATCAGGAGAATTTTGCCGATGCCCCAGTGGTGCGTGGGTTCTTCTTCATCGAGCAGATAGTCGAGATTGGAACCGGGCGCGGAGTGAGGGTCGATGCTCAGGCTCGCGCGTTTGCGCGGCGCGCCTCTGCCCGGAGCGGGATCGTTCAAGCCTAGAAAACTTGGTCCACTAATGGAGGACGAGCCTTCCGCGACGGGGCGGGGCGGTTCCTGAGCGGGTCCCGCGACTGCTCTGGTAGCCGTTGGTGCAGCGGCGACCGAGACAGACTGGGGCTCGGCAGGTTTAGCCGGGGGCGTCGCTAATAGCGATCCGCCGCACATGCCGCAGAAGCGGTTCTGCTCCGAGTTTTCATTGCCGCAGCGACTGCAGCGCAAGAATCTCCTCCACCTATAGCTTACGATATCTTACAGGTTCGATGCAGGGTGGTTGTGGTTACGTTTGGGAGATTCCTGCATCATCGGCGGCGCTTTGCGTTTTTTGCGATAAACCTTTTGAACGCTGAGATCGCGGAGACACATCGCAGAGGTCGCAGAGGAAAGCGCCCTCGCGGGGACTGCGGCTTTGAGAAAAGTGATCGTTAGATTCAATGTTTCCGGCCATGAACTGGAAGTGCTGCGGATCCGCGGTGGTCGCGAGGATGCGCCCGAGCTTGTGTTTCTTCACGAGGGGTTGGGCTCGGTTTCGCATTGGAAGGACTTTCCGGCGCGGGTTGCCGAGGCTACGGGATGTCCGGTCACGGTTTACTCGCGCTATGGATCCGGCCATTCGGATCTGCTGAGCCAGCCTCACGGTGTGCGGTACATGCATGAGGAGGCGCTGCAATCGCTGCCGGATCTACTTTCACAATTGAAGATCGAGAATCCGATTCTGGTAGGACACAGCGATGGCGCCTCGATCGCGATTATCTATGCGGGAGTGCATGATCGGGTACGCGGGCTGGTTCTGCTGGCGCCGCATGTGCTCGTCGAGGACTTGAGCTTGGCAAGCATCGCTCAGGCGAAGGTAAAGTTCGAGACTACCAATCTGCCGGAGAAGCTGGCGCGGCATCATCGGGACGCGGCGCGTACGTTTTGGGGATGGAACAATATCTGGCTGGATCGGGCATTTCGGAGCTGGAATATCGAGGAGTATCTGCCCCGGATCACCTGCCCGGCCCTGGTGATTCAGGGGCTAGAAGATCAGTATGGGACCATGGCGCAAGTGGAGGCCATTCGGAGGCAGAGCGGCGGGCCAGTGGAGGTGTTGACGCTCGAGGACTGCCGGCACTCTCCGCAACGGGATCAGCCGGAAAAGGTAGTCGAGGCGGTGGGGAAATTTGTTGGCGCCGCGGCGCGGGGAAACTAATAGTCGGGTCTCGTGTCGGAAAAGCGCAGGATCTTGGAGTTCCGGCGTTCTAATGTAGGTCTTCTTCCGTTTGTGCAATCGGTGGACGGGGTCATGAAGTGTTCTTTCGCCGGATTGTTGGTCGTGAGCTCTTGCCTGCTTCCGACGGCGGCCCAGGTCGCCAGCGACTTAGTGAGCGTTCCCGAGCAAACGATGCGGAGGCTTTTGATCCACACAGTGAAAGCCACTCCTTCGGGAGACCTGCAGATCGGGAGTGAAAGTGTGGTTATGCTGAAAGCAACGATCGATAAGAACGGAAACGTTGAAAATCTGAAGATGGTGAGCGGGCATCCAATGCTAGTTCCCGCGGCTCTGGACGCGGTGAAACAGTGGAAGTATCGGCGTTACGAAGTGAATGGCATTCCGAAAGTCGTCGAGACCACGATTCGTGTGGAATTCTCGAAAGTGAGCGAAGCAGGATCCGGGACATCCGCGGCCCAGGCAGAATCACCGGTTCCGGTAACGGCCGAAGATATGCATGATCGGTTGGTGTACAAAGTCGCTCCGGTTTATCCGCCACTAGCGCGGCAGGCGAGGATTCAAGGGACTGTGATTCTCAGGATCATCATCGACAAGTTGGGCGAGGTTCGCGATACCCAGTTGGTCAATGGACATCCCATGCTCGCTCCGGCAGCGGTTGAAGCGGTCAAGAAGTGGAGGTATATCCCTTATGAATCCGACGGCGAGACCGTGGAAATTCAGACTGGCGTGCAGATCATCTTTAGGCTGCCGGGAGCATGATCATGCTGACTGGTGAGCGCGGACGGTAGTTGTTACCAGGGAAGCTTTTAGGCGGAAACGACGATTCAGGCGACTCTGTCCGTAGCAGTGAGGGTATTGAAGGGCGTGCGCGGCGGGGAGCCCGACGGTTCAAGAGCTTGCCGTCCGCTAAAGCGGACTCAGTTTGATTGGGTATGCCATCCCGGCACTCCGTGCCGGGCTTTCACGTTCCGCCGCTACGCGGCTGCGGTGTGACTACTGCCAGCAGGCTAGTCCGCGGCGCGGCTGCTGCCTTTGAATGCTTTTTGCACCAGCGTGTAGCGGGCGGCTCCGATCAGGCCGCAGTCGTCGTTTGCGATGATCTGAACTGGCATGTCTTTGAGGATCGATTCCATGCGGCCTTTGTCGAGGAAGGCCTGCATAAAAGTTCCATCCTGCATTTTGGGCGCGATCTTGGCGGCGATGACTCCGCCGATGTAGATGCCGCCGGTCGTCATGTAGCGCAGGGCGCAGTTTCCCGCTTCAGCTCCGAATACACTCACAAAAATTGAAAGCGTTTGCTCGCAGATCGGCGACTTGCCTTCGAGGGCGAGACGCGAGATCAGCGGCGAGGAATCCGCAGCTGCGTTTATTTGTGCTCGCAGATCGGCCGGCTCTGCTGCTTTCTTTGTGTCGCGGAGGAAATCATAGATGTGGCGAATACCAGGCCCGGAAAGAATGCGTTCGCAGCTGACCCGCCCATATTCCTTCTGCAAATGCGCGAGCAGTTCGGTTTGTGTCGCGTCTCTGGGCGCGAAATCAGCGTGGCCTCCTTCGCAGGCGAAGGGATGGTGGCGGAATCCGTCCCAGAAAAGGCCGGCCATGCCGAGTCCGGTCTTGGCGGAGATCACGGCGCGGTTGCCCTCAGCATCTTCGGAACCCGGGCTGATGGTGACGAAGTCTTTGGACTCGAGCCCATCGATCCCGTAGGCGTAGGCTTCGAGATCGTTGAGCAAGCCGACCGTAGGCAGCTTGAGTTGGGCCGCGAGCTCTTTGGCATCGATGGTCCAGGGAAGGTTGGAAATCTTGCTGCGTCCGGCGCGCACGGGCCCGGCAACGCCGAAGCAGGCGCTGTGAACGGGGATGCCCTCGGTGCGCGTGAATTGAGGCAGAATCTCGGCCAAGCCGCCGTGCTCCTGGCTCTTGAATGTCTTCTCGACCACGCACTTCAGGCGATTGCCTTCGGTTTCGAAGGCGGCGAGGCGTGTGCGGGTGGCGCCGATTTCTCCGGCGAGAATCATGGCTCGATTTTCCTCCATTGACGGTTGTCGGCTTCGAGCAGGTGGTCGGACTCCGCCGGTCCCCAGGTGCCAGAGGCGTAGTTAGGAAACTTGCGCGGCGGAAGCGCCTTCCAGACATCAAGGACGGGGTCGATGACGGTCCATCCGGCCTCGACCATGTCGGCGCGCTGAAACAGGGTAGCGTCTCCCATCATGCAGTCGTAGAGCAGCACTTCGTATCCGGTGTACGCGTCGGCGCCAAAATATTTCGAATATTCGAAACTCATGTCCACCGAGCCGACACGCAGCACGGGACCGGGAATCTTCGCGCCGAAACTCAGGGAGATTCCTTCCACCGGCTGGATCTGAATGACGAGGGTATTGGTATGGCCAGTGCGCAAGGACGCATTGCGAAAGAGTTGAAAGGGCATACGCTTGAACCGGATGGCGATTTCGGTATGGCGCTTCGCGAGGCGTTTGCCAGTCCGGAAATAGAAGGGAACACCCGCCCATCGCCAGTTGTCGATATTGAGCTTGAGGGCGACGAAGGTTTCGGTGCGCGATTCGGGGTTCACTCCGGGCTCGGAGCGGTAGCGCGGAACTCTCTCGTCGCCGATCATGCCGTCGCCGTACTGGCCGCGGACGCTGCTCTCCAGCACGTCTTCGGAGTTGAGCGGCTGCAGCGAATGCAGCACTTTGGCTTGCTCGTTTCTGACGGCGTCGGCTGAGAAGGATACGGGAGACTCCATCGCCGTGAGACTGAGAAGTTGCATGACGTGGTTGGGGACCATGTCGCGCAGAGTTCCGGCGTTGTCGAAGTAGGCGCCGCGGCGCTCGACGCCGACGGTTTCGGCGTTGGTGATCTGCACGTGATCGATGTATCGACGGTTCCAGATGGGCTCGAAAATCGCGTTGTCGAAGCGGAAGACCATGATGTTTTGCACGGTCTCTTTGCCCAGGTAGTGATCGATGCGGTAGATCTGGTTCTCCTGCAGGACGCTCTTGATGTCTCGGTTGAGGGTCTTGGCGGATTCGAGATCGGTTCCGAAAGGCTTTTCGATGACGATGCGGCGCCAGCGTCCGTTGCCCTGCGTGGAGAGTCCGGCGCGGCCCAACTGCTGGACTATCGACGCGAAGAACTTGGGCGCGGTCGCCATGTAGAAGAGGTAGTTGCCTTCCGTGTGCGATTCGGCGTCGATGACAGCGAGGCGATCGCGAAGGTTCGCGAAAGTGTTGGGATCGCCGAAGTCGCCGCGCTCGTAGAAGAGGCGACTGCGGAGCCAATCGAGCGCCGCGGGATCGTTCGTCGGCAAGAACTCGCTGACCTGTTTGCGGAAGGCCTCGACATCGAGATCGTCGACCGAGACTCCCATGACCGCGAAGGTGTCGGGGAGCAGCTTCGCTTTCACCAGATTGAAGAGAGCAGGAATCAGCTTGCGCTTGGTGAGGTCGCCGGAGGCTCCGAAGAGAACGAATACGCAAGGTCCGGCGACTTTGCCGGCGGCAAATTCAGCGGGAGCTTCGGAGGTGGCCGGGAGTGTGGCAGGCATGCTGGACGCTCAATGAGTCCCGAGAGGTGAGTGGGAGCATTCTAGGCGAAAGCGCTGAGAATTCCCAGTCGGCACGCCGAACAATCGCCGCCCAACAGTGTTAGTCTTGTGGCGCAAACAAGAAACTCGTGACCACTTAGCCGACTGTAATCGCAGCGACTTCGTAGTCGTCTACACGCGGAATTGTGAACCGCAACACCTGCGATTCGATCTGGAATGGAACACTGCTCTCCGCATGCAGCAGGTCGACGCTTTTGACCCTCACCCCAGTTGGCACCGTGATACTGACGGTCTGTGCTCCCAACGGGTAGGTCGATTCCAGCCAGCCATGGTGAGCGTTCGGATTCGTATAGTTGAGCAGGTGTACGGCGTACCCGGGAGATGTTTCACAGGCAAACAACTCAACGAGTCCGTCGCCCTCGACCTGTATGACCTTTTCGTCGTGAGTAATCCAGCGAATGGTGTTGTGCAGGAGTCGCAGCAGATCGCCGTGCCCGGTGAGCCAGAAGGTGCGTTCGATATCTCCCGGGAAGTAAGCGATGCGGCTCGGGCCGTTTTCGCGCAGTACGGCTGCCGGTTCATCGGTGCGCGAGACGGGTGGGTACGCCAATTCCGGTGGATATTGCACGAAGCCGGGGACAACGGTGAGCACGGGATCGAGCACCGGTTTCACCGGAACCCGGTTCTGCGCACCGGGCAGCCAGTTGGTGTTTGTGAAGCCTTCCAGGATTGGATGCGTGCGCTCGATGCGGCCGTAATACGCATTTCCGTTGCTGCCGATGACGTCTCCGGCTTTGCGGATGCCGAGCAGTTCCGCGAGCCCGAATTCCGCGCGTGGCTGAAGGTTCTCGTCGTACAGGCTGGTCTCGAAACTAGTCATCAGCGACCCACCGGAGTGCACGTAGGCGCGGAGTTGCTCGCATTGGTGATCGCTGAGAACGGCAATGTTGGGTAGCAGCAGCGCACGGTATTTACTGACCCGTTCTAGATCAAGCCGGTCTTCGTGCACGAAGTCGAAGGCAAAGCGGCCGCGGAGAAGAGTCTCGTACATGCCGTGAGTCGTCTCGCGCATGTAGGAATGGGCGTGAGCCACTGCAGGACCCTGGTAAAGCAGCTGCGTGCTTTGTCCGATCACGACGCCGATGTTCGCGAGGAAGCGGCGTGGCTTGAGATGAGCATCGTGTTTCTTCGTCCACTGAAAGTACTCGGCGCCGACTCTCTGCCATCGGCGATCTTCTCCGAAGCCTGCTTCTGATCCAATGAAGTGGAAATAAGGCGCCATGCCGCTGGCCAGAGTTTCGTTCAGCCACATCTTCGCTTCGGCGGGATTCTTCGAAGCATTCCGCCAGCGCACCGTTCCTGTCGAGTAGGCGGCGGTGACATTGCCCGCAAACTTCCCGTCCATGACGGCGCTGCAGACGCGGCCCTGCAAGCTGCATCCCCACACTGTTGGGTCGTCGGAGGTTCGGCCTTGATTGTCGGCCTGGAACCATACTGCGGTCTTGCCGAGCTGATCGAGATTGGGGCCGCAGCGGACGTTGCCTCCAAGGTTGGCGAAGAAAAAGCTATCGGGCTTTTTCTCTTTCGCGATCGCGTCGTACTTGTTCCACAGCTCAAGGACGCGGTCATTGAATGCGTGCCAGTAAGCGGTTGTATTCGATAGGGGTAGCTTGCTGCAGATGGCGCAGTGGCAGTTGGGCAGGCTACCGATCGGTGGCCATCCATTGGTGTAGAAGCAATCCACGTCGTAGAACGAATTGATTTCGCGCATGATCGCCGGAATGTATTCGTCCATGTAGCTGGAGAACATGCAGGTGTGGAACAAGCGAGGATCTTCATCGCGGAGGAGAACAGATCCGTCTGCGGCGCGCATCGCCCACTCCGCGTGCGCCTCGAGCGCGTCACCCCAGTTCAGGTCTGGGCTCATGCGCGCGACCACCCGCATGCCGCGCTTCCGTGCTGCAGTGACACATTGACCAAAGAAATCGCGGCCGTTTAGAAACTTTCCCTGACGGTGAAACTTTACCTTTGACGGATAGAACGCGAGTATGCCGGTCACGCTGATGAAAACGACATCCGCTCCGGCTGAATGCCAGTAGTCGGCCCATTCCTCGATGTTCATGACGGCGGGATCGTGCTCCGTCATGTTGCTCTGGCCGACGCGGCGTATCTTCTCCTGCCACGGTAAGGTGGCGGGATCGACGGGAGCGAGGCGAGCCGGCAGAGGGATGAGTTTCGGAGCGGGTCCGCTTGTCGCCACATCCGCGATCGTGTCCGAGGAGACCGCCGAGGACTTTAGAGCTTGGATGGCGGCGGCCACGGGAAGCGAGGCTGCTCCTGTCTTGAGAAAAGTGCGGCGATTTAGCATGCCGCCATTATTGCCGATGCTGCCATGCACCAGAAGCGGAAAAGTCGTATGCCACATCTCGCCGCAGTTTTGCTCTTATGCGGTCTGGCTGTTTGCAAGGGTCGGAACCTCGCACCGGTGCGCTCCCGAAATTTTGGTTTGTGCGAGAAAAATGTTGGACGGCCCACATTTCGTTTCAGGGCGCTATGGAATCCCCACTTTGTCCGAAATGCGCCAAGGATGGAGCACACCGCCGAGCGGATTTGCAATAATTGACGATTCTGCAATCAGACAGCACCACGTCTTGGCATCCCGAAGGAGAAGCTTACATGGTTTCCACCCAATCACCAGCTCTGTCGGCTCAACCGACAGATTTGGATGTCAGACGGCGGGGGCTGGAGTTGTTCTGTCTTTCATTTCTCGCTCTCTTTCTCGAACTGATGGTGATTCGCTGGGAGCCTGCGGTTGTAAGACTGATCGCTTATTACGCGAATCTGATGTTGATTAGTTCTTTCCTGGGTCTGGGTGTGGGAGCGATCGTTGGAAAGGCAAAGAAATCGCTCTTTGGATGGCTGCCGGCTTTGCTACTCATCAACGTTGTATGGCTATTGATTGCCCATTTCGTCACGCTGCCGACTACTGCTTCGGAGAGCAGATTCTATACACCTAGTCCTCAACTTTTGCGTTACGTAAGCTTGGTGGGTATTTTCGTCAGCAACGCAATCGTGTTCGTACCGGTAGGGCAGCGGATCGGATCGCTCTTTGAAGCTCTGCCCCCGTTACTGGCTTACTCCTGGGACTTGGGCGGCAGCCTTGCGGGGACACTGGGTTTCGGTCTTTTCTCGCTGAAGTACTTTTCACCGACGCTGGGAATGGGTTTGGTGGCTGTCGCGATTATTCTCCTTCTTCCGCGAGGACAGTGGTTGCGCGCGATCCCGATGCTGGCTCTGGCGATGGCTGGAGTGTATTTTTCGGTGACTTCGAGTGCAATCTGGTCACCGTACTATTGCATCATCGTGACCGAAATGGGAGGGAAGACTCCCGTGCGCGAGCCGCGTCCGGGGCTGCGCACGATGCAGGATCCACCCATCTACGACGTGAGGGTCAATCACTATTTTCTTCAGAGCGATGGCACCTCCGATCCGAGCCGGTATTCTGCGCAGAAAAGAAGCGAGATTCTCACCGCGCGAGCACAATACGACTTACCGTATGCACTGGCTTCGGCTCGCCGCCGAGTACTCATGTTAGGGGCAGGGGGAGGCACGGACACAGAGATTGCGGTGCTGAACGGAGCCGAACAAGTAGATGCGGTGGAAATCGACCCGATGTTGGTAAAACTCTCGGACCGATTCAATGCCTCGGCAATCTATGAGAATCCGAAGGTCCGAGTCCATGTCGAAGATGCCCGGGCTTTTCTGCGGCGCTCAAGCGGCGGATACGACATGGTGGTCTTCGGCTTTCTGGATTCACAAACACTGTTTAGCTCGATGACCAATATCCGCTTAGACGGTTATATCTACACCGTGCAAAGCATGCAGTCGGCCTTCCGACTGCTGAACGAGAACGGAGTATTGTCCCTTTCGTTCATGGCCGGGCACGAGTGGCTCGCCCGCAAGCTGGTGCGAATGGTTGCACTGGCGACGAATCAGATGCCTGTTGTTTATGAAAGTCAGGGACAGGTCGTCATCTGCGCTTTCCGTGGTCAGCACCCGGACCCACCGCCTCAGTTCGGCCGATTCGTGCGGACCGTCTTGCCCGCAGGCGACGACTTGTCCGATGCCGTCGCCCCTACAGATGACTGGCCGTTTCTCTACCTGTCTCGCAAGACCATCCCGGCTGACTACCTGATCGTGATTGGAATTCTACTGGCGATCACCATACCAGCGGTGTTCATGCTGCGTGGCCGCGGCTTCGGCATGAACGACGGCCACTTTCTGTTTCTGGGGCTGGCTTTTCTGCTGCTGGAGACGAAGAGCATTGGGGATTGTTCCCTCTACTTTGGCACCACCTGGTTTGTAACGTTGGTGGTTGTGACCGGCGTTCTCCTGATGGTGCTGGCTGCGAATTTGGTGGCCATGCGCATGAGCCGTTTCCGGACTTGGCTGTACGCGCCGCTGATCGCATCTCTGCTGCTGCTCTACTTCATTAAGCGCGACACTGTTCTGGCGCTAAGTTTCGACGAACGATTGCTGTGGTCTCTTCTCGTGGTGCCGCTGCCGATCTTTTTTGCCGGCCTGATCTTCTCCACGACCTTCCGACAAGCGTCGAATCCATCGTCTTTCTTCGGCGCAAACCTGATCGGAGCGATGATCGGCGGATTCTGTGAGTACCTCAGCATGGTCATGGGCAACAAAGACCTGATGTTTCTCGTTATTGGAGCGTACCTGGTCAGTTTCGGTCTCCAATTGCGGCTGGTCAAAACAGGTAGAGGTGTGCAGCCCTCATAGTTTGCGCCTGTGTTTTGGCGACTGATTGCGCTTGTGCATCTTTGTTCCGCAAAACAATCAGTCTCAAAGCTCCTGGTCTTCAAGCCAGATCCACAAATCGTTCGATAGGACATTTTTCCTGTCGTGTTTCCCCTTCTGTTTTCGATATCACAAGTAGAGCCGAGTGATTCCGGCCTTGATAGGGGAACTGGGCGTAGCGGAAGTCGGGGGGACTTTCGCTACTCCATCTTCTCCGCTCCAAATCGATCAACAAGTGAGGAGAAGATGAAAAAAGAGAACCTATGGGCCAATCTCTGTCCTTACCCGTGCCCTGACCGTGGGGGAATGCCATGCAGGCCCACGCTCAATTGGCCATGAGTCCGAGCGCAACCTAAGGCGCACGTCCACAGGTGTTAGCACCCGCCGGCTGTACAGCTTAGATTTTCAGAGACGATGACAGAAAAGGAGTTGAAATCGTGAAAAATTGGATGATGGCGCTCTCTATTTTCGCCCTGGGCTGTTCGGGCTTCGCTCAGACTGGAAGCTCGAACGTCACACTGGAACAACTACAAGGTCGCGCCGTTCAACCACCCGCGCTCGAAGCGGCGTCCAACAGCCCAACTGCGATACAAACGTGTTACTGGACGTTCACTTCGGGGTCTGGTAATACGTATCTCTCGTATTGCATCACTCCGAACGGCAACATCACCTACCTTGAGACTCCTCACGGGTATGTGCAAGTCAATCACACGTACGCGGCCCTGCTCGGCGGCGAGGGCTACGGGCTTTGTGACGCCAATGTTCCGACTCAGTATTACGACTATGCCTATGGAGACAGCGGAAATTGGGGTGCGACTTCGCTAGTCAGCCAGACCGCCACCTCGATGAAGTTCACACGCAACACCAGTGACGGGTTCTGGACGCTGACTCAGACGATCACTCAGGTGGCCGGAACCTCGTCCGTCAAAGTGGTGATGACTCTCAAGAACAACACCGCCGTGGCGCGAACTGCCTATCTTGTCCGCTATGCCGATATCGATGCGGACAACTTCAATTTCAATTTCGGGAGTGGAACCGGCAACGGCGCTTTTATATGGAATAGTTCGCCGGACCCGGCGGCGCTAACCCAACGCTATGGGCTAGCCTTGCAGAACGTGGGGACGCCGCAATTCCCGGCATGGGACGGCTTTGTGCAGACTACCGTGTACGGCCCTAACCCATGCGCTTTTGCTGACAACTGGGCTGGTGCCACTCCGACCTATGCAGACCTTTCCGCAGTGCTTGCATATGTCGCAACGATACCCGCCAAAGGCTCGAAGACGGTAACTCTTTCATACAAGGGAATGTGAAGTAAGAAATGTGGGGACAGACTAGACGCAACCGATTATTTCGGTCCGATGAACCCATGAACGTTTCGTCTGCCCCCGTATTTTCGCCCGCTCCAACGCAGAACAGTGCCGCACTTTTGCCGAGTTGAGATCCGCACTCATGCACGAAGGTCCAGTTCGATTGCATCGATTAGGGGCACGAGCCACACAAGCAGTGCTTGATGCGCCGGATGTTGCACATAAGCATCAAGCGCTGCCTTGTCCTTGAATTGCATGATGCCGCCAAATGTATAGCCCTTTCC
>Ga0066692_10000575_pt1 | contig 12833 bp, 8 predicted proteins | sample GraSoiAngelo_141_FD_66456 | JGI IMG/M metagenome (GOLD analysis project Ga0066692, IMG submission 66456) | Grasslands soil microbial communities from the Angelo Coastal Reserve, California, USA - 14_0929_12_40cm | ecosystem: Environmental > Terrestrial > Soil > Grasslands | place: USA... | reverse complement strand
ACGAACTCGCCCGGTGCCGCGCCGCGGCGCAAGCGCAAGGTTGCAGGGAGCGTGTCGCTGCGGGTTTCAAACTCGTTCGCCAGCGTCAACGCAATCGTGGTGACGTACGTGCCGGAGATGTCGGGCACCACGACGTCTCCAGCGTCGAGACTCCCGCAGCCCGCGACCGCCAGGACGACGGCGACCAGCCGGCTATGCGAGCGCCGCTTCATACACCGCGATGGTGGCGCGCGCCGCCCGCGCCCACGTGAAATCGCGCACGCGCGCGAGCCCCTTCTGTACGAGGACCGCCCGCCGCGCGCCATCCTCCCATACGGCCGCGACGCCGCGTGCAATGTCGTCCGCCGAATGCGGATCCACGAACAGCGCGGCATCACCCGCGATTTCGGGAAGCGATGACAGCCCCGACGTGACGACGGGACAGCCGCATGCCATCGCTTCGATCACCGGGAGGCCGAACGCCTCCCACAGCGATGGGTACACGAACGCACGCGCCAGGCCATATAGGACTTGCAGATCGGCGGCCGGCGTGTAGCCCAGGAATCGCGCGGCGCCACTCAGGCCCAGCTGTCGTACCCGTTCCGCCACGTGATCGACGTGCCATCCTTCCGGTCCCGAGTGCACGAGCGTCACGTCGCGGGTCCCTGGGCGGGTCCGAAGCAAGCTGATCGCCTGGAGGAGCCGCTCGAGGTTTTTTCGCGGCTCGATCGACCCGACAGCCAGCACGAACGCCTCCGGGAGCTCGTAGCGCCGGCGCACGTCCGGCACGCGGGGGTCGCCGGGGAGCAGCGGCCGAAACGCGGGGTCCACACCGTGGGGGATCACACTGATTCGCTCCGGAGCCAGCCCGAACTCCTCGGCGATCTCCTGCTTTGCCGTCTGCGACACCGTGATCACAGCGCGGGCACGCCTGGCGAGCCGCGGCATGACAAATCCGGCGTAACGGCGATACCAGGGGCGAAACATCGGGGCGAAGCGGATGGGCATGACGTCGTGAATGGTGGTGACTGCGGGGAAGCGTCCCGCCACCGGCCCGACGCCGGCCGGCAGATGCAGCAACTGGGCGCCGCAGCGCCGGGCGGCCACAGTCACTCCGGCCTGGTGCCACCACAGATCGCGCATGAGTGTGTCCAGCCGCTCGCGAAACGTGCGGCGCGCACCCCGGGGCGGCCGAGCGAACTTGCTGCACACCGGTACGAGACGATCGCCGAGCAGCGGCGTGAGAGCTGCCCAGATGTTGGACGCGTAGACACCGACGCCGATCCCGACCAGCTTGGCAAACGACACATCGAGGGCGATGCGGGGCTGACTCATGCCGTCCCGCGGTCGTCGGCGGCGCTGACAAGAGCGCCGGCGATCCAGAAAAACGTGTACGCGAGCAACGGATGGGCTAGCGGCACCGTCGTCAGGCCGTTGATGCCTATGCCCAAGGCTGTCACTGCCACGAGCGCAGCGTATGCGCGCACGATCGGTGTGGGGCTCGCGCGATAAGCGCGCGCAGCGAAACCGAACAGCGCCGCCAACGCGGCGAGATAGAGGCCTAAGCCCAGGACGCCCAGCTCGACCGCGTACTTGAAGTACTGACTGTCCGCCGCGACGGGTGGAAGCCCGAAGCGTGCCCCGGTGAGGCCACCCGCACCGAGTCCCACGCCGAGCGGATGCTCGCCGAGGTGCTCGACGCCTTCGGACCAGTCCTCGAGGTGCGACACGCTGCTCGCGCTCTCAAACGTGACCGTCTCGAGTGCAAACGACGCCAAGTTTGGTACTGCGAGAAAGGCGACCGCCAAGCTGACTGTCAGGAGCAAGCCGCCGCCGACCGCGACGCCCCACCGCCGCCAGAGCGCGAGCAGCACCAGAACCTGGACAGCGCAAGCGACCAGGGTCATGCGCGTGATCGTGAGCAATAACCCGAGCCACACCATGGCGGCGGCGGTCCATGCCCCTAGCCGCCAGCGCTCGGCTCGCAGCACCGTCAATGTTGCCGCGGGGAGAATGACGAGAAACGGAATCGCGAAGCCCTGACTGGAGAGATAGGTCGACCCTGCACGTTGTACCAGTTGATCGCCGATGCCCGTCCAGTAACTGTCCGGAAGGCCGAAGGGATTGTGAATCGTGGTGATCGTCAGGCCGAGGTACTCCTGTACGTAATGGGATACGCCGAGCCACACCAACATTGCCGGGGTCACCAACAGACGCTCGAGTATGGCAATCGCGCTCGTGAGTACCCCGACCGCCACCAGTGCATGGATGTATCGCGCATCGCGGACGACCTCGGGGGTCGCGCGGCCCACGAAGTACACCAAGGTGAAGAATACCGCGTCACGCCAACCCAACACTTGCGCACCGACCGGGAGGTCCGCGGCAAACCACGACTGGGCCCCGAGCAGATAGACGAATGCCACCAGTCCCAGCCCGCCCACGGCGAGATCGGTCGGGCGCGGAATGATCCGGGGACCGCGGCCGGTGAGGCCCGACGCCGCGATCACGATCATGAGCAAGAGCACCACGCTTTCTTTCCACGCCGCCAGCGCGCGGACGACTGGTGCGGGAACCCCCAGCAGGCCAAACAACGCCGCCATGGTGACGATGTGGAATGGCAGGAGCCAGATGAACAGCAGTAGCACATTGCCCCTCGCCGACGGCGTGGCCGGGCTAGTGCGCGGGAGTGGGAAGCGGATGCTGCCCCCCGTCAGTGTTCCCGGCTGACCGCGCGGGGGCGCGCCGGCAACGTACCGCGCACTTCGTGGGCCATCCGCACGGCGGCGCTGCGCAGCAGGCTGGCCTCCTGAGGATTACGCTCCGCCCAGCTTGCGAAGAGCGCGCGCGCCGCGGCCCATAGCACGCCGAGCAGCGTGCCAAGCAGGGCCGCTGTGACTAAGATGAAAGCCCGGTGTGGCCACTCGCGGCGACGGGGCGGTACCGCGCGATCGACCACGGTAATCAGTGGCGTAGTATTGACTTCTTCGAGACGCGCCGCTTCGTATTGCTGGCGCAGCAGCAGGTACAACGTGCTGGCGGTCTGGACCTGACGCCCCAGACGCAGCTCCTCGATCGACAGCCCCGGCGACTCGCGCCACTGACGGTTGGTTTCGTGAAAGCTCCGCAGCGCGTTCTCGTTCGTCCGCAGCTCGTCCTGGGCTGCGGCTACACGTCCCTCGAGAAACTCGCGCTTCGCCTGGGCACGCGAGACTCGCTGCTCCTTGTTGAAAGCGCTGACGAGTCCCACCGCGTGGTTGGCGATGTCGGCGGCGAGCGTGGGCCAACGCGCGTCCACCTGCAGAGAGACGAAGCTTGTCTTGAGATCAATGGTGACGCGAGAGCGGCGCTGCAGTCTCCGGACGGCAAGCTCGACCGCGAGGAGGGAGTCGCGGCTCTTGATGCCAAAAAGCTGCACCAGGTTCGCACTGTCGCTAGGATCGGCAGTACGAGGATCCGCGAAGCGCGATTGCACCAGCCGCGTTAACACTTCCCGGCTGCGGAGTAGCTCATAGTAGAACGCCGGTGAGTACGACGGATCGCGGCTCGTGCCGACGCCAAGCTGTCCCGCCAATGCGGACAACCCCGGCTCGCTCGCCAGCTGGCCGAGCGCCGCCGGTAGCTCGATGGACGCGTCTGCCGTGACGAATGAGGTCGTCGCGCGGTAAGACGGCGGCAGCACGAACGTCAACGCGAGAGCCAGCAAGACCACGCCGGTCGCGACGAGCAGTACACTGCGCCAGCGCGTTACCGTGCTGGCGACGAGTTGAGCGAAAGTGAGGGGCTCGGTGTCCACGGGCCGGCTAAGTTCTTGAGAAGGCCTCACTTCGTCAAGGCAGGTGAAAACCGCAGCTCCAGCGTCGTGTTGCGAGCATCGTTGATCGCCAGCGGGTTAGGGTTGAGATCGCACTGCGTGAGATTGTGAAAGAACACGTTGAGCCGGTCACCACGCGTCAAGGAGAGCCGCAGCTGCCCCCAGGCCCGCTCGATCGCCCCGCTGATTCCGGCGAACAGAGAGACGTCGTGCGAGCACCACTTGTTCTCGTCTAGCGCGCTCGGCGGGGTTGGGAACGTGTACAGAGCGTCGTCGTCCCAGCGGATGCGACCGGCGAAGACCCCGACGCGCCACGAGGGCGCGAAATAGTCCACGCCGATCCATTGACTCGAGGCCCCTGGCCCAATCGCGGCGCCGATCACTTGCCCGTCCTGCGTGTACCCCTGGGCGACCGAGCGGCTCGTGTAAAACGAGTCCTCGGGCCGGTTGCGATAGCTGGGGCTCAGCTCGAGATAGGTCACCTCGGCCTGGAACCGCAGGAGGTCCCGTCCGCGCACCGCGGGAGTCGCCCACTCAAGGCCCAGCGTATAGCCCTGGGAGTGGTTCGGTGAGGTGAGCAGATCACGGATCGAATATGGCAGCTCCGTGCGTGCCCACTCAAAATGGACTGCGAACCGGTCGGCTGGGAACACCCAGCGCCCGAACACCGCGAAGACTTGCTCGCGGGTATTCAACGCCCCGGAATCCGGCGATATGCGCTGGCCTCGATCGCGCAGCACGTCGAGCAGGTGCGCCGGCAGGTCCCCCCAGTCCTGCACCTGGGCGTACACGGTCCGCGCCACGCCGAGCGACAATCCCGACGCCGAATCTGGCCGCCACGCGAGGGCCACGCCCGACAGCGATCGGCGATTGTCTTCCGGCTTATAGTCGAAGTACGGTGACTCCGCCAGCCCGCCCAGGAACCAGCGGCCCTCGAGCGTGCCAATCGGAGTGCGCAGCGGCCGGGCCGTCCGCGCGAAGACGCGTGGGATGCCTGCCGCGTTATCGCTCATCACGATCGCGTTCCGGATGCCGGGTCCCCACCACTCGTTTTCGGTCGACAAGCCGACCACGGCCGCGCCCACTCGCAGGCCGAGCGTGCTCTGGCCGGGGCTCACGGTGACGAAGCCGCTTTGCCCGAACCGGAGCGGGACATCGATCGAGGGAAACAGATGCCAGGGCGACGAGAGCGGATTCCGGAGGAGGGGGCGGGTCGGCACGGTGAGGGGGCTCGCCAGCTCGTAGGAGTTGTTCTCGCTGGCCAGGACCTCGGGCGCAGCAACCAGGAACCACGGCCCCCAATCGAGCCGGGCTCCCGCTCGGAGTCGTGCGTTCCAGCCGCGCCCGGCCCACAGCGCGCCGTCGTTGAGCGAGAACGGCAGGGACGAGTTCGCGACGGTCGTAACCTCCGGCACGAGCAGCGCCCACCGAAGCCGCATCGAATCGCCTGACAGCGCTGGTGTCAGCGTCGACGCCGAGCGCAGCAGGGAGCCGGCGACGGGCGCGCCGGCGGCAAGTTGCGCGAGCCGCAAGCGATCGTCGGCTTCACCACCGATCGTCTCCAGGCGATACCACGACGTCTCCTGCGCGTGCAGCGAGGACGCGCAGCAGATGAGCAGTTGGAGGAGCCAGCGAAACCGCATCGCGAACCAACTCCGTATGGACAACGGAATCTGCACGCCCTAAGCTGGTTCTGTGAGCCGGCCGGTCGCGTGCTTCATCCTCTTCCTCTCAGGCAGTGCGCGCCCCTCGGCGCCCAAATCACGGGGCGAGGGACGCCGTCGCTAACAGAAACGCCGCCGCGCTGCGCAACGCCCGCATCGGACCCCGCGTGGGATGGACACGAGAATTTACGCTGGCTAACCTGATCGCGTGAAGCTCCGCGCGAGCGCCGTCGTCCTGTTTATCCTGACCGTCGCGACGCCGGTGGCGGACGCGCAGCGCCTCGCTCGCACCAGTGTCTTCGCGGGTGGAGACGTCGAGAACTATCTTCGATACCTCCAGACGCTCGGCCTCGTACCCCTCTATCCGTGGGGGGCGCGCGCATTCTCTCCCACTGAGGTCGACCACCTGCTTCCCGCCGACACGTCGCATCCGTGGACGGCGGCGTACGATTTCACGTCGGGGCCGCGGGGGTTCTCGTTCGGGTGGGTGTCGCCGGCTGCCAGCGCGCGCTTCAATACCGCGTTTCCTTATGGCTTCAACGATGGTCCCATCTGGGCGGGGCGCGGACTGACGCTCGTCGCCGACGGGGGCTTCCAGGCACGGCGCGGTGGGCTCTCATTGACGATAGCGCCGCTCGCCTTCGTGGCGCAGAACACGGCGTTCCCTCTCATGCCGAACGGGGCCACGGGCAATCAGGTTTATGGTGACGGCGTCCAATGGGCCCACATTGACCGTCCCCAGCGCTTCGGGGGCAGCTCGTATGCCCGGCTCGACCCGGGGCAGAGTACGCTCCGTCTCGAGTGGCGCGCGCTGGCCGGTGGGATCACAACAGCGAACCAGTACTGGGGTCCCGCCAGCGAGTTCCCGATCATCCTCGGGAACAACGCGCCGGGCTTCCCGCACGTGTTCTTAGGGACCGCGCACCCCGTCGACCTCTGGCTGGTGCGGTTGCACGGGCGGCTGGTGTGGGGGCGTACATCTCAGTCGGCGTTCTCGCACGAACCCGCGGCCACGGGCTTACGATACTCCAGTGCAATCGTTTTGGACGTGACGTCGCGTTGGGTGCCGGGGCTCGAGCTGGGCGCAACGCGGTTTTCGCACCAGCCCTGGCCTCCTGGCGGGCCGACCTTCAACGACCTGCTCGACATGTTCAGAGTTGGACAAGGGAACAAGACCAATCTGGCCGCAGTGAATCAACTGGCGAGCGCGTTCTTCCGTTGGGTCGCACCCCGCAGCGGCTTCGAGGTATACGGCGAGTACGGCCGCGACGACTACAACCAGAACTTTCGCGATTTCTTGCTCGAGCCCGACCACATCGGCGGGTATACCATCGGGTTTCGGAAAATCACGCGGCGCGGCGCAAAGTTGCTCGCAGTCCGGGTCGAGACGCAAAACCTCCAATTCTCACACCTCGCGCGGGGTCGCGGCTGGGCGCCGTTCTATACTCATGTCGCCCTACCTCAGGGCCACACCCAGGACGGGCAGGTGCTCGGCTCCGAGGCGGGCGTCGGCGGCGCTGGGAGCGTTGTCGCGATTGAATCGTACTCACCCCACGGCCGCTGGACCTGGTCGTGGACCCGGCTCATCCGCCAGCAGCGCGGTGACCCGGCCGGCGCGACGCAAGTGGACCCGCATGGCGTGGACGTGCAGCACGCTGTTGCCGTCGAGCGCCTGCACTTCGGCCGCCGCTATGACAGCGTCGCGCGCCTCACGGCGGTGTACGAGCTGAACCGTGACTTCGCAAGCGACGCCTTCAGCCTGAACCTCATCCTCGGGCTGCGGCTCGGCGCGCGCTGAACGCACGTCGCGCTGGGTAGACAGGGTCCCGGCGGTTCAGTAAGCTCCACTCCGCAACTCTTGCGCGACAATACGGAGGGCGGTTGGGCGAGCATGTCCTAGTGACCGGCGGCGCCGGGTTCGTGGGGTCGCACCTGGTCGATGCGTTGATCGCGGGCGGGCATGAGGTCCGGATCTTCGACAGCCTCGAGCCCCAGGTGCACGGGCAAGATCGTCAGGTACCGCCCCACGTGAACCCGGGGGCGGAGCTCGTGCGCGGGTCGGTGACGGACGCCGAGGCCGTGGCCCGAGTGCTCGACGGAATCGACGTTGTCTTTCACCATGCAGCCGCCGTCGGCGTCGGTCAGTCGATGTACGACATCGTCCACTACTGTCACGCGAACACGGTCGGGGCCGCCGTGCTGCTCCAAGAGATCGTCAAGCGCCGCAGCAGGATTCGCAAGATGGTGGTTGCATCGTCCATGTCGGTGTATGGGGAAGGCGCCTACCGCACGCCCGGCGGGAAAGCGCGCTCTCCCCGGCTCCGCACTCGGGATCGGTTGGAGCGTGGCGAGTGGGAGATGCGCGACGGCGCCACTGGCGTGCCGCTCGAGCCGATCCCAACGCCTGAGACCAAACCGCTTCAGCCGACATCGGTGTACGCCATCACCAAACGCGACCACGAAGAGCTGTTCCTCACCGTAGGTTATGCGTACCGCATTCCGACCGTGGCTCTTCGTTACTTCAACATTTATGGAGAGCGGCAAGCACTCTCGAACCCTTACACAGGCGTCGCTGCGATCTTCTCTACTCGTGTGCTGAACGGGCAGGCGCCGATGATGTTCGAGGACGGGGAGCAAAGCCGGGACTTCATCCACGTGTCCGACGTGGTTCGGGCGAATCTACTTGCGCTCGAGACCGACCGCGCCGACTACGAGGCGCTCAATGTTGGAACCGGCCAGCCGACGACCATTCGTCAGGTGGCGGATGCCATCCTCGAAACGCTAGGTCGCACCGATCTCAAGCCGTGCGTCCTTGGGACATTCCGCGAGGGCGACATTCGGCACTGCTACGCCGACATCTCGCGGGCCCGAGACCTCCTCGGATACGCGCCCGAAGTGACTTTCAACGACGGCGTGCGACGACTGGTCGAATGGGTGCGCGGGCAACAAGCTGTGGACGGCTTCGATCAGGCACACCGGCAACTGGTCGAGCGCGGCTTAGCCTAGGGGCGAGCCTCTGGTGGGTACCGGCGCAGCCGGTTAGCGTGAAGCTGGCAAGGACACCGTTCATATGCTCGCCCGTGCGCTATTCGTCATCAGCACCGCAGTCTCCGCCGTGGGGCTGGCCAGTTGCAAGTCCGCCGTCGACCATGGCGCGGGAAGGCCCGGTCTCACCATTGTGTCGGGCAATGCGCAAACCAGCTTCGCCGGAGAAACGCTCGCCTCGCCGCTGGTCGTGCGGCTCGGAGACGCATCCGGACAACCAGCGGGTGGTGCCACGATTGGCTGGCAGGTACTGGGAGGCGGGAGCGGTTCAGCCTCCTCCTCCGTAACGGATGCGGAGGGTTTGGCGTCGATCACATTGACACTTGGCGTGGTGGAAGGTGTCGCGCAGGAAGTCCGGGCTAGAATGTTGCTGCCAGGACCTCATTCGTCGAGTCCTCCGAGCGATGTGACTTTTGCGGCGACAATCACCCCGACAGCAAATGCTGCGACGGCATTGACATGGACGGCTGAGCAACTCCCCACGATTCCATCCTGTGCCGCCCAATGGTCGGATATCTGGGCTGCGTCGGCGACGGACGTTTTTGCCGTCGGTGGCTGTGGTGCGATCCGCCACTTCAGTGGGGCGAGTTGGGAGGCCCAGAGTAGTGGTACGAACCACACTCTCGCTGCCGTGTGGGGAAAGTCGTCGACCGACGTATCCGCCGTCGGCGACAGCGCGACGGTCCTCCACTATGATGGCGCGACGTGGAGCGAGGTGCCGGGTCTGCCGCTGGGCTGGGTGAACGCAGTTTGGGGCAGCCAGACGGGGGATCTGTTCGTCGTTACTCGCGATTCTGTCGTCAAAGGTCACGTATGGCGCCACAATGACGCCGGATGGACGGTCCAATTCAATCGCATGTGCGCGATGTCTGCGATCTGGGGGAGCTCATCGTCCGATATCTTCGCGGTGGGCGTGGGCCTCCCTGTTAGGTATGATGGCACTTCATGGACTGGCGGTGCTGGCGGTGGTTGCACTCCGTTGGCTGGGTTCTACGACGTTTCGGGCGGCGGACCTGGAGAGATCTACGCGGTCGGCGACGAAATCGACTACTCGAACTGCACGCGGGGCGGGGGGTGCGCAACGCCCGCTGTCGTGGTGCAGTATGATGGAACATACTGGCAGCGGCGGCTGACTCTGCAGCAACACCTGTTCCTAGGAGTATGGGTGGGATCCGATAGCGAAGTGGTTGTGGTCGGATGGAGCGGTCTGATCATTCATGGCGATGGGACGCACTGGCGACTGGAGCCGAGCGGGACGAGCGCGACGATTATCGCGGTCACGGGAAACGTACCGACGAGCCTGTGGGCTCTCACTTCTGACGGCCTCTTGTTACACGGGACCCGGGGAACCACCCCGTCGGGACGCGTTCGTTAGGTCACCTGCGATCCGGGGTCGTCGCGTTGGTAGGTGCCCGCCCTGGCGGGCATTGGGGATGCCGCTGAAGGTGTTTGACCAGATCGACTCGGGGGTCGAATTCACCCGCAATGACTTCAAAACGCGTCGCCATCCAGAGTCCGGTTCTGAGCTCGCGAGTCCACGGGCCATCACTGTCGACGGTCTAGTGGTCCAAGGCAACCGTGCGAACGCAGCAGCAGCGCGAGCGAAAGGAAGGGACTGAGGTCGGCTAGAGCGACTTCGCCACGGCGACGATCGCGACGAGGCTCGTCAGGATCGACGCGATCGCGCCCATTAGCGCCACCGTGTTCACTCCTTCGCCCGGCGGCTTCGTCGGTACGAACACCTCCGAGCCCGGACCCGGTGTCGGCTTGCTCGAGAAGAACAGCCAGTGCCGCTTCGTGCGCGCGTCGCCGTTCGCGTACCGCACGCTCACCCGGCCGCCGTCGGCTCTCGCCGCCAGGCCGCCCGCCGAGCTGAGGTAGTAGTCGAGGTCGGCGCCGCGCCGCCACAGCAGGCTGCTCGGGGCGTTGACCGCGCCTGTCACCTTCACCGTCGGCTGGTACTCAGGAACATCGATCGAGTCGTCGGGCTGCAGGATCACGTTGTGCCTGGACTTCTGATCGTGCAGCGCCTCCGGCAGGTCGATGTTGACGCGCCCGATACCGCCCTGCGTCCGGAGGAACCGAATGCCCTCGGGGTACGCCTGCTGCGTCAGCCCCCCCGCGCGCGTAATCACGTCCGCCAGACGATCCTCCTTGGAGTGCAGCGAGTACGTCCCCGGATAACGCACTTGGCCGCTCACTACCACGGACCGCTGCAAGTCGAATTGCGGCTCCTGCATGATCAGCACGTTGTCGTACGGATCGAGCGGCACCTCGGCCGCCCCGCTCGCAGGCACCGCCACGCCCGGCGGCCCGACGAACCGGCCGTCCGCCCCGCGCTCCAACAGGTAGGTCGAGTCGAGCGGCACGCGGATCGTCGTCGCGAGCTGACCACGCGAGCGGTCCTCGGGGAGCCGCGAGATCTCCGCCTCCTTCAAGTACGCCCCGATCGTGGGACCGCGCGCGAGCTGTACAAGATCCCGTAGCGTCATGTCGGGCCGCCAGGGAAAGCGGCCCGGCTTGTTGACGCGGCCAGCGATTGCGACGTAATACGTCTCGCTCAACGGCGGCAGGGAATCGACGACCACGGAATCGCCGTCGATCAACTCCAACGCGGGCACGGTGATGCCGGGCGCGCCGAGAGCCGATCCGCCGTGGGACGCACCTTGTCCTCGCGGCCCGTCGGTACCGTCCGTCGTCCCCGTTTGCGACGTCGCCCCTCCCGGGCCGGCAGATGTGGGTGCGGCCGCCGCCAGCGCGATGTCCAGCGCCGCGCGGGGCGCACGCCCAGGCCCACGCTCGGCCGCCGCCAGGATACGGTGTACGGTCACGCGCTGCAGCGCCGCGTCGGCGCGGAACCCGCCGCTCGCCACGAGCAGATCACCGAGCTGTTCACCCGTCTTCAGCTCGTAGATGCCCGGGCGGATCACCGCCCCGCTCACCTGGACGCGCGTTTCGTGCACTGGCACGAACACGACGTCGCCCGTCTCGAGCCGGATGTCGCTGCGCGTGTCGCCGCGGAGCAGGTAATCGTACAGATCGAGCGACGCGACAGGCTTGCCGAGTCGCTGCACTTCGATCCGACGCATGTTCGCACGGTCAGTCAAGCCGCCCGCCGCGTACAACGCCGTGAGCACGCTGCCGAGCGAACTGATTTGGTAAGCGCCTGGCTGCGCCACCTCACCTACGACGAAGATCTGGTTCGCCCGCACGTTGGCCACTGAAATGTTGAAGCGCGTCGTGGCGTTCGCCCCGCGCTTGATGCCGGAGTACACGCGGCCGAGCCGGGCGTACAGAACGTCGCGGAGCTGGTCCAGAGTGAGGTTCGAGACAAAGACCTGTCCGACTTGTGGGATAAGGACGAACCCCTCACGCGTGACCTGCAGCGTGTAGGCAAGCTCTACATCGCCCGTGAGGATCAGGACCAGCACGTCGCGCGGCCCCAAGTGGTAGTCCGCTGGAACCGGCCCCGAGAGCAGTGGCAGGAACTGTGTGGTCGAGCGCCGGAACACGTCTACGCCAAACACATTGCTCTTGGCCACGAGGGTATCCCCTCGCCACCGGATCATCCCCGTATCGACTTGCTGGGTCGCGCCGAGAGGACCGAATCCCAACGCTTGGATGGCGGAGAGTTCGGCCGTCCCGGGTTGAACGCCTGCCGATACCGCGCCTGAGCTGAGGTAGGGGTCGAGCAGGTTCTCCGGATAGCCGCTCGCTCGCAGCCGCGAACGGATCTGGTCGGGAGACAGCCCCGACTCCAGCAACCGCTGCCGAATGACCTCGGGGTTCCCCAGGGCCTGCTGCAACTGTCCCGGCGTGGCCTGTCCGAAGGCTTTGCTGCCAACGACGGCGAACGCGCACAGGCTCAGCGCCAGTGCAACGCGTCTGCTCTTGTCCAATAAGAACCCGAAGGGTGTCATTTATCCAAGGGCTTCCGAAAGACAGGCTGGAGAAGTTGGCCCCTAACTAACGGCTGGTCAAGTCGTTAAACCGAGTTTGTCGCTGATAGCTGATTAGCTATCATTAGCCATGCCGCTTCCTACTGCCGCCACCCTGCTGCACGAGGCGCGTACGCGGGCCGGTCTCAGCCAGCGCGCCCTCGCGCGCCGTGCGGGCACCGCGCAGTCGGTCATCGCGCGCATCGAGCGCGGCCTCACGTCCCCTACCTGGGAGACGCTCGAGCGTCTGCTGGCGGCTGCAGGCGTCGAACTGCGCCCGCAGCTCGAACCTCCCGTCGTCGTCGGCTCACATATGCTGGCGGAGGTGCCCGGCATCCTGCGCATGACACCGGAGCAGCGGCTTGAGGAGGTGAAGAACGTCAGCCAGTTCCTCCA
>Ga0066692_10000569_pt1 | contig 12955 bp, 10 predicted proteins | sample GraSoiAngelo_141_FD_66456 | JGI IMG/M metagenome (GOLD analysis project Ga0066692, IMG submission 66456) | Grasslands soil microbial communities from the Angelo Coastal Reserve, California, USA - 14_0929_12_40cm | ecosystem: Environmental > Terrestrial > Soil > Grasslands | place: USA... | reverse complement strand
AGTGTAGCTGATCTACCCACCGGGGGTATCGGTGGCGGATTCGGCGGCAACGGTTCGGGCGGAGGTGTTGGCGAGGGCGGAGCCGGTCTGGGTGGTGATGGATTGTCTGGCATGGAGGTCTCGTTAGAGAATCGCTATTACTGCAGTGGTTTGCCGTAAACTTGATAAACGCGAATAAAGCCGCCGATAAAATCCCAGTCCTTTTGGAAAGAAAAAGCGCGATCGCGCGCAGACCAGGTGAGATCGCGCGGCGATTCTGGATGATTAGGATCGTACACAAGGTAATGATCAGCCCCGGGGTTCGGTGCTGAAGATTTTAGTTTATAAATCAAAACCGAGTGATTGATGCTGAACCGGGGGTACGTCGTAAGAAATGCGACGAACAACTCGCCGCGCGCCAAAGCTGCGTTCAGTCGAGCGTGAGTCCGTTCCTGATAGCCGGTACCATCTTGAAACATCATCCGAGCATTGCTGATTCGAAAGTAACTCGGCCAGCCATGGCCGATGCTCAGTTGCACAAGTTCGCGGCGCGCCTTGCTCATTTGTTTGAGGTCTTTGTATCCCGGAAAGACAGTTCGTTGATTTTCCGGTAGCGGCTCGCCCCAAGCCGGCTGGCGTGTTACTGCGCGAATACGAGCTGCCAAAGCGCTATCGTCTAAGGCGGCGCTGTGCGGCTCGAAGCGCGCAAACTTTTTGAATTGCATGGCTGTACGAGCCATCACAAAGCAGTGACGATTATATGCGTCTCGCTTCGTCGCAGAGGGCCGTCGCAACGAAGCGTGCCCTTCGTGGTATTCGAACACGGTTTGATTAGCGAACGCGAACGTATCGCTGTCGAAACCGAATGCGGACGTTGTATCTCGGGCGTGCGCCAGTGTGACAATGGCAAAAACACCGAGCCATCCCATTGATTTACCCCAACTCCTAAACATCACATTAAGAGCGAGCTGAGGCAGTCACAGTTTTGACTTCGGCAAAAACACCGAGGCGGCGAAATTTTTGATATCGATTCTCCAGTAATTTTGGGATTGGAATTTGAGAAATTCGCTCCAAGTTCCGGCGCAACGCTTCACCAAGATTGGCACCAGCAGAGTCATGATCGCGGTGCGCGCCGCCCTGCGGTTCGGGGACGATTTCGTCCACAACCTCTAGTCTCAACAGATTTTGCGCAGTCAATTTAAGCGCCTCAGCAGCTTCGGCGGCATGCCGCCGGTCTCGCCACAAAATCGCGGAACACGCTTCGGGACTGATCACCGAGTAGTAAGCGTTCTCGAAAATCAACACATGGTCTGCGACTCCAATGCCGAGTGCGCCGCCCGAGCCCCCCTCGCCGATGACTGCCGCAATAACCGGAACGCGTAGTTTCATCATCTCACGAAGATTCACAGCAATCGCTTCGGAGATGTGGCGCTCCTCGGATCCGATTCCAGGAAACGCCCCTGGTGTGTCGATCAATGAAATCACCGGCATCCCAAATTTTTCGCCCAGCCGCATCAAGCGCAGCGCCTTGCGGTAGCCCTCCGGATGCGCGCATCCAAAATTGCGCATGACGTTCTCCTTGGTGTTGCGCCCTTTTTGGTGCGTGATAACCACGCACCGTTGTGTTCCGAGCATGGCCACACCGCATGGCATGGCGCGATCGTCAGCAAATCGACGGTCGCCATGCAATTCGATCCAGTTTGTGAAGCAGCGTTCGATGTAGTCAAGAGCGAACGGTCGTTGACTGTGACGCGCGATTTGAACCCGCTGCCATGCCGTCAGATTGCTGTAAATGTGCCGGCGGGTTTCTCGAAGCTTTGCCTCAAGTTCTTTCACCGCCGACCCAAGATCCACATCATGCTTGGTGGAATGACTCTTTAAATCCTGCAGCCGCCGTTCCAGTTCAAAGATCGGCTTTTCAAAATCGAGCGGCTGCCAGTCCATTAGGGTTAAGCGTTTAAAGCGTTGAAGCGTTAAAGCGTCAAGTAAGCGCGGGAGCGGCCCGCTTCGACGGATTACGCTTCAACTCTTTAACGGTTTTAGTCAATTATCATCACAGGAGTGCGATTGTTCACAAGGGTGCTTAGCTCCTCGAGATCCGTGGCGGCGAGGCCGAGGCCTGTGGTCGGAGCTGGTTGTTCGAGATTGGGATGCGTTGAATCGGGCACGGAATACAAAGTATAACCGGCCGCGCCGGCGAGCCGGATCCATTTAGTGCTGGCGAGATAATCCCTACTGCCGAGACCGACGCGCTGGCCCCCCCTCCAAGCCATCGTTTCGGCGACTTTTGTCGTGATCTTTGGCGGTTGTTTCGGCGTTAGCTTCGCCTCCCGAATGTGATATTGCTTGAAAAAACCACCACGGTTCAATAGCACAACCAGGTTGGACTTGCGGTGGATCACCATGGAGAAATCCGGATTTGAAATCAACAGGCGGTCTCCAATCCGCAGCATCGTGCCGCTCATGTTGTTCATGCGCATGATCATCTCCGGTGTCGTCTTCAGCTTGCGCGCAATCTTTGCAAGCACGTCTCCGGATTTCACGATGTATTCGATCTTTTCCGGAGAGGGATAACGCGAAAGCAAAATTTGACTATTCACTTCTCCGAGCAAATCACGCGCTTCGTCGAGGTGTTTTCCGGCGGGATATTTTTGGATGAAAGCGAGAAGCGCGTCGCGCGTTTCTGCGAGTTTCCCATCCTGTCGCAGTTTAACCGCCGCCTCAAATTCCGGAAGACTGACGTCTACCACCGGCGGCGGAGTAACTTCGCCGCGCTGCTCTTTTTGCACTTCGATTTCTTCTTTGACGAATGTGTTATAACCGAACCAGGCGGCGCCGCCGAAGATAATCAGGGCCAGCAGTAAGACAAAAAGCCATTTCATGACCTGGATGCGGTTAAAGCGTTGAAACCTTGAAGGGTCAAGTCACCGCGACATGGCACACCGCTTCAAGGCTTCAACAGTTCAACGCTTTAAGCGTCTGAAGTTCAGCCCTGTTCGGGTTCACTTCCCGGAAAGAACCGATGCCAAAGCCGCCCAATTGTAGGCTCTTCCCGGTTCGTCCAGGTAAAGTGGCAATCCTGACAATAAAATTCTTTCGGGATAATTTTGAGCGCGCAAAGAACGCCAACCAGCGCAGGCGTCAAAAATTTCCGGGTCATCTGAGGATATTCGATATTTGAAGAGTTGCATTGCGGGCAGCGAATCAGGGCGGCAGAGATGTCCGGATCAGTCGACTCCCATTCAATCATGAGGCTTTGCGCTTTCTCGAAATCGTCATCGTCCACCATGACTTTCGCGTTGGCCTGTGGCCTGGACATAAAGCCGAACTCCTGCAAGGGCGCCTCGTTGTGAATGTCGGTCTTGATTCCCGCATCCTCGAAACGCCGTTTAATCTGACGCGCTTTGGCCGGTTCATTGAACGTGGCAATAGTCACCATAAAAACTGTTCCCTGCGCCGCGGCGCATCGGTGGGATCAAACATCAAATCATGGCCGAGCGCAAGATTTCCGTCGCTGTCGAGACAACCCAGTCTGGGTCTATCTGGCAGGCACGATTGCCTGTATCACATTCCCCGGAGGGAACCACTTGTATAGCACCAAATAGACGAGCACGCCCGTGACAGAGACATAAAGCCAGATCGGGACCGTCCAGCGCGCGATCCGTGTGTGCCTGTCCCATCGGCGACGAAAGACCGGAACGAGCGTCAAAATGACCAGCGGCAAAGTCGCAAACGCAAGGAGAACGTGCGAAGCGAGCATGGGAAAGTAAACCGCGGCGACCCAGCCGGTGTATCCGGAGGATTTCTCGCCAACGCGAGCATGATAAGTGACGTAGCCGACCAGAAAGCAGAGAGAGGAGATCAGGGCCGTGATCATGCATACCATATGACGACGCCACGCGCCGCGCCGGATGAAGTACCAGCCCATCGAAATGAAGATGGTACTCACCAGATTGAACGTGGCATTCACAGCAGGCAGATCGGAGGTTGAAATCACGTTGAAGCGTTGAACCGTTAGGGCGGTAAATTGGTCTATCCTTCCAACGCTTCAACGGCTTAATGCTTTAACGGCTTAAAGAATCACGCATGCCCGTCGTTCTGGAACCAACGCAGGTTCGCCCTTCGGCACAGACTCCACCGGTGCGTCGAGCGCGCCACGTTGTGGCAATTGCAATCCGTTTGGTGATTCTCGCCGCGTTCGTAGGGATTTTCGGCGGGGGTTATTATCTTGCGCGACGGGGATTTGGCCGTGAATGGCGTTCCCGCGTCGTAGAAGAACTGCACAAACGCGGCGTCGAAGCCCAGATCGGACGCCTGACGCTGGACCCGTTTCGCGGTCTGGTCGCCAGACATGTACGCGTTTTCGACTACAAGAACCGCGAAAACACGGTGGCTTTGATCAGCGAAGTGTCGCTCGATATCAATTACGCTGCTCTCCTTCATAATGAACCGTTCCTCAACGCGCTGGACGTGCGCGACGCTCAAATTACGTTTCCGCTCAAGACGGCCGAAGGGAAAATCAGCAGGCCACAACTGACCAATTTTCGCGCACACATTTACTTTCCGCCGGAACAAATTTACGTCAGTCAAGCGGAAGGAATCTTTTGTGGAATTCGGGTATCGGCGAGGGGGCAGTTGATCAAGCGAGAGAATTATCAGGCGTCGGCAGCGTTCACGCCGGAAGAATGGCAGAAGCGAGTGTTGATTGCAGAGCGCGCAGTCAATGAACTGGAAAAGTTCAGGTTCCCAGCGGGACCTCCTTCGTTGCAGGTGAAGTTCAGCGGAGACATCGCGGAAATCGAAAAAGCCCGAGTCGAGGCGACGCTGCGCGGGGAGCGATTGCAACGCGGCAGCTACGAAATTAAGGACTTTTCCGCTGCCGCAGAATGGAACAACCAGCGGCTGGATATCGCGCATTGCCAATGGAGCGACGGCAGGGGCAGTCTCGCCGGCAGTGGGGATTGGAATTGGAAAAGCAACGCCGCCAAATTCCAGATTCAGAGCAGTGTCGATTTGAAAGCATTTCTTGCTGCATTCGGACTGGGGGGACCGCTCAAAGACACGGAGTTCTATTCGCCTCCTCTGGTCGAAATCGCCGGTTCGATGAATTTCGGCGCGGAGCAATTTCGGCCGGACGTTATCGGGCACGCTGCTTTTGGATCGTTCACGTATAAAAACGTGCCGTTTGCCGATCTCAGCGCCGATTTTTCGTGGGATGGCGAACGCACGTTCGTTCACGAGCTGCGAGTCCGCCATCAGACGGGTCAACTCAGAGCGGATCTCCTGGATTCGCCTGGTGATTTTCGACTCAATGTCGAGAGCACCTTATCGCCAGACGCGGTTCGCCCCGTTGTTCCCGCCGAGGCTAATGAGTTTTTGCAGGAGTGGCAGTGGCAACGTTCACCCACGATCCGAATGACAATCCGCGGCACGGATCGCAATCCCGCCGTTTGGCGCGGCGAGGGCACGGTTGCTCTAGGCCGCACCCGATTCAGAGGGCAATGGATGAATGCTGCTAACGCCCGAATTCGCTTTGCCGATGGCGCGGTCATTTGCGAAGATCTTCATGTCACGCGTGACGAGGGGACTGGCTCCGGCAGTTTCACCTACGATTTCAAAAAGCACGAGGTTCGGGTTTCGAACATCCGCAGCTCATTGTATCCGGCTGAAGTTATTTTCTGGATTGACCCGAAGACTTGGAAAACTGTTGCACCTTACAAATTCCGACGTCCACCGAACGTCGTCGCGAATGGCGTTTACCAGTTTCGTGGCGGCAAGAACACGCGTCTGGAGCTTAAGGTCGACGGCGCAAGTGGAATGGACTACGTCTTCCTCGGGAAAACGCTGCCGTTCGACCGCGTGTCAGCGCGATTGCTATTTACGAACGATCGCCTGCAAATCAGCGACGTCCGAGCGGACCTTCTCGCCGGCACGCTCCGTGGAAATACTGATATCTCGCTGGCGCGCAACGATCCGAAGTACCGCGCGACGCTCTCGCTGAGCGAGATCAACTTTCCGCAGCTCACCGACTTGTACTACAACTACAAAACCGCTCAGGGCCTGTTGCGCGGCAACTATGAGTTCACCGGAACTGGCAGCGATTGGCGCTCCATGAGAGGAAGCGGAAAAGTGGAAGTAAGCAACGGAGATGTTTTCGCCATACCGATCTTCGGGCCGCTCTCAGGAATTCTGAACAAAATCGTCCCCGGCAGCGGTTACAGCATCGCGCGCCACGCGACCGCGGATTTCAAAGTGCAGAACGGCATCATTCACACAGATGATTTCGAAGCGGCCGGCGCCCTTTTTAGCATGCTTGGCCACGGCGACATTCATTTTCTCGACGACAAGCTCGATTTCAATCTGCGGTTGGACATGAAAGGGCCCGGCCTGCTGCTCGCTCCGGTATACAAGCTTTTCGAATATGCCGGGACAGGAAGCTTGAAGAAGCCGGACTGGCATCCGAAGCGGTTCTGAAGTGCGGGCGGCGAAGAAAAAAGAAACGGAGAAACGGCGAGGCGGCGCAAGGGCGCCTTCCCCGATTCGCCCATTGTCCGATTCGCCGACTCATCCAAGTCTCCTTGGCGCGCACATGTCCATCAGTGGTGGCGTGAGCATGGCAATTGAGCGCGCACGCTCGATCGACTGCACAGCCATGCAGATCTTCGTGAAGAACAACATGCAATGGTTTGCACGGCCGCTCAGTCGCATGGAAATCCGCGCTTTCCTCGATCATGTCCGACGCGGTGAATTATTGTCCGTATTCGGACACGCCAGTTACCTTATCAATCTCGCTACGACCAATCTGCAATTTCACGCCAATTCCATTCGCGCGCTGGCCGAGGAACTGGTCCGTGCGGATCAGCTCGAACTGCCGTTTCTGGTGTTACATCCCGGTGCGCATCTCGGCGCGGGCGAACAAGCCGGTTTGGAGAAAATTGTTAATTCAATCGACGAGGTATTTCGCAAGATCCCAAACGTAAAAACGAAAATCGCGCTCGAGATCACAGCCGGCCAGGGATCGTGCATCGGCCATCGATTCGAGCATCTCGCGCACATCATCGAGAACGTGCGCGAGCCGGAGAGGTTGCGCGTCTGCCTCGATACGGCGCACTTGTTCGCCGCGGGTTACGACATCAGCAGCGAATCAGGAGTGCGAAAAATACTTCGCGAGTTCGATCGCGTCATTGGCCGCGATCGTCTCGTTGCGATTCACGTGAACGATTCCAAGACGCCCTGCGGCTCCCGAGTAGATCGACATGAGCACATCGGCAAAGGCCGAATCGGCCTTGATGTTTTCCGCTTCATCATGCGAAGCCCGCGCTTCCGTAAGATCCCGAAAGTGCTCGAAACGCCAAAGAGCAAAGACCTCGCAGAAGACGTGATCAATCTAAACACTCTACGCCGGTTCGCGGAGTGAGACGCGCCAGCGATTCTCTCACTTAATCAACCGAATCGTAATTGGATAACGATAAAATTTTCCCTCGCTCGCCTGGATTGAGGCGACGATCACCAGCACCAGATTTAAGATGTGCAGAATTGCGAGAATAATAAAACCAACCAAAACCAGGCAAAGGACGCCGGCGATCACATTATAGATCAACATCGATATCTGAAAATTGAGTGATTCTTTTCCGTGCTCGTCGATCTCCGGCGAATCGCCGCGCTTGGCCAACCAAACGATCAACGGACCAAGAATATGCCCAGCCCATGGCACGAAGAACCCGGCCAACGCGGTGGCGTGACAAAGTACGTTCCATGTCCGTACGTCTCCAGAAGAAGTCGGGGTTTCCATACTTGAACCTTTCGCTTGCTACGAGAACGACTGCCTGCTTGCGGCGAAAGCGCAAGAAAAAAGATGTCGGACTATTCTGACTTTACGCGCTCGATGTGCGCACCGAGTTCGCTCAATTTTTCATCGAGATGCTCGTAGCCGCGGTCGATGTGATAGACGCGGCTCACTTCGGTGACTCCATCTGCTTTCAACCCTGCGAGCACTAGCGCAGCAGACGCGCGCAAATCGCTCGCCATTACAGGCGCCCCGAGAAGGCTATCAACACCGTCAATTACTGCAGTAGCACCTTCCAGGCGGACATTTGCGCCCATGCGTTTTAGCTCAGCCACATGCATGTAGCGCTGCGGGAAAATATTTTCGGTAATCGAACTCGTTCCTCTGTTGGTTGATAGCAACGCGCACATCTGCGCCTGCATGTCAGTTGGGAAACCGGGATACGGTTCGGTGACGATTTCGAGCGCGCTCGCGCTGCCATTGGCAAGGATCGAAATGGAATCGCCCGCGACATCAACGGCGTAACCGCACCGCGCGAGCAAATCCGTGACCGCGCGCACGTGTTCCGGCTCCACGCGTTTTACCGTGACTCCGTCTCCAGCAATCGCCCCGGCGACCAAAAATGTTCCAGCCTCAATCCGGTCGGGGATCACCCGGTGTTCCGCGCCGTGCAGTTCGTGTACGCCTTCGATGACGATTCGAGTTGTCCCTGCGCCTTCGATTTTTGCGCCCATTTTGTTGAGAAAATTCGCGAGGTCCACCACCTCCGGTTCGCATGCTGCTCCTTCAATGACGGTCACGCCGGCGGCCAGCACCGCTGCCATCATCACGTTGTCTGTGCCGAGCACAGTGGGACCGAATATGCCTTGCATATCGATTTGTGCCGCGCGCAGTTTGGGCGCGAAAACCTTAATGTCGCCACCTTCGACGCGCACGGCCGCGCCCAGCGCTTCGAAACCCTTCAGATGCAGATCAATCGGCCGGTCGCCAATGACGCAGCCGCCCGGGAGTGCGACGGTCGCTTCCTTGCACCGACCCAGCAACGGTCCAAGCACACAAACCGAAGCGCGCATTTTTCGGACGACGTCGTAGGGCGCGACGCAGTGGACCTTCTCAGCAGTCACAGTGACAGTGCCGCTGGCGCGTTCTACCTGCGCGCCGAGGTGAGCGAGAATCTGAAGCATGTAATTTGTGTCGCTCAGGTCGGGTACCCCGTGAACGACACATGGTTCCCGCGTCAGCAATGTCGCGGCGAGAATCGGCAGCGAGGAATTCTTTGAGCCGCTAACCTTGATCGAACCGGAAAGCCGGTGCCCGCCATGGACCAGAATTTTATCCATACCTCGCGAACAGAAAACGTGTCACACCTGAGTAATCGTTTTTCGTGCAAATGTCGCGGTAATTTTTCTCCGCGAGAGCCGCGGCAAGCGCCTCGCTTTGACCGATTCCAATCTCCAGCGCTAAGAACCCACTCGGCCGAAGCCGCAACGGCGCCTGCGTAATCAGTTCTCGCACCAACTCGTCCCCGAACGCGCCGGCGAAAAGCGCAACGTCCGGGTCGTACAACACTTCGCGAGAAAGATTCTGCCGTTCCTGCGTCGAGATGTAGGGAAGATTTGCGGCGATCAGATTGAACGTTCCTTGCACTTTTTCAAGAAGACTACTTTTCAAGAATTGGACACGGTGCGCCAAGCCCAGCCGCTCCGCGTTTTCGCTAGCGAGCGCGAGAGAATCTTCCGAAATGTCGGCTGCGACGATCTCGGCACAGGGCAATTCCCCAGCCAGGCTGAGCGCGATGACGCCGCTGCCGGTCCCGACATCCACGATGCGACCATTTGCAATCTCAGATTTGAAATTGGAAAGAAGCAGCTCGACGAGGTTCTCCGTTTCGGGTCGCGGCACCAGCGCTCGCTTGTCGCAGAGAAAAGTGCGCCCGCAAAACTCGACGGTGCCGAGCAGATGCTGAAGCGGTTTGCCCTTACCTCGCTGCTTCACCAAATCGCGCAACGGCGCCAGTTCCGATTCGTTAAGCTTGCGCTCGAATTCCAGATACAACTCGATTCGTTTCCGGCCGAGCACATGCGCGAGCAAGTGCTCCGCATTCAAACGTGGACTCTCGATGTGGTGCTTCTGAAAATAGCCCGTTGTCGATTGCAGGACTTCCAGCACAGTCATCCGGCAAGTTAAACGCAGATCAGACGCATTATGCAGCCGTTTTTCTGTGCGACCTGTTTGCGACAGAGACTACGCACGGGGCGGCCTTCAGACACTCGATCGCATCAATTTCACGCACGGAGTCTTTGCGCCGTAAATTTGCGAAGCGACTCGCGATCTGGAATTGTCTCCAGTGGGTTCGAAGCTCGGGAAAAAACAACGCGGTTTCGCTCCAGCGCGGGATGATTGCGTGGAGATTCGCGGCGCGCGCCAGAACAATCTTAAAGGGATCGACGTCGATCTCCAGCTGGGAAAATTGACTGTCATCACTGGCCCTAGCGGCAGCGGCAAATCGAGTCTGGCCTTCGAAACAATTTATGCGGAAGGCCAGCGACGCTACGTGGAAACGTTCAGCCCATACATGCGGCAATTCCTCGATCGCATGGACAAGCCGCGCGTGGACGATATTCGCGGAATTCCGCCTGCGATAGCGATTGAGCAATCCAACCCCGTCAAAACTTCCCGCTCAACCGTGGGCACGATGACGGAAATCAACGATTATCTGAAGCTGCTATGGCCACGCATTTCGCACGCGTTCTGTCCGACTTGCGGCCGTGAAATTCACGCTGAAACCACGCAGTCTATCGCGCAGCAAGTGATTCGTCATTTCGAACGAAGTCGAGCTGCAACGCAGCCGACGGAGGCGGCCAAGCCAGGCTTTCAAATCCCGGTGCGAAACCAATCGATAACTTCGCGGGATCCTTCGACTCCGCTGCGCTCCGTTCAGGATGACAAGGCCACCGTACTCATTACGTTCTGGATCGCCGTTCCGCCGAAGACCGAGCCGCGTAAGTTCTTCGATTTCCTCCAGCAGCAAGGTTATCTGCGCGTTTGGATCGCCAACGAGATGGTGCGCGTGGACCAGCCGGATTCAAAAATCAAGCGCCTGGGCGCGCGTGTGCAGGTCATTCAGGATCGTATCACAATCGGTGAAGAAAATCGCGCGCGATTGGTTGAAGCAATCGAAACCGCGCTGCGCTTTGGCAAAGGCCAGGTGAACGTAATTCTGTTCGAAGGAGGCGTGGGAGTTGGCAGTAATCCGCGGTCAGCAATCGGCAATCGAAAATCGGCAATCGAAGAACTCCCTTTCTCCACTGGTTGGCACTGCGCGTATTGCGATTTAGATATTCGCCCGCCTACGGCCGGTCTTTTCACTTTTAATAATCCGCTCGGCGCGTGTCCGGAGTGTCGCGGCTTTGGGCGCACAATTGCGATCGACCTTAACAAGGCCATCCCGGATAGGACCCTGAGCATTAAACAAGGTGTGGTGCGCGTTTTTCGCGGTGCCGAGTTTGGCGAATCTCAGAAGGATTTGCTCCGTGCCTGCGCGCGCAAAGAGATCGATGTTAATTTGCCGTTCGAGGAATTGCCCAAGTCCGATCAGGATTTCGTTATCGAAGGCGAATCTGTAGCCGGGGGCGGTGACCCCGGCATCACCGATGCCGGCTACACCGATGAAGATTATGAGCATGATCGCTGGTATGGCGTGCGCGGTTTTTTTCGCTGGCTCGAGAGCAAGACCTATAAAATGCACGTGCGTGTTCTGCTCAGCCGGTATCGCGCATACGTCAAATGTCCCAAGTGCAATGGCGGGCGCTATCAACCCGACGCGCTGAATTACAAAATCCGGGGAGCGCACGCGTCCGCGCGTGTTATTTCTGGCGCCTCGTCGGAAATGCTTCTCACACTCCCCGAATTCCAGGCGCTCTCGGTTTCCGATGCTCGTCATGTTCTGCGCACGCTTCAAGTTTTGCCTGACGACAAGACCGCTCAGATGCTGCGCGATGAGATTTGTGCGCGCCTCAATTATCTTTGCGAAGTTGGCGTCGGTTATCTCACGCTCGACCGCTCCACGCGTACATTGAGCGGCGGCGAAGTCCAACGAGTGAACCTGACAACGTGCCTCGGCGCCTCCCTGGTCAACACTCTCTTTGTAATGGACGAACCGAGCGTTGGGTTACACCCGCGCGATGTCGGCCAATTGGTGCGCGTGATGCATGACTTGCGTGACAAAAGCAACACGCTGCTCGTGGTCGAGCACGAGGAACAGATCATTCGCGCAGCAGATAATTTGATCGATCTCGGTCCGGGGCGCGGAGAGAATGGCGGCGAGCTGGTCTGGAGCGGACCGCTGGACGAATTCGTTGGAGCTGGCCTGCCCTCAGGCCGCTCAGACCGGCGCTGGGGCGCGCCGGCTCCATCGCTAACGCGCGATTATCTCACCGGCAACAAATCAATCGCTCTCCCGAAATCTCGACGAACGTGGACTTCTTCAATCAAGATCGTCGGTGCGCGGCAGCACAATTTGAAAAGCATTGAAGTCGAGTTGCCGCTCGGTGTGTTCACGTGCGTGACCGGCGTGTCCGGGTCAGGTAAATCGACTCTAATTCACGATGTGCTGTACCGGAATTTGCTGCGCATCAAAGGACAATCGTCAGATCAGGAGCCGGGCGCGTGCAAATCGATCACCGGAGCGCATCGCATCGGGGAGATGGTAATGGTTGACCAATCGCCGCTGGCGCGCACACCTCGATCGACGCCGATTCTCTATCTCGGTCTGTTCGATCGACTGCGCGAATTGTTTGCCGCGCAACCAGCAGCCTTGGCGCAGGGACTGACCGCCAGCGCGTTTTCCTTTAACTCCGGCAACGGCCGTTGCGAACGTTGCTCGGGCACCGGCTACGAGAAGGTCGAGATGCAATTCTTGAGCGACCTTTATGTGCGCTGCGCGGAATGCGAAGGCAAACGTTTCCAGCTGCACGTGCTCAGGGTTCAACTGGAGGGAAAATCGATTCACGACGTACTCGAGTTAACGATCACCGAAGCGATTGAATTTTTCGCACAGATCGGTGATGAACGCGGCGCAGCAATTTCAAGCGGCCTGAAAGTGCTTGAGGAAGTCGGCCTCGGCTATCTGCAGCTCGGTCAACCGTTGAACACGCTTTCAGGCGGGGAATCACAAAGGTTGAAGCTCGT
>Ga0066692_10000550_pt1 | contig 13089 bp, 8 predicted proteins | sample GraSoiAngelo_141_FD_66456 | JGI IMG/M metagenome (GOLD analysis project Ga0066692, IMG submission 66456) | Grasslands soil microbial communities from the Angelo Coastal Reserve, California, USA - 14_0929_12_40cm | ecosystem: Environmental > Terrestrial > Soil > Grasslands | place: USA... | reverse complement strand
TGGGCCTCCCTGCTACGAAGGCTATCCGCCGATGTCCGGATCCATACAAATACTCCACGATCTTTTTGATTCCCGAAGCGTAATCAATTCGCAGATTGCTCATATATCTTCGAACCGGGGCCAGGTCGAGGAAAGTGACGGCAATCCTTCTTCGGGCAAGTTCGTGGATCAGTTGCAAGCTGATCTCGGAGGTCATAACCGCAACGCCGCGAACTTTGTGCTCCATCATTCTCTCGGCAGCCTTCCGGGTTCTCCGCGGATCATAATTGGTATCGCTGAGAATGGCGTCATAACCAAGTTGTCGGGCGCGGGTTTCAAAACTCTTGATCACTTCAGGGAAAAATGGGTTTTCGATGTCGGAGACAATGATTCCAAGTGTGCGGCTGTCGCGCGAAGCCAAGTGACGTGCATGAACGTCCGGGATGTATCCGAGTCGCTTAACAGCTGAGAGTACAACCCGGTGAGTGCGCTGACCCACTTTGCCCGTCTTGTTCAAGACGTTTGAGACAGTAGCGGTGGAGACGCCTGCAGCCTTCGCAACATCACGAATCGTTAAACCCATAACCTCAGCATCCAGCGCTCCTCAGGCGACTCACATGGTTCTTAGACTTTCGAGTCCGTTGCCTTGCGAAGGGCCGAGTATAGGCCAAGGAAAAACGCTTGACAATGCGCAAGGCGCCGTGCTACACGGGCCAACCAGATTAAGCGGTTAAGTGTTTTGCGGGGCCAATCCAGGGTTAAGCGGTTTACATCCAGTCCGTGGGTTTGGGGGCCCTCAAACAAACTGAAGTTAGTGCCCTAAGGCGGAGGGCACTATTTGTCCTGTGGGTCCGATCAGACAATTAATCAAGCGGCTGTCCACTCAAAGCAGAAAGCCGTGCTCGGTTTGCGGATCTTTGCGCGACAGAGAGACTGGGAGGAAAGGTCATGAGTCAAAAGGCCATTTCATCTTGGTTCTTGAAAACACTGTTGGCGATGACGGTCGGCGTCCTGCTGTTAAGCGCGAGGCCCCTACGTGCTCAAGTGGACACCGGCAGCATCTTGGGGACGGTTACCGATGCCACGGGGGCAGTGATCCACGGCGCCACCGTGACACTCACGAATGAGGGGACGAGTGCGAGCCTCAGCACGACCACGGGACCCGATGGTGCCTACAAATTCACGCCGGTCAGAATCGGGAGCTACAAACTCAGCGCCTCCTTGCAAGGCTTCCAGACAGTTACGCAGCGCGGCGTCACAGTGAACGTCGGTACAGACGTGGTCGCGGATTTTACTCTCAGACCGGGCAATGTAGCGCAAACCGTGGAAGTGACGGCTGCCGCTCCCCTGCTCGAATCCCAAAACGCTTCCGTAGGTCAAGTGGTCGACTCGCGCAGCGTGAATAATCTCCCTCTCAACGGGCGAAATTTTACTTTCCTGGCGCAGATAGTCGCGGGTGTGAACACGCCACAAGCGGATACGCGGGGCAATGCGGCCAACGGCGCCTTCGCGGCCAATGGCCTTCGGCCTGCGCAGAACAATTACATGCTCGATGGGATCGACAACAATTCGGACACCGTAGATTTCCTGAACGGCACAAACTATGTGGTTCTTCCTCCGGTCGATGCTGTGCAAGAATTCAAGGTCCAAACTTCGGACTTCAGCGCGGAATTCGGACGCTCCGGTGCCGCCGTTCTCAATGCCACGATCAAGTCCGGCACCAACAATTTCCATGGCTCCGCCTGGGAGTTTTTCCGGAACGACAAGCTCGATGCCGCCGACTTTTTTGAAAATGCCGGTGGGAGGCCAAAGGGAGCATTACGTCAAAACCAGTTCGGATTTTCTGCTGGAGGGCCTGTCATCATTCCCAAAGCATTTAACGGGCGGAACAAACTCTTCTTTTTCGGCGACTACGAAGGACTGAGAAGGCGTCAGGGAACGATATTGACCGGGACAGTCCCCACGCTCCTCGAGCGAAACAGCGGTTTCACCAACCTCTCAGATCTGATCACCCAAACAGGCACGCTGAATGATTGCCCAACACCACCGACCTCGCCACCTTCAGGCACCAGATGCGACGCGTTGAACCGCGTTATACCGCTTGGGACTGTTCTCGATCCGGCTACAACGCGGCCGGTTACGGCCGGTACGCCCGATCCTGTAACAGGCTTGACCGCGATTACCACAGGGTTTGTCCGCGATCCTTTCAGCACCTGCCCGGCCAGCACGATCAATTTTTCGGGTGCGAATATCGGTGCCTGCAACCTGAACATTCTCACTGGCGGTCGGCTGGATCCGAATGCCGTTAGACTCTTACAACTCTATCCACTGCCGACGAGCTCCTCCCTCTTCTCGAATTTCGCCAACTCCCCGAAACTCAAGGAAGATCGAAACACCTTTGACACACGAATGGACGCGGTTTTTAGCCAAAAGGATCAGATGTTCTTCCGGTTCAGCCTGGCGGACGACCCGCAATTCATCCCCGGGATTTTTGGAGGTATTGCGGATGGTGGAGGCTTCCAGCAGGGTAATCAAACGGCGCTCGCTCAGCAAAGTGCGGTTGGCTATACGCATACGTTTTCTCCGACCTTGGTTAACGATTTCCGTGCGGGCCTGAATTATCTGCACACCACGCGCGTTTCGCCGCGGGCCAATGATCTAAGCGGCATTCCCGCACAGTTCGGCATCCAGGGTATCCCCCAGCAGAGTGAAAACGGCGGGCTTCCCGCCTTCGGAATCAACGGGCTGCAAACTCTGGGAAGCAACGCCTTCCTGCCTTCCGATGAAGTCACTTCCACAATCCAGGTCACCGACGACCTCACCAAAATTTACGGCAAACATGCCTTCAAAATGGGCTTTGAGTTCCAGCACGTCAAATTCTCCACCTTGCAGCCTCCTTGGTCGCGCGGAGAATTTGATTTTGGCGGCAGCTATACGGACATTCCAAACGTGGGGGGAGGAAACACGGGCCGGGCCCATTTCCTCCTGACTCCGGCCACAGCAACGGTAGCCAATGGCGTCAACGACGTTGGGGGTGCTACCACGGTGCGTATCTCTAATATTTCGCTGACCGACAACGGAAAGAACTACTACGGTACTTACTTTAACGATGATTGGAAAATAACTCCCAAGCTGACCCTTAACCTGGGCCTGCGTTGGGACTACTTCGGTCTGGTCTACGAGCACCACGGAAACCAAGCCAACTTCGTTCCTGGCGGATCTCCGACTGGCAGTCCAATGTACATAATCCCGGAGGGGAAAAATTCGGGTAATCTTTCTTCGGGCTGTTTAACCTGCTTCACTGATCTGCTCGCCAAAGATGGTATTAATCTTCTCGTTAGCAACAGATATGGGAAAGGACTTGGCAAGTCTCAGAGGGGCAACGTTGCTCCACGCGTCGGTTTTGCCTACCAGGTGAACCCCAAACTTGTGGCCCGCGGCGGGTTCGGTATTTTTTACAACGGCTTTGAGAACCGCGGTTTCTCACCGAACATCGGTGAAAACTACCCCTTCCAGTTCAATTTCTCGTTCTTTCAGCCGGACGACAACCACCCCATTACATTTCCTGGCTGCGCCACGGCAGGGCCCGGCGGGAGTGCAACCTTTGAAACGGGGTTTTCCTGCACGCCGCTAGACCCGCTCTTGGTCAACGCGAGCGGCCTGGCTTTGCGTGGAATTCAGTTCGATTACATCACTCCCTATTCGATGAGTGCGAATCTTACCTTCCAGTATCAACTAACTTCCTCGATGTCTGTGCAAGCCGGTTACGTGACTTCGCTCGCTCGCCATTTGGAGTCGTTTCCGGGCGCCAACCAAGTCACTCAAATCTTACCCCGCAGCGCGAATGCAGACAATTTCAAGCCGTTCAAGGATTTCCAGCGAGGCTCAAGTTATGCGGCAACGGAGGGAAGCAGTATCTACCACGGCCTTCAGGTGACGGCCGAAAAGCGATATGCGACCGGATTGAATTTTCTGGGTACATACACATGGTCGAAGACACGCTCGGACGCGGGTGACTTGCTGAATGGAGGCAGCCTGATTGGCTACCGCGCTCCGGCGGTACCAGGTTTCGGAATCCAAGGTGATTACGGCTTGGCGAATTTCGACGTTCGGCATGTGGTTCACTTCAGCGGCGGTTACGAACTCCCATTCGGCAAGGGCAAGCGCTTCCTGTCCAATGTGGGAGGTGTCGCGGATAAGCTGGCCGGAGGTTGGAGCATCGTCTGGAGCACTACTCTACAAGGCGGTCAGCCGATTGGCATACCCTGCGCTTCGGGTTCGACCTCGGGAACCGGTTGCGGCGCTCTCTTCGTTGCGGGACAAAGCCCGAACAACGGACTCCACACCGATGCGAACGGAAAACTGAGTTTCTTTGGCAACGCGGCTGCCTTCACGCAGCCTTGTGTTCTCGGAGCGGGTGGAGTCCCCACCGCCAATCAGCCTGGAGGATGCCTCCCCTTGACCGGCTTAGCTGCCCTGGGCGGCATCACGCAGGTAGCCGGACCGGGATTCCACCGGCTGGACTTTTCGGCATTCAAGGATATCCAGCTCACCGAGCGCTTCCGCGTACAGTTCCGTTCCGAAATGTTCAACGTTCTCAACCATCCCAACTTCAACGCCCCCGGATTCGGCGGCAACGGTGTTGTTTCAGTTCCCGGATCGCTCAACTTCTCGACCTGCGCGGCAAACCCAAAGTGCACATTCGGCGAAATTGGGTCAACCCGCGATGCTCCATACGACCCGCGGCAGATCCAGTTCGCTTTGAAGCTCTACTACTAGACCATAGAGGCGTCGGCCCCGGAAGTGTCCCGGTGCTTCACGCAAGGACGCTTCCGGGGACTACTTCCTTTGTCGAAGGCTCCCGTCCCGCCACTGCGGTGATAGCATACGAAGACTGTGATCGTAAGGCATCGGTTGGTGTGGGTTGTTTTCCCGGCTCTGCTGATGTGTGCGCCGCTGGCTTCAGCCGGGCGCGGACAGAACGAACGCCTGAACCGCGAGTTCCAGACAGCCGTAGCTCATTATGAGTCGGGCCAGTACGCAGAAGCAGCCGCGCAATTGGAAAACTTGCTGCGTGAGGTGCCGGAGAGTTTTGAGGTCCACGAACTCTTGGGATTGACCTATTCCGCGCTCTCCCAGGACGCCAAAGCCAGCCAGCACCTGGAAAGGGCCGTGCGTTTGAAGCCGGATTCGGCGCCAGCCAGAACGAACCTGGCCGTCAATTGCGCCCGTATGGGAAAGCTTGACCTAGCCGAACAGGAGTTCAAGAAGGCACTCGAAGTCGAACCCCGGAACTTTGACGCGAATCACAACCTGGGCGAGCTTTATGTTCGGTCCGGGAAGATTGCCGAGGCCGCCCCTTTCCTCGAGCAAGCCCAGCGAATCGATCCTTCTTCCTACGATAACGGCTACGATTTGTCTCTGGCTTACATTCAAACCGGGCGTCTCGCAGGGGCCCGGCAACTGATTCGTGATCTCTTGAAACAGAAAAACACGGCGGAACTGCACAACCTTTTGGGCGAAGTGGAAGAAAAAGACGGGAAGTTTGTGCCCGCCGCAAATGAATACGAACTCGCCGCGCACCTGGATGCGAGCGAGAGCAACCTGTTTGATTGGGGAAGTGAACTGCTCCTCCACCGCACGCTCGAACCGGCCATCGAGGTCTTTAAGCAAGCTACTGAGCGCTATCCCCATTCGCCCCGGCTGGCGATCGGTTTCGGGATCGCTCTCTACTCGCGCGGCAACTACGACGACGCCGTCAAGGCCCTGTTGAGGGCGGTTGATCTCAGCCCTTCCGACCCTCGCGCTTATTTTTTCCTCTCCAAGGCCTACGACAGCTCGCCGAGCCAGGCGGAGGAGGTCATCGAGCGATTCCGCCGTTTCGCGGAGCTTCAGCCGCGCAATGGACAAGCCTTTTATTACTACGCGATGAGCCTGTGGAAGGGCAGGCGGGCCCAAGATCCCAGCCTGGATCTCAATCAAATCCACTCGTTGCTGAAGAGATCGATTGAACTCGACCCGGCGCTCGCAGAGGCGTACCTGCAGTTAGGCAATTTGTACTTTGAACAGAATAAATATGCCGAGGCCGTCCCAGAGTATGTGCGGGCCCTTGAGCTTAGTCCGGATCTTGCCGACGCCCATTACCGGCTGGGGCAAGCCTATGTGCACATTGGTGAAAAGGACCGCGCCCAGGAGCAGCTCCAGGTTTATCAACGGCTGCGGGCAGAGCACCTAGCCGAACTCGACAAACAGAGGGCGGAAATCCGGCAATTTGTTTATTCGGCGAAGGATTCCCCGGCTGCGAAGCCGTGATTCGGTTCGTCTTCACGATGCGCGATCCAACCGTACCGGCAAGGAATAGAAAGATTCACAGCGGCCAAGGGATGTCTTGACTTCGGTAGCGCCGGGTCGTAATTTCTTCGGAAAGCACAGCAGATTTCAAATGACTTTCATCCTTTTACCAACCACTTCAAGAGACCGACTGGCCGCTGACATAGCATCTACTCCTCAAGAACGTGCCCGGCAGCTCGCCTTTAGCCGGCGTGAGTTTTTGCGTACCGCCGCAGGAGTTGCGCTCGGCAGGACGCTGCTGGGCGGCCACATTGCCCGCGCGGGAACTGCGCCCAAAAAGAGAAAGGTAGTCGTCATCACCTTCGGGGGCGGCGCGCGGGACCAGGAAACGTTTGCGCCCGAAGGGCAGGAGAACATCCCGCACCTGATGCGCGAACTCATTCCTCAGTCCAGCTTTTTCACCCAAGTGGTGAATCGGGGAATCCTGGGGCACTATGTCGCGACCGCGAGCCTGGCAACGGGCGTATATGAGACGATCAATAACTTTTCCTCGCTGCCCCCGGAACACCCGACCGTGTTCGAGTACTTCCGCAAGGACTTAAAACGCCCGGCTTCGGATGCGTGGGTCGTTGCTCCGAGCAACGGGTTCAATCGGATTGGAGAAAGCAACCACCGTGCCTATGGCTCGGGGTTGGGAGCAAGAGTGATTCTGCCGAAGCATCTGCTGACGGCGGCGACGTCCGGCGGCAGCGACTATGAACATTTGCTGCGAGACAACTATGAGACGCCGTTCTACGCGCCAGAACTCGGCGGCAGCGAGTTTGCTTTGCAGCAACTGGAGACGATGCTGAAACTCTCAGTGGATGACTTCAAGGCACATGCGCTGACGTTATCGAGCCCCGACGAGCTCTCGGTGTATATCGCGCGCCGATTGATGCGCCAATTCGCGCCCAGCCTCCTTTGGATCACGCTGCACGATATCGACATCGCCCACGCGGGAGCTTATTCGCTCTACATTGAGGGCATCCGACGCACCGACCGCCTTTGCGCCGACCTATGGAAGGCAGTCCAGAGCGAGCCAGAATACGCTGGCAAGACAACGCTCTTTATTCTGCCGGACTTTGGCCGCGACTCCGACGATGATTCAGGTGGCAACGGATTTCAGCATCATCGCACCGGCGATGCGCTCTCCCGGACAACCTGGATGATGGCTCTTGGACCCGGCATTCGCGAGGGAGTGGTTTTCGACCGCCCAATGGAGCCGACCGATCTCGTGCCAACCCTCGGGTCGATGCTTGGATTTTCTCCTTCGCTCGCGCAGGGCAAGCCGATACCGGAACTGTTGTAGTCCCTATGCTTCCACATGATCTCAAGCCGGAGCAGTTCAATGGCTATCCTCCCGAGGCAAGAAAACTAGTCACGGACTACCTTGGAACGTTGCAACGACTGCCACTGAGCTTCTTGCCGAGCCTGTTGCGAGAGGTCGTTGAGTACGATTTCGAGTTCCCTGCTGAGCGCAAGGCTCTGGAGAAGGAACTCGCGAATCTGCGCGCTCTCTCCACAGAACAGGTAAAGAACTGGTTTCAAGAATTCGCACAAATCCGTATTTCCCCGAAGCTCGAACGCCTTGATTGGGTAAACGCACCGGGTCAGTTTGTAGAACAACTCGCGGCGCACCTTTGGACTACGCACCAGGTGGATGCGTTTCGCAAGGCGGCGCTCGATTACGCGGATCGTTTGCGGGGGGCGGTGCCGCCAGAACCGCCGCCGGTGCCTCGGCTAGGAATTACTGTCATCGGTAAGGGAGTGGCCATCTACGACGAACCGCTCTTTCGCAAACTGCGCCCCCATGGAGCGTGTTTTAGTCGCGTCAAGCCGGAGGACGGGCTAAAGCTACTACTGGATGCAGTGGCCGCAAGAGCCAAAGCGCATCCCGTTCCCTACGGCCACTGGTACATCGATGGCGGGCAAGAAGCGGAGCACGACCCGGCGCTAACGTGCATCTCGTACCAAGCCCTGGAACCGGCGCGCGCGGCCTTGTTGCGCAAGATGCGAGCGGAAATCGGGCGACCCGGTATGGGACCCGAGGCGCTGCGCACGCTTCTGGCGCAGATGCGTCCCGCAGATCTCGGCTTGGGCAATGCAGGGGACACAGTGCTGGATCGCTTCCAAGTGAAGCTGCTGACAGAAGGTTCTGGAACACAAATTTTCAGCACCACGTTCGCCCAATGGACGGCACGCGAAGCGCTGCGACGCGCTCAGCCGCTCACGTTGCTGGTCCGCTTCGCCCCCCGACAACGACAGAAGCCAATGAACGAGCTGCTGTCCGCAAGCGAGGATCATGCCGAACTCGACTCCATCGGCTCTCTGATCGATGCCGATATGGGTGCGTATTACAACTGGCTGAACCAGCAGCGGCTGCCAGGAGCCGAGCAATCTTCGTTCCTGGTCTGGTTTGAGAGCCACAGCGAAGCCCTGGCCATTGGCCCCTCCATGCCGCGGGGAACTGAGTCAACCACTGTAGTAGATCTCCGCGAGCTGCTTTCCTGGATGGTGTGAAGTTTCTGAGCGCAGGGAGCTAAACGACCACCCACTTGAACTTACCGCCGTGGCGCAGACAACACCGCGATTCCGTATGTGGGCAGCGCGACGGACCGCTTCGATCCGCCTTCAAGCACGTCATTCATTTCGAACGGCAATGAAACGGACTGCGCTGTCTTTGAAAAGTTGACCAAGATGAATACCGCACCGCGCTCGCCATAACGCGGGTATACCTCCACTCCGTCCGGGACTAATCCTAGCGCTGGCTTCACTCCGCTGACATCGGTCATCCATTTCGCTGCTGCGATCATGCCGGGGTCGTCAAGCCATGCGCCGATGTAAGTGATTCGCCCTTTGCTAACTTGCCGCGTGATCGCCGCCGGTTGTCCATCCAGCCACCCGTTGCTCTTCCCGTAGGTCTCGAGCACTTCAGTGCTGCGGTCTTTGGCACTCAGGAGTTCGGCCCATAACTTACACTGGCCCGAACCGAACTGCCCTTGTACTGGAACTGGATCAATCAACGCATAGAATTGCTCGACGCGGCCTCCCAGGAGCCCAGCCAACGGCCCCGGCTGGCGTTCCGGCTGCAAGCCGTTGTCATCATTCTTCATGGCCGAGCGCTGACCCAACACTAGGTGTCCGCCGTGCCGGACGTACTGGCTCAGGTTATTAGCCGCTTCATCCGAAAGGACGTTCAGCCCTGGGGCAACGACCAGTTTGTACTGGCTGAGGGGAGCAGTGGGTGGAATTATGTCAAGGGATTGGCTGATCGCCCGCAGTGGCCGGTAGTAGCTGACGATCTCACCAACCGGGTCGTATTCTCTGTTGTGCTTTTGCCACTGAATCGCCCAACGGCTGTCATAGGAGTGCAAAATCGCGACTTCAGATTTCACGGAAGTGCCCGCCAGCGCTGGGCTGGCCTTGGCAAACTCCTTGCCAATTTGCTCGACCTCCGCAAACAGCGGAACCGGCGTTCCGTCCGCTCCCACAATCGTGCCGTGATATTCTTCCTGCCCATTGAGCGCGCTGCGCCATTGCCAATAGCTGACGGTATCTGCGCCATGTCCGATCGCGTGCCAAGCCATGGCGCGCACTTCCCCTTTGTCCAGCGAATTGTTGATCGAAGCCCAGTTGACGAATCCGGGTTGCGTCTCCATGACCCAGAAATTCTTGCGCTTGAATCCGCGCGTCAAGTCATGTGCGGCCCCGTTCACCGCTGGATCCAAGTGGGCCTTACCCACGTAGTCGTCCCACGCGGCTAAATCAAGGTCCTGGCTGACGGTGTAGTGATCGTAGCCGTCGAACCAGCCCATCATGTTCGTCGTAATAAACTGCCTTGGGTCAGAATTCGCGCGGATCACCTCTAACTGGTACTTCTGATAGCTCCGCCAAGTATCGCTGACGAAGCGCTTCCAACTAAGCAGGAGGCCTGGGTTGCCGTAGCGTGTCTCAATCGGAATCTGGCTCCAATCGAAATACGTTTGACTCCAATACACCGTAGTCCAGCGGGCATTCAGATTGTCGAGAGTTCCGTAGCGGACCTTTAGCCATTGGTGGAATTGTGCTTTGGTCTCCGGGTCGTAAGACTCTTCTGCGTATTCGTTGTCAATCTGCCAGCCGAGCACATAAGGATTGCGCCCGAAGCGCTTTACCATCTGCTCGGCAATCTTGCGCGTCAGTTCGCGGTATTTGGGGTTGGCGAAATTAAAATGCTGACGATTGCCATGCTCAGCCCGGCGGCCGTCCTCATACATGCGGAGAGTTTCCGGGTACTTCTGCGTGAGCCAAGCGGGTGGGGCCGGCGTTGGCGTGCCAAGAACTGTGTAGATGCTGTGTTTCGAGGCAGCGGTGATCGCACGCTCCAGCCAATCCAAGTCGAACTGACCCTCGCTTGGTTCCATGCGACTCCATGCGAACTCGCCCACCCGCACCATACGTACGCCGGCTTGTTCCATCAGCGTCAAGTCCGCTTCCCAGCGGGACTCGGGCCATTGCTCGGGATACCAAGCGGCCCCCAAGAGGAGAGCTGGCGGTGGCGACACAGCGGTTTGGCCCTTGAGGCCGAAGGGAACCAATAATAAGGTGACGATTCCAGCTATGCAGACGCTCATTCTCCATCGACGTCGCAGTCGAACCTCGTTCATTCTTTTCCTCCGGGTTGTGACTTAAAGCACGGAACGCGCGCAATCATTCGTGAAAACAGGAATGACGTGGTTTCGGTCAGAAGATGGCCGATTGTATCCGTGTGTGAAATCATCGGGCAAGACAAGTTCTCCGTCAAGAATATTTAGTGACATTCTTGTGACAGCAGATTTCCGTCGCGCGGATGGATTCGGTGCCGGTGGACAAGGAAGATTCAACCGAACAACAGTAAAGCCAGAGCAGCAGCATGGAGTACGTGCTTTGGGGTTGTTCGTTCCTATTTTCACCGGCGGTCGGCTGGAGGCGGCCCGGCAGGAAGCCAAGGCGGAACTGGACGGTGCCCTTGCAACGCGAGAGCAGTTGAAACAAGAGATCCGTCAGGAAGTGACAGATTCGTTTTATCAAGTTACTGAACTTGTTGACCAAATGCAGGCCGCGGACCAGAGGCGCAAATCAGCGGATGAGGCGCTGCGACTTGGTCAGGCACGATACAACGCGCAACTGGCGTCTTATCTTGATCTGCTGACGGCCGAGGTGGCAAAAACCGAAGCCGAGACAGCTCTTGCGCGCACGCAATTCGACTATCAACGCGCCCGCGCCGAACTTGAATTTGCCATTGGCCAAACGGTGCAACCGTAATGAGCAGTGGCATAGACTATTGCATCGGCTAGCTGTTGTCCCTATCGGGCTGACATGCCCGACCACACTAACCTCCAGACTGTTCTCAGCATCGCGATCAAATAGCATTCTGACGGGAGCGCTCGAATTGTGGCTGCGTGCAGAATTTTACTCGCCAGTTTTCAGAAGTTCCTGCAGTTTATTGCGGTCAAAACCCACGACGATCTGTCCGCACCACGCCCACCTCCGCCATTGCCCACGATCAGATCTATTTCGCCAGCCAGCATGAAGGCGGGACCGGCGCCTTTCACCCTAATTCTGAACGGCTCGAGTCTTGCCTCCTGCGCGTCAGCCCAAGGGAACGGGAACATGCGATCTGCCACCTTCTTGAACAGGTTCGCCCGGAAAAATGTACTAGTACCAAAATTTTTTTCACCTTTTTCCTTTTTCGAGGCCTCTGAGTATATAGAGGGGAGTTCCTTCCGATCTTCCCCGTGGGCTTGGTGGAGCCGTCCCACTTCGGTCAGCCGCCTAGCTTGATTGCGTGCCGCTCAATGGTTGCGGGCCGGCCGCGAAGGTAGAAACCCTGTCATTCGAGCGCACGCTCCACGTGTGCCTTGACGCAGATCAAGGCGCAATCACCTATTCCAGGAAGATGAGGCATTCAAATGACAGCACCATTTCAAACTCAAACGGAAGAGTTCGTGGGCAGTCGCCTGGCAACATCGGCCCAACCTCCGCGCGCCACGGCCGCCTTTTCCCGACACGCTTCGTCCCAACATGTGCCACAGCCCATCCGCTCGCTCGTGACCCTCGACAGCCCAGGCGTGCTCCTGAAGGGCCTCCGTTGCTTGACGGCTTTCCGCCCGCTCACAAGACCAGCTCAGTTTCGGGAAGGAACTGACTCGAGGTTCGCCTTCTCGCCAGGGGGATTGAAATGATCGCGAATGCACTTCTTTTCCGCGTCGTCACAGCAGCGCGCTTCTGCATGTGCAGCCGTTCCCATCACGCATCTCGTTTGCCCTTGGTGCTTGGATGAACGCGAAATCACCCTGGGAGATCTGCCTCTATGAACGTTAAGCAGACGCATCTCGATGCTTTGCAAGCCCTCGGTTACACCGAAACCGAAGCCCGCTTTCTCTACCATGTGGCCACGCATTCCGGCTACTTTGTGGCACGTCAATTCCTCGCCTTCACCTGTGGCCATTGGGGCAAGCGCACGACCAGCTTCTGGGGCAAACTTCATACCAAGAAACATGCTCGGACAGAATGCTTCCCAAAGAGCGGCAAGGTCTATCACGTATTCTCGCGCAGGCTATACCACCAGATTGGCAGGGAGATCCTTCGCAATCGCCGGGAACACGAAATCGAGTACATTGAGCGGCGCATTGGAATGCTCGATTTTGTTCTCTCCCATCCGCAGTGGGAGTACCTCGAAACCGAACCGGAAAAGGTGAGCTATTTCTGCGATCAATTGAAGGTCCCGATTCACTTTCTTCCCACGAAGATTTACTACGG
>Ga0066692_10000541_pt1 | contig 13144 bp, 10 predicted proteins | sample GraSoiAngelo_141_FD_66456 | JGI IMG/M metagenome (GOLD analysis project Ga0066692, IMG submission 66456) | Grasslands soil microbial communities from the Angelo Coastal Reserve, California, USA - 14_0929_12_40cm | ecosystem: Environmental > Terrestrial > Soil > Grasslands | place: USA... | reverse complement strand
TCGTTGCGCCAGGCGGACAAGGCGCAGATCGCGATCGTCCGAGCGTTTGACCAGCTCCGGCAGTCCGAGCGTGGCCTTCTCGTCCTCGATGAGCCGACTCCCTACCTACCCAGAGATGGCGTCGAGCGCGTCTTCAGGACCGTGCGGGACGTCGCCGCCAGGGGCTTTGGCGTCCTGTTCGTGTCGCACCGCCTCGAGGAGGTGTTTGAGATCACCCGCCGGGTGACGACACTCCGGGATGGGAAAGTTGTCGATTGCATGCCCACTTCGTCGCTAACCGAAGAGACGCTGATCGAGCGAATTCTCGGTTTCTCGCTGGAGCAGCTCTACCCGGAGCCACATACCCCGAGGACCGAGCGAATGCTCTCTGTCAAGAACGTGTCAGGCGCCACCGTCGACGATGTGTCCTTCGACTTGCACAAGGGTGAGATCCTCGGCGTGACTGGACTGCTCGGCATGGGTTGGGACCGGCTGCCTTACCTGCTATTTGGAGCCGAAAAAGCCAGCCGTGGCCTCCTCGAGCTTGGCTCGCGGACGATCCGACTTGAGACTCTTCAGCCGCAAGGTGCGATCAAGAGCGGGATCGCTTTTCTGCCCGCAAACCGGCTCGGCGATGGCTCGCTCCAGACCGCGACGGTGAAGGAGAATGTGACTCTTGCGAAGCTTGACGAGTTCTTCCTAAGCGGCTTCCTGCGCCTAGGGCGCGAGCGCGACACGGTCGAGCGAATCCTCTCCGATTATGACGTCCGTCCGCGCGATCCCGAGCGCGTGTTCTCGACACTGAGCGGCGGGAACCAGCAGAAGGTGTTGCTTGCCAAATGGTTTGAGACGCGTCCCAAAGTTCTGCTCCTGCACGAGCCGACTCAGGGCGTCGACGTCGGGGCGCGGGCGCAGATCTTCCGTCGGATCAGGGACGCCGCTGCGGCTGGCGCTGCCATCCTGCTGGCCACTTCAGAGTACGAAGACCTGCCTTTCCTGTGTGATCGGGTCATCGTCTTCCGGGGCGGTCGGGCGGTAGCACAGCTGCACGGTCCGTCGCTGACCACGGAAAGAATTGTCGAGCAGAGCTTCCGGGTCACTCTCCCGAGCAATCTCGCCGTCAGCTAGCTGGAACGGTTCCTCGAAAGAAGCCGACGAAAATTGAAATGGTATACTAGCTTTGCTGTGGCCCCAGCCGCACTGAGTATCGCTGCGCACTGCAGGAGGTGCCCGGAGTGAAAGAGGTCTTCGGCAAGATGGTCTGCGAGACCATCGAAGAGGTGCTCAATCCTGACTGGTGCGCGGTGCTCCCAATCGATCTTCAGAACGATTTCATGCTGCCGAGCGGCGTGGTCGGCAAGGCCGGAGGCGACCTCACAGCGATGGGCGAACTGCTTCCCAAGGCGGAGCACTTCATCAAGCGAACTCGTGATTTCGGGGTCAAGCTCGTGCACATTCGCATCGTTGACCTACCAAACGGTGAGAGCGATTCACCCTCGTGGATCCGCTCGAAGGGCTTGATGTCCAACGTTCACGCGTTTGCGGTCGAAGGCACTTGGGGCGCCGAGTTCTGCGAGGGCTGCGAGCCCCGGCCCGGTGAGCTTGTCGTAACCAAGCATCGATCGAGCGCGTTCGTCGGTACGAACCTCGACATGATCCTCAAGAACAACGGCGTCAAGACCGTTGTAATCATTGGCGAGCAGACGCCGGGTTGCGTCGAAGCGACCTACCGCGACGCGGCTTATTACGACTTCTACAACGTGTTGGTCGAGGACTGTGTGGCCGCCCGCGACCGCCAGCTACACGATGCGTCAATCAATATCCAGAAGGCGCGCCACGACGTGGTGACCATGGATCAGGTCTTCGCCATATGGAGCAAGTATCGCGATGGATCGCTGGTCGCTCTTGAGGCGAGCGCGGTCACTGAAATGGCGAAGTAGCCGCCCTCCGCCGCCGCCACGCAACTCAGATCGGACCAGCTTCCATCGCTACAGGCGCCACTCACGTGCTAGAGCCACTTCCCGTTCTGTCCGCGACCGGCATGCTCGGGTCGGGGTTCCGCGAGGAATCGATTTACCGCGCACTCGACCTCGGCGTAAGGATGATCGGTTGCGACGCCGGAACCACCGACTTCGGACCTCATCTCCTCGCGACCGGAGATTCCCAATTCTCTCGGGCTGCTGTGAAGCGCGATACGTCGATCATCCTCGCAGCGGCCGTCCGAGCCGGCATTCCCCTGGTGATCGGGTCGGCCGGCGGAGCCGGCGGCGATGTCAACCTCGAATGGATGCGCAGGGTGCTGCTCGAAACCGCGAGGGAGCAGGGGCTGCATTTTCGGCTCGCGCTCATCCACGCCGAGCAGTCCAAGGACAAGGTGCGCGAGCTTATGCGGCAGGGGCGTGTCCTCCCGCTTCCGCCCTCGGAGCCGCTGAGCGATTTCGCGGTGGACGAGGCGCTCCACATCGTCGCGATGATGGGTGCAGAGCCGGTCCAGGCGGCCCTGGACAGCGCGCAAGTAGTCCTGGCTGGCAGGTCAAGCGACGCAGCAATCTACTCGGCGCTGCCACTGAAGCTCGGATATGCGTCCGCGGTGTGCTGGCATGCAGCCAAGATCCTTGAATGCGGCGCGGCGGCGGTCGCACAGCGCGCTGCCCCGGACAGCATGGTCGCTGTTCTGCACTCTGACTCATTTGACGTCTTTCCGATGCGCGACGACTATCGCTGCACCCCGCAAAGCATTGCATCGCACACGCTGTATGAGAACGTCGATCCGTTTCATCTTGTCGAGCCATCTGGGATCCTTAATACTCTCGAATCCGAGTACGTGGCAATCGACAATCGCGCAGTCAACGTGAGTGGTTCGACATTCGAACTCGCCGAGCGATACGGTGTGAAGATCGAGGGGGCGCGGCTCGTGGGTTATTCGACGATCATCCTCGGCGCGATCCGAGACCCACTCATCATCCGTCAGCTCGACAACTGGCTGGAGCGACTGGATGAGAACTTGAAGGAGCGTTTGCGAAATACCGTCGGCGACGCTGCGCAGCATCAGATCACAGCTCGGATCTACGGCCGCGACGGCGTCATGGGCGCGCTCGAACCGCGCAAGACGATCGAGGGTCACGAGGTAATGGTCTTGTGGGATGTGATCTCCGCCAGCCAGGGGCTGTCGCACTCAATCGCCGCCAGCCTCAGCCATATGGCCGTCCACAACCCGATCCCCGAATGGGATGGGCTAATCAGTGGTGTCGCCTTCCCATTTGCGCCGTCCGAGGTCGACCGGGGCCCCGTCTACGAGTTTCACCTCAATCACGTGGTCTACCCGGATAGTCCGACGTCCCTCTTTCCGACCGATTACGAGAGCGTCTGATCTATTGAGCACGCTCGCCGAAGTAGCGAAGCTGATCCGATCGAAAAACGCCGGGCCGTTCTGGCTGACCCTTGATGTGATGTTCGATGACCGCCAGACATACGAGGCGGTTCGCGACCAGCACGTTCTCAGTGTGGAGCTGATCAGCCGGCTGTATATGCAACCGCGCGAGTGCGTTCGAGTATTTGCCCACGACGCCGCGATGGCGATAAAGGTGAGCATTCCGAGGCCACATAGCTCCGGGTCGCCAATGGACACCGATGTGTTCGGAGGGCAGCAATACGCTCCGCTTCTCGACCTAGCGGTGGAGTTCCCCCGCCACCAGGGTCACAAATAGCTCGTGAAAGTGAGGAATCGCATGAACGTTCCTAACCGCCCATCGCTCAAGACCAGACTGGCTCACGGACAGACCGTGATCGGCTGCCTCGTCGCGTTTGACGCACCCTGGCTCGTCGAAATCATCGGCCGAAGTGGTTTCGATTTCGTGACCATCGACGTCGAGCATGAAGCCTTCGACGAGCAAGGTGTTGTCAACCTGATCCGCAGCGCCGAAACTGTGGGTCTTTCATCGATCGTCCGAATGTCGATCTCGGACCGTCTGCTCGCATACCTTGACGCGGGCGTCAACGGGGTCAAGGTTCCTGATCTACGAGACCGTGACCACGCGGAGCGGCTCGTCTCGCTGACCCATTTCTACCCACAAGGCAAGCGCACGTACTACACGATGGGGCGGGCGGCTCGCTATGGCATCGATATCGACGATCACCAGTGGATGTCTCGGGCAAACGACCAGATGTTTCTGATGGCGATGATTGAGGACATCGGTGTCGTTGAGCAGCTCGACGACATACTGGACGTCGAGGAAATCGACGCCTTCCACGTCGGCCCACACGACCTCGCCCAGTCGATGGGTTTTCCGGCACCCGGAGCGCTCGATGACGTGATCAAGGGTGTGGTGCACAGATGCCGCGACGCAGGCAAGTACGTATCGGTTGGCGTCGTCACGCCCTGGAACCTCGTCAAGGCCGACAGCTGGCGACGCGAGGGTTGTCAGATCCTCACTGTCGGCTCGTCCTGGGTCGTCTCACACAGCATGGTCGAGATGCACAACCAGCTGCGCGGCGCGATCCCGGCAGATCAGCAATCTCGGGTCGAGCCGACTGCGGTCAGTCGAAGCTCATACCTGGCACCGAGTACCCCGTAGAGGCAGGTCCTTTACGCACGATACGTGTCTCATGATCGGTGCTTTCGGCTTGACCGTCCGAACTTGACAATCCAACCGCGGCCGATAACATTCAGCGCCAGATAGGAACGTGATTCTAAATGCCGCTCGGCGGCCGCTGTGCTGGACATAGAGCTGATTCGCGGAGGTTACAAACGTTGAACCCGTCGATCTCCTCGGCACTGGGGCCAGCGCTCGTAGCGTGGCTGGGAGGTCGGATTGGCGGAGCCTAGGAACTCTGAAGTCGACTCGGTTACCCTGCCCCGGGGCGCCTCAACCATCAGGCGCTTCGCTAGTGGATTTCGGGTTCCCAACCCAGCTGAACTGGCCGACCGATTCGGCATCCTCGTGGCCTGGGCAGTAATCATCGCCATGTTTTCGGTCGTTGAACCCAATACGTTCTTCACTTTTGCAAATTTAAGAATCGTTCTCGGGACGCAGGCGGTGTTGCTCATCCTGGCCCTAGCCCTGCTGCTTCCGTTGACGGTAGGCGAGTTCGACCTCTCTGTGACGGGGGCACTCGGGATAGCGTTGATCTTGATCGGCTACCTCAACATCATTCGAGGTTGGTCAATTCTGGCAGCCATCGCAGCCGCCCTGCTGTCGGGAGTAGTGATCGGTCTGGTGAATGTCTTTTTCGTCATGGTCGTCAGGGTGGAGTCGATCGTCGTGACGCTCGGTTCGGGAACGATGTGGCTGGGGGTCGGATATGGCATCTGGGGCGCGAACATCTCGGGTGTTTCTGACGCCCTCGTTTCTGTAACCAGAAATAACTTCATCCTTGATGTGCCGTTCGCCTTCTGGTACGGGCTTCTTCTGACTCTCCTCTTCTGGTATCTCTACGCGCTGACGCCACTTGGTCGCTACCTGTACTTCGTCGGCGCCAACCGCCAGGTTTCACGGCTATCCGGAATTCCGGTAAGTGCGATACGTGCGGGCTCGCTCATGGCTTCGGCAATAGTCAGCTCGATCGCAGGCATCATATTGGCCGGGGTCCTCGGTGGCTCGGGCCCGAACATCGCCGCCGGCTATCTGCTGCCAGCTTTTGCTGCGGTGTTCCTGGGCGCGACGGCGATCAGCCCGGGCCGCTTCAACCCGCTGGGAACGTTCATCGCGGTGTACTTCCTCATCACTGGCATCACCGGGCTCGAGTTGCTGGGATTCAGCGGGTGGGTCGAAAACGTCTTCTACGGAGCATCACTGGTTCTGGCGGTGGCGCTTTCACGCCTCGCCGCACGACGGCGCTTCACGCAATGAGAACCGCTGTGCCGCCTTGACGCACCTGGTTATCCCGTACGGCAACCCGAAATACATGAGATGGAGGATGGAGTGATGGTAGGTATCGGCAGAGTCCCTGGGCGGTGGCGGCGTCCACTGCTCCTGGGCATGGTCGTGGCTCTCCCGTTAGCCGCATGCGGAGGAAGCACACCCACGACCACTTCCCAGGGCATGAGCGCCGATGCCCTCGCCCAGGTCAAAGCGCTGTATCAAAAGGAATCCGGGCCTTCGCAGTTCCAGGGCGGTCCCGCGTTCGATGCCACCAAGGCCAAGGGCAAGAAGGTCTGGTGGATCAGCAACCTTGGCAGCAACTCATTCACACCACTCATTTACAACCCGTTCAAGGAAGCAATGAACGCCGCCGGCGTACAGGTCACGTTCTTCGATGGTCAGGGCTCCGCGCAAGAAGAGATCCATGGGATGCAGAACGCAATCGCGGCAAAGGCCGACTTGATCGTGGACCAGGACTACCCGGTTGCGCAGACGCGAGCTGGGTTCGACGCCGCCAAAAAGGCAAACATTCCAGTTCTCGAGTGGGCGAACAACGATGAAGGCGCTGGCCCGACGCCCAACGGCGGTGTCGCCGAGGTCACATACGCCTACAAGAACGCTGGCGTGCTGATGGCTGACGCGATCATGACCATATCGGACGGGAAGCCGGTCAACGCCGTCTTCATCAACAGCTCGGACGTTGAGCCAGCCGGAGAAGTTGGCGACGGCCTAAAGGCAGAATTCCAGAAGTACTGTCCATCTGCATGCAAGGTCACGACCAAGGACGTCGTGATCGCTGATTGGAGCACCAAGCTGGCGGTAACGGCCAGCACTTCGGTGGCTGACACCAGCGTGAACTGGATCGTTCCGGCTTTCGATCCGGAAACTGCCTTTGTCGACCCGGCGATCATTCAGGCTGGCGCGGCCAGCCGCGTCAAGGTCTGCGCATACAACGCGACCAAAGGCAACGTCGACCGGCTGAAGCAGAATGGCGACCCGCTGACATGTGACGTCGGATCGCCGCTTGGTTGGAGTGGGTATGGGATCGCCGACGATGCACTCCGCCTTCTATCGGGCGTCACACCGATCTGCAAGGCTCCGCCGCCGTGCGGAGAAGGCGAAAAGATCCCTCAGCGAATCTTCGACCGCACCAACATCCAGCAGTACGATCTAAACGCATCGGACGCCACCTGGTATGGACCGACAGACTACAAGGCTGCATACAAGAAGCTTTGGGGAATTGGCTAGACCGCGGGTTGTTCCGGCGACTGATTGAGAAAGGGCCCCGAATCCGGGGCCCTTTCTTTTGACGGACGAGCAGTAAGCTCAGGAACGCTCGGCAGGTACCTCCAGAGATATCAAAGGTGCCCACATCTGCGAACCGAACACAGATCGATCGCCGAAGTCGCCGGAAGAGATATCGCGGACGAGGTTGAACTTGATCACCCGACCGGCTGGGTAGTCATGGATGGAGAGAATCCTGCTTTCGGGCACGTGGAATAGCTTCGCGATCCGCGCCTTGGTGAACACCTTGGCGCGGCGGACCATCTCGAAGGTGGCCTCGTCCTTGAAGACCACATCGAACGTGATCAGGTACGGGCCGGCGTTCTTGCTGAAAAGGAACTCCACAAGGTCGATCAACTTGCGGTTCACGGTTCGGCTCCGACCTTGAAGTATTCGATCGGAAACAGACTGGTCAACTCGGATGGTTTCGCCAGCTCGGCGACGTGCAGGACGCTGAACCGGTAGACCGCGCCCGTATCGTTCACCAGCGGCGAGAACGGGAACGCCACGTGCGCCGTGCGAGTCTTTGCCCCGGAATAAGGGAATCCGATCATGCGCGCCTCCAGTAGGGCGGCGACATCGTGGGCGACCTCCTGGCTGGGGCCCAAAATCTGCGCCAGGATCCCCACCTCATGGCCTGGATGGTCACGTTCTGGTTCCATCTCGCCCATCACGCCGTCGCGGCCGTAGACGATCCAGTTCAGGCTCACGCCCGGCTGGTCGGCAAGTGCCAGGGTCTGCTCCGTACAGCCGGCCATGTATTCGTCGAGCTTGGCGATCAGAAAAGGGTCGCGGATGCCGCCCAGCACGATCGAGCGGAAGCCCACACGCTCCGCTCCCTCGAACCTGATCGTCGGCCGCTGGTGGACGTGGAACTGTGTCCCGCGCACCAGGGTCGACCTGTTACCGGTTTCCTCGAAGACCACGTCTGAAAAGTCGAGGACTCCCGTCGGCTCACCTTGCAGATAGGGGTGTTCGACTTCATAAACCATGTGCGCGGCTACCGAGAATGGCGTCACTTTGCGAGCCGGATTCGGTGCCACGACCTCGAACTGGTCGCCGTCGACAATCGCCATAAGGCAATCCCGTCCGGTGGGCGGCACTGCGCTCATGGCCCCGCATTCCAGGATCTTGCCCATGTGCAAGGCGGGACCTGCCTCGATGCCGGCCCTGACCGGGTAGGCGGCAAAGATTGCGCTGTCGCAAGCTCGTCCCGCGAGCACCACCTGTGCGCCATGGTCCATTGCCTCGATGAACGGTTCGACGCCCATCTGGCCGACGATCCTCTCGCACGCATCCACGCGTTCGGCCGTCAGCTCCGGGACGCCGGGCATGGGCCGTACCTTTCCTGCCGCCAGGCGCTCCTTCAAATAGCGCTTTTCCTGCTGCGAGTGCACCAGCGCGAGGGTGAAGCTCATCCCCTTCTCGCGGGCGATTTCTTTAATGATCTCGTGCGCCCAGGCCAGGTGTGGATCGGCTCCGGCGCCTCCCGCGTTGCCGATCAGCACCGGCAGCCCGTTGGCCAGCCCTGCCTCGATGATCAGCGACATGTCGCGCTTCATCGTCGCGCGAGAGTGGTAGGGCCTCCCGCTCCCAAGGTAGTAGGGGCCCATGTCCGTAGAACCCGAGTCGGCGCCAATCACGTCCAGCCCGCTCGCCACTGCGCGCTGCAGGCTGTCGGCGTTTACGCCATAGCCGATCGAGCCGCCCGGGCTGACGACGCGGATTGCCCGTGCCCGGCTAGGCGCCGTCATTCAGCGGTGACGTAGCCGAACTCGATGTCGCGCCGGCGCTGCTCAGGGTCCCGGGCCTCGGGCGGCCCGAAGCCGCCGCCGCCCGGCGTGCGCATGCTCAAGACCTCGCCGGGCTGCAACTCGGTGCGACCCTTTGGCGGCACGCTGCCGCCGCCTGACCTGGTCAGTATGTTCGGCGCGGCCGGATGTCCGCCATGCCGGCCCAGGGGTGGGTGCGTAACCCGGTCGGTCATCATCGAGAGCACCGCGGATTTTTTCGAGCGGAGCTCGATGTCGGTCGCCACCCCGAGGCCGCCGCGATACGTGCCGTCGCCGCCCGAGTTGGGAACCAGCGCGCGACGCCTGAAGAGCAGCTCCGTCGTCGACTCGACGATCTCCGCCGAGGTGGTGCCTGCGTTCGATGGCCACGGGGCGGCGGACAAACCGTCCCGATTGTTCTTGGCGCCCATTCCGCCGGAGAGCAGGAAGGAGCTCCCCCACTTTCTGCCGTCCGGAAACATCCCGCTGATGACAAATCGCGGACAAGGAGAGCCGGAATCAGCCAGGACTCGATCGGGGAGGATCTGGGCGAGGGCGCCGAATACCGTCGCCGAGATCGAGTGGCCGATGATCTGGCGCGAAGCCACGGCGGCGGGGAAGCGACAGTTGATGATCGTCCCCTCGGGTGCGACCATCGTGATCGGTCGGTAGGAGCCCTGGTTGTTGGGGACGTCGGGCAGCAGGGCGCACTTGATCGGATAGACAGTCATCGCGTAGGCGTGGTTGAAGGAATCGTTGATAGCCCATTGCGTCTGCGGTGACGACCCCGTCCAGTCGACGACGATCGATTCATCTTCGATCGTGACCGCCGCCCGAAGGACCAGGGGACCATCGACGCCATCGAGCTCCATCTCGTGCCTGTACGTTCCGTTGGGGACCTCCCGGATGGCGGCCCGCATCGCGCTCTCAGACCTCGTCTCGATCTCGTTGAAGATCGAGGCAGGATCGTCAAGCGACATCTCGTCGAGCAGATCTGTGAGCCGCTGGGCACCGACATCGAGGGTCGCCAGCTGAGCGTAGATGTCACCTCGCACCTGCTCCGGAAGGCGGACGTTGGCAAGAACGATCGAAAGCAGGTCATCGTTAACCTTGCCTCGATTGCGAATCTTGGAGAGCGGGATTCGAAGACCCTCTTCGAAGAGCTCACGGCTGTCGGCTGACCAGATGGCTCCGCCGATGTCGGCCCAATGGCCGATACACCCGACGTAGGCGACGATGCGGCCGCTCCGAAACACCGGCCGCACCATGGTCATGTCAGGCAGGTGCCCGGTGCCCAGCCACGGGTCGTTGGTGCCCAGGACGTCACCGGGTTGCCATGTGGAGGCCGGAAATCGCTCGAGCGCGGCTTGCATCGTGCGCGGAAGCGTCCCCACGAACGACGGCATGCTCCGCTGCGATTGGCTGACGGAGCCTCCCTGGCTGTCGAGCAGAACGACCCCGAAGTCGAATGCCTCGCGGATGATGGGCGAGAACGCGGTCCGCATCAACGTGACCTCGGCCTCGTCGATGACGGCCTGAAGGCGGCCCCACACGATCTCGAGCGTGACCGGATCCAGGCTGAGTTGAGACTTCACCGCTTTCATGAGTAGATCGCAGTGCCCTCGGAACGTGCCATCTCGACGAAAGCGGAGTAAAGAGTCTGGGTCGCACGGCCTGCCGTGCCGTGGCCGATGCGCCGACCTTCGACCTCGATGACAGGCGTGATCTCGGTACCGGTGCCGGTCAGGAAAACCTCGTCCGCGTTGAGTACTTCGGTGACCGTGATGTCACGCTCGACGACCCGGAACCCCTGGGCGGCCGCAAGCTCCATCACGGTGCGCCGTGTGATGCCCTCCAGGCATGCCTTGGACCATGGGGTCACGACCTGTCCCTCCTTGACGATGAACAGGTTGGCGGCGCTTGCTTCCGCAAGGAAGCCATCCGCGTCCAGCATGAGGGCGTCGTCGGCGCCGCGGCGAACGGCCTCGAGGCGGGCCAGGAGGTTGTTACCGTAGTTCAGGCTTTTGATCTTAGGATCCAGCGCATCGCTGTTGATCTGCCGCACGCTCGAGACGACCAACCTCTGACCGCGCATATCCGCGGGTGAGATTGGACCGCCGAGCAGGATCACATTTGGCTGGTCGGAACAAAAACGCGGGTCGAGCCGCGGTGGAATGCGGTTGCCGCGGGTGACAATCGGCCGAAGGTGGAAGTTGTCGCGGATCTCGTTGACCCGAAGCCAATCGAGGACCACGGCCGTGAACTCGGTCGGTGACATCCCGATGTTGATCTCAAACGCGTTCGCCGATTCATAAAGGCGTTTGACGTGCTGGTCGAGGCGGAAGACCGAGCCGGCGTAGACGCGAACTCCCTCAAAGACACCGTCGGCGAAATTCAGCCCGCTGTCGAAGACGGAGATCGTCGCTTCTTCGCTTGGAACCAACCGACCATTGATGTAGACCTTCAACGATGAGGATCGAGTGCGGGCTTCGTCTAGTGCTTTCACGTCTTTCATCAAGTTCGTCTTCCCCCTCGTCGCGAATTGCCGTTATCGGGCGTCGGTTTGTGGCTGTCCGCGAAGCTAACCAGCACGTTTCCGAGGTCGTCGACACGCCACACAGCCGACGGACCGACGACGATCGTCGACTCGCGCTCCTCGATCAGCGCTGGGCCCTTGACGTCGTTGTCCGCAACCAGCTGGTAGCGGTCGAACACGGCGCAGTCGACGTAATCGTCGAGCTCCGGAAAATAGGTCCGGCGCTGAGATTTGAGCGCCCCCCCGCGTGCCGACGTCGGAAAGGTCACCGAGACCTGTTTTGACTCAACCCTGGCCGTCAGACGCCAGTGCACGCACTCCACGCCCGCAGTCTCCAGGCTGGTGCCGAATCGTTCCCTGTAAAGCCGGTTGAAGCTGCTCCGAAGCTCCGCCTCGATCCCCGGCCCGAGCTCGGCTTGGGTGAGCGGGACCGGGACCTCGTAGCCCTGCCCGACGTATCGCATGTCGACTCGCTTTTCGATGTCCGCAGAGCTGACATCAGCCCCGCCTTTCTTAAGCATCTCGCGAGCCCGGGCTTCCATTTCGGCCAGGCGCGCGACGACCGGCGCCCAGTCAACTCTGCCAAGCCGGCCCAGATGGGTCCAGGCGAGATCCACCGAAAAGGGTGAAACGAGAAAACCGAGTGCGGACGCGACACCGGCGGCGGGCGGGCAGATCAGCCGCTTGATGCCAAGGTGCCGGGCAACCTCGTACGCATGCACGGGGCCGGCACCTCCGAACGCGACGAGGGTGAAGCGGCGCGGGTCGTGTCCCCGCTCGACGACATGGGTGCGCATGGCCAGCGCCATCTGCCGGTTGACGATGTCGAACATGCCGCGCGCACACTGCTCCGCGCTCATTCCGACTTCGTCTCCCAGTTGGGCGAGCGCCCGCTCCGCGTTCTCTGCGTCCAGCTCCATGGAGCCGCCGAGAAAGTAATCTGGATTCAGATATCCGAGATGGAGGTCGGCGTCGGTGACGGTGGCCGCCGTGCCTCGGCCGTAACACGCCGGGCCAGGGTCGGCGCCGGCGCTAATCGGGCCCACCTTGAGCAGCCCCAGCGCACCTTTGTGGCCGATCGATCCGCCGCCGGTTCCGATCTCGATCATCTCGATTGTCGGCAGCTTGAGGGGCAGGCCGCTGCCGCGCTTGAAGCGCGCGACCCTGGCCACCTCCAACTCGGGAACCTGGAGGGGAACACCGCTCTCGATCAGGCTCACCTTGGCGGTGGTGCCCCCCATGTCAAACGAGATCAGGTTATGAAGGCCGAGCCGGCGGCCGAAGAAGCCGGCAGCGCTGACCCCACCCGCAGGGCCGGACTCGACGAGCTGGATGGCGAACTCGGCCGCCTGCCGGGCAGATGTCACGCCGCCCTGCGACATCATCACATAAAGGCGGTCTGGAGCTCCGAGGTCACGGAAGCCTTGCTCGAGGTGCGCGAGGTATTTGCGCGCGAGGGGGCGTACAAATGCGTTGGCGGCCGCCGTTGAAGTTCTTTCGTACTCCCGCCACTCGGGCGCGATGTCCGACGAAAGCGTGATGTCGATGCCTGGCGCTTCGGCCGCGACGATCTCACCGAGGCGACGTTCATGCGCTGGATTGGCGTATGCGTGGAGAAGGCAGACGGCGACGCTCTCGACGCCGAGCTCACGCAGCCTCCGTGACAGCCTCACTGCCTCCGCCTCATCGAGAGGCTCCAGTTCGGTGCCGTC
>Ga0066692_10000522_pt1 | contig 13265 bp, 16 predicted proteins | sample GraSoiAngelo_141_FD_66456 | JGI IMG/M metagenome (GOLD analysis project Ga0066692, IMG submission 66456) | Grasslands soil microbial communities from the Angelo Coastal Reserve, California, USA - 14_0929_12_40cm | ecosystem: Environmental > Terrestrial > Soil > Grasslands | place: USA... | reverse complement strand
CGCGCCGGTCGCGGGACCGGACGCCACCGCCTTCGCCCGAGCGGCGGCCAAGCTGCAGACCGTGCTCGGCGAGCACCAGGACAGCGTTACGGCCCAAGCCTGGCTGCGCGCAGCGAAGGTGAGCGGCCGCCGCGCGTTTGTCGCTGGGGAGCTGATCGCACTCGAGCGCATCGCCGCCGCCAACGCTCGTGCCGAGTGGCCGCGCGTCTGGAGCTCGCTCGACCGCAAACGTCTTCGCGACTGGATGTCGTGATCTGCGCACCTTTTATGTAGTCCGCCACGCCAAGGCCGGCAGTCGCGGCCACTGGACTGGGGATGACCGTGTCCGGCCGCTCTCCAAGAAAGGTCAGAAGCAGGCGCAGGATCTGGTGTCCGCGTTAAAAGCTCTTTCGATCAAAGCGATCTTCTCGAGCCCATATCTGCGGTGCGTGCAGACGGTCGAACCACTGGGGCGTGTCCGGCGCCTCAACGTCAAGTCAGCGATCGAGCTTGCAGAAGGACACGGCCTCGAAGGTTTGAACACATTCCTGATCAACTCAAAGCTCGACCACGCTGTTCTGAGCACACACGGCGACATTGTCTGGGAGCTGATCGAGGATCTGGTCGCCCGTCACGTCATCAGAGCCGGCGACGGCGGCTTTGAAAAGGGCTCGACCTGGGTCGTGGGTGTCCAGAATGGCGTGCCGGTTAAGGCGCGCTACCTGCCGGCGCCGTGATCCGAAAGCTGCGCGCCGAGACGGCGGCGGCCTCGAATGCCGAAAAGGCGCCGGGGATGCAGGCGTGCATGAAGAAACATGTGGAAGCGACGCGTCGCGATCATCTGCCAGCTGCGGTTCAAGCGGGACACGACCTCGAGCTGTTGTACGCGAACATCGAGCCCAACCTGGTGGACAAGGAGTTCTTCATCCGCAAAGCGATCGGTTGGGCGCTGCGCCAGTACGCGTGGACGGACCCGTCGGAGGTCGCCCGCTACGTCCGCGAGCACAAAAAGCAGCTCAGTGGTTTGAGCCGCCGGGAAGCACTTAAAAACATCGGTTAGCCTTTGAGCCGATGACCGTGACGCTGCGCGGCCCGGGCCTGACCGAGGATCAGGTCGTGGCCGTGGCGCGTCATGGGGAGAAGGTGGCGCTGGCAGCGGCGGCGCGGACGAAGATGGAGCGCAGCCGGGCGCGCGTCGAACGTGCGGCCAGTTCGCGCGACCCGGTGTACGGTGTCTCCACTGGCTTCGGCGCCCTAGCCGGCACGCGCGTCGCGCCTCTCCGCCAACCCGAGCTTCAGCTGGCACTCATCCGCTCCCACGCCGCGGGCGTCGGGCCGCCAATCGACATCGAGGTCGTGCGTGCGACCATGCTCCTGCGCGCCCGCACGCTGGCGATGGGCATGTCCGGTGTGCGGCCGCTGCTCGCCGAGGCGCTGCTGGCGATGCTCAACGAAGGCATCACGCCCGTGGTTCCGCGCCACGGCTCCGTCGGCTGCAGCGGCGACCTCGCGCCGCTCGCGCACATCGGCCTGGCGCTGGTGGGCGAGGGCGACGTCGTCGACCCAAGCGGCGCGACCAAAGAGGCAGCGCACGCGCTCAGGTCCGCAAAGCTCAAGCCGGTCAGGCTCGAGACCAAGGAAGGCCTCTCGCTCATCAACGGCACCGACGGCATGCTCGGCATGCTGCTTCTTGCGTGCACCGACGCAGAGCGTCTCTTTCGCACCGCGGACGTCACTGCCGCGATGTCGGCCGAAGCGCTCCTGGGCACAGACCGTGCGTTTCAGGCTCACCTGCATGAGGTCCGCCCGCATGCCGGGCAGGCCGCCAGCGCAAGCAACCTCGCGCGCCTCATGAGCGGGTCGCAGATCGTCTCCTCGCATCGCCACTCGCAGCACGCAGTCCAGGACTCCTACTCGGTGCGCTGCAGCCCGCAGGTCGCCGGCGCCGCGCGCGACACGCTGGACTTCGCGCGCCGAACCACGGAGGTGGAGCTTTCGTCGGCGATCGACAACCCGATCGTGCTCGAGAACGGGGAGGTCGAGTCCAATGGCAACTTCCATGGCGAACCGCTCGCTTTTGCTGCCGACTTTCTCGCGATCGCCGCGGCCGAGGTCGGTTCGATCGCGGAACGGCGTGTCGACCGCCTCCTCGATCCGCATCGCTCACAGGGCCTGCCGCCGTTCCTCGCCGAGGAGCCGGGCGTGAACTCGGGCCTGATGGTCGCCCAGTACACAGCCGCCGCGCTGGTCGCCGAGAACCGCCGCCTGGCGGCGCCCGCGAGCGTCGACTCGGTTCCGACCTCGGGCATGCAGGAGGACCACGTCTCGATGGGTTGGGGGGCGGCCTTGAAGCTGCGCACCGTGATCGACAACCTGACGAGCATCCTCGCCGTCGAGCTGTGCGCAGCCGCCCGGGCGCAGGACCTTCGGCAGCCGCTCGAGGCGGCGCCAGCCACCGCAGCTGTGCGCGCGGCTCTGCGCATGCACGTCCACGGGGTGGGCCCTGACCGCGTGGTGGCGCCGGAGCTGGCGGCCGCTGCGGCGCTGATCCGGTCCGGCGCCGTGATCGAAACCGCCGAAGCTGTAATCGGCGAGCTCAAATGACCCGAACGATTCGGGCGCCCCGCGGTGCGGACATCACCTGCAAGGCGTGGCCGCAGGAGGCCGCGATGCGGATGCTGATGAACAACCTCGATCCCGAGGTCGCCGAGCGACCCGAGGACCTGGTCGTGTACGGCGGCACCGGCCGTGCTGCTCGCTCGTGGGAGGCATACGACGCCATCGTCCTGGAGCTGCGCCGCCTCGAAGGTGACCAGACGCTGCTGGTGCAATCAGGCAAACCGGTCGGGGTATTCGACACGCACGAGTGGGCGCCGCGGGTGCTCATCTCCAACGCGATGCTCGTGCCGGAGTGGGCGACGTGGGACGAGTTCCGGCGCCTAGAAGCGATGGGTCTGACGATGTACGGCCAGATGACCGCCGGCTCGTGGATCTACATCGGCACCCAGGGCATCCTCCAGGGCACGTATGAGGCGTTTGCCGCGGTCGCGCGCAAGCGATTCGGCGGCTCGCTCGCGGGCACGATCACGCTGACCGCGGGCCTCGGCGGGATGGGCGGCGCACAGCCGCTTGCGATCACGTTGAACGGCGGGGTCGCCATATGCATCGAGGTCGACTCCGATCGGATCGCGCGACGAATCGAGCATCGCTATCTCGACGTCCAAGCCGATGACCTGGACCACGCGCTGCGGATCGCGAGCCAGGCCAGGGCGGAGAAGAAGGCGATTTCGATCGGTGTCCTCGGCAACGCTGCGGAGATTCTTCCGAGTCTCGTCCAGCGCGACTTTCAGGTCGATGTTGTCACCGATCAGACGCCGGCCCACGATCCGCTCAGCTACGTGCCGTCGGGCCTTTCCCCGGAAGACGCGGCCGAGCTGCGGCTCGACGAACCCGACGCATACGTTCGACGCGCGCGGGAGAGCATGGCCATGCACGTCGACGCAATGGTCGCCTTTCTCGATCGTGGCGCCGAGGTGTTCGACTACGGCAACAGTCTCCGTGCGGAGGCTCGGCTGGGCGGCAGCACCCGAGCGTTCGACTTTCCCGGATTTGTACCCGCCTACATCCGGCCTTTGTTCTGCGAAGGCAAGGGACCGTTTCGGTGGGTCGCGTTGTCCGGCGATCCCGCCGACATCGCGGCCACGGACCGCGCGATCGTGGAGGAGTTTGGCGACGACCCGGCGTTGGTGCGCTGGATCAAAGCGGCAGGTGAGCGCGTCCATTTTCAGGGCTTGCCGGCGCGCATCTGCTGGCTGGGTTATGGCGAACGCGCCCGCGCCGGTCATCGCTTTAATGAGCTCGTGCGCAGCGGCGAGGTGAAAGCGCCGATCGTCATCGGCCGCGACCATCTCGACTCTGGCTCGGTGGCGTCGCCGTATCGCGAGACCGAGTCGATGCGGGATGGCTCGGACGCGATCGCAGACTGGCCGATTCTGAACGCGCTGCTCAACACGTCGAGCGGCGCGTCATGGGTGAGCGTTCACCACGGCGGCGGCGTTGGCATCGGCCGGTCGATCCACGCTGGCATGGTCGTCGTCGCCGACGGCAGCGAGCCAGCCGGGAAAAAGCTGGAGCGGGTGCTGACCAACGACCCTGGCACCGGCGTCATGCGCCACGCCGATGCCGGCTATGAGCGCGCGATCGAGGTCGCGCGCGAGCGGGGCGTCCGCATTCCAATGATTTCTTGAACGGTTCGGGCAAGTGGCACGCCGAGCAGGCCTGGCTCGGCCACCGCGCCGAGAACGTCCTGATCGAGGTCGAGGGCGGGCGCATCAAGACGATTGAGGAGGACACGTTTGCGCCGCCCGACGCCGTGGTCCTGAAAGGCTGGACGATGCCCGGCCTCGCCAACGTTCACAGCCACGCGTTCCAACGTTTGCTGCGGGCTGAGATTGAATCGGGCGGCGGCGACTTCTGGGAGTGGCGCGAGCGAATGTACCGGTTCACGCAGTGGGAGCCGGCCGATTACTTCAAACATGCGCGGCTCGTCTTCCGGGAGATGCTGGAGGCGGGCATCACAGCAGTCGGCGAGTTCCACTACCTGCACGGCCACGGCAACGAATTGGGCGAGACGCTGATCGACGCTGCGGCCGAAGAGGGGATCCGAATCACGCTGATCGACGCCTGCTACCTGCGCGGCGGGCTCGATGGCCGGCCGCTGGATCTCGAGCAGATGACGTTCAGCGACGGCGACGCCGATAGCTGGGTGCGGCGCGTCGATGATCTCGTGGACACGGACGGGGTTCGCATCGCGGCCGCGATCCACAGCGTGCGCGCGGTGGACCCGGAATCGATGCGTGTCGTCGCCACATACGCCCGCGAGCGCCGGGTTCCCCTGCATATCCACCTTGCCGAGCAGGCTGCCGAGGTCGACGAGTGCATGGAGATCGAGGGATGCAGTCCCGTTGCGCTGCTGGAACGAGAGGGAATCCTCGGCCCGGACCTCACGGCGGTTCATGCCATCCACATCGACCCGCATGACGTCACGCTGCTTGGCCAAAACCATGTCTCCATCTGCGCCTGCCCTACCACCGAGCGCGACCTGGGCGACGCCGTCGGGCCCCTGCAGGCGTTGAGCCAGGCCGGTTGCCGGTTGAGCGTCGGCAGCGACTCCAACGCGGTCGTCGACGTGCTCGAGGAGGCGCGGGCCATCGACCTCGACCAGCGCCGCGCCCTCGGACGGCGCGTGCTCCATCAGCCCTCCGAGCTGCTCGAGGCGGCGACCGTCAACGGAATGCGGGCCCTGGGGTGGGACGCCGGCGAGCTCAAGCCCGGCATGCTGGCGGACTTCATCACGCTGGATCAATCACGCGACCTGTGGCGGGAGATGACACCCGCGTACGTCGTTTACGGCCTGTCGGGACGCGATGTCACGAGCGTCGTGGTGGGCGGCCAGACAGTGGTGCAGAGATGAAGCGCCTCCGCAACATCGGGCGCCTCTTCACGGGCACGCCGATCGGCGTGATAGAGGGCGCCGCCGTGATCCTCGATGGCGAAGAGATCGCCTGGTGCGGCGAGCAAAGGGGCGAGCCGCGCGAGCTTGCGGATTCCGTGACCGATGAGCACGACTGCGAGGGAGGACTTGTCACCGCCGGCCTCATCGACGCTCACACGCACCCCGTGTACGCGGGGAATCGCATGGCCGAGGTCGCGATGCGGACGGCGGGCGCGTCTTACGCTGAGGTGGCGAAAGCCGGCGGTGGCATCCGCGCGACTGTTACCGCCACGCGCAAACAACCGACGGCCGCTCTCGAGGAGGCGACCGCGCGCAGGCTTCAGTCCTGGCTCGCAGGTGGCGCGACCACAGTCGAGGCGAAGACGGGGTATCACCTGCAGCGCGACGGCGAGCTCGAAGACACGCGCCTGCTCGCTCGGCTGAGCGCGCGCACGGACCTGCCGCGGATCGAGGTCACGTTTCTCGCCGCGCACGCGGTTCCACCCGACCGATGGGCACGAATGGCCGCCTACTCGATGCAGGTCGCCGATTGGTGCGATGACGCTCACGCGGCGGGGGCGCGATTCTGCGACGTGTTTTGCGACCGCGGATATTTCAGCGTGCCCCAGTCGCGAAGCATCTTGAGCGCGGCGATCAGGGCCAGGCTGATTCCGCGCATCCACGCCGACGAGCTGAATCGAACTGGCGGCTCACGCCTCGCGGCAGAGCTGCATGCGGTTTCGGCGGATCACCTGCTGCGCGCGAACCGCGGCGACGCGGTCGCGCTTGCCCGCGCCGGGGTCGTGGCGACCCTGGCCCCGAGTACCGCGCTCTCGATCGGCAAGCTCCCTCCGGTGAAGGAGCTGACGGAAGCGGGCGCAGTGATCGCGCTCGGCACCGACCACAATCCAGGCACGAGCGGACTCACAAGCATGAGCGTCGTGGTCGCGCTCGCGGTCGCCGTGTTCAAGATGTCGGTCGAGCGGGCCCTGCTGGCTGCCACCGCGGGCGGCGCCTTTTCGCTCTCGCGCTCTGATCGGGGCGTTGTCGCCCCGCACAAGCTGGCTGACCTCGTGCTCTGGGAAGCTGAGCACGAAGGTGCTTTTGCCTGGGCCTATGGACTCAAGCCACGCACCGTGTGGCTCAGGGGTACGCAAGTTTTTGCCGGATAAAAGGTTGCTTATTGCGTGCACTCCGTTTATAAGTTGCACCTGAACGGCCGCCCGCTCAGCGAATTCGAATCCACCGCGGTCGAAATGGAGGAACGCAGGTAAGTGCAAGCAATGGCAAAGTGGAATCCTTTGGCGCTCAAGATTCTCATGTGGTTAGTGGGAGTCCTGCTCGTCGTCGGCTCCGCGGCTAGCTTCGTGGGCGATGCGGTGTTCAACTTCGGCGCGGGAGCGGGCGTGACGGCGCCGGTGGCCGGAATCGCATTCGGCGCGGGCGTCATGATCGCTGGGTTCGACCCGATCGGCAACATCAGCTGGGTCCGCGCGCTGGTTCTCTACGCGATCCTGGAAGTCGTCTACCAGATCTTCACCCAGATCACAATCGGACGCTTCGACATCATCGCCTTCATCATCGCGATCCTGGTCGCGGTGCTCGTGCTCGTGCTCTACCCGAACAAGCCGGCTCTGTGGATGCAGGGCGGCGCCTCGGGGGCGCGCGCGTAAGCTTCGACCCTTCAATGCGGCAAGGGGCGGCAGATGCCGCCCCTTTTTCTTGCCCTTTCCCCATCGGGGAGAGGGGCTTAATTGACTATGACTGTCGTCTGGGCAATCTCGTCTTGCACAGGACGTCGCGCGAACCACGACAGCGGAAGAAGCGCGAACCTCAGCATTGATTGCGTGGGCGTGAGCCTCGATCCGTCGACTGCGACGACGCGCTGCCTCATCACAAGGCCGCCGAGCGTTTTGCCCGAAGTACTCCAGCAGACGGCGTGATAGGCGGCCGCGATCAACAGCGTTATTCGCCACCTGCGCCGCCCGGTTAAACCCGCAAGCATCAGGCAGAACGCGGCGTCGATCGTCGCCGCGTGAACCCGATCCGGCTGGTCCGCCACAGTGCCGGGTGCGGGCTCTCGTCCGCGAAGCCGCAGTAGGTAGAGCCGCGTGAACAGCTGGTGGACGTGGAGGTGGCTGACCATGTAGATGGGCCGCGGCAGCCTCGGAAGGTAGCCCTTCAGGATCGCCTCGACGTGGCCAGCCGTGGAGTGGATGCGCCAGTGTCCGCCGGGCGCTCCGGCGAGCAGCCCGCGAAGGATCGGCCAATCGACCGAGTTGCGCGTGACGGTCGGCCGGCCGAAACGGAGCAGTTCCACGGGGCCGATCACGAGCGAGCTGCCACGGACTCCGATGATGCCCAGCGTGAGGACGCTTATCGATTCGAGGTAGCTGTCGCGCAATCGTGCGCCGGTTTGAGGCTTACGGATCGCGACCGAGGCTTGCGTCGACACCCTGCCCGCCTCCCAAGTGATGCGCCCTACGCGTGCGCCGCCGGTGACCACGTACATATCTTGGTGTGATGGCTCGGCTGGAGTTCGAAGCGGCGGTCGATGTCAAGGCGACGCCCGAGCAGGCCTTCGATTACTTCGCCGATTATCACCACGTCGCGGAGGTGCTGGAGGGGGTCAGCCGCTGGCAGCCGATCGGCGCCAAAACCGGTGGTGTAGGGGCTCGCTACAACGTCGAGATCGTCACCATGGGCGTACCGCTCAAGAACATCCTTCGGCTGAACCGCTGGCGCAGGCCAGAGACGATCGGCTGGATCTCGGAATCGGGCCTGATCAAACAGGAGGGAGGATTCCGGTTCAAGCGGATCGACGGTGGGGTGCGGATCGGGCTCAGGATCGCTTACGAACCACCCGGGTCGGTGGTGGGAGCAGCGCTGGCGCACCGGCTGGACGGAATGGTCCGGCGGCGGCTCGAGCGGGCTCTGGAGCGAATTCGGCAAGTCCTCGAGGCTTCCCGATCCAGTCTCTAAAGTCTGTGGCATGAAGCTGACGCGGGAAGCGAACGCAATCCTCGGCCGAACCTCGATCGGCATGCTCGCGCTGCGGTCCGGCCGGCTTCCGCTCGTGAACCCGGCGGTGTTCAGCTTTGCCGGCGGCTCGCTGTGGATGACGACCTCTCGCTACGCAGCGAAGACCATCATCGCCAAGCGCGACCCACGCGCCGCGTTTCTCGTCGACGGCGGCGAGCGGGCGGTGCTGCTTCGCGGCGGGCTCGAGGTGTTCGACCCTCTCAAGGTCTCCAATGACATCCGCGCGGTGCTCGAAGGCCCGTCCTTCTTTCTGGGCATGGCCGGTTACGCGCTTCGCAATGCGCCGTTTGTCGCCGGCTATGCCCTGGACCTCGCGCGCCTTCCGCGCGAGTGGATGCCGTACAACCGCGTCGTGCTACGCATGCGTCTTGGCGACGCCGACATCGTTAAGGGGGCGCCATTCCCTTCGGCGCAAGCCGCGCGCGTGCCCGCGGTGCCGGCCGAAGTCAGCCGCCGCCTCGCGGGCGTCTCGCGAGGCTACGCGTGCTGGATCGAAGGAGGTCTTCCCGTCGTCCGGCCGGCGTTCTGGGAGGTCGACCACGGTCAGGTGAGCGTTGCTCCGACCAGCGGGCGGCCGCGCTCCGGCGCACCGGGAGCTCTGGTGGTGGAGTCGCATCACCGCTTCCGGCCCTCGAGGATGGTGGGTGCGTGCGTCCGGGGATCTTTTGCGGCGTCGAACGATGGAGCGGCGATCGCTGAGCGCTACGGCATCGAGGTTGCCGAGGTCCCACCGGTGATGGATCTGAAGCCGGAACGCGTTACCTCCTGGCGTGGCTTTTCCATCACGACCGCAGTGCCGCGCCCGGCTCGTCAGCTGCGGGTGGCTGAAGGCTGATGGCCAAACCCGCAGCCCCAGGCCTTCACGTCCGCAGGTGGAACGCAGGCAAGTGGACCGATTCACCGGACGCGGTCGTCACCGAGGAGCCGCTGCAGCTGGTGCTGGACGGAAATGCACTGTCGGTCGTGATGCGTACCCCGGGCCAGGACGTCGAGCTTGCGCTCGGGCTCTTCTACGCCGAAGGCATCGCGCGGTCACTGACCGAGATCCAGACGATCAGGATCAGCGCGGAGTCGGGCGAAACCGAAGCGGGCATTCGCCTCGACGCGTCGATCATGGATTCGAACCAGGTCGACATTCACATGGCTCGTGCTCCGCGCCGCCGGCCGGAACGCTCGATGTTGTCGAGCTCCGCGTGCGGTGTGTGCGGTGCGGTCCTGATCGAAGACTTGCGGCGCGACCTGGCCTCGTTGCCCGCGGGACCTGCAATCGATCCCAAGCTGCTGCCGATGCTGGTGGAGCGGCTGCGCTCAGGCCAGGGCGTGTTCGAGCGCACCGGCGGTCTGCATGCGGCGGGCCTCTTCACGAAGCAGGGAGACGTCGTTTGCATGCGCGAAGACGTCGGCCGGCACAACGCTGTGGACAAGGTAGTCGGTCGCATGCTCCTTGACGACCGGCTGCCCGCCCGCGACTCCATCCTGGTCGTCAGTGGCCGCGCCGGTTACGAGATCGTGCAGAAATCGATCACCGCGGGCATCCCGATCGTGGCCGCGGTCGGCGCCCCCTCGAGTCTCGCCGTAGCGCTGTCCCGAGAGTTCAACCAGACGCTTGTGGGATTCCTGCGCGGCGAGCGTTTCAACGTGTACTCAGCACCCGAAAGGCTCACTACCACGCCGGCAGAGCCGGCGCCTACCGATTGACGGCAGCGGTCGGCGCTCGGTCTGCGCTCCGCGCGGGCCTCATCGCCTTATTGGTCCTCCTCGTGGAATGGGCGCGAGCGTTGATGGCTCAGCAGCCGGGTCTCACGGTCGCGGCCTTGGCGCTTGGTGGGGCAGCGCTGACGGCGTTCGCGCTCGGATGGCCGCCCGAGCGCCTGGGGCTGGGCACCTCGAAATTTGGTCTTCGTCTGCTCGGCGGGTTGGCGCTGGGTGCCGTCCTGCTGCTCCCCGCCGCCGTCCGGCCAGGCGTCGCGCCCTTGCTGCCCGCGGGATTGGCTTGGGCGGCGATCGCGGTGTCGATCGGCGAGGAGCTCGCATTCCGCGGCGCCCTGTACGCCGCGCTCGATGACCTCGGCGGCGCGCCGCTGGCGATCATAGGCAGCACCTCCCTGTGGACCGCGGCGCATGTGCTGTCGCATCCGACGCAGTTTCTCGGCGCCGTCGCGGCCGCCGGCCTGCTGCTGGCGCTCTGGCGGTGGGCGTGCAAAGACCTGGTGGCCCCGGTCATCGGCCACGCGATCGCGGACCTCGCGTTGTGAAGCGGGCAGCGGCGTTGGCTATCGCGGTCATCGCGTACTCACTGGCGGCGTGGATGGTCGCGCCCGGTTTCTATGACGGTTTCGGGCCGCCTCAGCCTTACAACTTCACCTGCCCACCCCCTCAGGCAGGCGCCAACATCAAGCCGAGCTCGGGACATGCAGACATCCCCGTCAGAGTGGGTGTCAGCGAAGCCGACTCGGCGTTCACCGACGACGGCCAGCTCGTGATGGGTTTTCTCCCCGGGGCGTTCGTGGTGGGCGGCAAGACCACGATCACGGTCGAAATCAAGCCGCTCGACACCTGTCCGCAGCCGGCCGGCCTGCGGCTCGTCACCAACGCGTACCACGTCACCGCGAGCGCCGCCTTGAACCCCAGCAAGCCCGCCAATCTGGTGCTGCGTTACTCCAACCTCGAGCCGGACCCCGCCGAGATCTACCAGGCGTCGGATCCGGGAGGGCCCTGGACGGCGCTCCCTTCGCAGCCAGGCCAGCCGTTCACCATCGTGACAAAGCAGGGCACGGCGACGTTCGGCTATTTCGCGGCAGGATACAAATCGAGCTCACCTCCGCCTGGGTCGGTGACGGTGGGCGGCGGGCAGATCCTGCCGATCCTCGTCGCGGTGCTCATCGTGGTCGTGGTGCTCGCGGGCCTGCCTCTGGCGATCATGCGGCGCCGCCAGTCTGGGGATCGCGAGGACTGATCAGTCGTATTTGATCGCTTCGAACACGGTGCCGCACTTGCGGCATCGGTACTGGAGCGTCATCGCCTGGGTGCCGAAGAGCGAGATGACCTCCGCGTCTCTCTTGCCGCAGTGCGGACAGCGGGGGTCAGCTCGAGGCTTGTTTCGCGGCTGTGGGCGGCGCGTACTTCTTCTCCTCGAGGCCCCGCAGCATGCCGAAGGTGTGCTCGTCGATCGCGCCGGGCTTGCCGCGGCGGCGCACGGGGTCCCACGCCTGCCAATCGATCTCGACCCGCGGCGCCTTCATCTCGAGCTGCTGCTCGAGGCGCGCTCGCAGCTCAGCCGGGCCCATCGCGAGCTTGCCTTCGCGGTGTAGTAAGGCGGTCTCTCCGTCTGGCGGCCCAAACCACTCGATCGCTTCCCGCCACGCGCGGTCGAGCGGGCCCTTGTCGATGCCCGAGCGCAGCCAGCTCCGTCCGTGGAGGAAGTGATAGCGCTCCTCCATCAGCATCTTCCGCAGCCGGTGCTGCAGCACCTCGACAGAGCCGTTGACGCAGGCCTCGATCATGACCGTGAACGCGCTGTCCAGGATCGCGTTGGCGGCGACGAAGTGGCTCCATTCGCTCCACGGTTCGTCGAAATAGGCGAGGTTGCGGAGGCTGGCGGCGTTCGACTCCCGATCGGCGCCACGCGGGTCGGCGCCCAAAGGTTCCAGGCACCCGTAGAGAACGCGGCTGTGGCCGAGGTCGTCGAGTCCCATCGCCGCCGCGGCGATGTCGGCCTCGAGCGAAGGCGCGCGCGTGGCCCACTCGGCGTAGCGAAGACCGAGCATCTGCTTGTTGTCGGCGATGCTAAGTACCAGGTCGGAGAGACTCAAGCTTCGCCTGGTTGCCAGAGCTCGATCACGTGGTCCTTGCGCACGATCGCCATCTCGCACCAGCGTTCCTCGTCATAGGTGGCCCGCGCATAGGCCATGGCAAGGTCATCGTCGGGAGCGACGACGCTGCCGACCTGGTGCAGTGGCTCGACCCGCGTCTTGCGGGCAAAGACCTCGTATTCGACGGCGTCCCCACTGACTCGCTTGTATCCGGTGCTCAAACCGCGAGGCCCCAGGCTTCGAGCGCGTCGCGCCCGGCCTCGGTCATCCGCGCCGTCGTCCAGGGCGGATCCCACACCACGTTGACGCGCACCTCGCGCACCCCCGGCTCCTTGAGAAGGCGATCACGCACGTCGTCGACGATGAACTCAGACGCGGGACAGCCCATCGCGGTAAATGTGAGGTCGACTTCGACCACTCCATTGCGTTCGGCGATGCCGTAGATCACTCCCAGGTCGACGAGGTTCACCGGCATCTCGGGGTCTTCGACCTCCGCAAGTGCAGCCCAGTACCGCTGGGTCATGAGTCGCGCTTGTGTGTCTTGCGAAAGTTGTGGAACTCTTCCTGGAATAGCGCGACCATCTCGACGTTGCGCGGGCCACGGGCGCGCCAGCGGGCGAGCACGTCGTCCCAGCTGATGGGCTGCTTGAAGTCCCAGCGCTTGCTCTCCGCATCGAACTCGCAAGGAAACGGGTAGTCGAGCTTCCAAACGTCTTTGCCGTCGTGCGTCTCCTTGTGCGCGGGGACCTTGACGCCGATCTGCTCGCAGTAGGGAACCACCGTCGACAGCCACCACTGGCGGAGCTGATCGTTGGTCAGGCCTTTCAGCCGGTATTCGAGCTGGGTGGAGTGCATCTTCTTCGAGTCAGGCAGGCCGAACCACTCGACGCTGAGCGGAAACATCCAGTCGACGGCGCGCTGCAGCTCATCCTTGGCCG
>Ga0066692_10000514_pt1 | contig 13324 bp, 12 predicted proteins | sample GraSoiAngelo_141_FD_66456 | JGI IMG/M metagenome (GOLD analysis project Ga0066692, IMG submission 66456) | Grasslands soil microbial communities from the Angelo Coastal Reserve, California, USA - 14_0929_12_40cm | ecosystem: Environmental > Terrestrial > Soil > Grasslands | place: USA... | reverse complement strand
CCCAAGAGGAATTCCATGTTGGTTGTCCAGCTCCGCTCGCTGTGGATGGCACGCTCCGCCGCAACAACGGCTCGTTGCGCTGCGTCTCGGTCACCGCTCATTAGGAGCGCGGAGGCGAGATTCAGGTGAATCGCGACCGATCGTGGTGTCAAAGCGTTGGACGCGATCGCGACCGCGCGCTGACCAAGTGTCACTGCCGACGCGAAGTCGCCTTGATGAAGCTTTGCAACACACAGGTTTGACGTGATGATCGCTGACTTGAGGTCGTCCCCGATTCTGGTGCTGAACCGCAAGGCCTTGTCATAGGCATCGCACGCGGCGTCGAACTCACACAACCCAGACTTACAGGTTCCATAACCGGTGTAGGCGAGTGACAAGCCAGCCGGGTCCTGTCGGGCGTTCAGGATGGTGATCGCTCTCTCAAGCTCCGTCGCGGCCGAAGCGAGTTCGAAGAAGAAGAAGTCGCAGTATGCCTTGGTATACCACAGGATTGGTGAGATGTCATTTCCAACTTGGCTCATCGCGTGCTCGGTCTCGCGACGAACTGTGGTCACTCTTGCTTCGTTGCCCGTGTTCACACCTGATCGAGCGCATTCGAAGAGCGCGTTACCGATGAGCTCCAGATCCCCCGTGTCTCGTGCTGCCTCGAGGGCCCTGTCTGCAGCCTCACAGTAGCCGGACCCCGGCTCCCGGTTCATGAGGTACTCCAGGGTCGCTTGCATCCGGGCAGTCAGCGCCTGTGCGTGCTTGGAGAGCCCCACTTCATTAGACAGGCGGGTGAGGACGGAAGCGGCAGACTCGGCTCGGGATTGGCCCACGAGAGCTCTTGCGAGCAGAAGGAGGAGAGCCTGCGTCGCGTGCTCGGTACCTTGCTCTCGAAGCAAGACCTCCAAAATCTGCTCTGCCTCGGCAAGCGCTCCAGCACTTACGGCAGCTTCAGCACCCTTGATCGCGCTGGTCGCGGCACGATCAGGGGCGCCTCCACGTAAGAAGTGCCACGCCACCTCCAAGTTGCCCGACCCTCCGACCTCTTCCGCCCGCCCCTCCAGCACCTCCCCTACCCTCCGGTGCAGATGCTGTCTGGCCGGCCCCGTCACCGCGTAGTACGCCTGCGCCCGGATCAGCTCGTTTCGGAACTCCAGCCCGCCATGCACCTCGCGCAACAACCCCTCTTCCTTCAAACGGGAGAGCGCTTCGCCAGCTGCCGCAGCGGAAAGCTCCACCACTTCATAGAGCGAGAGGTCCGCGAGCCGCCTTCCGAGAACGGCTGCCAGGTCGAGGGCCGCTCGTGTCGGAGGGTCGAGCCGCCGGATCTGACGCTCGAACACGGCGCCGATCGCACGTGGGATGCCGATGTTCGCCGCCGGCTGCGTGTTGAGTGCCTCAAGATCGCTCAGCAGCGAGCTCGAGCCGTGCGCCAGCCATTCCTTGGTCAGGAGCTCCAGCGCCAAGGGATTGCCGTTCCCCGTCTGGACGATACGCGGCACGGGCACGTCGGTCATGCGAGCTCCGCCTTTGGCGACCCGCACCGCGACGAGCTGCTCGGCTGCCGCGAGCGGCAGCGGCTCGAGCTCCAAGGTCTGGAGCGCCCCGATCGTGCCGTCGGACATCAGCGCGCTCGGACCTGGGACCGTTCGCAGCTCGTTGGACCGCGCTGTCAAAATCAGCAGGAGTCGCGTGCGCGGGAGTTTGCGCGCCACGATGTGGAGGATCGCGACCGTCGCGTTGTCGGCCGCGTGGACATCGTCGACGACAAGGACCAGAGGACTTTCCTCGGTAGCGGCCTCGACCGCCTTGAGGAAGCAGTCGGCCAGGCGCAGTGGAATGACGTCCGCCGCCCACTCCACGGGCTTCGGCACGCCGGGGAACACGGTGAGGATCTCCGGTGAGACGCGCGTCAGCTCGCTCAGCGCCTCCGGATCCGCTCCTCCAATCGCCCGCTGCAGCGTGAGCTGCTTGACCAGCTCGGCGAGCACCGCGAACGGCAGCTCGCGCTCCGCATGGTACGCCTGAGCGCGCGCAATGGCCGCGCCCTCCATCTGGCAGGTCGACACGAACGCGTTGGTGAGGGTGGTCTTTCCCACGCCGGGGTCGCCGAGCACTGCGACGATGCGCGGCTCGCGTCGTCGCACCTGGAGCCACGCGTCGTACAAGAAAGCGAACTCGCGCTCGCGACCGATCAGCGTTTCCGCCTCGAAGCGGCGCTCACGACGCTCCGAGACCTGCCCGCCTTTCGCCGGCCGCGGCGCGGCACGCCGGCCCTCGCGAAGCAGGTCCGCGATCCGCACGAGGTCGGGGCTGGGCTTCGCTCCCAACTCGTCCGCGAGCCTGGTTTCGAACCGGCCGTAGACCTTGAGGGCGTTGCTCCGATCGCCGGCCCACGCCCGCGCCTCCATGACGCCGCGCACAGCATCATCGGACAGGGGGTCGAGCTCGAGAAGTAGCTGCGCGTGCCGCTCGACGGTCTCGAAGTCGCCAATTCGACGCCCGTCGTCCATCTGCTTCACGAGGGAATCACGGATCCGTGGCATCAGCTTCGCACGCCACTCGTCTTTCCACTGCTCGAACTGCACCGCTCCCGGTACCTCGAATCCGTCGAGGAACTGACCACGGATCTCAGTCTCAGAGGCATCGAGCCGAGTCACGTCCACGTGAACCACTCCCGCGACGAGCGCGAGGGAGGCTCGTTGTATGACGAGATGGTCGCGTCCAATCTTTTCCTTTAGTACGGTCAGCGCTTGGGCGAGCGAGTGGCGGGCCCGCGGCGCGGCGACATCGGGCCACAAGAGATCCATCAGGTATTCGCGCGTGAGCTTCCGTCCCGCTTCGACGGCGAGGCGGATCAGGAGGGCGAAATGCTTGCGCGTGCGGAAGCGGACCTGCTCGCCGGCCTGAGTGAGGAGCAGGGGAGCGCCCAGCGTCAGTAGATGCAGGTGGGGCGCCAAACGGACGTCTCGCAGCGTTTCGGAATGGTACCATTAGACACCCAAGTCAACGTGGTGTCAACACGCTGCCCTCGAATGGGTTAGGGGTGGTTTCGAGGGGTGACCTTGGGACTCATCAACGCGCCGTCCGCAGTTGGCCGATCGGGTACGGCCCAGCCCGGCTCCCCTCCCGAGCACCAGCGCAACGGCCCGACCGTGACCGTGGTATCGGTGAGCATCGCGATGAGAGTCATTACGTGCCCGTCGGTCCGGCCGGTGAACGATGCCGGATGGAGTGACCGCGGGCCACCGGATAAGGCATCATGCTTTCGAGGCCGGGGACGTCCAACCGCCCCTGCTCGGCGGCGACGAGTGCTCGCTTCGTGCCCACGTCGCGCAGCGCCCACGCGCTCGCCGCAATCTGGCCAACGCGCTCATTCGGCGTTACAATCGCAACGCCCATCCCACCCGCGAGAGGAACCATGAAAGCACGTCTCGTCATCCCGGTCCTGGCCGCCGCCTGCGTCAGCCTGCTCGGCTGCGACCGGGTTCCCACGGCTGCCCGAAGCCCGGGTCGCCCGTCATTCATCACCGACGGCGCGCTCGATGGGAATGCCCATCCCGCCGTCGTCCTCCTCGTGATGGACATCGACGGGCAGCCCGCGTTCCGCTGCTCCGCCACGCTCATTGCCCCCAAACTGGTGCTCACCGCCGGCCACTGCGCCGGAGAGCCCGGCGAGTTCAGCGGCATGCGCATCTTCACCGAGTCCGACGTCCAGGACGGGCACAACAATTACCCGTTCGCCGGCCCCAACACAATCGAGGCCGTGGAGTGGCACTCGCACCCGCTCTTCACCGAGAGCGCGTTCTTCCTGCATGACGTGGGCGTCGTCCTGCTGAAGAAGGAAGTCCGCCTTCCGGCCGACCAGTACGGCAAGCTCCCCGCCCAGGACCAGCTCGACGCGCTGCAGCCGCGGAGGTCGACCGTGTTCACCGCCGTGGGCTACGGGCTGCAGGAGATCAACCCTGCGCACGTCGAGGCGGAGAGGATCCGCATGTTCGCCGAGCCGCACCTGATCCAGATCAACGGCGGCATCGTGGGGGATTTCTCGCTCATGCTCTCGAACAACGCCTCGACCGGCGGGACCTGCTTCGGCGACTCGGGCGGGCCCAATTATGTCGGTAGCAGCAACGTGATCGGGGGCGTGACCTCGTTCGGGCTCAATGGGACGTGCGGCGGCACCGGCGGCGTGTTCCGTCTGGACCGGAAGAACGTGCTGGATTTTGTGGGGCAATATCTGAAGTAGCCCCGCTCACCGCGTAGCTGCGCCCGATGGTCGTCAAGGTGCCCTCGATCTACGGGCTGGTGGCGGCCTCAGTGGCCGCCGCCGCGCCCGCGAGCGGGCAGTCGGTCCAGTACCGCTCGGCCGCAGGCGTCGAATACCGCGCGCAACGCGACACGGGCGCGATTGCCCGCGCCGAGAGCGCCCTCGCCGCCGATCCCTGCAACGTGGAGCGGATCATTCAGCTGGGCGTCGCCCAATCGGGCGCGCGCCAGTTCCGCGAGGCGATCCAGACGTTCACGCGCGGACTGGCGATCGCGCCGACCGACGCGGTGCTGTATCGCTGGCGCGGCCATCGCTACCTCTCGGTGCGCGAGTTCGACCGCGCGCTGGACGACCTCACGCGCGGCTATCGCCTGGATAGCACCAATTACGGCATCTGGTACCACCTGGGGATCGTCCGCTTCGCCCGAGGCGACTTCGCCGGTGCGGCCGATGCCTTCGCCCGCGCGCAGCGACGGCCTCCGGACGCAGCCGAGCTGGCGGGCGCGACCGATTGGCTGTGGATGTCGCTGTCGCGGGCGGGGCGGGCGGCCGAGGCGCAGGCGATGCTGGACCGCCGCCCCGACTCGCTGGCCGCGGCGAACGCGTACGCGCAACGCCTGCGGCTGTACCGCGGGGAGATCGGCCCCGACGACGTGATCACGGCGGCCGATACCGGCGATGTCGCGGTGGCGACGCTGAGCTACGGCGTGGGCAACTGGTACCTGCTGCGCGGCGACACGGCGCGCGCGCGTGCCTGGTTCGAGCGCTCGGTGCGGTCCGGCGGCTGGCCCGCGTTCGGATTTATCATGTCTGAAGTCGAGCTGCGGCGGTTGCGGTAAGAGACCAGTGAGCGATCCCCGGGCGGCGTTCATCGAGGCCGCTGTCTGGCACGGGACCCTCGAGCGCGCCGCGGCGATCCTGGCGGCGCACCCGGAGATCGCGAGCAGCGACATCCATTCGGCGGCGATCCTGGGTGACGATGCCGCCGTGCGGCGGTTCCTCGAGCTCGAGCCCGGGAACGCCACGGTGAAGGGCGGCCCGCGCGGCTGGGACGCGCTTACCCACCTGTGTTTCTCGAAGTACCTGCGGCTCGATCGTGCCCGATCGGCGGGCTTCATGCGGGCCGCGCGGGCGCTGCTCGATGCCGGGGCCAGCGCGAATACCGGGTGGTATGAGATGAATCATGAGCCCGAGCCCGAGTGGGAGAGCGCGCTGTACGGCGCCGCCGGCGTCGCGCGCCACGCCGGGCTGACGCGCCTCTTGCTCGAGCGGGGTGCCGACCCGAACGATGAGGAAACTCCCTACCACGCGCCGGAAGGGCACGACAACGACGCGTTGCAGGTCCTCGTGGAGAGCGGCAAGCTCACCGAGGAGAGCCTCGGCGTGATCCTGCTTCGCAAGACCGACTGGCACGACTACGCAGGGATCAAGTGGCTGCTCGAGCGGGGCGTCGACCCGAATCGGCCGACCCGCTGGGGGAAAACCGCGCTGCATAACGCGGTGCTGAGCGACAACGCCATCGAGATCATCGAGGTGTTGCTGGACCACGGGGCCGACCCGACGCTCATCGCGGACCACCCCGACCGCTGGAGCCGGGCGTTCTCCGGCACGTCGGCGGTGGCGATGGCCGCGCGACGGGGGCGGGGCGACGTGCTCGAGCTGTTCGAGCGGCGCGGCATTGCGATCGAGCTTCAGGGCGTCGAGCGGCTGATCGCCGCGTGCGCCAGGAACGACGCGGCGGGTGTCCGTGCGATCGCGGGCCGGGAGCCACAGCTCGTGCGAGAGGTCCTGGCGGAGGGTGGCAAGCTGCTCGCGGAGTTCGCGGGGACCTGGAACACCGCAGGGGTCCGGCACCTCCTCGATCTCGGCGTGCCCGTCACAGCGTTGTACGAGGGCGATGGCTACTTCGATATCGCCAAGGACAGCATGGCGCTGCACGTGGCGGCCTGGAAGGGAGTCCCCCCGACTGTGACGCTGCTCATCGAGCGGGGAGCGCCGATCGACGCGAAGGATGGGAAGGGGCGTACACCGCTGGCGCTTGCCGTGAAGGCGTGCGTGGACTCCTACTGGACCCACCGGCGCACGCCAGAGGCCGTTCGGGCGCTGCTCGCGGCGGGTGCCTCGGTGAGGGGCGTCGCCGTTCCGTCGGGATACGCAGAAGTCGACGAGTTGCTCCGATCGCACGCGGGGTGATCGCTGACGCGGCACGGTCGTGAGCCGCGATCGCGGGAACCTGACCGAGCGGCGCCCCGTTCCTGAAGTCTGATCGCGACTTTCAGGCGGAGGCAGGAACACATGGAGCAGCGTCACCTGGGGTCCCAGGGCCTGGTCGTGTCCGCCATGGGGCTCGGCTGCATGGGCATGTCGGACTTCTACGGCGGGCGCGATGACGCCGAGTCCATCGCCACCATCCATCGCGCGATCGACCTCGGCATCACCCTCCTCGATACGGCCGATATCTACGGCCCGTTCACGAACGAACAGCTCCTGGGCCGGGCCATCGCGGATCGGCGCGACCACGTCGTACTGGCCACCAAGTTCGGCAACGTCCGGAAACCGGACGGGACCTTTGTCGGCGTGAACGGCCGCCCGGAGTACGTGCGCCAGGCGTGCGACGCCTCGCTCGCACGGCTCGGCGTGGATCACATCGACCTGTACTACCAGCACCGCGTTGACCCGAGCGTGCCGATCGAGGAGACGGTCGGCGCGATGGCGGAGCTAGTGCGCGGCGGCAAGGTCCGCTACCTCGGCCTCTCGGAGGCCGCCCCCGCGACCGTCCGGCGGGCGCACGCGACGCACCCGATCAGCGCGCTCCAGACGGAGTACTCGCTCTGGAGCCGCGACCCGGAGGACGAGATCCTGGCCACCTGTCGAGCGCTGGGCGTCGGCTTCGTCGCGTACAGCCCGCTCGGGCGCGGCTTCCTCTCGGGGCAGATCCGCCGCTACGAGGACCTCGCGCCGGACGACTGGCGGCGCAGCAATCCGCGCTTTCAGGGTGCGAACTTCGCCAAGAACCTCGAGCTGGTGGCCCGCATGACGGAGCTGGCCCGTACGAAGCGGTGCACCCCATCGCAGCTCGCCCTGGCCTGGGTGCTGGCGCAGGGCCAGGACATCGTGCCTATTCCCGGCACAAAGCGGGTGCGCTATCTGGAGGAGAATGCGGCGAGCGCCACCGTCACGCTGAGCGCCGCCGACCTCGAGGCGATCGACGCGGCGTTCCCGAAAGGCGCCACTGCGGGCGACCGCTACGCCGCGGGGGGGATGGCGGCGGTCAATCGTTGACGGCGGCGCTTCTGCGGGCTTGGACGACGGTGCTACCGGCGCGCCTTACGACAGATCGGACACGCCCCCATCTGCGGCTCCTTCCCAAGCTCGAGCCGCACCGGCCCGAGCGTGACCGTGGTGTCAGTGAGCGTCGAGAGGTTTGGCCTAGAGGGGGAATATGATGAACGTGGCGGAGTGTGCTTCGGCTCCCAAGAGTGGGAGTTGGGGAAGCTGAACGTCGACCGCCCCTGATGACGCGCTGCCCGTGAGTTGGATGCCCGTTCCTGAGGGGTGAAGCACCAGATGGGTGCCATCTGCCGTAAAGTTACCGCTCGTGGTGGTGCTGAACGTATCAACGGAGCCACCGGTGCGAGTGCAGTCCTGCGCCTGAGTAACGGAAAGGTCAAACAGCGCGTTGTCGGCGAGGTGCAGTCCGCCACGAAGAACAAGCTCGTCGCAGCTGTTGGTGGCGGACAGCACGCGGGGGACTTCTAAGCTATCGACTGCGGTGAGGACGTAGTAACCAGCGACCTTCCCGGGACCGGCGGAATCGTGGCAACCGATCAGCAGGACCGATAGAACAGCGCTGAAGCGGAACGGAACCGAGCCATGGAACTAAAGGCTTGCCCGCGAGCCTTGCGGCACTCCCCGTGCCGGCTTGCGGCAGATCGGGCACGGCCCCATCCGCGGCTCCTTCCCGAAGAAGAGCTGCACCGGGCCGAGCGTGACCGCGGTGTCCGTGAGCGTCACGGTGAGCGTCATGACGTGCCCGTCGACCGAGCCGGTGAACCGGGCAGGATGGTCGGGTCCTCGGGCTACGGGATACAGCGTGATGTTGTAGCGCCCGGGGGCGTCGAACCGGCCCTGTTCGTCGGCCACGAGCGCCTGCTTCGTGTCCCCCGCGGTGCAGCCGATGTGGACGTGGGCGGTCGTGTCGAACGCGATCAGTCCGGCGTTCTCACCACCCCACGTGCCTTTGATCGGCCCGTGGAAGCGCGGGCCCCCGATATCACAGTCGCGGACGAGGACCAGGGCGAGACCGGCGAGGATGACCTTGTTCATGGGAGTTCCTCCATACCGTCTACCCCTGCACCCAGCCCCGCGTCACCAGCAGCTCCTCCACCAGGTCCGGCGCGCTCCGCCCCGCCGCCTCTGCCGCAAAATTGATCACCAGGCGGTGCGTCAACACCGTCGGCGCCACCGCCCGCAGATCATCCTCGTCCGGCATCGGCCGGCCGTCCAGCGCCGCCCGCGCCTTGGCCCCGAGGATCAAATACTGGGACGCCCGCGGGCCCGCCCCCCACGACACGAACTCCTTCACGAACGCCGGCACCTCGGCGTCCCCCCCCCCGGGTCGGGTCATCCGCACCAGCGTCACCGCCGAGCGCACCAGCGGCTTCGGCACCGGGATGCGGCGCACCAGGTGCTGCAACGCCAACACGTCCTCGGCCGTCAACACCGGCGCGATCTCGGTCGCGCGGTCCCCCGTGGTCGCCTCGACGATCGTCTCCTCCTCTTCCTTGGTGGGATAGGCCACCCGCAGCTCGAACATGAAACGGTCGAGCTGCGCCTCGGGAAGGGGATACGTCCCTTCCTGCTCGATCGGGTTCTGGGTCGCGAGCACGAAGAACGGCGCCGGCAGGGGATGGGTCTGACCCGCCGCCGTCACCTGGTGCTCCTGCATCGCCTGGAGCAGCGCCGCCTGGGTCTTGGGCGGCGTGCGGTTCACCTCGTCCGCCAGCACGATATTGGCGAACACCGGCCCGCGCACGAACCGGAACGCGCGCTTCCCCGTGGCCTGGTCCTCCTCGATGATCTCGGTCCCGGTGATGTCGGTGGGCATGAGGTCGGGCGTGAACTGGATGCGCGAGAACCGGAGATCGAGCGTCTGCGCCACCGTCTGCACCATCAGGGTCTTGGCGAGCCCCGGCACGCCGAGCAGCAGCGCGTGGCCGCCTGAGAAAATGGCCGTGAGGATGCCATCGAGCACCTGGTGCTGGCCCACGATGCGGCGGCCTACCTGGGTGAGGAGGTCGGCGCGGGCGCGGGTGAGGCGCTCGAGCAGCTCGACATCGCCCTGAGGGGGGGATGCGGGATGCGAGATGCGGGATGGGTTAGGTGGCATTCAGACTCTAGGTTACCACATCATACTCCCAAGCGCCACATAAGTTTGCGTAGTTCTGACTTTGCTTGCGAAATTTTTCACAAGCGGGTAGTTTTGCGCCGTGCAAAGCCCGGGGCCGCTCCGCTACGCGGGGCTCGGGATCCAGTTGGCCGCCACGGTCGTCGTGTGCGTGCTCGTCGGACAATGGCTGGATCGGAAGGCGGGGACCGACGGCATCTTTACCATCGTGGCCCCGTTGCTGGGGTTTGGCGGCGTGATGTACTCCCTGATGCGGGAACTCTCCAGGTCTGACAAGGGCGACCGATGACGCTGGGACGTCGCTACCTGGTCGGCGTGATCGCGGTTGCCGCGGCGGCGCTGTTTCTTAGCTTCGTCCTGCCGCGGGAGGCGCGGACGGGCGTGTGGCTCGCGACGGCGCTGGCGCTGATCGTGCAAGGGCCGCTCGGCTGGTGGGTGGTGCGTGCGATCGGGACGGAGCGCCTCCAGCTGGTCTGGGCGGTGGGGATCGCCGCGCGGTTCGCGCTCGTCGTGGTATGTGGCCTCTTGCTGGCGCCGAGGCTGGGACTCGCGCTCGCGCTGCTCTTGTTCCCGCTCGTAGGAGTGCTGATGTGCTGCGTGGTGGTCGAGGCGGTCGTCGTCGGGGCCGGAACCGAGGTGCGATGAGCCGGTTCGCTCGGATCGGTGGGGTTGTCGCCGTGCTGCTGGCGCTCGCGGGACGGACCGCGGCGGCCCAGGAGCACGCGCCCGCTTCCCGGTCGAACGAGATCGACATCATGGCCCATCTGGGCAACTCCCACTCGATCGAGCTGCCCTCCTGGACGGCTCCCTACTACACGGAAGTCGAGCTGCCGCGGTTCGCGCCGGTCCACATCGGCGGGTTGACGATCGATTTCTCGCCGACCAAGCACGTCGTGTTCCTCGCGCTCGCGGCCGCGCTCGTGGCGCTCGTCTTCCTCTATACGTCACGGGTCGTGGCGCGCGCGCAGGCGGCGGGCCGCCCGCCGCGCGGGTTCGCGGCGGCGATGGAAGCGATGGTGCTCTACATCCGCCAGGAGGTCATCCTGGTGAATGTGGGGCCCCACGGCGAGGGGTACGTGAACTACCTGCTCACCGTCTTCTTCTTCATCCTGACGTGCAATCTCCTCGGCCTCCTGCCGTGGAGCGCGACGCCCACCTCGAACATCGCCGTCACGGGCGCGATGGCGGGGGTGTCGCTCGTGGTGATCGAGATCTCGGGGATGCGCGCCCTGGGATTGCGGGGCTATCTCGGGACCATCTTCTTCCTGCCGGAGGGGCTGCCCACGCTGCTCAAGCCCCTCATGCTCGTCATCATGACACCGATCGAGATCATCGGGAAGCTCGCGAAGCCGTTCGCCCTCGCCGTCCGGCTCTTCGCCAACATGACCGCGGGGCACGTGGTGGTGCTGGCGCTGATCGGGCTGACCTTCTTCTTTCAGAGCTACCTGGTGGGCGTGGCCGCGTCGGTCATGGCCACCGGCATCATGTTGCTGGAGCTGTTCGTCGCGTTTCTGCAGGCGTTCGTGTTCACGCTGCTCACGAGCGTGTTCATCGGGCTGATGCGCGCCGCACACTGAGGACCGGTGGACCGCCGGCGCCGGTCCGGGAGAACCGGCGTCCGCGAGGGCGAGCGCACCGTCAAAACGATCTCCCGCTCAATATGGGAGTGTGACATGCTGCTGAACCTGCTCGCGCTGTTGCAGGAACCCGCCGCGGCCGCCGCCGCCGGCAAGGGGTACGCGCTCATCGGTGCCGGCCTCGCCGCCGGCCTCGCGGTGCTCGGCGCCGGGGTCGGCATCGGGCGGATCGGCGGTCAGGCCGTCGAAGGCATGGCGCGCCAGCCGGAGAACAGCGCCCGCATTCAGACCGCCATGATCATCGCCGCAGCGCTCGTGGAGGGGGTGGCGCTGTTCGCCGCCGTGGTCGCGTTCGTCATGCAGGGGAAGGTCACGTTCTAGGGGACGCCATGCAGCCAACGCTGTTACTCGCGGCGCTCGCCCAGGAGCCCGGAGGGGCGGGCGGGGCGGGCGGGGCGGGCCCGCTCTCCGTAGACGGCGGTCTCGTCATCTGGACCCTCGTCGTGTTCGGGCTGCTGCTGTTCGTGTTGCGCCGCAGCGCCTGGCCGTTGCTGCTGGCGGCGGTGCGCGAGCGCGAGAAAAGGCTCGAGCGGATGCTCGCGGACGCGGCACGCGACCGGGAGGAAGCGGCCGCGCTGCTCGCCGAGCACACGCGGCTGGTGGCGGCGGCGCGCGCCGAGGCGCAGGAGCTGATCGCGCAGGCGCGCACCGTGGCCGAGAAGGAGCGGGCCACGCTGCTCGCCCAGGCGCGCGAGCAGTACGAGCAGCTGCTCGCGCGGGCGCGCAAGGAGATCGAGAGCGAGAAGGAGAAGGCGATCCTCGAGCTGCGGCGCGAGGCGGTGGACCTCTCGATCGCCGCCGCGTCGAAGCTGATCGAGGCGAACCTCGACTCCGAGGCCAACCGCCGCCTGGTGACGGAGTACCTGGTGAGCCTCGAGGCCGGAGGGGAGAGGGCGGCGCGGTGAAGAGCACCACCGTCGCGCGCAACTACGCCCAGGCGCTGCTCTTGGCGGCCGACGCGCACGGCATGGCCGTGGTGGAGCGCTACGGGCAGCTGATGGAGGCGGTGGCGGGCGCGGTGCAGGCGGACGAGCGCATCGCCGTGGCCCTCGAGTCGCCGCGGGTCTCCAAGGCGGTCAAGGCGGCCCTGCTCGAGCGCGCGCTGGGGGGCCTGGCGCCGGCGGAGTTCGTGCGGTTCCTCCAGGCGGTGGTGCGGCGCGGCCGGCAGGGGCTGCTCCGGGAGATCGCTCAGCAGTATCACGGCCTGGTGGACGTCAAGCTCAACCGGGTGCACGCGGGCGTCACGTTGCTCGAGGTGCCGGACGCGCGGCTCGAGAAGGAGGTCATCGAGCGGTTGTCCCAGGCGATCGGGAAGGAGGTTCGGGCTCATTTCCGCGCCGATCGGGGGATCCTGGGCGGCGTGGTGGTGCGGGTGGGCGACCGGATCTACGACGGCTCGGTGCGGCGGAAGCTGGCGACGCTGCGGAGGAAGCTGGTGGCCGGGGAGTGAGGGCGGAGTGTGTCTCGTGAAGCGACAGCGGCCCGGGATGGCCCGGGCCGCTCGTGCGTCGAGTCCTAGAGTGGCTGCGGGACGCGCTGCCGCCGCGCCGGCGCCGCGCCGCCCGTGTCGGGAGGCGCCGGCTGGCGATGCGTCACGCCGCCCGTGATGATGTTCGGGTCGGTGCGGCCATCGTCGTCGCAGTCGAAGGCCCCGTTGTCCACCACCACGGCGTTCTCGACGCCGGCGACGACGTTCGCACCGGTGGAATCGTTGAGCACGAGGCCGAGGTCGGCCGCATTGCCCCGTAGGTCGTTCGATGCGAACTGATTGGCGCAGGCTCGCTGCGCGAATACGCCCGCTCTGCCTGCCCCCGCCACGCGGTTACTGCTGAACAGGTTGCGCACGACCTGTCCGAGAGCGCCCCCGCCGGCGGACGACGTTCGAACGCCGTCCACGACGGGGCCGGTGATCTGATTCCTCTGGATCTGACTGTTCGCCAACCGGAACGGACTGAAGCCGTTCCTCCAGGGACCGCTGACGACGTTGTCGGCGATCATGACGTTATCCGCATCGAACACCCGAATCGC
>Ga0066692_10000511_pt1 | contig 13341 bp, 12 predicted proteins | sample GraSoiAngelo_141_FD_66456 | JGI IMG/M metagenome (GOLD analysis project Ga0066692, IMG submission 66456) | Grasslands soil microbial communities from the Angelo Coastal Reserve, California, USA - 14_0929_12_40cm | ecosystem: Environmental > Terrestrial > Soil > Grasslands | place: USA... | reverse complement strand
CGCTGGCAATTACACTCTAACAATCACCGCTACCAGCACTCCACTAGTACATACTGCAACAGCCTTCTTCCAATTCCAAGACTTCACAATAACCGCGTCCTCACCCGCCGCTGCCAAGGCAGGTGTCTCGGCTACGTCTACCATCACGATAGTTTCTCTCAACCACTTCGCAGGGGTGGTTTCTCTAACTGACATGGTGGACTCTGGTCTGACATGTGGAGGAATCACGCCGAGCAGTGTGACAGGCTCAGGCACTGCAACCGTCTTATGCAGCGCCAGTCTTGCAGGTAACTACACGCTGACGATAACCGGAACAAGCACCCCCCTAGTGCACACAGCCACAGCAACCTTCATGATCCAAGATTTCACCATCTCAGCGAATTCGCCTGCTGCGGTTATGGCTAGAGTCTCCGCAACGTCAACTATCACTGTAACCTCGCTGAATCATTTCGCGGGTGTTGTGAGTCTCACCGACACCGTTCCTGCAGGTCTCACTTGTGGGACTATCTCTCCGAGTAGCATCACTGGCTCTGGAAACTCAACGGTCTCATGCACTTCCAGTGTCGCAGGCAACTATACTCTAACTATTACAGGCACGAGCACACCACTAGTCCACTCCTCAATCGCGATTTTCATGTTCCAGGATTTTATCATAGCCGCGAACTCGCCTGCTGAAGTGAACGCCGGATCCTCCGCGGTCTCTACCATTACTATAACCCCGTTGAACGGTTTCACCGGCTCAGTCGCTCTTACAGACATTGCACCCTCAGGCTCAACCTGTGGGCTGATCACTCCAAACAGCGTTAGCGGTGGCTCAGGAACGGCCACCGTCTCATGCAGTGCCACGGTCGCCGGCAACTATACGTTAACGATAACCGGAACAAATACGCCGCTGGTGCACAACGCTACTGCAGTGTTCAAATTTGGAGACTTCACGATAGGTGCGACGTCCCCTGCGGCTGTTAACGTGACGATATCTGCCACTTCGACAGTTACAGTTTCATCTGTTAACCACTTTGCCGGAACCGTCATGTTCACTGACAGTGTGCCTAGTGGTCTTACCTGTGGTGCGCTCAGTCCGTCCGGTGTGAACAGTTCAGGTACTGCTACTGTCTCTTGCACTGCGAGTATTGCCGGTAATTATACACTGACGATAACTGGGACGAGTGCTTCGCTAGTTCACTCGACGGCTGCCACGTTCATGTTCCAGGACTTTACGATCGTTGTGAGTTCGCCTCCAACTGCTAACGTAAACGTCTCCGTCTCTTCGACTATCACGATAACTGCCCTGAACCAATTCGCTGGCGTTGTTAGCCTCACGGAGACTCTGCCTAGCGGTCTAGCGTGTGGCATGATAGCTCCAACCAGCGTTACTGGTTCCGGCTCTGCCACAGTTTCGTGCAGTGCCTCTGTCGCGGGCAACTATACTCTCACGGTAACAGGCACGAGTGGTTCCCTCGTTCACTCCGCAACCGCGACATTCCAATTCCAAGACTTCACCCTCTCTATCTCGTCCCCCGCTTCGATAGAGGTCGGTGTCTTTTCCACTTCAACGGTCACTATTACAGCGTTGAACCATTTCGCCGGAACCGTTTCTCTAACCTACTCTCTTCCACTAGGAGTGAGCTGCGGCGTGATAACACCTAACAGGCTGACAGGCTCAGGAACAGCCACCGTGTCTTGCAGCGCGACAGCCGCAGGAACGTACACCCTCACCTTTAGAGGAACTGCGGGCTTACTCACCCACAGTGCTTCTTCAACAATCCAGGCTGTAGACTTCAGCATCACTGGGATAGCCAGCCCCCAGGTTTCCCCGGTCGGGACCAACGCGACATCATCCATTACGCTAACCAGCCTGAACGGCTACTCTGGGAACGTCACCCTGACCGCAGCAGTCCAACCGCCACTTGTCGGCGGAGCGGGCGGAGGCGGGGGACGTACACGTCTCACTATGGCGGCCCCTTCCGGCCAGCCCGTCCCATCCTTCAACCCGGTGTCGATCTTCCTTTCAAGCGGCGGAACGGGACAATCAAACCTCACCATCATCCTCTCACCAAGCGTCCCGGCGGGCAACTATCTGATCACTGTAATGGCGTCTGACGGGACCATTGTGCGTTACGTCCAGTTCACGCTGGCTGCCACTGATTTCATTCTCAGCAGTCAGACGACTAGTCTGACCATGAACGCTGGGAGCAACTCGACGCAAACGTTGAACCTCCAGAGTCTGAACGGGTTTCAGGGCAACCTAGCCCTATCTTCTAGCTTCAGTCCGACCGGACCCCTCGCGACCCTCACCCCATCCACAGTTTACTTGACAGCCGGCGGCAACAGCAGCCTCCTAACAATCGTCGTTCCCTCCAACACAGCACCCGGGACATACACGCTCACCGTTCAAGCCATCTCGGGAACACTCTCTCACACAATCTACATCACAGTAACAGTTCAATCCGGATTAACAGCAATTCTTTCGAGAGTGCTGAGCTCCAACCCGTCAGCTTCCATAGCCGCCAGCGCAATTCTAGCTCTAGTCTCTCTCTTCTCGATCCGTTCAGCCCAAACGATTGCCAAAACGAAGCGAAGAGCCCCACACTCCACCACGAAGCTGAGACGGTATTCCAAGAAACCTAGACACGCGACCTGGCGACCCTACTCCATCACTCTCGGACCCTTGTGGACATCAGCAAGAGATCCCGACTGACCCGTAGTTTTCGATCAGATATCCAGGAACAGCTCTAGCAAGATCGGATCATTCTCGTCACTCTTTCGTTCGACCGAGAGTTACGACGACCAATTGTAGGAGTCTGGTTGTGCCCAATACTCTTGAGGTTGCAATAGTGCAGCATCGAAAGTTGCTCGTTCCGATATTCGCGATGCTCCTAGTTGGAGTCGCAGTTCCATTATCTGTTCCGAGAGCGCACGGAGACGATACCAATGAGACCCTGAACATCACAGGGCTACTCTCACGTGACTCCTACGATTCCTATCTCGGAACCTACGTCGACGCTATTCAAGCCGGCAACACTCTAACCTTCAACGTCATCTTCACCGCGAACTCGTACGTTTACCAGCGCAACCTCACAATGGGCGTAAAGTTCGACTGGATGACCAACTTCCAGAACACGACCAGCGATACCGCCGTCTATGCTGGTCAGACGCTCACAGTCACGCTCGCCTACCAGATTCCTGTCCTGACAGGTCAGTACACTGGTCTCAACCTGCAAGCACACTCTTGGACCCTCGAGCTATGGGACATGGCCCAAGGAGCCACCTGGAACGCCAACGCATACTGCACGGACTACAACTACGCACCTCCCAATATTCCAGCGATGTGCCGTAGCTTCTCCAGCAACGGCTACCCGTACACTTATCATTCATTAGCCGTATACTCGAACCCCCAGTCTAGCAGTTACAATTCGAAGCTGCAAGCCAGCGCGATCATCAGCTCGCTCAACAGCGTGCTCGGAAGCACCAATTCCCCAGCACCCGGAACAAGCTCCGCGATAGCTTCCCTGGCTCAGGCTAACACTCAGATGTCGCTCGGGAACAATGCGTACTCTCTCGGAGACTTCGCTACCGCCCAGACGGACTACCAGAACGCGCTCAACGACGCCAACGCGGCGCAGAGCAGCCTCGCAACCATCGGGGGCGGAACCGATACTGCCACCTTCACAAGCATCTGGCTGGAGTCGGTCGCAATCCTTCTCGGTGGGATCGGCGCGATCCTAGTCGGCTTTGCGGGATTCAAGTATCTCCGCGGCAAGACCAGAGCCCTGCCCAGCTACTCTCCGACCACGCCTAAGGCCTGATCCACCCCATTCCATCTTTACATTCCTCTAGTTAGCGTAGCTCCCCAGCTATCGGATTCTGTATCGTGTACGATATACCTTATATCCGACCCGCAGTCTTGAACAGGAAGGATGCGCCAGGCAAAACCTCAGGAAGAAGATAGCTTTGGTGCCCACGATCGCCTCCACAGCGCACCGAAAGGCCTACTTCGATACTACATTCTTCACAAGATAGCTCAGAAGCCAATCCATGGCTACGAGATCATTCAGGACATCGACAGCAAGACAGAGGGCGCTTGGAGACCTGGCGCAGGATCGATCTACCCCATCCTCAAGAAGCTCGTTTCTGAAGGGCTAATCAGAGCAGAACCAGAACCTTCCGAGGAGGCCACAAGACGAGTCTACCAGATCACATCCAAAGGCGTCGAATCACTCGCTCACGCCAAGGAAATGTTCACCAACTTTCAGCAGCGCTTCGGCAGTCTACGACGCCTCTTCATCGAACTGATAGATCCCGAGAACTTGGCCACCTTTTTCGTTGACGGGTCTAACCGACAATTTCAGATGGCCCAGGAGATGCTTGAATCGAAACAGAACAAGATCTCACCAGCGGACCTAGAATACATTTTGAAGGAGTACACTCTGAATCTTGAGAGACAGATGAACTGGGCGGTTAGAATGTCAAATCGTTCGAGATCAAAAGTGGGCCCGACTGCTCGCCCGAGAGTGGCCAAGTCTCAGTAACCCATCTCCTAACGCGTTGTTGATCGTCAAGTGCAGCCTCGATAGAAAACAGCACGCCAAACTAGCGTGGAACGTCTACCTCGTGAGAGACTAGGCGAAATACTGGATGGTAACGGGACTCCTATTCCCTCCCCCCTCTTCCTCTAGCTGTTCGACCTTGGAAATGAAAACCAGGGTCCGTCTCTTATCTCCTGGATGAGAAGTAGACAATGAGCGCTGGAACGAATGAGAAAGTAGGGTTCCTACGGCAGGTCGATCTCCTAGTCTTGATCGGCGCCCTCGTTGCGCTCTTCGTGGCCCTCGGGAGTGAGCCGTGGTGGACCCTAACAGGAACGACCACAAATAATTTGATGAACATCCAAGTCTCGCCATTCTACCTGCACATTAACGCCCTCGGGCTTCCCTCCACAGTTTCCGCGGCCAACAACCTAGGTTCCTTCAGTCGTGTCCTACTAATTCTAGGATCCCTTGCCCTCTTCGCGGCGAGCATTCAGCCGACATCGTGGTGGCGCAATCTGGTTGTCTACTTCGGGCTCTCTTCACTCGCCGAACTCTATCTAAGCTTCATCTTGATCTACTACTGGGCTGAGACCGCGATTGTGCAGGCATACGGCATCGTTCCACCATATTACGGGACAGCGTCTCTGCAAGGGAGCATTCTGGGTCTCGATCTCAAGTACTACTCGGCTCCGCTAGTGACCGCCTCCTTCTACTTTCCCTACTACCTAGGCTTCCTCTCTCTCGGCCTAGTTCTCGGCCGAAGCTTGATCAAGATCATCCACGAGAGAGCCTTCCAAGTCCTGAGTGCGCTGCTGCCGAGAGGTGGCATCCACGATGTCTACCTTAGCCCTCCATACCAGCACGTCTGGTTCTCAAGCAACGACAAAGAATTCAATCCACTAGGGAACGATCCGCAAATGCTCAATGACGATGAACTCCTCGTCTCCTTCCAGAAACTCTTCGACACAGTCGATCCAGGAGGCAACCTCTCGATAATTCTGCCCGATTGGGCTACAACTCTAGGAGATCGAATTCAGAAACTCATGCCTGTGATAGGCTTCACCGTTGAATCGTCAGAAACGGTATACAGAATCCCAGGGAGACCCGAAACCCAACTCCGCTTTACGAAACCTGCTCAAGATCAAGAACAAGCAGCTCCCTTGAGGGTTGAACGATCGATTGAAGAAACAGCTTTGGCACCTACACTACTGCCCCCCACATCGCCAGCGGAGAGACCGGTCGATTCCGAACAAACGTCCGTTCTTGAAATCACCCAACCGCCCACTTGGCGAAATGCTAAGATGACCCGCCCCGAGCGAGCAATGCTCAAGTCAGCAATAGAAACCATTACGACCCGCCAAGAACCCGTTCCCTACCGTGAGCTTCTAAACCAAGTCTACATGGAACTCGTAGACAAGAAAGTAGACTTCGACTCGGCACGGCAAATCGAGACAGCACTCCTCAATCACAACGGCAGAGAGATTCTTCTCATCGAAGAATCCGACGAAACAGGGACAAGGGTACTGCAGAAATGGTGGCTGGGTGACCAGCAGATGGCACCAGAGAAGGCGCGGAGGCTACCCTTTCTAGGAAGGATTGCTCGGGCTCGACCCAAACTTCCAAAACCGCAAGCGCTGCTCACAAGACTCCAAAGGCCCCGCTACGAAAGCCACCGGCCCGATGAGGCTGAAAGCGATTCTGAAAGCTCCGGCTCCTGATACCGTGTAATGTCCACGCTAGTTACGTGTGGCTTATCGAAAAGACGATAGGTTTACCTTTTTCCTGATGTGAAATTGAGCAGCATTCGCGTTTTGCTAAGTCGCATCACCACAAAGAAAGTACCTGCGCTGACGCTGGTTATTGTCGGCATTATGGGAATGATTGCAGGCGTACTCGCGGCAACCATTACCATAACTCAGAACAGCACGAGCGGGCAAATTGGTACCTACAACAACAATACCGGGAATCTGGTCATCAATGACCAAGGTCTCTCGATAGTGGCAAATGTTGCAGGAATATCTCCTAATTCCACTGCCACCATTGGCGGAACAGGAACAAACAAGAATCTGTTCAATGGGTCCACCTTCACCGCGGGCCACTGGATGGAGACCATGGTGTTCTCCGACAGCGTTGACAGTAACTCGCACACGGTGACGATAAAGATCAACGACGGCGCTGGAGTCCCGAACAGCAATACGCCCCTCGCAGGGGGGACAGTCACTTTGACTCTAACCGCAGCCAGTTCGACTGGAACAATCACCGCATACATCGACCTGGGCCTGACATCGATAACGGCACCAATGACTGTCTACGTCACCTCGACCTAAGCAGCGCAAGGGGTTGGGTTGTCGCTCTAAATCGCTCGCCGAAAAAGCAGATCCACCCTTTTTTTTAATTGCCCCGGTTGCTAGCGAGAAGGCTTCTAACTCTGGTTCGTTCCGTAACCTGAGATGATGCTTTCTTCGTATTCGGCTGGGGGTGTAACCATCTCCTTGGTGTTCGAGTTACTGAGGTTTCTTTGATTCATCTCAGTGTAAACTTTGTAGAGACAAAGCTTGGGAAAGGCGGTTCGTCATATTCGTCTTATCAAGAGCGCGGGTTGGCTTGTAGCAGCGAAGGTATGCCTCGCGGTTCTGGCGCTCGTCTTCGCAGCGAGTATCACTATAACTTCGAACACTTATCAGGCCCAAGTTGGTTCAGCTGTGAACGTTACGAACGTTCTTCGGGCAACTGACAAGGGATTCTCAATCGCTACAAGTGGGTCAAACGGTAACGGCACCTCCTGCTCTGCCCCCGTCATTTTCAGCTCTTCGCCTGTTGTCGCGAATACTAACATTACTGCCGGAGACTTTGTCTATGATATCCAGGTGAACTCGACTTCGTCAGCTCAACCCAACAAGACATTCACGGTCAATTTTGTTCTCGATTCAACACAGTACGGCCCCCTATGCATCCAGACCCCATCGTCTCCGATCAATGGTCAGATGATAGACTGCAAGTTTGACATAGGAACCAACTCTCTTCCCTTCTCTCCCTATTCATTCAGTGTGAGGATCCAATAGTCACATAGCCGAAGAGAGATAGAAACGGCACCTTATGCACGCACGAAGTCCCACCAATTCAGTCACGTCACGTGAGACGCGATGCGGATGTTTCAGGAACGGAGACCGGTTTCGATTCCGGTCTTGGGCTCGGGGTCACTTCTCTTCGAAGTCGTTCAGAATGAACCCTGATCTGGGATCTGGGAAGGGCATTTCGTATCATGCCCACTTCAAGCGTGCAATGATACAGATGGAGCCCTGCCGAAAAACGGCTGACTCCCCCGTTCTGCGTCAAAAACCGGTATTATCGCCAGGAAACGTTTCAGACGACGAGTCGACCCATCCCAGAATTTAGAAAAAAAATATTTTCCGCGACACAAACCACCTCTTTTCCCCGGCTCCTCGCCGGGGAGTGTGATGTTTCGAGGCGGAGAAGCCCGGAACAAGCCCTGATCCGAAATCTGGGCGGGCGATTTTGATCTGCGAGATTTTCACGCTTGATCATGCGGATAAATCGCACTTGGAAAAGCGATCTACTAGCCTATTCCAAGCCGTAAATCGGGGGACTCGCCCAGAACAGTTTCAGCTGGCGGAGCCCTCTGCGAAAAAAGGGGGGGCCGCAATATTATTCTCGTGACGCAAGAGTGCTCTTTCAGTATTTCTACGTGCCTTCGACTAGTCTCTGGACTTCTGTAAGCTTGGACAGTGCTTCTATTCCCAGCGGTGTTGTCTGGAATTTCGATTTTCCCTCATCGACCACTGTCTCAAGCATTCCTCGTAGTAATAGACGGGTAATGTACTTCTCCGCAGCCACGAAGTTAATGTTTGACCGGTAGACGATCTCCGTCTTCGACGCACGCTTCGCCGCAACGGCCAGAATGTCGCGTATAATGAGCAGGGAATCTCGTGGTCTGGGACTCATCAGGGTTCTTAATCGTGGCTCTTCCATGAGGAAGCGGATTTAGTTCTTTCCCACATTTTCAAGCAAATCCCGAGATTCTTCCCAGCCCAGACTAGGAGGATCCGAGCTGCAGCGGATTATCCACGTATCCCGTCTTCTCGGTCTTCAGCCAGAGCCTCGCACCCCTACGAAGGATGAGTACCATAGCCGCCAGATTAGCAAGCGAGACGAGCGCCGCGTACGGATAGGTTGCCAGCAGAAGGCCCAGGTGGGAGAGGATGCTGGATCTTGCAGACGAGACGACCGCGACGACCAGCGTCCCCACGTAGACAATGTTGACAGCGGCCATGACTATGAATAGCGGAAGAAGTGTCTCAAAGGGAAGACCTACCTTGACGATTCCCAATCCCAGAATTATCCATGCGACGAAAGTCAGCACGGCCAAGATCGGGCTCATCATCAACGCCTCCATATCAAGCGTCTTCGCAAGAGACATCGACCTCCACGCATTCCAGTGCTTAACCCCAGTCAGCATGTTACCGCCAGACCATCGAATCCGCTGCTTGAACAGGCTCCCGACTCGGGCGGGCATCTCTTGCCAACACTCCACCGGGGCCAGTCGCGTAGCAATGTGAGCTCTGGCAAAGCGCACCGACAGCTCAGCGTCCTCGACGAGGGATTTTGGATCCCATAGCCCAACTCTCTCTAGCGCTGTCCGTCGAAAGAACGTGTTAGACCCGGAAAACGTGACAAACAATCTCAACGCGTACTTGCCGTCATTCGACAGTCGATACAGGAAATTCTCATACGCCGCGAGCCGCGAGACAATGCTCTCCCGAAGATTCAGAGTCCTATGAAAACCGTGAACAGCCCCGGTCTCAGGACTGTTGAAATATCGGAGCGCCTTCTTCACAGCCTGCTCTTCCGGCACATCGTCCGCATCAAACGTCGCAACAATCTCCCCCGCTGACCGGTGAAATGCGAAGTTTAGAGCATCCCCCTTCCCGAGGCTCGCATCGCGATGAAACACTTTGATCCACGGATATTTCACGGAATAACTCTTGCAGATCTCTAGCGTCCGATCCCTCGACTCATCCTCCACCACGACAACCTCCAAGTTCTCCTTCGGATAGTCCAGCCGGACCAGCGCATCCAACAATCTCCCGACGACCTTCTCTTCATTCTTCACAGGAACAAGAACTGAGACATTCGGGGGATCCCAGTCCTCGCCCGGATCCTCACCGAACCCTCGCTTCTTGTAACGCCAGACGCCGAGAAGTATGATGGGAGTCGCATAGACGAAGTAGACCAAGAAGAGGATCGTCAGCCCGAAAACAAACCAGTTGGCGACGCTCACTATCCTTCGTCCAGCTCGGGTTCGCCGTTCTGAGCAAGGAGGCTATTTATCGTCTTAGAAGCGAGCCTTTTGTGAAAGACAGGGATCAGAGTAGAATAGGTTCTCTCCTAGAAAGATTTCCAAAAACAATCCGCAGAATTCTAGACATCGGTTATGCCTGTTTTCGCCGATCTGAGAAATCTCGTTGTACTGGAGGGATTCTCCGCTCTTATACTCGGAAAGGTAGGAACGCAAGAAGCACGCTTTCCATGATTCTTTTCGCATTTATACTCGATTCACATGTTCAAGCCTTGAAACATACTAGGTCTCCCAGCGATATCCAGGAACCACCCGCAAGTTACTGTGGATATCCACGGGTCTACCAGTCACGGATTAACCGTTTCTCGTCAATAAGAATGAACGGAACGCATGAAAGCATACACAACCGGTACAAACATGGGCAAACTGATGATATCGCTCAGCGACCAGTCAGAAAGCCTCGTCCGCGGCGAAGTCCAGCGCGTCTATCACGGCAGAGTCGGCGGCCTCTCAATATTCTTTGAACAGGTACTCCGAGACTACTTCCACGGCAACGGCAACGGCAACGGCAACGGCAAATCGACCAAAGGCACTCGGACGAAGAACGGAAGAAACTAGGTCGCACCAGCTACAATCCGTCACACAAGGCACGAGAGCCTCGCAGTCCATCAGAAGGCACGCTGTACGTCCTCTCAACTAGCTTCGTGGAAGCTGCGGGGTGACTGGTCTGATTCCTCTCGCTCTCGCTTCCAGGGCCCGCATGAAGCTCGGAAGCTCTTCAACGGATCGGATCTCGGTTCTGGCAAGGGATCGCATTCTGATCCAGATTTTGAGATCACTCTTCACTCCTCGTTGCGAGAGTTCCTTGTACAGCCATGTCTCCAGTTCCTTTCCTTCTCGGTCGAAGTCGGTTAACACAATCGCTTCTTTTGTTCCGTCGAGCCTATCGAGAAATTCGTGGCGGGATTCGCCTCGTGCCTTCAAGCAGTGCACTTCTCCCGCTACTCCTAGTCTTCGGAGTGCAGCTTCGTCTCGTCGTCCCTCGACGATGATTGGGACCCCGGCTTCGGATTGAGTTCTGAGCTCATCAATTATTCTCTGTGTCTCCTCCATTTTCCACGCGTAGTACTCAGCTCGTGGATTCCGCAGTCGCCGGAGGTTTCCACGCGGACCTGAGCCAGACACTACCTTTCAGCTCTTCTCTAATCGTCGCACTTCTTCCAACGGCTGTGGATTTCGCTTGAAGTATTCTCTGACGTGTTCTAGCTTCTGGAGGAGGATTCGCGACATGTTAGTCTTCAAGTCTTGCGGGTGGATCTTTCCCGAAGCGTAAAGTCCTTCGAGTTGCTCATAAGTGGACACCTCAACATTTCCGCCATGCTTCGGGTCTCGCTTCAACGTTAGCGACTCTCCGCTTTCAAAGACGAGGATGCGATAGTATTCTAGTATCGGGTTTCCTTCCACCACCTTTGGTGGACAGAACGCCTGCTGGATCTTCTTCTCGATCACTTCCGGTTCATCATGGATCAGAATGTTATTCTCGGGTTTGCTCTTCGACATTTTCGCAGCTATTACCTGGTTCAGTTTAGGATCCTCATCGAAGCTGTCGCGGGGTGTGTTCTGAACACCGGCAAGTCCGATCAGCATGGGAGTGTGAAGACTAACCGGCTTGCCCCAACCGAGTTTCTCTCCTGCCTCTCTGGCGAGGATGTGGGCCTTACGCTGGTCTATTCCAGCACATGCAACGTCCAGTCTCATCTGGAATATGTCCGCAGCTTGCATGCATGGGTAGATGATTGTCGCTGCGTCGTTCTCTCTCGATTGCATGTCCCGTCCCATTATCGGCATAGCTCTCAAAACCCGTTGAGTTGTCGTGGCTCTCGCAATTCTGAGCACCTTCTCCCAATAGTCAGATTTTTCCGCAAGTTCGTAGGCCCAGATATACTCGGCCTTGTTGTCTGGGACCCCCAGAGCTGTGAAACAGTGCTTGTAGTATCGGCCTACCGTTCGGATTTTTTCAAGGTCGCCGTCGAATTTGTTGTTGATCATTGAGTGCCAGTCGGCCAGGAAGACTATGAAGTGGAACCCTGCCTTGATTAGGTCTTGAATCTTGGAGGCACATACGAGACCTTGGCCGATGTGCATCATTCCGTGCGGGACATGCCTGCGTTCCGGAGCACTCGAACCCCCAGTAGGCCCGAGGATGCTCCTTCTCCCCCAAGAGCCTCTCTAGCTCAGACCTCTGGATTATCTCGACAGTTTCTCTTTTGACCAGCTCAAGACGTTGCTCTAGGCTCATGTCCGCCTCCAGGAGAGACTTGTTTCCGCATCTCGGCTAAAAGCCTCTAGACTATTCCACGTTCATTTCGGAAGATAGGGCCGGAAGGCGAGTTTCGCATTGAAACCCTTCCTTGCAAAAGGGTTCCTTGTCGCCCGCGACACTAACACCAAAGCCTCACTGTGAAGATCACCGTCTTCTCTCAGCCCGGCTCTCTCGAGGCGGGCGTCTAGCGCTCACCTTCACCACCAACTTTAGCTGTCATCGTAATAACTTAATCGAATGAAAATGAGTGGTCAGGAAGTAGCTTCCTGATCAACGTACGAATTGGAGACCGCAAATAGAGGCGGTGAAATATCTCAGTTTCAGACGCGGCGAGTAATCTCAGAATCGAATCTACTTGAGGGGAACGTACATGCTTGACCGCGACGCGCCTATCCCCGGCGTTCCATGAACCACCTTCTGATTTGTAATCGCAAATTCTCCTACGAAGTGTCCAATCATCTCTGGCTTGATCTCAATGGCGACGTACTCCTTGCCAGAGTGTAACTGGAGAGTTAACCCCAGCATCTCAGGGATAACGATCATGTCTCGGACATGAGACTTTACAGGCACAGGCTCTCCGCCGTTCTCCTTCCTCGACTGGCGAACATGTTCCATGAGGATCCTCTGTTCATTGGTGAGTCCTTTGAGGAGTGATCTGCGCTGTCGTGAGGGGAGGAGCTTGATGAACTCGTCCATCGACATCTGCTTCAGTTCGTCGACTGAATGGCCTCGATAAGTGAACTGTCTAGGCGCAGCTCTTCACCCGCATTGCATCATTCTGCGTTGCGACGTGCATGATAAGGATGTTCCCGGCCTCTATCGCGCTGAGCGACGCTTAGCCCTTCCCGTCTGGCGAGCGGCAATGTTGCCCACTTTCCTTCCAGGAGGAGTATCGCGTCCGACAGTTGTAGGCTTGCCTGCGTGCTTGTGTCTACCGCCACCGTGAGGATGAGATGCCGCTATCATTGCTTGACCCTTGACTACGGGCCACTTGCGGCCCCGAGACTTTTGTAGGAACCACTTGGGGCCAGCTTTCAAGAACGGTTTCTCAGTGCGACCTGCTCCAGCGACCACTCCAATCATCGCTCGACACTTATCGTTCACGTGGATAGTCCGACCGGAGGGCATGCGAAGCTCAGTTCCTGCGGGGCTGTGAGAGACCACCAGTGCAA
>Ga0066692_10000508_pt1 | contig 13375 bp, 12 predicted proteins | sample GraSoiAngelo_141_FD_66456 | JGI IMG/M metagenome (GOLD analysis project Ga0066692, IMG submission 66456) | Grasslands soil microbial communities from the Angelo Coastal Reserve, California, USA - 14_0929_12_40cm | ecosystem: Environmental > Terrestrial > Soil > Grasslands | place: USA... | reverse complement strand
GTGCCCGCTCCTGTGCCGCCAGGGAAGCAGGTCGGCGTGGTGCTCCATCTCCGTGACCAGAACCTGCCGGCCATCGAGGCGAGCCTCCTCGGCGGCGATCCGGTTCAACGCGTCCGTCGTGCCCTTGACGAAGATCACGACCTGGTTTGTTTCGTCGACGCCGAGAAAATGCGAGACCAGCTCTCGCGCATGCTCGTAGGCCTCGGTGGATAGGCGTGACTTGTAGCCCGTGCCGCGATGCACGCTGGAGTAGAGGTCGGAGAAACCGTTGACCACATCGCGCACCCTGGTCAGCGGTGGCGTGCTGGCGGCGTTGTCGAAGTTGATCCCCGTCACGGTCCCACCACCGAAGAGCGGGACCGGCAGGTCGACTCCGGCGAAGTGCTCGCGCCACTGGCCGGAGTGTGGAGATCCCACGGTCGGCCTAAATCTAACCCCTACTCGCGGGCAGGTCGAGCCTGTATAGCTCACACTAGGATAGGCGTTGTCCATTGTGTTATTGACACGAGGCTCGGCGTGAAGAGCGAGGCGCCGGATTCGAGCCTGGCGGCCCGGGAGCTCAATTTCCTGGTCCGCCTGGCGCAGGCGGCGGCATCGACGCAGCGCCCTGATGAGCTGCTCGAGCTGATCATCCGGGAGACGACCTCCGCCATCGGCACCGACGTCTGCTCTCTCTACCTGTTGACGCCACCTGGCCTGGAGCTGCTGCTCACGGCAACGAACGGTCTCAACGAGAACATGGTCGGCAGGGTCACCATGAAGGTGGGGGAGGGCATCACCGGTTGGGTGGCCGAGTCGCGCCGGCCGGCGGTGGTGCCCGACGTGAGCCAGGAGCCGCACTGGAAGTGGGTGCCAGGCCTGGACGAAGACCGATTCCACTCCATGGCATCCGTGCCGATCGAGTCGGGGCCGCGCCTCGTCGGTGTGCTCAACGTCCAGAGCACCGACAGGCGCGAGTTCAACTCCGGGGACATCGACTTCCTGCGCGCGATCGCGGCCCAGGTGGCGGGGATCCTCGAGCGAAGCGAGCTCCAGCGCCGGACCGAGGTCCAGCTGGCGGAGATCCGCCTTTCGCACGATACGCACGAAAGGTTCACGAAGCTTTCGCTGGATGGGGCGGGCATCCCCTCGATCCTCGAGGTCATCGCCTCGCTGGCGGGGGGCCGCGCCGCCCTGTATTCGGCCGACGGCTACCGGATCCGGGGTATGGGGGAGTCGTCGGATGGCATGCCGGCGCGGATCCAGGTGCCATCGATTGCGGCCGCGCGCGAGGTGAGGATCAGCGCGGGCCGGCCGCCGCGGCCGCTGGACGTGGTGCCGGTTCGCGCCGGGTCAGACATGCTCGGGCTGCTCGCCGTCGGCGTCGACGATGAGACGATCGATGCGGAGGGCCGGCTGCGCGCGCTCGAGCACGGCACGACCGTGCTTGCGGTGGAGCTGTCGAAGGAGCGCGCCGCGGCTGAGGTCGAGCGGAGGCTTCGCGGCGACCTGGTGGAGGAGGTGCTCGCGGGCGGGCTCGAGGCCGACGAGGCGGAACGCGTTGCGCGTCAGGCGGAGCGGCTCGGCCACCGGCTGCCGCAGAAGGCGTGGGTCGTCGTGCTCGAGCCCGACGACGACAAAACGGAAGCAGCATTGGCTGCCCGAGGACAGCAGGACCGTCTCGACGGAGCGCTCAGCGGGCTGGTCCGATCGCGCATGCCCGGAGCCCTCACCCTGGTGCGCTCCGCATCGGCGGTGTTCCTGGTGCCCGACGAGCTGGCCGCCGACCTGCCCGCGGTCGAGAAGCTGGCGAATCAGGTGCTCGCGGCCGCGGCCCCGGTGATGAAGCCAGGCTCGGCCTCGGTCGGTATCGGCAACCTGGCGAATGGTGTCGGCGAGCTGGCGCGCTCGCACGTGGAGGCGCGCCAGGCGCTGCGGCTGACGCGTCGCGCCGGAGGACGCGGGCGAGTCGCTTCTTATCGCTCCCTGGGCGCCTTCCGCCTGCTGCTAGAGGTCCAGAGCCCCGACGCGCTCCGGCGCTTCGTCAACGAGTTGCTCGGTCCGCTGCTCCAATATGCCCAGTCGCGGGACACGCCCCTGCTCGAGACGCTGGAGGCGTTGTCGGCTGCGAGGTGGGTCAGGCGTGCCGCCGCGCGCAACCTCGGCATCCACATCAACTCCATGACCTATCGGGTGGAGCGCATCCAATCCCTGACGGGCCTGCAGCTCGATGACCCTGAGACGCGGGTCGCGATCTCGATTGCGCTTCGTGCTCGAGCGATGCTGGGGATGTAGCGAGGCAGACCCAGTCGGGGGATTGGGCTCGTTTGGCGCCAAACCGCGCCAAACTCAACCAACGCCGAGACTCACGTTTGGGCCAAAAAGCGGGGAATCGGGGGTTACCTGAGAGGAGAAAGGCCCTGACTTGCGCCAGAGCCCTTGGAGTGAATGGTCCGCTTTTAGACGTCGCTGTAGAGCATGAACTCCCACGGGTGCGGCCTAAGCGCGACCGCGTCGACTTCCTTCTTGCGCTTGTATTCGATCCAGGTCTCGATCACGTCGGCGGTGAAGACCCCGCCTTCGAGCAAGAAGGCGTGGTCCTTCTCCAGCGCGTCCAGGGATTCGCCGAGCGAGCCCGGCACCGACTTGATCTTCGCCTTCTCCTTGCCCTCGAGCTCGTAAATGTCCTTGTCCACCGGCTCCGGAGGCAGGATCCTGTTTCTGATCCCGTCGAGGCCGGCCATCAAGCAGGCCGAGAACGCCAGGTAGGGGTTGGCGGCCGGGTCCGGCGAGCGGAACTCGACCCGTTTGGTCTTCGGGTTGGTCGAGTACATGGGGATTCGCACGCACGCCGAGCGGTTGCGCTTCGAGTAGACGAGGTTGATCGGCGCCTCGTATCCGGGAACGAGCCGGCGGTATGAGTTGGTCGTCGGCGCGCAGATCGCGAGCAGGGCGGCTGCGTGCTTCAGCAATCCGCCGATGTAGTAAACCGCCGTCTGGCTCAGACCCGCGTAGCCCTTCGCGTCGGCGAAAAGGTTCTCGCCGTCCTTCCAGAGGCTCTGGTGCACGTGCATCCCGGAGCCGTTGTCCTGGAACAGTGGCTTGGGCATGAACGTCGCGACGTACCCATGCTGGGCGGCGACGTTCTTGATCACGTACTTGTAAACCATCATCTTGTCGCCCATCTTGGTCAGCGAGTCGAACCGCATGTCGATCTCGGCCTGCCCGGCGGTGCCCACCTCGTGGTGCTGGACCTCGACGCGCACACCCGCCTCGATGAGCTTGAGCATGATCTCGGAGCGCAGGTCCTGGAGCTTATCGGTCGGCGGCACCGGGAAGTAGCCCTCTTTGTGCCGCGGCCGGAACGCGAGGTTGGCCTCCGAGTTCTTGCCTGAGTTCCAGATGCCCTCTTCCGAGTCGATGTGGTAGTAGCCGCTGAAAGCGTTCTGGTCGAAGCGGAGCGAGTTGAACAGGTAGAACTCCGCCTCAGGTCCCCAGTAGCTGATGTCCGCGATGCCCGACTTGCGCAGATGCTCCTCCGCCTTCTTGGCGATGAAGCGCGCGTCGCGCGTGTACGGCTCGCGGCTGATCGGGTCGACGACGTCACAGATCAGAAAAAGAGTCTTGTGCGACAGAACCGGATCGATCGTCGCCGACTCGGGGTCGGGCATGAGCAGCATGTCGCTCTCGTCGATCGACTGGAATCCGCGAATGCTCGAGCCGTCAAATCCAAGTCCGTCCTTGAAGCTGTCGACGTCCAGCTCGCCCAGGGGCAGGCTGAAATGCTGCCAGGTGCCGGGAAGGTCGACGAATCTGACGTCGACGACCTCGACGCCTTCCGCCTTGGCCCTCTCGAGCACCTCGCGCGGACTGGTCTTACTGACCGCTTTTGTCTCTACCGCCATGAACACCCTCCACGAACACAAAGATTTGACGGGCCCAGGGTTCAGCGTAAGGGGGGCGAGTTTCAACCATCAGGTGGACTTGGCACAAAGTCACAGCTCGGTTTTCTGTGCGCTTGACACGAAAAGGGTTACTCACAACCGCCGGCTTCTCGTGCGAAGGGCACGACCGGCCGGCGTTTCGATTCGTCGCATCCGCACGTGTTTGACAAGCCTCGGTCCTTCCTAGGCTCAGCGGCATCAACGCTTTGGAGGTGACGTCGTTGCCGCTGCCGCTTGACTTCATCAAATCGCTCCTTCGGCGCAGACATGTGCTTGCCGTCTCTTGCTCGGTCGGGTTGATCGCGGCGCTAACGCCCGTGGTTGCGCTTGCCGACGACCCCACCGCGACACAGGCCGCAGGCGTGGCCGCGGACACCGTCTGGGTCATCGTCGCCGCCTGCCTCGTCATGTTCATGCAGGCGGGCTTCGCGATGCTCGAGGTTGGCTTCAGCCGCATGAAGAACGTCGGCACGGTCGTGGCGAAGGTGGTGACGAACCTGAGCGTCAGCTCCATCGCCTATTGGGCCGTCGGCTTCGGTTTTGCCTTTGGCGCCGGCGGCATCTTCGCCGTGATCGGTGGCAGCGGCTTCTTCCCGACCTTCAGCCCCGGATCGCACATGGACCTGCCGGCGATCGTTGCCAGCACGACTCCGGCCGCGGCAAAGTGGTTCTTCGAGTTCGTCTTCTGCGCGGTCTCTCTGGCGATCGTGTGGGGCACGATGATCGAACGCACGAAGTTCATCGTCTACATCCTGTTCGGCATCCCCTTTGCGGCCTTCATCTATCCCCTTATCAGCCACCAGCTCTTCGGCGGGGGCTTCCTGATGGCGACGCTTGGCTCCCAGGACTTCGCCGGCTCCACAGTCGTCCACCTGACGGGCGCGACGGCGGGTCTGGCGGGTCTTTTGCTCCTCGGCCCTAGGATCGGCAAGTACGAGCGAGGCCGGGCCAACGCGATCCCGGGGCACAACATGCCGCTCGCTCAGCTCGGCGTGCTGATCCTGTGGTTTGGCTGGTTCGGATTCAACCCGGGCTCGACCTTGAACGCGACCAACCTGCACTTCGCCGACGTCATCGTGGTCACCAACCTGGCCGCGGCCGGTGGGGCGGTGGCGGCGCTGGCCACCATCTATCTGATCACCAAAACGATGGACGTCGGCATGATCGGCAACGGCGCGATCGCGGCGCTCGTCGCCATCACAGCGCCCTCGGGTTACGTTGAGCCCTGGGCCGCGATCGTCATCGGTGCGGTCGCGGGCGTGATCGTCGTGGTCGGCGTGCTCGCGATCGACAAGTACCTGGACGACCCGGTAGGTGCGCTTCCCGCGCACGGCCTGGCCGGAATCTGGGGCACGCTTAGCTGCGGACTCTTCACGGTGCCCGCGCTGGCGAAGTTCAACGGCGTCGGTCAGGGCGGTCTTTTCTACACCGGAAGCTTCCACCAGCTGGGTGCGCAGGCGATCGCCGTCACGGCGTCTTTTGTGACCGTGTTCGTGCTGAGCTACGGACTGTTCTGGATCATCAAGAAGACGGTCGGCCTGCGCGTGAGCGCGAGTGAAGAGATGGAGGGTCTTGACATCAGCGAGCATGGGATGTGGGGTTACCCGGAGGCGTTCATGCCGGTGCCGGGCGGGGTCTACCGCCAGCCGGATACGCCCACTGTCAACCCGCACCCGGAGCTTGAACCGGTTCCGGCCACGACAAAGGAGGTGTCGCCGGCATGACGGCGAATGGAAGCGGCCTGGCGATGAAGATGGTCGTTGCGATCATCCGCCACGAGCGGCTGCAGGAGGTCCAGGACGTGCTGGACGAGTGCGGCGTGTCGGGCGTGACCGTGACCGAGGTCAAGGGCTGCGGCGCGCAGCGCGGCTACACGGAGAAGTACCGAGGCGCAGCGGTGCACATCTCGCTCCGGCCGCGGCTGAAGGTCGAGGCGGTGATGAGGTCGGAGATCGTCGGCACGGTGGTGGACAAGCTGGCGGTCGCCGGCCGGACCGGGAAAGGCGAGGTCGGCGACGGCAAGATCTTCGTGATCGGGGTCGAGGACGCCGTGCGCATCCGAACCGGCGAGCATGGGCCCGAGACCGTCCAGCATGGCGAGCGTGCCATGTGGGGCCACTAAGGATATGAGAGGAAACCCGGATGGTTTCCTCTCATCGGCCAGGCGCTTCGCGCCGGGCCTACTCTCCTTCCGGTATACGGTTTCGGATCTTTTTTAGTTCCACTCGGCGCGATGTTTGGGTGGCTGGGGACATAGTCGCGACCGGCGTGAAGCCGGCCGCCACCCCGCCGCCTCACCTGGCTTGTTAACTTTTGGCTGTCGCCGCCGTTGCGCTTTTCTCGATCCAGGCCCTGATCGGAGCCGCTCCGCCCGGATATCCGACCAGGCGGTCGACCAGCTTGCCCTCTCGAAACAGGCCGAGCGTCGGGATGCCCATCACGCCGTAGCGGATGGCGATCTCCTGGTTGTAGTCGACGTCGAGCTTGCCGATCGTGACCTTGCCGGCGAACTCCGTCGCCAGCTGCTCCACCACCGGCGCCATCATGTGGCAGGGGCCGCACCAGTCGGCGTAAAAGTCGACCACGACGGGTTCCGGGGCGTTGAGCACATTGGCCTCGAAGGTCGGGCCGTCGAAGTGCTGAAGGTTGTTCATGCCGAATACAAGGCCTGCGACGGTCTTCCTATTCCCCGGGATAATCGGGTCATGGCCGTGCTCGAAGCCCAGCCGCCGGCGCCCGTGTGGGAGCAGGCTGCGCGCCAGTTCGGCGCTCGCTTTTTTGAGGCCCTACCAGGGGCGGTGACGTGGATGCTACTGGCGTCTCCCGCGTGGATCCCGATCGTCTTCAAGCTGCCGGGAGCGATCTTCGTCGCGTCGCTGGTGCTCGTGTTCGACACCTACTGGGTCCTGCGCGCAGTCACCGTGGTGACAGGCGTCTACAGCACCCTCATCAGGATGCAGCGCGATACCAAGAAGGACTGGCTCGCACTTTGCCGCCAGGAGCAGGCCGCAGGCGGCGTCGATCCGCTGCAGTTCATCCATCTGTCGGTGATCCCGACCTACACCGAGCCCTACCACGTGCTCGAGCGCACGGTGCAGGCGATCGTCGATTCGAACTATCCCGACGAGCTGAAGATGGTCGGCATCATCACCCGCGAGACCGACAAGCCCGGCTGGGAGAACGTCGCCCGGCTGAAAGAAAAGTTCGGCAGCCGGCTGCGCGGCTTCTACCACATCAAAGATCCTCTCGAGCCCGGGATCGTCATCGGCAAGTCCGCGGCCATGAACTGGGGTGGTCGCTGGATGGTGCGCGTGCTCACGGATGAAGGTTTCGACCTGACGAAGATCCTGATCACCGACCTCGACTCTGACTACCGTGTGCACCCGCAGTACTTCGCCTGGATCAGCTGGCACCACGCCCGCGAACCGCTTCGCGATTACGCGATCTGGCAGCCCGTGCCGTTGTTCCACAACAACATTTGGGAGGTCCCGATGGCGGTCCGAATCATGTCCGCCAGCACCTCGCAGTGGCAGATGTTCCTGCATTCGCGGCCACACCGGCTCGTGGCCTTCAGCAGCTACACCTGCAGCCTCGATTTCGTGCATAAGGTTGGTTACTGGGACAAGGACGTGATCCCAGAGGATTCGCGTTTCTACTGGAAGGCGTTCTTCACTTTCGGCGAGCGCTTCTCGGTGAAGTCGGTGTGGCTGCCTATCTACGGCGACTCACCCAACTCACGCGACTACGCGTCCACGCACATGAGTCAGTACAACCAGATCAAGCGCTGGGCCTGGGGCATCACCGACGTGCCGTACGTGCTCGCTCGCCTTTTCAGACATCCCGAGATCCCGCTCTGGCTTCGCATCAGGCGATTCATGAACCTCTTCCTGAACCACCTCAATTGGATCTTCCTCCCGGTGCTTTTGATGTTCGGCGCGTCGGTTCCGATCTGGGTCAGCATCGATTTCTCGCTCACTGACCTCGGCCAGACGCTGTGGACGATCTCCGGCCTCCTGCTCGGCACGACACTGTCGACGGTCATCTTCTTCCTCTACTTCGAGATTCGGCTGTTGCCCCCCAAGCCCAAGTCGTGGCCGTTGTGGAAGAAGGCCTCGATCTACCTCCAGTACTTCGCCTACCCGATGGTCGGACTGGTGATGAGCGTGCTGCCTGCGCTGGAGGCCCACACGCGACTACTGTTTGGACGGTATCTCGAGTACCGCGTGACAGAGAAGGTATGACGGGGACGATGAATGAGGCAGGGGCGCGGGCGCTCGCGGAGAGTCTCGGCAAGCTCTTCGGGGAACTGCATGAGAACTTTCGCGAGCAGGTGCGAGGCCTTGACCCCGGCACGCTCAACTGGAGCCCACTTCCCAAGGCAAATTCGATCGCTGTGCTCGTGACGCACGCGATCGGATCCGAGCTGGAGATGATCCGTTCGGTCCGATCGATTCCGACCTCGCGCGATCGCGATTCGGAGTTCAAAGCAGAGTCTGACGCGGAGCGCCTGCTGGAGATGATCGATGCCGCGGCCCGGGAGCTCGACGAGCACATCGCCGCGTTGACGCCTGCCGATCTGACCGAGCTTCGGCCTCGAGGAGATCGGCCGCCGCGGCCCGGGATCGAGTGGCTGGTCTCGAACTACGGGCACGCGCGCGAACATCTGGCTCAGATCGAGCTGACCAAGCAGCTGTACGACTCCAGAACGTAGGCGCTACCCCACACCGTTGGCGGCCGGGTTCATCCCGGCCGCGACTATGCCCCTACGTCTCCCATGCGTTGCGCTGAGTAGCTACTTAGACAAGTCCCAACCGTACACCGGAATGGGCGCAGCGCCTGCGGCTAAGTCGCACGCGCGATGAGGGAAAACCTTCCGGGTTTTCCCCTCATACCTCAGGCTCCGCAGACCGGTCCCGTGAGGTACGGCAGGCAGAAGTTCGGACCTGCCAGCGCCCACAGCGTCAGGAAGACGATGAAGCCGAGGAAGAGGATCCAGCCTGTGCCGGTGATGATGTTGCGGCCCGGCACCGGCCATCGCTTCCAGCCCAGACGCCGCGCCAAACGCGGCCCGGCGATGCCGTCGATGAACGGCCATATCAGCAGCCCGACGACGACGATCGGCGGGATGACCAGCGACATGATCAGCTCAGGACCGAGCTTCAAGAACTGGAACAGGAAGAGGAAATACCAGTCGGGTCGCGGGATCGTGACCGCCCGGGGATCTGCTGACGCTTCGAGCTGAAGGTTCTTCTGTACGAACGCGGATAGCAGGCCGACCGCAATCAGCATCACCACAGCGATGATCGGGTACGGCCAGAAGTGGTCGGGGAAGAAAGGATGGGTCTCTTCGTCGGGCATGTCGTCGGCCAGGTGGTGCCCGGCGTCGCCCATCAGAATCGGAAACAGCGCCAGGCCAACCAGGACCGGATAGAGGATGTGGTCGGGGCCGATCGGCAGGCGCTTCCAGTCCGGCTCGAGGGTGTGTCCGACGTGACCGTCGAGATCGCCGATCTCGACCTCTCTTACTGGTGCGGCCACCGCGGCGCCCGGTCCTTCCTTCTCGATGGGCTTCTCGTTCATAGCGGCTCCGAGATGCCGTGCGCCCGGATGAAACGGAAGTGCACGTACATCAAAAGCACGATCAGCGCAGGGAGCACGAACACGTGCAGGGTGAAAAAGCGCAGCAGCGTCGGCGGACCGACGACTGGCCCACCCTGGAGGATCTCCTTGATGAAGGCTCCCAGCTGGGCCGGCGGCGCCGACCCGGCGATCTTGATCGTGACCTCGGTGGCGAAGTAGGCCTTGGTGTCCCACGGGAGAAGGTAGCCGGTCAGGGACAGGGTGAGGACGATCAGCAGCATCAGGACTCCGACCATCCAGTTGAGCTCGCGCGGCGCGCGGTAGGAGCCCGTCCAGTACACGCGGGCCATGTGGATCAGCACCATGACGATCAGGATGTTGGCGCTCCAGAAGTGGACTCCGCGTATGAGCCAGCCCAGATAGACCGTGTTCTGGATGAACTGCACGCTGGTGTAGGCCGGCGCTGGATTGCCGCTTGCGTCCGGAACGTAGTACAGCGCGAGCAGGATTCCGGTGAGGAGCTGGAACACGATCAGGATGAAGACCATCCCCCCGAAGCAGTAGTAGAAGGCGTTGGCGAAATTCGGCACCCGCTGGTAGAGGGCCTCGTCGACGGCTTTGGTGAACGGGTAGCGCTCGTCGAGCCAATCGACCACCGCCACCTGGATGTCACGCGGGTGCGGAATCGCCATTCCTGGCTCCTAGAACCCCAGCACGATGCCGTCGACCTGGACCTGTTTCGGATCCCCGCCTTGTTTCCAGCTCAGGTGGGAGAGGGGTACCGCGGCGGGGCCGTGGAGTACCGTGCCGTCGATCTTGAACCGCGACCCGTGGCACGGACAGTCAAACGTCTTCGCGTCCTTGTTGAAAGCCACGGAGCAACCGAGATGCGAGCAGTTCTGCGCGAAGACCGAGACCTTCCCGCCGTTCTTGACCACGAACCCGCCGAACGCGAGGTCGCCGGGAGCGTTGTCGCCTCCGCCGTCGGCCATGATGAAGGCGGAGTTGGGGCTGGTCGGGGCCAGGATCTGGGTGGCGCTCCCGTCTTCGAGCTGGTCAATCGGCTTATCGAGGGGGACGGTGATCAGCTCTTTTTTCTGCCCTTTGGGGGGAGCGGGCCAGAAGTAGACGAGGATCGGCGCCAGCCCGGTGATCACCGTCGCGGTCATCAGGCTTGCGAGCCACCACCCGAGAAAGGTTCGTCGGGCGACTCGCCTGGGCGTCGCAGCGTCTGCCATCCGGCTCAAATGTTAGCGATCCAGGTAAGGGGGGAGACCCACTGCCTGGCGCGTCTCGCGCAGCGTCTGACGGGCTACGTTCCGCGCCCTCTCGCTGCCTTCGTCGAGGATGCGCGTCACGAGCTCGGGGGACAGCTCCGCTCGGACTTCGCGGAAGGGCAGAAACATCTCGATCAACCGCTCGGCCAGGAGCTTTTTCTTGTCGAAGCATCCGATCTGGGCCTTCCGGCACAGCTCCCAGTAGTGCTCCCAGTCGTCGAAGAGGAGCTTGTAGTAGGCGCAGACGTTGCAGCTCCTTGGGTGACCAGGGTCGGTCTTGCGCGGCCTTTTGACGTCTGTGACCATGCTTAGGACCTGCTTGCGGATGACCTCGGGCTCGTCGGTGACCCCGATGATGTTGCCGACCGTCTTCGACATCCGCTGCTTGCCGTCGGTGCCCTTGATCAGGTTTGTCTCGGTGAGCAGGGCCCGAGGTTCTGGGAACACCGGCGCGTATGTGCGGTTGAACTTGCGCGTCACCTCGCGCACGAGCTCGAGGTGGGCGAGCTGGTCCTTGCCGACGGGCACGCCGCTGCCTTTCACCATCAGGATGTCAGCGCCCTGCAGGATCGGGTAGGAGAGCAGGCCCAGGTTCACGTTGTCGGGATGCTGCTTGGCCATGTCCTTGAACGTGGGCGTGCGAAGCACCCAGCTCAGTGGCGTGACCATCGAGAGGAGAAGGAAGAGCTCGGCCACCTCCGGCACCTTCGACTGCAGGTAGAGCACGCTGCGTTTGGGGTCGATGCCGACCGAGATCAGGTCGGCGGTGAGGTCGAATACATTGTCCTCCGCCTTGTGCCCGTCCGGCTCCGTGGTGAGGGCGTGGTAGTCGGCGACGAAGTAGAAGCACTCGTACTTGCTCTGCAGCTCGACCCAGTTCTTGGCTGCTCCCAGGTAGTTGCCCAGGTGAAAGCGCCCCGTTGGCCGCATGCCGCTGAGGATGCGCATTCGATCCGCCACCGCGGAGGAGTCTAATCACGGGGGCGCCCTGCGCGCGACCGGCGAGATCCCCGGAGACGATCCTCCATTTACGATTCAGTCAGTTGCCTGATCACGATCCAGCAGTCGAACCGCCGGCCGCCAGCCTGGGCCTGGGGTCGCGGGCCCTCCGCAACACGGTGATGGTCCTCACGGCGAAGGTCGTCGCGCGCATGGTCGCGCTGGTCACGGTTTTGTACATGGTCAGGTGGCTCGGCCCACCTCACTACGGATCGTTTTCAGTCCTTGTCAACCTCACAGCGATCACAAGCGTGATGCTCGACCTCGGTTTCAACGTCCTCTTCGTGCGCGAGGGGGCGCGCCATCACGAACAGATCCAGCGCTACATGCGCAACGTCATGTCGCTGCGACTGCTCATGTCTGTCATCGGATTCCTCTTGCTCGCCGCGCTGGTCATTCCCATTGGTCTTGGCGCCCTGCTGCTGCCTGGTTTCGTCCTGATGGTCTTGACCTCGTACTCGTCGCTGCTGCGCAACGGCCTCTACGCCGTGCAGCAGCTCGGTTATGAGGCTGTCGCCGTCGTCCTCGAAAGCTTGATCCTCCTCGCCCTGGTGGTCTATGGCGTCCGAACTCGGCAGGGAGTCGCTTATTTCGTATGGGCGTACGCGATCCAGTACGCGTTCAGCTGCGTCTATTTCGCCGTGGTCCTGGCGTCCAAGCGAATCGCAATGATCGGTTGGAGCTTGGAGCCCGCGCTGCTGCGGGAGTGGTTCTGGAAAGGCCTGCCCTTCGCCCTGACGTTCGTGCTCACGATCATCTACTTCCGCATCGACCAACCGTTGATCGACGTCTTCCGCGGCCTCAAAGAGGCAGGCCTGTACGGCGCCGCCTACAAGCCGATCGAATCGCTGCTCTTCGTGCCGATCACATTTCTGTCGATCGTCTTTCCTGTGCTGTCGGTCTACCACCGGGATCGGCCCAGCGAATTGCTCGACGCCATCAATCGCTTCTACAAGGGCCTCCTGTTGATGGGATGGCCGATCAGCATCGGCATCTTCGTGCTTGCCCGACCGCTCACGCCGCTCCTGCTCGGCCGCGACTACCTGGGGTCAGAGCCTGCGCTTCGGGTCCTCGCGCTCGCGCTGGGATTCGCCTTTGTGAACAACGCGTTCATCGGGGCGCTCAACGCCTCCGACCGGCAGTCGTCCTTCTCGTGGGCGGCCGGGTGGAGCGTGGTCGTCAACGTGGTGCTCAACCTCGCCCTGATCCCGCTTTTCGGATACCAGGGCGCGAGCTGGGCGACCGTGATGACCGAGCTGACACTAGGCGTGGTGGCATGGACGCTCACTGCGCGGCACGTAGGGCGCGTGGCAGTCCTCTCACTGAGCTGGCGAATCATCCTGGCCGGACTCATCATGGGCGCCGCCATCTATCCCCTGAGCAGCCTCGACGGGCTCGAGGTGGCGCTTCCCATCGCCGTAGGCGCAGTCGTCTACGGGGCCGCGGTGCTTTTGCTGCGAGCCCTCACAGGAGAGGAGATCGCCTGGGCACGGCGTGCGCTCGCGCTGGCTCGGTCATGAAGTCGAAACCAGTCTTTCTCAAACCTCGCGGCGCGGCTGCGCTCGTGCCTTGGGAGGAGATCGCGGTCGATGCGCC
>Ga0066692_10000504_pt1 | contig 13412 bp, 13 predicted proteins | sample GraSoiAngelo_141_FD_66456 | JGI IMG/M metagenome (GOLD analysis project Ga0066692, IMG submission 66456) | Grasslands soil microbial communities from the Angelo Coastal Reserve, California, USA - 14_0929_12_40cm | ecosystem: Environmental > Terrestrial > Soil > Grasslands | place: USA... | reverse complement strand
GGGGGTCCCGCCTGGGAAGTCGCAGACGTCTGGAACCCTGCCATCCAGTCCTTCCTAGTCGCTGGATACACGCTCTTTGCCCCGAACATTCGCGGGAGCACAGGCTATGGCGTCGAGTTCCAGAATCTGAACATACACGACTGCGGAGGCGCAGACCTCAAAGACGTTGAAGAGGCAGCCAAATATCTCAAGTCCCGGCCGGACGTGGACCCGTCGAAGATCGCTCTGGTCGGAGCAAGCTATGGTGGCTTCATGACATTCCTCGCCACCACAAGAATACCCGACTATTGGTCAGCGGGCGCGGCAATCGTGGGCATCACGGATTGGAAGGAAATGTACGGGCTGTCCGACGCCGCCTTCAAGAGCTTCATCGAAAGATACTTCGGAAAACCAGAAGAGAACCCGGATCTCTACTACGACCGGTCTGCGATAAACTTCGCCCAGAACCTAAAGGCCCCCTTGCTCATATGGCATAGAGGCAACGACTCGCGATGCCCATTGGCTCCAGTCCAGAAGTACGCTGATAGACTCCGTGAATTGGGAAAGGACTTTGAGATGAACGTGGTCTGGGATGAAGGTCACGGATTCCAGAAGACTGAGAACCTGGTCCGCCAATACAAAGCGATCATCGAATTTCTGGACAGGAAGATTGGCTCTTAAAACTAACAGAACTGGACTCGGTCAAAGAACACGATGATCGAACCTGCGAGAAATGTTAGAAGAATCACGCCGAACCGACAGGATAGCCCATGACCAGTCGCTATTGATCGTTCTGTAGTCTAATTTCTAGCTCTATTTCCATTCGTGAGGCGTTGGCGTGGAGTCGTTCGCGGCCAGTAGCTCCGCTGACCGGACATGTTTGATGTTGAGCTTTTCGTTTGCTTATGGTCGGACCGGTGAGCAAGACTGTCCTCGTATCTTTCTTGGACGGTTGTTTTCCTGACATGATCAAGTGCTAGTTTGTCGGGACTGGACCGCTAGGTTTTTCAGAACTGATGCTCTTTTCTATTGCGACCGTGCTGCACATGATCGGTGCGCCTAACAGATCATGTGGCAGCGAGCTTTTGGACGGTCTTTGGCAGAGATGAACAGGGTTGGACGATAAGATTCGTTTTTGCACCGCACCAGACGGCGTGAGGATCGCATACGCCTCCGTAGGTTCTGGGCCCCCACTGGTCAAGGCTGCTCACTGGCTCACCCATGTACAGTATGACCTTGAGAGCCCCGTCTGGCGGCCCTGGGTCCGCGAGTTTTCCAGACAGTACACGTACATCCGCTATGACGAGAGAGGTTTTGGACTGTCTGACCGAGACGTTGAGAATTTCTCGTTTCAAAGCTGGGTACAGGACCTTGAGACCGTCGTAGACGCTCTCGGCATTGAAACGTTCGATCTCTTGGGAAACTCTCAAGGTGGACCGGTCAGCATCGCCTATGCTGTCCGTCACCCGGAACGGGTCAGCCATCTGATCCTGGGAGGAGCCTTTGCCAGCGGCTGGGATCACTGGAACCTCGAACCCGGACAGCTTGAACTCATCAGGGCGATGGTGACGATAATGAAGAACGGGTGGGGCCGGGATGATCCCTTTGCTCGCCGTGTCTTCACCGACGCATTCCTACCGGAATCGACGCCAGAACAACAGCGCTGGTTCGACGACCTCCAACGCGTCTCATGCACTCCAGAGACTGCGCTGCGGTTGATGAAGGAGGTCGGCAATCTAAACATAGAAGATCTTCTCCCCAAACTGACCGTCCCAACACTAGTTCTACACTCGAAGGGAGACCTCGTGATCCCATTCGAGCGAGGCCGGGATATGGCTGGACGCATTCCGAACTCAAGATTTGTTCCTATGGAGGGAAGAAACCACATCTTGCTGCCCGGTGAACCTGCTTGGCAAAGATTCCTATCAGAAACCCGCAGCTTTACCGGAATCAGAGAGCCACCCGATTATTCAGCCGAGACCAGCGAGACCGGTGAAGCGGGTGGAATCGACCGGAGACTCGCGGCAATAATGTACACAGACATTGTGGGCTATACTGCCCTGACCGGACAAGACGAGTCTCTCGCGCTCCACCTCTTGGAAGAACACCGGAAGCTGCTGCGACCACTCTTCACCAGCCACAACGGGAGAGAGGTGAAGACCGTCGGGGACATGTTCCTCGTCGAGTTTCCGAGTGGACTGGAGGCGGTCAGATGTGCTATCCGAATCCAGGCCATGCTTTCCAAGCGCAACGAGAGCCTTCCAAGAGATCGGAGAGTTTCTGTCAGGGTGGGTGTCCATGTCGGCGATGTTGAACACAGACAGGGAGACCTGTACGGTGACGCTGTCAACGTCGCTTCTAGAATAGAACCTTTAGCGGATCCTAACGGGATTCTCATAACAAAACCGGTCTACGAACAAGTTCGAAGCAGGCCGGATATCAAGACAGAATCGATCGGGAGTCGTGAATTAAAGAATGTGAAGGAGCCCATTGAACTGTTCCGAGTCCTCCCCTGACATAAAAATCTGGGGAACAGTCGCGTTGTTGACAGTCTTTCGGTTCAGGCGAAAGAAGAAGCGTCGACTTCCGGGCTTTTGATCTGGCCCTACTATTGTTCGGAGTCTAAGACTTGCGAGTTTAGTACAGCTATCTAGTCTCAAAACGACTTTATTCGGATAGATCTATTGGCACGCGGGCTTTTTCAACCTCCTGGACAATCGTCCTCGTTATTCGGGCTCCTCTTCATGCTAAGTAGCATCTATTGATCTGCGGACGTGCTCAAGGGGGCGACATCGTTTCTCAAGAAGACGGCTTTACACGGGCATTTGAGAGACAAGAGATTCAACACTATACTTCAGCAGGGCTTGGGGAATGTTGCCGAGAGCTAGGCCAAGCGGTTGCTTATCGCGGAGGGTTTCATTGTCAAAGATTTCAGCTTCAACGTCTCCCCTAAACAGCCGGAGTACGCTACGCAGCTGGTATGAGCCTGTCGAAGCGCCAGGAGCTCTGGGAGGAGCTTCTTGAGGAGCGAGGCTCGATGTTCGCGGACCACCCTCGAGTCAAAGAGTTCGTCGACGATATGATCAGCTACAAGAGGACCACAAGGGACGGTTCTGATCTATGGGGATTGATTGATCTGATTGCTAAGAGAGACGAGGAACTGTTGCTAGTGGAGGTAAAATCCTCAGACTCGCGATTGATCCACTTACAGACAAGAGCGTTGGATCTTGCCCGAAAACACGGTATCAAGACGACCATACTCCGAGTGAAGTTCAACGTCAAGTTCGACCACGGAGAACTCTACGAAGTGAATAGGCGTTCGTGATGCTCGTATTGTGAACAACCTGCCACATGGGACACTAAGCTAATCGACAATCTCGTTGATAGGATCGGTCGAAAATCCATCTTTGGCGCTTCACGTACGTCGTGACGAGGTATTTTTTGGCAGAAATGTCTTAGCGCAGACTTCCGATTGACGGGTGACGACTAGTCCATGGTGTCGAAGCAGGGCAACATTTACCACATAGAGATCAATGTCTCAAACTTCGAAAGGTCGAAGGCTTTCTACCAGGATTTCCTGGAATGGCTAGGCTACAAGCGGATCGTGAATGGGAAGGATTTTGCTGGATGGAGCAATGGCGAAGCCGGGATTTTCGTGACCTACTTGGAGCGCTACAAGGATTCAGGATTCCATCGGGGACATGTGGGATTGAACCACATTGCCTTCCAGGCGAAATCGAAAGCGGATGTGGACAGATTTCACAGCGAATTTCTTGTTCCGAGGAGCATCAAGGCGCTCTATGGCGGACCGAAGGAATATCCTGAGTATCGGAAGGGCTACTACGCGGTCTATTTCGAGGACCCTGATAGAATCAAGCTGGAATTTGTCCATTGAGCCGTTTGCAACATGTCAGGGTCAGCTTCCGAAAGCAGGGATTCATGAGACTACTCCACGCACGGATCTCTCGTCTGGAGAAAGGGTCAGTTGAGATCTCAGCTAGCAACCGTCCCGAACTAAGCCAGCAAGATGGATTTGTCCACGCAGGGGTCATGGCCACACTCGCCGATAACGCGGCGGGCTACGCGACCCTATCTCTTCTGCCGCCTGGCTCCCGGGTACTTGCGGTCGAGTTTAAACTGAGCTTCATCCGGCCCGCAGTAGGCCAAGCCATTCGCGCACGGGGAAAGGTCCGAAAATTGGGCAAGACAATCTCGCTATGCGAGATCGAAGTAGAAACACGTAGACATCGTAAATGGGTTTCGTGCGCTTGGGGTTCCGAAACTGTCTATTGTGACATAGTCAAGTTGCAGAACCAGCCAACCAACTCTCCCGACTAGGGACAAGGGCAGTCATTCACGAGACCATGGGGTCTTCCTGACCGGAACAACGCCCTTGTGCTAGACCCTGCTCGCGCGTCCCAGACTAGTCTTCAGAGCTTCTTCCGCGCTGCCGCCGGTAGATCCCCAAGTAGATGAGAACTCCAAGTCCGAAGAGGCCGATAAGCTCTCCTGTAAAGAAGAGAGCCAGAAACAGAATGCTCGCTCCACCGTTGAAGTTTGAACCCGGCTGATAAGGATAGAATCCGGTCAAGGCCCCGACAGACATGACCAAGCCCAGAACGCACGCTGCGATTCCCGCAAGGCCAAGTCTTGAACTGCCACTCATGAAGAACATTCACGATTGAAGCAATAGTGGTTCAATCCGAGATTCAAATCTATCCATCAGCAGAGACTCGTAGCAAACAATGGGGATTGAACTAGCGGACGTATCGGTGTCTGGAGGATAGTTGGGCTATTGCTTCTTGTTTGGCCTCGTCTAGGACGCTGTCGAGGATCTGTTGGGCGTTGGGGATCTTGGCGGCTTTGAGGTGGAAGACTATTGTGGCGTCGTCGAAGTGCAGTCTAAGCATCTGGCGGACCAGGTCTCGGACTAGTTCGCTCAATCCTTGCCAGTCTGAATTTTTCCGGGTTTTGACGCTTCAACCTGGTGTTACCCTCCTCGTCTTCCGCTCAGCCTTGTCAAAACTACCTTCGTTCGAAGATCTCGCGTGGTGGTAGTCGTGATGTTCGGGTCGTGAACAACATGCCACAAGGAGCACTAGGCTAGTGCAGCACGGTCTGTGCTCATCGATAACCAGAGAGGCATTGTTTAATAGAGTTCCGAGAATCTGGCCGTGACCTTGCTAACAAGAAAGGGATTTGGCGCCCCACTCTTATTCTTGACCATCGCCACGGTCGTTATTTCAGCCGGCCCTTCAGTCCCGACCGGCCACGCAATGACTACCCAGACAATCACCCCTGTCCATCCGTGGACAGACGCACTGTCGGGAAGCGTCTGGGCGAAACTAAACCGTCTGGCGGATAACCGCACAATCCTAGACTCGGCCCAAGCACAAGCAATGATCGGATCCGTAGCCGCAAGCCCGGCATCAACCCAGGATCCACCTAGCCTATTCACTAACAATTTCAGGGTCACCGGAAACTCAAGCCTCTTCCCCCTCGAGGATGAGCCTAGTATTGCGGTGAGAAACCAGACAAGCCAGTTCTTGATGGTGGTCGCCGCAAACAGCCTCAGCACCGGACAAATGGTCGCCTATGTCTCCGCTGACCAGGGAACAGACTGGTCAGCCCCATCCTTTCTAGCCTTGTCCAGAGGCAACGATACTTTTGGCTCTGATCCATCCCTCGGAGTTGACCGCACGGGGACCTTCTACTACTCCTTCCTATCCCTAGAATCTACATCCGGGAATATGTCAGACGACCTCGTTGTTGCGACGTCGACAGATGGCGTCCACTGGACTAACCATGTCGCGGTCCAGCGAAAAACATTCACCGGTACATCAACAATCACGTCAGAATTATACGACAAGGAATATCTCGCGGTCGGTCCCAACAAGAACAGCCCGTCCCTCGACAACGTATACGTCACCTACACTGACTTCACAGAATTCTGTCCCCTCCCCTCCTCCTGCAAAGTGAACTCTACAGTAATGCAGGTCCACTCGACAAACTCCGGAATTACCTGGTCCAGTCCAGTAGCTGCAAGTCCCGCGGCAACATCGCCCGCCTCTTCTATGACCGGCCGAGTAATCACAGGCTCCATGCCGGCCGTTGCATCGAACGGCAACCTCTACGTCGCCTACTTCGACACAGGAACGAACGGATTCCTCAACGCATCAGCCAGCATCATGATAACGAGATCAATAAACGGCGGAACATCATTCCTCCCACCCATGGTGGCGGCTCCGATTCCCCAACAGCTGACATTCGCCAGCCAGGGCGGCTCTTGCTGCTTCAGATGGTGGAGTTCCATGTTCCCCTCAATGGACGTCGCTCCAGACGGGACCATCTACATCGCCTATGGAGCCCGACAGGCAAAGTACAGCGCCGACCCCGCTGACATCTACCTAGTAGCATCGCTCGACGGAGGGACGACTTGGAGCCAGCCGACCATGATAAACGACAACTCCAGCCAGAATGGACACTTCTTTGCATGGCTGAAAGCGTCCAGTGACAACGTCGTCCATATTATCTGGGGAGATCAGCGGCTCGACCCAGTCGGATTAGGATACGACATATTTTACGCCACAGCCACGAACCACGGGACCACAATAAGTCCAAACAGCAGAGTTACAGACGTAGGCACGGACCCACTCTTCACGATCGGCTTCATCGGTGACTACTTCAACCTGGCCGTCTCCGGAAACCAAACCTATCCAGTATGGACGGACGGAAGAAGAGCAGTAAGACCCGTCGGGAGAGAGATCCTGACGGGAGAGACAGACATTTTCACGGCGAGGCTCGGCCCCCGTGACACTCCGAGCATTGCCATACAAGGCACCGGGAACGCTGGCTACCAGCAGCCCGTCACAATAACAGCCACAGGTCTACCCAGGGAAGCGTTCTTTGTAGCCAAGATAAGCGGAATACCAGTAATCTCCCAGACTCACCTGGTCACCTTCTTCTTCTCCACGAGATCCGGCAACTTGACAGACGCGATACTGCCCACATCCAACTATTACGGCGCCTACAGCATCGGGCTCGACGAATGGCTTTCAGGAGCCCCACTATCATCCGCTACTCTCTACGTTGTGGACAGTCGAAGCCTTGAGGTCTCAATAAGCGGACCCACGACCGCGTCTCCAAGCGACAACATCACCTGGACAGTACAGCTAATCTCGGCAACGGGATCTGCATCACAAGGCCTCGGCTCAACATTCACAATCAACAAAGCACTATTGACGACCCCCGGCGGGTCAGTCCAAGATCTCACCAGCAGCGCGCGACCCTCCGGCCAAACATCCTACTCTATCTCTTTCAAACTCCCTTCAAACGCAGCAGGATCTTACACCCTCCTCGTAAACGCTTCAGAAACCGGAGCACTGGTCAGAAGCAGCGGAACCGGAACAGCCACTGTAACAGTAAACAGCCAAGTCCAAAGCATCGCGAATCTAGCCAGCTCAGGACAAACATACACAATAATCGTGGGTATAATCGCGGCCACAAGCGTGGCCCTGCAAGTTATCCAGCTGACAAGGCGAAGACCTAACCCTTCGGCAACAACTCCTCCCAATTCTCCAACTACATCAACCCCCTCCTGAGAAGACTGGTCCGCTGTCGAGTAACCCGCGGGAGGAAGACTGAGCGCGAATAACAGAGGATTCAAAGTGTACTTTGCACGCAGGATAATTCTTGCCGCTTCGCCGGCCTCGGAACCTTGACGCCGGCACGAGAATCTTCAAGAAGACAAAAATCAGCTTCGGTCAAGATTCGGAAAGCCAAGGCTTCAGACAAGTCTCCGATTCTGGAGATCTCGAAGAAGATCTGGAGCGGCCATGACTATCTCCCTCAAGTCTGGGATGACTGGCTAAGCGACAAGAAAGCCAGATTCATCGTTGCGACTGTGAACGGAAGAACTGTGGGCTGTGCCCGTGCCAGTCTCCAGACCAACTACGTTGCCTGGCTCGAAGGCGTGAGAGTCCATGAACTCTACCGCGGTCTCGGAATCGCTGGAAAGCTGAACCATTCACTGGTAGAGTGGGCTAGAAGAAAAGGGGCCCGGGTCGCGCGCCTCTCCACAGGCAGCAGCAACCGTGCTTCCAGAGAACATCTGGAGAAGATTGGCTTCCCAGTGACGCAGATCTTTCAACGCCTCGAATCCTCCAGAGGACTCCGAACGAAGCCGGCCGACGTCACTTCGCCGAGAGGCTCATCGAAGCGTCTCTGGAACTGGTTGACGGCTCGCCCCAGTTTTGCCGAGAACCATGCGATGTATTCTGACGGCTGGACGTGGTATCCGTTGACACTTCAAACCTTCAGGAAACTCATGAGCCAGGGCCGAGTCTTCACCATAATGAAGGACAAGCAGCCGAAGGCTTGTTGCATCTTCCTCGACGAGGACAATGTCTTAACGATCGGATTCGCGGCGGGAGAACGGACAGAAGTTGGTAAGATGGCTCGAATGCTACGGTTCATGATGCATCGGAAGAAGCGAGAGAAGCTCCGAGTCCTTCTCCCATCAAGAACATCTTTGGTAGGAGCCCTAGTCCGTTCGGGGTTCAAGAAGACCGCGAAGATTCTGGTCTACGAGAAATTCCTAGGATAGGACGACGACCTCCGAAAGTTTTCAGAATCGAAAAGTGTAAGGACCCTAGATATTCGCTCCGCAGCTGGGACACTTTGCCGTCCCACCGGGCAGGGCGGTCCCACAGTTTGCACAGAACTTCCGCATCGCGGGAGCTACCAGTGTCGGCTGTGATCCCATTGATTGGGCCCCCGTCGAGTATGATCCTCTGCTGTATTGTCCCGATTTTTCTAGCTGGGAGAGTGCTCCATCCACAGCCACTTTGACAATGGTCGCGTAGAGTCCAATGACTGCGATAAAGATGATGAGGAAGATTCCTAGAAACGACGCCGCAAGGAATCCCGTGACGAATCCAGTAGGGTTCGAAGCCACAGCAGTCGGGTTAGAGACCAGGCTAGCAAGAGACCCCCCGATAATTAGTACGCCGACTATTCCGGCGACGATGGCCCAGACGATGCTCCAGAGGAGGACGACGAATCCTCTGCCGAACGCAAAACCCCAGCCAACCATGAAACACCCAATAGATTCTCACGGATACTTAAGAGAACAGAAACCGTCACCTAGAATTTCACAGCGCGGATTCTTCTCTTTGCAATAGTCTCTGTTTTTCTTAATCTTGCTCCGGAGTCATGATAAGCAATAATCATAAATAGCTAACAGACTCAACGAGCCGCGATTCTGATGCCGTTTGTGACAGTTGGGAAAGAGAACTCAGGGAATATTGATCTTCACTATGAAGATCATGGTTCCGGCAAACCAGTCGTCCTGATCCACGGATACCCGTTGAGCGGTGCGAGCTGGGAGAGACAGCTCCCCGTCCTCCTCGACGCCGGCTATCGAGTAATCACCTACTCCCGCCGGGGTTTCGGCCAGTCCAGCAAGCCCACCACCGGCTACAACTATGACACGTTCAGCGAGGATCTTCACCAGCTTCTGAACAAGCTCGACCTCAAGAATGTCGCCCTAGTCGGTTTCAGCATGGGAGGCGGCGAGGTAGCACGCTACCAGGGACGGTATGGATCGAAGAATGTGTCGAAGTCGGTGTTCATCAGCAGCGTCCCACCGTACTTGCTGAAGGCACCGGATAATCCGGAAGGTGTCGACAAGCCAGTCTTCGATGGGATAGAGAAGGCAGTCGCCGCAGACCGCTACGCTTTCTTCACAGACTTTTACAAGAACTTCTACAACACGGACCAGAACCTAGGCTCAAGGGTCAGTGAACAGGCGGTCCAGAACAGCTGGAACGTAGCCGCTTTGGCCGGGTCCGTCGCCAGCGTCGCATGCGTCCGGACCTGGTATGAGGATTTCCGCAAAGACCTGGCCCGAATCACATCTCCCACACTAGTCATTCACGGCGATGCCGACCGCATCGTCCCATACGCCAGCTCAGGAGCACGCACCGCCAAACTCGTACAGGGAGCGCGGCTAGTCACGGTCAATAACGGACCACACTTCATAACCTGGACCCACGCGGACGAAGTTAACACCGCACTCCTGTTCTTCCTCCGTGAAGAGAAGAAGCTCCTGCTAGAAACGCCCGCTTAGAACCTGAGCAACTATCCAGTATCATACTATCCTTCGTCCAGTTCAGGGCAGTGAAACAAGGTCCGGCTCAACCCAGCCTGCACGCGCCCGATCCGAGTTGAGAGTCTCTCCACGCCAATGACGATAAGGGAGACTCCTCTCTATTAAAAACGGAAACATAGCCAAGAGATCATCAATATTCCGAACTCCCGGTGAATACTCCATCGCGTGACCCACAAGTCGCACCCAGAAACGCGTCAGAGTATCGTGATACCTGCTGGGAGCACCGCTCACAATAGCAAACCGCCTGATTTCACGACCCAGTATGTTCTCGGCCTCATCCCTCTGATGACATGATAAGACGAGCCAGGCAAGACGAAGATGACCCCGGTGACGAAACTCCTCACTTGGAAGACTGCCTTCGTGGAAGAGGCGCAGAAACTCCCGGTCATCCATAGAATATCGACCGGTGAGAGCCGTTTCGGGGAATAAACTATTTGCTGGGCTGACGGGCGGGCTCTGGTGCCATGAGTGAGCAGAGGACTCTCTCCCTCGGGTTCAGAGAGTTCCAACCCAGCGACTACGAGTGGCTGGTTGAGATCTATAATGCGAATTATCCTGATTATCCCATCAGCGTTGCGGAACGTCGTAACCGAGACGTGAGCCTTGACCGGACCAAGTATCTCCTGAAGCGATACGAGTGCGTCGACCAAGAACATGATAAGATCGTCGGCTTCGGCGAACTCATCAACGTACCCGACATGTATCATCCACGAAAATTCATGGCCGGCATCCTAGTTGACCCTGAACAGCAGTGCAGAGGAATTGGACGAGCAATCTACAATCGACTCGAAGAGGAACTTGCTCAGCGAAATGCGATACTCGCTTGGACAATGGCCAAGGAGGACCTTTCTAAACGATTAGAATTCTTCCGGAGAAGAGGATTCTCCGAGAGAACGAGGAACTGGGAATCCCGGCTAGACCTTTCAACGGCTGACACTGTACCGTTCCAAGGATACGTCGACAAGGCTCTGAAGGTCGGAATAACGTTCACGACACTTGCCGAAGAACACCGTCATGGTCAGGATTCATTGAGGAAGATCCACGAATTAGTCCAGCTGATCCAGGCAGATATGCCTCGCGAAGCGGAGTTCACGCCTCTGAGCTACGACGACTGGGACACCTATTCGCTCAAGAACCCTCAGCTCCTCCCTGACGGCTACTTTCTAGCCAAGGACGGTTCCAACTTTGTGGGAATGAGTGATGTGCATCGGATCGATTCGGAGCCTGGTGTCCTGAATCAGGACGATACTGGAGTCATACGCGAGTATCGAGGCAGGGGCATAGCGACTGCGCTGAAGCTCAGAGTCATCGATTTTGGGAAGAAGAACGGGTACCGGATCATAAAGACGTGGAACGATTCTGTCAACGCTTCGATGTTGGCCATCAACAATAAGCTCGGATTCAAACGACAGGTAGGATGGATTTTGATGGAGAAGATTCTCCGGTCAGAATCCAGCCCGTGACGGAAACCTCTGGGCAGACCTAGCCTTCCGTAAGTCCGCCTCTCGTTCCCGGTTCTTCGGTTTCGCGCTCGTTTCAAGTGAGTGTAGAAAACGTCCTGAAGCCTGGGCTATTTCCTCTATGGCCGCTGTGAATGAACGCTCGTTTGCCTTCGAGGGCTGGTTGAAGCCGCTGATCTTCCGGACAAACTGCAGCGAAGCAGCCCGAATCTCTTCGTCAGTGGCAGGCGGATCGAAGTTGAACAGGGGTCGAATGTTTCTACACAATCTCAACACTTCAGAGTGCTCAAGGGTCTATGCGGAATCTATTATAGAAAGACTACAATGTTAGGGAAACAGATGATAGAGCCTCCAGCTGCAAAAATAGGGTCGACGGCTTGACCAAGATTGTGGTCGACGATCTCGACAGCGGCGAAGTCTCCTCCTTAGTGGAATATGTGACAGCCATGTCAGGCGGCCAGATGGTTCAGCACAAGAAGATCATCGAAGTCAATGGACTGACGAACAAGAAGATCAAGTTCCTCCTCCACAAGTTCCTCTACACAAGACACCTAGCAGGCTACGGCGTCCTCGACACAGCAGGAAACTTCGAGATAGTGCATCTCAAACCTGAGAAGAAGCAGAGCGAACAGCATGAGACCTTGACCCCAAGGATGGACGTCAGATTGCCAGTGGTCATTCCACACTGGGTCCAACCATCGGACCTGATCGAATGGGAAGGACGACCACCACCGACGAAGATTCGCTATAAGAAAAAGTAGGGATTTCCCGAACACCAGACAATCGAACTCTTCAAAGTGTTAACTACCTTTCGCGACCACTGAAATGCATGACCAACAGAGCAACAGTCGCTTTCGTGTTTTCGATCATCGGCTCATCTTATCAGATGACGTCACTCTTCCTAGCGGTGCTAGTAGATCGCAGCAACACTCCATTCTATTACACAATCAGCTTCCAGTCCCTGTTTCTCGCAAGTTTCGTTACTGTTTGGAGTGCCAGCCATCTCCTGGAGGACTGGAAAGGCCGAATAACCTGGCCATCAATAATACTTGGAGTAGGCGTCGCAAACCTTTCAACCGTTCTCATCACCTATTATGTCCAAGTAACGCCCTTACCAATCTACTCCGCGACCTACCCGTCAATTCCAGCGACTCTAGCACTGATCTTTGGGCCGATACTCAACATGATCGGAGGCATTCTCGGCTTCTCGGCCGTGCGTCAATACTCGCGAGAGCAAGGCCATGCAGTCTTAGGCCACACTTGATCCAAGTCCTAGATTCCGAGCAAAAATAACGAACGGCCCCACCGCCAAGAACCTTTGAGAACAAGAACGTATTTGAGCCTCTAAGACCATATTCTGAGTGAGTAGAATGCACGGGCATACGTCCCCTCCTGACCAAAACGCACTAGGCCAAGCTGTCGGTTCCGCTACTACCTTCGGGCTGTTGATCAGCCCTCCACAGCAGGTCTACTTTGAAGCGTGTCCGGCCTGTGGGAATCGTCAGCCAGCGGGGGGAAAGTACTGCAGCCAGTGCGGTATTCGACTACGCTGCCCTTCTTGCGGCACGGCGTCGCTTGGAAAGAACTATTGTCACAGCTGTGGTCAGTGGCTCAAGCCCTAGCTGTCCTCTGATAATATTACGTGTGTGTACTCATTCTGTCTGTGTTCAGTTGTATACGTGATTCTCATATGCGACCATCACCATACTACTGGTCAGCTGTCCCCCATGCTATTTGTCCCATGAGGGATAGTAGCGGAGAGGTGAACAGCCAAATCAGCTGCGTAAAAACCGGAACCCTCA
>Ga0066692_10000497_pt1 | contig 13463 bp, 9 predicted proteins | sample GraSoiAngelo_141_FD_66456 | JGI IMG/M metagenome (GOLD analysis project Ga0066692, IMG submission 66456) | Grasslands soil microbial communities from the Angelo Coastal Reserve, California, USA - 14_0929_12_40cm | ecosystem: Environmental > Terrestrial > Soil > Grasslands | place: USA... | reverse complement strand
GCGGCGCTGGTACGGATTCAAGCGGCGACATTTTTCTTGTGACTCTGAGCGCAGGGAATGGCGCCGCGACGGGCGCCACGGCGAGCACGACGCTGAGCAACATCAGCTACCACAAGCTGCAAATCGCGGCCAACAACGGCGTGAGCATTGAGAGCAGCGGCCCAAGAACGATCTATAATCCGGACGGGACTTCCTTTGTGCCAGGAGGTGGAGGGGGCAACCACACGGACTGGGGGCACGACGATTCGAGCCTGATGGTTGCCGCCAGTCTTTGGTATGCGGGGACAGCGCAGAACGGATGCCCCAGCAATTGGGGGATCGGCTTGCTCGATCTGACAACCAACGCGGTGCGCCTCTGTCTTAACGATGGCATGCAAAATGTCGCCAATGCGTGGCACATTAGCGCCCGCGACGTACAATCGCAGCACTGGATTACTTGGTCGGCCGACGACAGCAACACATGCCCGAGCTCGTCCACCTACTGCTTCAACAATCCGACGAATACGAGCGGCTGGAGCCTCTACACCGCTGAGATTGATTTGTTTACGTCCACTGGAACCATAGTTCGTCTGGCGCATCATCGCAGCCGCACGGACGAAAATTACTGGGCGCAAACGCGGGCCATATTAAGCCGCGACGGAAAGTACGTTGTATACGACAGCAACTACAATCAGTCCAACACTTCGGCGGGCAGCAATTATGTCGACGTGTATCTGATCGGTCCGCTGTATTAACCTGAATCCTACGGTGCGCTCCAAAGGCGCGGATCGCCAGCGGGGCTAGCAGCTCGACGGAATGACCTCATAAGGATTGATGCTCACAAGTTCACCGGTTGGCTCACTCGCCCTCGCATGACTCTGGCACAATGCGGGCCGTACCCCCGCCCGCATATCAAGGAGCGCTAGCAGGCCTTCAGGGGTAAGAAACTTCATAAACACTGTAGATATCGTCCTGGAAGACGCAGCGAAATTTCATTCCATGGACGAATTCTTCAGGACCACAGCTGGCCGAAAGAGGCAGGTACGGCTTCAACGTTCCCGAGTCCGAGTAAATCACATATTTGGGACGTAGTTTCTCTGTGTACAACCTGAGATCTTCCGCGTCTTGCCGAATTATTGCCGCAGAGAGGGGGGTTGTTGATTCGCAAGTGTAACTGTGAATCCTCGCCGCCGCCAGAAAAGCCCGCTGGCCTGAGAACAGAGGAAGGCCGATCGCAGCAGCAACGATGTTCGATTCGCAGTTATAATTGTCGATGACCACAGATTCGCTCGGCTTTAGTCGCGGCTGCAAATACTTCCTTACGCCTTCTATGCGACGCGGAAATTGGAGGAATGGAGAGATCGAGCGGAATTTATCCGCAAAACGGGAGTGACCCCTGCTCAGAATGATGATTCCACCAAGATTAAACATGAGCGTAAGAAACAAAGCTACGTAGACCCCTTTTGCAGCCCGCTGGGACAGGCGAGTAGAGAATTGCTCAATCCCAAAACCAGAGGTCACTGCCAACAACGTCCCAAGCGTGATCGTAAATCTTGCTGCCGGCCAGGTTCCACCGGACGCGAGCTGATAGAGCTGTATTGCACCAAAACCGAGCACGATGAACAGGTACACCTTGCGGTACGATGGCTCATCACGGCTCAGCCACAATCCATATAAGGCAGCCCCTAGAGCCAAAGGCGAAAGAGTAAGCACGAGGACTCCTGGGAAGAAGGCAAGGATGTAGAAAAGGCTGTGATGCGCAAAGCTGCCTATTTCCGCTACCCAGGTCTTCTGCATCGTCACGAAGTAGAGAGGGTCTCGGTACTTCCTCCAGGCGAAGAGCATGAACAGCACGGGCCACGCACCCGCCGTCGCGCCGAAGACCGCCAACTGGAGCGAACGCCGAATTCCCCAGAATTCGGGGCGGAAAAGCTTAGAGGGCGATCCGATCAGGACCAGACCGACCGCAAAGATAATTACCCAGGCTTCGTAACGGATCGCAGCAGCTAGTGTCAAGCTTATGCCGCTCGAAGCAAGCCATCCGAGGTAGCTTGTTCGCTTGTAAGTAAAGAAACAAGCCAGTCCGGTTAGCAGAAAGAGAAGGTAAGGTGACTCTGCGGCCGAAGCGTTGCAATAGGCTATGTGTAGACTGTAGAGGCTAAAGACGAGGGTCGACACGTTTGCGGCTACGCTGTCATAGACCTCATGCGCAAGCCACCAAAAGACGAAGACGGAAGCAACGCCCAGAATAAGACTCAGCAAACGCCCCGCTGTGATTGCGTCACCTGTGATTAACGTCATCCCTGCCATTAACCAGAAGTGGAGAGGCAAATATGCGCCAAAAGCATCTAATTGCCACGTCGGGTTCTCAAGCCATTTTGCGGTGATTGCCGCACGGGTGAAGGCGTCGCCCCCGTTATTCTGGGCAAAGGCATAGAAAAGTGCTGGCAGGACAGCACCACAAAAGAGGATCCACACAGTGGCTCGTCGGAATCGCAAGTCCGGCATAAATCTTTCTTCTCTAATAGTCTTGTTTCCTCGCTCTCGATGATTCATCTCCGATTCGTACGTGGATCTATTGCCTCCAAGCGTGTTCGCAAAATTGATTTTGCAGCCGTCGCAGACAAGAGAGAATGCAACCTGCGCTTTGTCTTAAATCTAGTTATATCTCTAACGACGTCGGACCGCGCCAAGGTTCTTTTGTTACGGGTCTCAGTTCCCAGAACGACACTCATCCCTTCTGTGCGGGGGCACCGTGTTTCGCCGGATCTCCTCGGCCGTGGGTTATTTAATCTATGGCCACGATACCGGCTCGACCCGTGTCAGTTCGCCATTTCGCTGTCGCCCACCCAACACCTCTTTCGTCGCTGACGACCATGATCTGTTCTCCGAGCTCCCCGAGACTCGAGGAGGTGGGTAGCCCAATTAGTGTGCCGGTCACTGCCTTGCAGGACCCTATGACTGGCCGGGCCACTCTGCACGGTCACCACTCTCTTCTGCAGCTCTCGGCGGCAGCAGAGTTCTTTGTAATCAATCCGATCGCGCAACATGATGTAGAGTTCAATCCCGAGTTTGCGAGGCGCTGCGACCTTCGCCTTGCCCAACCGCGTGACCATCAATATACGACTCGGAGACGAACAGACAAAATGCCTTGTTCTTGGTGGCATTCGCGGAGCAAGCCCGCCTGGCGAAGGTGGAGCAGATCAGCCAACGCATCATCGAGAGTATCCTTCAGTTATGGAAATAAGGCAGGAGACGCGAGCCTAGAAGATCAGCTGGTAGGAGTGTGCCGACCGCGGTTGCGGCGAAAAAGAAAACGCCGGGGCAGTGAAGTTATGGTGCAGAGTAAGAAGCACAGTCGAAAAGCGCGGCGATGGACGCACGTATGTCCCGGGCGCTGCTGCGAGTAGTCTCCACCCGGCAGTACAGAGGATGTGTTACCGCTTATCAAAAGAGCCGTTGGTCAGCCCGGAAGGGGCGCTGTGTGCTCCCGAATGCTGATCGGACATCAGCCATTGCAAGAATTTCGGTTGCAGCTGAGCCGGGCGAGTGTATAGTCGTTTCTACGCAGGATGACAAAAGGGAAATTCTCACATATTTGCCTCGAACCGCAGGGAAAATGGAAAGCCCACGTAGTTCTTGGTCAAGAATGCTTTCGAAATGGCAAAGATCAGCGTCTTCGGATTGGGATACGTCAGCGCGGTAACTGCGGCCTACCTTGCCAGTAAGGGCCGCCGCGTCGAACGGGAAAGGGACGCTGGCCTTCGAGGGGCTCTGCCCGTAACGATTCTTTGGCAATGGAGCAAGTTGAGGTGAAGCAAGTTATTCGACGTGGCATAAGAGAAATAGTTGTGGACGAGGTCCCGGCGCCCGCGTTGGCGCCGCACCACATTCTCATTCAGCCTGCCTATTCTTTGATCAGTAGTGGTACGGAATCCGCCAGCATTCATCAGGAGGGCGCACTCCAGGCGGTAGCGGAGCATCCAGAACATTTACAAAAAATCTGGAAAGCCTTGAAAGAGCATGGACCCATTCGGACCGTCGCCGAAGTGCGGGCCAAGTTCAGTGAGTATTCAGTCCTCGGCTACGCGGGGGCCGGAGTCGTCGTTGAGAGGCACAACACCGTGAGAGATCTCGAAGTCGGTGAGCGCGTGGCTTACGGCGGCGAGGGGACCGGACACGGAGAATACATCCTGGCGGGACGTAACTTTGTGGTGCGGATCCCAGATTCCGTGTCCTTAAAGTTGGCTTGCTTTACCACACTCGGCAGTATCGGCCTCAACGCCGTACGCACGGCTCGAATCGAGCTCGGAGATGTGGTTGTTGTGGAAGGGCTGGGCCTTGTCGGGCAGTTGATCAGCCAACTGGTACGACTCCAGGGCGGCGTCGTGGTCGGCATTGATCCCCGGGAGGATCGTCTCCGGCTGGCCCAGAAATTGGGCACAAATCATGTTGCGCAGGCCGATGGCTCCGCAACGCAGCTTGTCAGCGCGACTACGAACGGAAGGGGCGCCGACTGCGTGATCATCTCGGCGGCTTCAAAGTCTTCTGCGCCGGCTCGGCAAGCACTCGAGTTGTGCCGGGAGCGTGGCCGGATTGTCGTCGTCGGTGCCGTGGACCTGAGTTTCCCGTGGGAGCAGATGTATCTAAAGGAGATTCAACTCCTGATGGCGCGCGCCTACGGCGCTGGCTGCTACGACCCGCTGTACGAGAAGGGCGGCCACGATTATCCGATCGCGCAGGTTCGCTGGACGGCGAAGCGAAACATGGAGGACTTTCTGCGGCTTGTGGCATCCGGACAGGTGCACGTCGATCCGTTGATCTCCCATGAATTTCCGGTCGAGCAAGCTCCGCAGGCTTACAAAACAATTATGGATCCTGCGAAGGGCTCGTTGGCTGTCGTCCTACGATATCCGCCACCCGTGGAAGGCTCGGCCACGACGGGAGAGATTCCGCGGCCGACCAGGAAATTCGTGGTCCGCGCGGAAGGAGCCGATGGAGCGCAAACCAACTCGCAGGATTTGCGTGTGGCCTTAGTCGGCGCAGGAAACCTGGCTCGCTGGGTTCATTTGCCTCTTCTGAAAAAAATCTCCGGCGTCAGCTTGCAAGCCGTGTGTTCCACGAACGGCGCGCGCGCGAAGAATTACGCCTTGCGATTCGGCGCAGCCTATTGCACGGCGGACTACGAGGAAATCCTCAAGGACCCCGCAATTGACGTGGTTGTGATTGCCAGCCGGAACCACGAACATTGTCCGCAGGCGCTGGCTGCACTCCGGGCGGGGAAGCACGTCTTTCTCGAAAAGCCCATGGCGATCACGGAAGAGGAGTGTCGGCTGCTCACTCGGGAGGCGGAGCAAAGTGGCCGATACTTGACGGTTGGTTTCAACCGGCGCTTTGCGCCCCTCTATGCCGAAATGAAGAAGCAGCTCGCCCGGCGAAATGGTCCGGCGGTGGTTCATTGCCGCGTCAACTCCCCTGGGATTTCCGGTTCCTACTGGATGGCGGACCCGGAAATCGGAGGTGCATTGGTCGGCGAGGCTTGCCACTTTGCCGATCTCATGTATTGGCTTCTGGAATCCGAGCCGATCTGCGTCTCCGCATTTTCTCTGCCGCGAGGGAAGCAGGACCCGATTGGGGAGAACAACGTCGTCGCCAGTTTTCTCTTCGCGGATAACTCGATTGGGAATCTGACCTACTGCACGGTGGGGGCCAAATCAGGTGGGGGCGAGCGGGTCGAAGCATTCGTGCCGGGAATTACGGTTTCGACCGAGAACTTCAAGCGCCTTGAAGTCATTGCGAGGGTCCGCAAATCTCGAAGCTTCTGGTTTCCCAAGAAAGGCTATTCCGCCCAGATGCAGTATTTCCTGGATGCCATTCGGAAGGGAATCCCGCCGGAGGTTTCGGCGCGGGATGGTGCGCGGGCGACGCTATGCTGTCTGCGGATTCTTGATTCGGCCCGCACCCTGAGTCCTTGCTCCATCGATCTGCAGCGTCTTTTCTGAGCGCTGCGGGGCCAGCGCACAGGCGACGAATCTTCCAACCTGCCCATCTCCCATTCTGGAAAGCTGAATGGAATCGGCGCGTATTCGCGCTTGGGAAGAGAAGGTTTGTTCTTCCCATCAGTTGCGTGAATGCGAGGCACGGGAGGACTGGAGACAGGTCTTTTCAATGTCATCGGCCAGTTTCTTGGTATTGTCTTCCATGGTGACCTCCGGGATGCGGGCGACAAACTCTTCCCTGTTCTGAACTACTTGGTTCATCAACCTGAGCAGGCTTTTTGGGTTCCCTTCCTCCCACAGTTCTGTGCCTTTCGGACGTGTCCCATTGTTGGCTGCGAGGACTGGGACCTTGAGTCTAAGGGATTCCAGCACTGAAGAGCAAACCCCGTCGGTCATCGGCGTGCGGATGTAGGCCAATGAGCGGCTCAGCATGTTCAGAAACATTGCATGCGGGACTGAACCCATGGCGAAGACAGCGTCTTCGATCTTTCGTGCGTTGAGGAACTCACGCATGCGGGACATCTCGCACTGCCAGGGTCCGACCCACAGGAAACCAATCCGGGGATAGTGCGATCGGAAGCGTCGAACCGCTTCGACAAGGAACTCCAGCACAAATTCTTTGCGGAAGCAGACGTAACTGAAGAAGACGCCGTCGTGGCCCGCAAAGAATTCCTCGACCTCATCGGGCAGTGGCAAGGGTGAAAATTCCACATAGTAAGGAGACGTGTGCGGGACCGGCAGAACCCGTTCCAGCGAAACTCCCGTGCCCAGCAGGGCTCGCTTCACAGGTTCGCTGTTGCAGTAAATCCTGTGCGGTAGGCGAAAGAGCAGCGAGAATGCCAGATGCCGCAGGCTCAAGCGAGGCGCAGGAAAATAAGTCTGCCGATGCCCGCCGCCATAGGTGAGCAGCGCGGGACGCCTCCAGAAACGTGCGGCCAGCATCGCCACCAGCGCGAGGACATACAAATCCGCGGATTCGCCGTTGACCCGCGTGTGAACCGCATAACCCTCTCTGACCGTGCGTAAGACCTTCCGCACGTAATCCCATCCATTTTGGACATCGATATACTGAGTACTGCGCACGCGCCGGTTCTCGTTGAGGTTCATGACACGGCAATCCCAGCCGCGCGCATCAAGTTCCTTCCGCAGTCCGACAAGGCTCATCGACCAACTACAAACAGGCGGGGCCCAGTTGCCGATCTCAAGAATCCGCTTCACCTTCGCCTCGTTTCCCATGTTTCTCATCGTAGATTCTTCAAGCGCAATGAATCGCAAGCGCGGCTCGGCAGACGAATGAACGCTCGCGCATGCCTTGCCGTGTTGCGAGTCGGCTTCCCCTGAGCATCATGTCGTCAGGTGCCCGTGGATTGCCGAGTGGTCTTACCGTAATAACTTATGCGGACTATGGAGATGTCGCTGCTCGGGCCGCGGCCAATGCAGGAGACGGATGGCACATTTTCGGTCACAGTCCGTTTTTGCGCAAAACTCATTCAAAATCACATACTTGGCTTTTCGTCCCGCCGCCCGATACCGCTCATGGCGCGACGTTACCCACTTCAGGTACATTTTCCGCGCGCCGCATTTATAATTGGCCGATTATATATGTATCCGTGTACTGCGAACCCGCTGACGTACCGGATTGGTTGTAATTGCTTTCGAATAGAACGTACCTTCCGTCTCGGCTTACTGCCGCGCGAGTTTGCGCCCAGTAGTTCTCGTTTGTCCTCGACCGATGATGGGCAAGACGAACTATGGTTCCGGACGACGTGAACAAAACTATCTCACCGTCGTATAGCCGCCATCCGCTTGTGTTCGTCGGATTGTTGAAGCAGTAGTAGCTCGAACTGGGACAAGTTCCTCCATCGTCGGCCGACCAGATAATCCAGTGCTTTGTGTTAATGTCACGGGCGCTGACATGCCAAGCGGAAACAATGGTTTCGCTACTGGTCAAGCAAAGGCGTACCGTATTGGGCGTCAGGTCGAGTAAACCGAGCCCCCAGTTGCTGGGACACCCGTTGTTATTTGTCCTGGCAAACCAGAGAGAAGCAGCAACCATCACGCCCGAATCATCGAGTCCCCAGTCGACGTGGTCGCCGTTCGTCCACGACTGAAAAACGGTTCCATCGGGGTTGTACATCGTTCTGCCGTTGTTTTCGACGCTCACGCGGTTACCGGGCGCAATCTGGATCTTGTGGTAGGTGATGTTGGTCAGCGTCGTACTCTGCGCGGAGCTGGTAGCGGCACCGTTGCCTGCGTTTAAGGTCACGAGAAAAAGATTGCCCGTCCCGCCTCCACCGGCAGCACTTGAAAGCCAGATATGAAGACCGTCATCCGAAAGGTCCTCGTCGTCCGGTATTGTGACACTACTATATTGAGAGAACATAGCCAGGACGGTCGGCGTCACGGTCGCATTTGGAGGCGTTCCGGCAATCGTCCCCTTGATGAATCGATTTCCGCTCGTGTAGTAAAAGACGTTTGGATTCATCGTATCCCAAACGGCGAAGGTGTAGTTCATTGCTGGGAAATTGGCTTGAGACACGACTGTATTGCCGTGCGAATCTACGATTGTAGGCGAGCCCGAGGGCGTCAGCATGAGATAAGTGTCGTTGGCATTGAACGGCGTAACCGTACTGTACCAATGCTTGCCCTGCTGCCAGCCCATCGCAATTGCGTCGGTGATGCGCGTGATGGTGCAGCCAAAGACGGGATCAGTGTAGCTCTGTCCTTTCCCCGGTGGAGTAAAGGTATCGTAATTCGGCGGCACGTAGATGTTGGTGTCGTTTACCTTTCCGCAGTTGGGCAAACCGCTAGTTTGGGTGACCCCACTGCCGCTGAGGGTGACCGTATTCGGCGAGGACGGCGCGGTGCTGGTGATAGTTAACCTCCCGCTGTAACTGGTCTGCGCCGCTGGGGCGAACGTCACTGCAAGCGGCAGACTCTGGCCAGCATTGAGCGTGGCGGAGCCGCTGAAGCCACTCACGGCGAAAGGCGCGTTGGCCTTCACCGCACTGACAGTAATCGCTGTGCTTCCGAGATTTGTGAGTGTCAACGACTGCGACGTGCTCGTGGTCTCGACCGGAACCTGACCGAAGTTCAGCGAGGTCGCACTTGGCGTGAGGGTGGCAGAGGGAGGGGGCGTCGTGCCGCTCCTCGTGGCCGTGTTCGATCCGCAGCTGGCCGGCCACACTAACACGGCTGCGAGGAACATGACTTTGAGAGCAATTGTCCACGGCGGCGCAATCGCGAAGCCGAATCCTGCTGCCCGGCAGACCGACCCCATCACACAACTGCACAGTCCGTCAGATCCCCGCAAGGTCTTCCTCCGTTCTTCAATCCGAGTGCTGGGTTGGGGGTCGGCCGGGCCAAAACGCAATACCAAACAAGGCTGTGAGGTAACAAGCGGAACCCTCCAGCCACCGCGGCGCAAAGGCTAACCCCGTAGGTGAAGCTTGTCGGCCAGGGTCTCGGAACTGCGGATCGGTGCTAGAGTCCAAGCTCTCACACCCTGTCGCGTGGCGGGATAGAGTGGCTATTCCGGTGCCCAGAGCTATGTCCCCGCTCGAACCCGCGGACGCCGGCGGCAGTGTCTACGGCGTTGACGGGGACCACGAAGGTTTTATCCTCGACGTGGTAGCGGCGGTTAGAGAAGAGGCCTCTGCCCCGAGCTGGGATCACAGTCAAATCCAGCTTTGGCGACCGTCTGAGTATTCCCAGAGTTCAAAAAAGGAAGGTTTTCGGCGCAGTGGACATCGTTTCTCGCGGGCCCTGGCCAAGTCACGCCCTTGTTCAAGATATAGTTGCTGAATGTACCCAAGGCGATTGCTAGGAACTGGCAGAACAGCGCAATTCCAAGCCTGTTCCAATCAACTTTCCCTAAGGGAAATTGCGCCACAGTCCAAGCCAGACCTATGTACGACGCAGTGGTAATCCCCAGCCCGACTGTGGACATAAGCAGATAGGAAACATAGCCTTTGATCAACCCGAAACCCCTGTGGGCCCGGTCGGAAAATGTCCAGACGTTGTTCAGGCCGTAGTTGTTTAGATTGGCGATGAGGCTCGCCACAACGGAGGCCACCCACCCGCGCCAGTCAGTCAGTTTGAGGAGCAACGCCATTGCCGCAAGATTAACGACAATTCCGGTGCAGCCTACCAAGACGAATCTTATAAATCGTGCGGGGAGCAACTGCCGCAGTTGGGCCAACTCCCACAGCTGTCGGACATACTGAAAGACGACTTTGCTCGATAGCTTGGACGCTCCATTCAGCCGTCTCCGGAAACGGTAAGGCACCTCTTCTATGGCACCGGGGCGCAGCTTGACGAGAACCTCGAGCAAGATCTTAAATCCTTCGCCTTTTAGACTAGGGTGAACACGCAAAAAATCGTTGCGTCGCATCATGAAGTAACCCGACATTGGATCCGTCAGCTTTACTCCCAAGAGGATCCGGGCCATCATTGTGGCGAGGCGAGACCCCAGGCGCCGGAACCAGTTCCAATCTCCGGTGCTACCCCCGGTCGCATACCGACTTCCGATCACAACATCCGCGCCGCGCGTAAGTTTTTCCAACATCTTCGGCAGCACGCTCGGGTCGTGCTGCAGGTCTGCATCCATGCAGGCCACTATATCCCCTGCCGCGGCCGTAAATCCCTCCATAACCGCCCTTCCGAGCCCGTGGTTCCGGGTTCTGCGAAGGACACGCACCTTTGGGTCGCGCGCAGAAATCTCTTGTGCCATCTGCCAGGTCAGGTCGGGCGAATCGTCATCGGCAATAATAATTTCATACAGCATGTCGGGCAGTGCATCCTGAACTTGTTCGACCAGGGCGCGAATGTTCTCGCGTTCGTTGAAGGTTGGGGCTATTACGCTGAGCTTCATACGCCACTCCGCGGGCAGTGATATGCCCATAGGGGATAGCAATTTCTCGCCCAAGGAACTAAAGCTTCATCACCTAGGAACAGATACAGTCGTCCAAGAGTCTCCAGGCCGTCCGTGCTTTCTGCAAAACTGTAAGCTCTCTCTATAATCAGCACTCTTTTCCCTCCTATAAGCTCGCTATCCTATGTTGACGCGAGGGCTGTGTTACGTGTTAGCGCTCGAACGGATAATCGTTGATCCAGTGGAAAGCCCGATTAACGACCGGGAATTGGTCCAGGTCGACAAGTTCGAGTTCCATGTGAATTCCGTGGCCATTCATGGCTCCATCCAGCACGAGACGGTCCCGCGCCGTACGATCGAACGTGAAGTTTGCCTTCCAGTTTTTGTCGTCGTCCTTCGCGAGCGTCAGCGTTTTGCTTTTATCGTTGATGGAGGACCCAAAGTTCGCGAAACTCTCGTCCATGCGCTGAAAGGAAGTGCTCGTCGTGAAGTCAAAAATCACGCGGCACCAGCGGTCGTAATCGGTGAGGAGGGGTGAACGGATCTGGCCATCGATGGTCATTTGCTCGACGTCCCAGATGCCATAAATCGAAGGCTTGGGCCGACCTCCTCCCCGCGTGTACCAGGCCTTAATTCCCCCGTGCAGATGCATTACCGCGAGATACAAGCCAAACGCGACCTGCAAAATGAGGGCGATTCGGTTGCACGGAAGACGCGGGCGGCCGTCCAAGAGGTGATTTGACACAATGGCCATAGGATGCCCAGTCTGGGAATGTCGAGCTTGGGGATGACGAACAGCGGTCCGATCCAGTTGCTCAGCGAAAACAGAATCAAATAGGCAAAGCAGAAACGGAAGAGTATGCGCATGGCCAGACTGCACTGGACTGTAGGCGTGAGGGAGCGAGGGTCAAGTTTTAAGCGAAATTCCTGCTCGAATTGCCCTGACTTCTTCAGCTTAATTACGTTTTGCATGAACATGAAAGTCTTCGCGAAGCCGGGCCAATTCTCTTGTCTGGGCGAGGAGATCGACCGCGGGGATTCAGGAGGCTGCTCCAGACGGAATGTAGGTGAACCTGGTCCGCTTCAAACGCAAGAATGGGCTCTCCAACCACTTAAAAGAGGCAGCGGCCAGCGAGAACGTGATCGCAAGTGAACACAGCCAAGAAAGCGTCCAGCCGTGTGAATGATGATATCCGGTAAGAAGACGCTGGGAGAGCTGCAGGCCTAGAAAGTGATACGCGTAAAGACCGTATGAAATCTTGCCCAAATAAACGAGCCAGGAATACTTCAGGAAGGGAAGCCCGTCCTGGGCAGCTCCCAACACAGAAAGGAAGATCGCAACGCCTCCGAGCGACATCAGCGGATATCCGATCATGCCTCCAAGCAACGTGGGCACGGCATCGAGCAACCCGCAATACAGGCCGACAATGAGCCACGCAGAAATTCCCACCAGAATCAACGTCAGCCTGGCGGCAAGCCCGACGCGAAGCGTCGGACACCCATGAAGAATCACTGCCAGCAGTATCCCGCAGGCGATGGAGTCAAGTCGGGCAAAGCTGTTATACCAAATAGGTTCTCCTCCTTCGTGTTTGAGCAGCAGAATCAGACGGGCCAAAGCGGCCACGATCAGCAATCCGATCGCGATTCGGTACAGGGTTCTCTTGGATGCCCTCCGCACGACGAGGGGCCAGAATAAGTAGAATTGTTCCTCGAAGGACACACTCCACAAAGGGCCGATGATCTGGGCGTGGGGAAAGCCCCGGAAGACCATGATCCAGTTTCCCGCGAATAGCAGGAACGAGAGCGCATAAGCCCATCCCAGGGGTTGACTCCGGTCGAAGATAGACAGAAAGCCGGCAAGCGCGATCATGAAGAAGTAGAGCGGCCAAATCCGCAGGAGGCGTCGGATGTAAAACGCCTTCAAATCCGGAACGCCCCTGAACTCCTTCTCCCGCAACAGCAGCTCTGTTATCAAAAAAGCGCTCAGGATAAAAAATACGTCCAGGCTGGCCATGCCGGCCTTGATGATGCTGGTAATCAAAGACGCAAAAGTAGCGGGAACGTGATGCTCGGTGTAAGCGCTCTCTTGCCTGGGCAGCGCATGGTAGCCCCAGACTCCCCAGAAGAGGAAAAAACGGATGGAATCCAGCTCAGGGAAATAAAACCGTTCCTTCGGACCACCGCGACGCCCGATGTCTGGAGGGGCTACCGTATCGGCTAACGGCGCTGTTGGGGCGTGGGCTACCAATCTACTCTGATTCCCCGGAATAAATCGTATTCGCTACGGGACGAACCTTGAGCCCGTGGGTACGCAAAAATTTCTGGTCAAAGACGTGCAATATGCCTGGTGCCAACCACGCGATGAACGCCTGAGAACTATAGAGCATCACGAGTAGGGTCAGAGCATAGACGAGGCCGCCAACAAAGAGGGCGAGAAATAGGGTCGACCAAGTGTCGACCACGAGCAAGCTCCGTAGCGCCATAAAGGCGACGGCTACCGGGAGCGCCGCAACGCACGGTTTCAGACATCCTTCCACGAGATAAGTGCGTAGCGGCAGTTCCAGGATCCGGCAGAGATGGCGGGGAACAAGAATCAGGCTGGTGAGTAGAAA
>Ga0066692_10000492_pt1 | contig 13518 bp, 8 predicted proteins | sample GraSoiAngelo_141_FD_66456 | JGI IMG/M metagenome (GOLD analysis project Ga0066692, IMG submission 66456) | Grasslands soil microbial communities from the Angelo Coastal Reserve, California, USA - 14_0929_12_40cm | ecosystem: Environmental > Terrestrial > Soil > Grasslands | place: USA... | reverse complement strand
GCTACATCTCCCGCGAACTGCACGATGAATTCGGTCAAATCCTTACTGCAATCGGATCGATGCTGCGCCGCGCCGGAACCCATGCCCCCGAAGGATCATCGTTACGCGCCGATCTCCAGGAGGTACTCGAAACTGTCCAGTCCACCCTCGACAAAGTGCGCAGCCTTTCCCAAGCTCTCCATCCGGTGATGCTCGAGGAAGCCGGACTTGAAAGTACGCTCGACTGGTACATTCCCACCGTGGAAAGGCAAACCGGAATTGCCATATCCTATGAGAAGCAGGGGGAGCCGTTTCCAGTCGATGGTGCCGCCGGTGTTCACGTATACCGCATTCTGCAGGAAGCGTTGAACAACGTTGCGCGTCACTCTGGCGCCAAGCAGGCGTGGGTACGATTGCGCTTCCTGCCGCAGAGGCTTGAGTTGGAGGTTCGAGACCGCGGGACGGGTTTCGCCGAAGGACCCAACCGCCGCGGCATTGGCCTGGTGGCGATGCGTGAGCGTTCCGAGTTGATGGGCGGACAACTTATCGTCACACGTCCCACGGATGGTGACGGCGGCACTTTGGTACACCTGACGGTTCCCCGGGAGAAAGCGGAGTCTTATGCAAAAGAAGATCACAGTGTTGCTAGTCGATGATCACAGCCTCGTCCGGCGCGGTTTCCGCCGCATGCTCGAAGACGAGCCCGACATGGAAGTCGTTGGCGAAGCCGGAGACGGCGAGGAATCCGTCAAGCTCGCCAAACAACTTCATCCGCAAGTGGTCATCATGGACTGCGCTCTCCCCGGTATCAATGGACTCGACGCCACGCGCCGGATCATCGAAGACTCTCCCGAAACAGCCGTCCTCATGCTCAGTATGCACAGCGAGAGCACTTGGGTTCGACAGGCAATCGAAGCTGGCGCTAAAGGATATGTTCTAAAAGACGCGATGGACCTCGAGCTTGGCCCCGCAATTCGCAAAATCGCCGCGGGAGAAACAGTCTTCGACCCCAAAGTCGAGCAAAAGTCCGCCCTCCGCGGCGAGCGTAACGCAGCCTTGACTCAACGCGAACTGGAAGTGCTGCAATTGATCGTCGACGGCAAATCGAACAAGGAGATTGCCACGGCCCTCGACTTGAGCGCCAACACCGTTGCCGTTCACCGCGCGAACATCATGAACACCCTCGGCATTCACAAGACCGCCGAACTCGTCGTCTATGCCATCCGCGCCGGCCTGGTGAACGTTCCGTGAATCGCAGGTCTTTCCTGGGAGGAATGGCTGGACTGGTATCCTGGTCGCAGCTTTCGCGGCTGCAATCCTTCGCGGCACAATCCGCCGCGAGCAATGCCATCGGATTCCGCTTTACCGACGTCACAAGCCAGGCCGGTATCCATTTTCAGCACAATAGCGGCGCCTTCGGCGGGAAGTTCCTGCCGGAAACTCTCGGCTCCGGATGCGCCTTTCTCGACTATGATCGCGACGGTTGGCAAGACATCCTTCTCATCAATGGCTCTGACTGGCCTGGTCATAAGAAATCCCACAGTACTCTTCGCCTCTATCACAACAATGGCGACGGCACCTTCACCGATGTAACGTCGCGAGCCGGCCTTGATGTCGAGCTCTACGGCATGGGCGTAGCCGTCGGCGACTACAACAACGACGGATATCCCGATATCCTCGTCACGTGCGTTGGCCAGAACCGCCTCTTCCGTAACACAGGAAAAGGAACGTTCGTTGATGTCACCAACGCCGCGGGTCTCGGCAAGCGGGAAGGCTTCAGCACCTCCGCTCTCTGGTTCGACTACGACCGTGACGGACTTCTCGATCTCTTTGTCTGCAATTACGTCAAATGGTCTCTCGAGGCCGACATCTTTTGCAGCCTCGACGGCAAGCATAAGTCGTACTGCACGCCAGAAGCGTACCGCGGTGCCACCTGCTGGCTGTTTCACAATCGCGGCAATGGCACCTTCGAAGATGTGACGGCGACGAGCGGAATCTTCGACAGCAGCTCCAAATCTCTTGGCGTGGCTTTGCTGGACGAAAACCGTGACGGCTGGCCCGACCTCCTCGTCGCCAACGACACGCAACCCAATAAGCTCTATCGCAACCAGCATAACGGCACTTTCAAAGATGCTGCCGTCGAGGCTGGCATCGCCTTCAGCAGCGAAGGCAAAGCGCGCGCCGGTATGGGAGTCGATGTCGCCGATTTCGACAACTCCGGCACACCCGGTGTCGCTATCACTAATTTCGACAATGAGATGATCGGTCTGTATCGTCTCAGCGGAAAGAGTTTTGAAGACATTGCCCCGCAGTCCGGAGTCGGCATCGCTTCCCGCAACAGCCTCGGATTCGGCTGCTCCTTCCTCGATGTCAACCTCGACGGCTGGCTGGATTTCGCGGTTGCCAACGGACACATCGACGAAACGGTTCGCAACATTCGCGGCAATGTCGGATACGCCCAACCGCCGCAACTCTTCCTCAACGGCGGCAAGGGGACCTTCCGTGAGGTCGCCGCAGAGGCCGGTGAAGGCTTCGACCGTCCCAAAGTCGGCCGCGGCCTTGCCTACGCCGATTTCGATCGTGATGGCGATTTAGATCTCTTGATCACGACCAACAATGGCCCTGCTTACCTCTATCGCAACGACCACCTTGCCGGAAACCGCAGCATCCGCTTCCAACTCGTCGGAACGAAATCCAATCGTGATGCCATCGGCGCCACCGTCCGCATCTTTGCCGGCGGCATGGAGCAGTTGCGCGTAGTCAAAGGAGGTTCAAGCTATCTTTCGCAATCCGAACTCCCTGTCACGTTCGGAGTCGAGAGGCGCGATCGCATCGATCGGATGGTCATCGATTGGCCCAGCGGACTAACGGAAGAATTCAAGAATCTGGCTGTGGGCCGCGCCTATGACTGCACCGAAGGAAAGGAAATTGTCCCCCGGGATCGTTACTGAGCGGAATGCGCAGTGTGTCTCACTACAGTCCCGGTCGCCACCAGATCAATCTCCACAGTATCGCTTACGCGCAGAAACAAGGTGCTGGGATTCTTCATTCCCCACTTCTGGTACGGCACCGTGAAGTGGACCGTTGCCGTCCATTGCTCCCCGCTCGTCTCCACCTGGGCCGGGACGGTGATCTCGCGATCCGTCCCGTGGATGTTGAACATGCCATGAATCAGCACAGAGGACTTGCCGGAACTCGCAACGGCCCCGTCGATCCGGTCAGGACGAAACGCAATCTCTGGGTAGCGCGTGCTTTCGAGCACCTCTTTGTGCATCTTCCGGTCGCGCATCCCGCTGCCGCTATCCCCGCTCGCGGCGTCCACCACAACCTGTCCCGATACTTTTCCGTCTGCTTCGACTTGAAGGTCTCCTTGCTTTACCTTGAAGGTCCCGCGCACGGTATGGAGGACATCCCCCAATGTGAACTCTACAGAACTCTGCGCCGGATCGACCCTATAGTCAGCGTCCTGAGCCGCAGCCAGTACAGTGCCGGCAGCCAACAGCAAGGCCGTCAAAACGATTCGTCTGCGAACCTGGCTACACATCCTATCCATGGCTAAGCGCTGATCAGTCCCCAACCAAGAGTCAGCCCGTCCCACACCAAATCTCGTGGCGGCAACGCTCCCACATGGAGAGCGAGCAATCGCCGAAACAATTCCGGACGCGTTCGAAAAACTTGCAGTGTACGGTGCTGCAGCCGTGGTCGCCCGTTAAGCGTGAGCATCAGCCGTGCCATCAGCAACGGACGCAGAGCGAGTCGATCGTGAATCTTCTGATACGGACTCAGGTCCCCCGCTTCGATGCATCCGGCCAGTGCTACTGCCTGGCTGAACGCCAACCCAAGACCTTCCCCCGTGATCGCATCCACCGTGCCTGCCGCATCGCCGATCAGCGCGACGTTGGCACGCCACACGCGCTTGAGCCTCCGGTTGCCTGTCACGGCTCCGCGTTCTGTGGTCACCGCCTCCGCTTCCTGCAACTGCGCACTCAGCCACGGCAATTCCTTCAGACCATCTTCCAGCCGAAAACTAGGATCGTGCGACGCCATCGCAACACAGACCTGCTCATCCGACACCGCGGTCGCGTAACCCTGGCAGCGCTCGCCCCAATGTACTTCCATGAGATCTGTCCACGGCGCAACGCGATAATGCCTCCGGAAGGCATAACGCAGTCGAGGGCGATAGCTTGCCTCGAGTCCCGCCCACCGCCGCACACGCGAGTTCGATCCATCCGCCCCGATAATCCAGCGCGCCCGGACAACGTCCTTTCCGACATGAACTCCATCTGCGCCGATGCCCGTCACCGCGGCACCCCAAAGCAACTCAGTGCCAACCTGTGCAGCGCGCTCGGTCATGACACGGTGCAAAACGGTCCGTCGCGCGGCAAGCCCGAATCCGCTTGCTGGAAACAATGCATCGGTCGACAATTCGCGACTCAAAAACCGGATACCCCGAAACGGATACGCCTCCGCAAGCGGCAGCTGAAGCCCAAGCCGCTCTAACGCCGCGAGCCCGTCCGGCATCAAACCCTCTCCGCACGCTTTATCGATCGGCGGTCGCCTGCTATCGGCGACGGCCACGTGGAGTCCTCGCTGTCGCGCCGCGATGGCCATAGCCAATCCTGCGGGTCCACCGCCAACCACGAAAACGTCAGTAGAGTTCACCAAGCAAGATCCTCACCACTTCAAAAGAACTAGCTCCGAGCAGAATCCCGGTCCCATCGCCGCCAGCACGCCTATCGTTCCAGGTTCTGGGCGCCGGTTCTGCATCACATCTTCCAGCACGACCAGCACCGAAGCCGACGACAGATTCCCCACCTTCTTCAAACAATCCCAGGAAGCGTCTAGCTGCCCGTTATGTAGATCCAGTGCGGCAGCCGTTGCTTCCAAAACCTTCGGTCCCCCGGTATGGAGTACCCAACTTCCGATGTCGCTTCTTTTGTATCCGTGATCTGCCAGAAATGAATCCACATCGTGCCCCAGATGTTCGCGAATCAGCACCGGGACCTTCGGAGACAGCACGATGTTGAAGCCTCTTTCACTTACCTTCCAGCCCATCATCTCTTCCGTGTCTGGATAAAAAACTGACCGCGTCGCCACAATCTCCGGCCCAGCCGCATTCAGCTCGCTTCCTGTGACCACTACAGCCGCCGAACCATCCGCGAACAGTCCAGACGAAATCAGGTTAGCCACCGTGAGATCCTGTTTCTGGATTGTCAGTGAGCACAGCTCGACCGAAACCAGCGCCGCAGCCTGCGATGGATAGGCGCGCACATAGTCAGCCGCTCGTGCGATTCCGGCCGCACCGGCAACGCACCCAAGCCCAAAAATAGGCAAACGCTTGATATTTGCAGGCAGGCCCATCCGATTTATCAGCAGAGCATCGATCGAAGGGCTCGAGATGCCGGTGACTGATGTGAAGAAGAGTGCGCCCAGTTGGCTCTTATCAACCCCTGCATGGTGCAGTGCTCCGCACAGCGCCTGCTCCCCCAGTTCCTGCGCGACTTGAATCCAGGCATCGTTCGCACAGCCCCAGGTCTTCAAGTCGTAATATTTTTCGTACGGCAACGCCAGGTGCCGTCCCTCCACCGCAACATTACGGTGCAATCGCGCCAGCATCAGCGGATTCTTGAGTTGATCTCCCCAGTACTGTTGCAGTTGTTCCAGCAGGAATTTCTGAGGGTAGTAATTCTTAGGAAACGCGCTCGCGGCGCTGGCTATTTGCATGTTGGTCTGAATCCCCAGTCCCGGCAAAGAGTCAGCGCCGTACACTCGCGGGACTTCCTGAATAAGCAGTTAGATGGCCGCGCGCGGAATACGGGTTGTACTCGTGCACTCCCTGCCGTTGTTATATTGTGATGATCCTGTAAGCCCCAATTGTCATACGATCGTCAAAAATTGCTTGCGACGCTAAGGAAACTGGACACGATAATACCCCAGATATTAGCTGAGGAACGCCCGTCGGGCGAGACCAAGCGCCTCGGACCAGAAGGCGCCGGGGGAATTCGCGAGCCCCACGACGCTCCGTACAGCAGCGATGAAAGCATCCATCTGTGCTTCTTCCACCACCAGCGGCGGAGCCACTTTCAGCACCATGAAATTATTCCCGCAGACTTGGGTCAGGAATCCGAAATCCCGAAACAGTCTCATCACCAGAATCTGCCCAAACACTCCGCCGTGTATAGCTCCGAACGCCTCGTACGGAATTCGAAGTCGAAGCTGCTTCGGCGCCTGAAATTCGATTCCCATCAGTAATCCCAGACCGCGAACTTCTTTCACCATCTCAAATTCTCGCAGCGCGCCCGTCAGTTGCTCACGCAGATACTTGCCTGCCTCAACCGCGCGCCGTCCTAATTCTTCGCGTTCCAGAACCTCGAGAGTCGCCAATCCCGCTCGCATCGCCAGACTGTTCTCACCGAACGTCGATGTATGCACAAATGCGCGCGGGAGAGAAGAGTAAACGGAATCGCACACCTCGTCCGACATCAACACCGCTCCAACCGGCACCAACCCGCCGCTCAACGCTTTTGCCAGCACGACCATATCCGGCTCGACTCCAAACTGATGCGCTGCCAGAAATGTTCCGGTACGATACATCCCCGTCTGCACTTCGTCCAACACAAACAGCGTTCCATAACGCCGGCACAGGGACTCGGCGTTCCGCAGGTAATCCGCGTGAGGAACGCGAACTCCGGCTTCGGACTGAATCGGCTCCACAACGAATGCCGCAAACTGTTTGCTCTTGAGTTCACGCTCCAGAGCCTCCAGAGAGTCAAATGGAACGGTCTTAGCTCCAGGCAACAGCGGTCCAAATCCTTCTCTCCAGAATTCGTCGCTCATGAGCGACAACGCTCCGCAAGTTAGGCCGTGAAACGCATGCTCTGCGGCCAGTATCCCTGTCCGCCGGGTATACGCTCGCGCAAACTTGATGGCCGCCTCCACACCTTCACTTCCCGAAGATGCAAAGAATGCCTTGTTCAACCGTCCCCCGGCTCTGGTACATAGCCGTTCCGCTAGTTCGCCCGCCAGATCCGCTACATGAGTCTGGATCATCGCCGGGCCACAGCGTGAAAGCTCTCGTTGCAACGCATCTACGACATCCGGATGGTTGTGTCCAACGTTGTGAACGCAATAGCCCGACAGGAAATCCACGATCCTGCGGCCGTCTGCAGTAAACAGCTCCGCTCCTACACACTTCTCGTAGCGGACGTCCATCTCAAGCAATCGAAGCAGACGCACCCATTGTGGATTGACACGCTGCGCGTACCGCGCTGACACGTGTTCCGATTCAACTGTGTGAACTGCTGTACCCATTTTTTTCGACCTAAACCTAAGGAGTGATCACAATCGAAGTTGGTGTTGCCGGAACCGCGTATGACCCAATCGAAGTCAGCGCTCCCGTGCTCGTATTCAGACTGAACGATTGAATCGCCGAGTTGGACTGGTTTCCGACAAACAAGTACTTGCCGCTCGAATCTGAGGCGATGAAATTCGGCTGCGCTCCGGTCGTGAAGGGCGAGCCAGTGAGCAGAGTCAGCCCGCCATCGGACCCGATCGAATAGGCAGCCAGATTGCCGGAACCCTGATTTGCCACGTAAAGGTACTTGCTTGACTTGTCGATCAGCAGGTTCACCGGTCCGTTAAAAGTCTCGCCAATCGGAGAGCCCAATGCAGTAAGCGATCCGTCCGCATTGATCGTGAATGTCGAAATGCTGCTGTCCTGCTTGTTCGCCGTGTACAAATGCGATCCTGTGGAATCAATTGCCAACCCGAACGGGTTGTTTCCAGTCAAGGAAACCGTCGGAGTTCCCAGCACGCCCTGAGTCACGGGGAATGCTTCAATCCAACCCTGGGCTTCCTGTCCCGTGACGTATAAGAAATTTCCCGAAGGCGCCAAGGCCATGTTCATGGCCGACAGGCCGATGGGTGCAGTCGCGCCACCCGTTTGCGGGACCGTAGTCAGCGCGCCTTTCGTTCCGATCGAAAACACCGAAATGTCATTCGATAGCGAGTTGGCAGCGTACAGGAAACTCCCGGATGGGTCCATCACGAGTAGTGTGGGTGATGTGCCTGTAGGCTGCCTCGGTGTCACCTCCGTCAGTCCCCCCGTGCTCGAAATCGTGTACAGCGAAATGTTGTTGCTGCCGGAGTTGGCTGCGTACAGAGACTTTCCTGAAGGATCAATCGCCAACGACTCAACCGCTGATCCTGCTGAAATCGGACTCCCCGACAGTTGGTTCAGTACTCCCGCGTTCGGATCTTCACGATAGGCAACAATCTGGCCTCCACCGGCGCCGCCGGGGATCGCTGCGTACAGGAATCGACTGCTCGTCGTGCCGCAACCCAACCACGCTCCTATGCTCGCGCAAACCAGCAAAAGAGCCGCTGCTTTCTTTAGCATCCGTAACTCCTCGAGGGATTTTGTTGAAAACGAAATTCGGAACGCTGGCCTGCCCGGCGGCCTTGAACACCGGTCGCTCCCAGGCGGCTCTACTCGTGAACCCCTATCATACGGGACAAGCGGTTCCGCGCGCAGCCGTTGGGTTTCTCTCCTCTGCGATGCAGGATTTCTCGGGCGAGGTTGTACCACGCCGGATCATGCCACTCTCGCCACAAGCCGGGAATTGTAACTAGTGCGCCGGGCTGGGTCGGGCCGCTCCTGCCGTCGTATCCGGCAGAGCATGATCGGCTTCGCCTTTCAGGAACAGTCTAAAGCGATCCAGGTATACGTACACCACTGGTGTAGTGAACAACGTGAGCATCTGGCTGACAATCAGCCCTCCCACAATCGTGATGCCGAGCGGTCGGTGCAACTCTGATCCCATTCCCGTCCCCAATGCCAACGGCAAGCCACCCAGCAGAGCCGCCATGGTCGTCATCATGATCGGCCGGAAGCGCAAGATGCAGGCGTCATAAATAGCCTCCACCGGCTTCTTCCCTTCGTTGCGCTCAACTTCCAGCGCCACGTCAATCATCATAATGGCGTTCTTCTTCACCAGCCCAATGAGTAAGATGATCCCAATCATCCCGATCACATTCAACTCATTGTGCGTCAAAAGCAGCGCTAGCAGCGCTCCCACGCCCGCAGATGGAATCGTGGAAAGAATTGTGATGGGATGAATGTAGCTTTCATAGAGTATCCCTAACACGATGTAGACCGCAGCCAGCGCGGTGATGATCAGGATCAGCATATTCGACTGCGAATCCTGGAACGCCGCCGCCGTCCCCTGAAAGCTTGCGCTGATGCTGGGCGGAAAGCCGATCGTCTGCTCCGCTCTTTCGATCGCAGCCGTCGCCTCACCCAGCGAAACCCCGGGCGCCAGATTGAACGAGATCGTTGCCGATGGCATCTGTCCCTGGTGATTCACCGCCAACGGTGTGTTCGACGGCTCAAAACGAGTGAAGGCGGCGAGTGGAATCGCCCCGCCGTTCGTCGACTTCAAGTAAATGTTCTGCAGCGCTTCCGGAGTCTGCTGGAATTGCGGCGCTACCTCCATGACCACGTGATACTGATTCAGCGGCCGGTACATCGTGGATACCTGTCGCTGCCCAAACGCGTCGTACAAAGCGTTATCCAGCGTCTGGGGCGTAATCCCCATCCGGCTCGCTGTATCGCGGTCGATCACCAACCTGGCCTGCAGGCCCTTGTCCTGTTGATCGGAGTTCTGATCTCGCAACTCGGGCAGTTCTCTCATCTTCTGCAACAGTCGAGGAGCCCACGAATTCAATTCACTGATACTCGGGCTTTGCAGTGTGTACTGGTACTGCGCGTTGCCAAACCGCCCCCCGATCGTGAGTTCCTGCTGCGACTGCAGAATGAGCGTCGCGCCAGGTACAACTGCAAGCTTTCCGCGTAAACGGTTGATCACCTCGTCGGCGCTTACGTAATGGCATGGCTGCCAGAAATGTTGTTTCTGGCAGGGCCCGCGTTCCTGCAGCGGTTTCAGCATGACAAAGAAGCGCCCTTGGTTCAGCGCGGTATTTCCACCTGTAAATCCGGCCATCGTGTCGACCGCCGGATCTGCCATCACAATCTTGACGTAACTCCGCATCTTCTCGGCCATGGATTGGAACGACATGTCCTGGGCCCCGATTACGCTGCCCCCGATGCGCCCGGTATCCTGCTGCGGGAAGAAACCCTTCGGGACCACGACATAGAGATACGCGCTGACCCCAATGATCACCAGCGTCAGGACGAGTACTGGCAGTTGGTGCACCAGTACAGCTTTCAGCATTCGCGTATAGGTCGCCAATACGCGATCGAACATCCATTCGCTGATTCGATAAAAGACGTTGTGCCTCTCGTCCTTCTTCGGAGGCCGCAGGAACTTCGCGCACATCGTCGGGGTCGTGGTGAGTGAAACCACCAGCGACACTCCGATAGCGACACTCAGCGTGACCGCGAACTCGCGGAACAGCCGCCCGACAATCCCGCCCATCATCAACAGGGGAATGAACACGGCTACCAGCGAAGTGCTCATCGACAATACTGTGAACCCAATCTCCGAAGCGCCTTTGAAAGTCGCCTGCACCACGCCCATGCCGTGCTCAATATAGCGCGTGATGTTTTCCAACACCACGATCGCATCGTCAACCACGAAGCCGGTCGAAATCGCCAGAGCCATTAACGAGAGATTGTCCAGGCTGTACCCCAGCAGGTACATCACCCCAAACGTGCCCACCAGCGAAAGTGGTACCGAGATGCTTGGGATGATCGTCGCCCGCACAGTGCGCAAGAATGCAAACACCACCAGGATCACCAGCACGATCGAAATCAGCAGCGTCCGTTCGATGTCTTTGACAGAAACCCTTACCGAAGTGGTCCGGTCCATCACAACGGCAAGCTTCATCGCCGGTGAAATCGAGGCCTGAAGGAAAGGGATCATCGATTGCACTCGGTCGACGGTATCGATGATGTTCGCGCCGGGCTGCCGGAAAATCGCCATCATGATTCCCAGCTTCCCGTTGATCAGGCCCAAATTGCGACTATCCGATAGTGAGTCTGTCACCTCGGCCACATCGCCCAGTCGCACCGCGGCGCCATTGTGATACGCCACAATCAAGGGGCGATATTGATCTGCCGTGAACAGCTGATCGCTGGCGTTGAGTGTGTAACTCGTGGTGCTGCTCGATACCTTGCCCTTGGGACGGTTGGCATTCGCCGCATTTAGCGCATTCCGCACCGTGTCCAACCCCACCCCAAGCTTGTTCAACAGGGTGGGATTGACTTCCGCGCGTACCGCCGGCTGCGACGAGCCCCACACAAAAACCTGGCCGACTCCCTCTACCTGCGATAGCTTTTGCGCGAGGATCGAGTCTGCTGAGTCGTACATCTGTGGCACCGTCATCGTGTCCGACGTCAAACCCAGCAGCAGAATGGGAGCGTCCGCCGGGTTTACCTTTCGGTAGCTGGGATTGCTGGGCAGATTGGCGGGAAGCTGGCTGCGCGCCGCGTTGATGGAAGCCTGCACATCGCGCGCGGCGGCGTTAATATCCCGGTTCAGATCGAATTGCAGCGCGATTCCGGTAGAACCCAGCTGACTGGAAGAAGTCATCTGATTCACAGCGGCAATGCGCCCGAACTGCCGTTCTAACGGTGTGGCCACTGCAGAAGCCATTGTCTGCGGATCGGCTCCCGGCAGTCCCGCCCCTACGCTGATCACAGGGAAGTCCATTTTTGGCAGCGACGCCACCGGCAGAAAATTGAACGCGAGGATCCCCGATAGCAGCAGGGCCGCCGCCATCAGCGAGGTCCCAATCGGACGCCGGATAAATGGACTTGAGATGCTCATCGTCTAATGTGGGGACAGCCGCCTTCGGCTGTCCGGCGGAGCTAGCTCCGCAGCGTGCTGACTGCTAATCCGCAGGCATTTCTCGCGGAATCTCGTTCCCGATCTTGTATCGCGAGAACCTCTGCGCCAGCCGGTCAAACCACAAGTACACTACCGGCGTCGTGTACAGCGTCAGCAATTGGCTGAGCAGCAGCCCGCCGACAATCGTGATTCCCAGTGGCCGCCTCAACTCTGCACCTGTGCCCGTACCCAGCGCCAGCGGCAGTCCGCCGAGCAATGCCGCCATCGTCGTCATCATGATTGGCCGGAAACGCAGCAGGCACGCCTGGTAAATCGCCTCCTCGGGCGGCTTATGTTCTTCGCGCTCCGCCTCCAGCGCGAAGTCGATCATCATGATGGCGTTCTTCTTCACAATACCGATCAGAAGAATGATTCCGATCAGCGCCACTACTGTCAGATCGTTCCCGGTAATCATCAGCGCCAGAATCGCACCCACGCCCGCCGAGGGCAGGGTCGACAGAATCGTGATTGGATGAATGTAGCTCTCGTACAAAACTCCCAACACGATGTAAACCGTGATCACCGCCGCCAGAATCAGAAAAGGCTCCGACGACAGTGAATTCTGAAACGCCGCCGCAGTGCCCTGAAAGGAAGCGTGAATACTGGGCGGCAGCTGAATATCTTTCTCCGCCTGCTGGATGGCCTTCGTCGCGTCGCCCAGAGATGCTCCCGGCGCCAGGTTGAACGACAGCGTCACCACCGGAAACTGTCCCTGATGGTTGACGGCGAGTGACGCGCTTGTTGAATTCATGCGGGTAAATGCCGAGATCGGAACCGGCGCTCCGTTCGTCGTGACCGCTGCCCCGTTTGCCGTGGGTGCCCCGGTGTTGGGCGTCACCACACTTGGCCGAATGTAAATGTCATTCAGGTTCTCGGGAGTCTGCGCAAAATTCGGCAACACTTCCAATACGACGTGGTACTGGTTCAGCTGAGTGAAGATGGTCGATACCTGCCGCTGCCCAAACGCGTCGTACAGCGTGTTGTCGATTGCCTGCGGAAAAATCCCCAGCCGCGACGCGGTATCGCGGTCAATTGAGATATTCGTCCGCAGTCCTTCATTCAGTTGGTCGGTTGCGATATCGCGCAACTCTGGCAAAGTCTCCAACTTCGCTACCAGCTTTGGCGTCCACTGCGCCAACTCCTGCGCATCCGCATCTTCAATCGAGTACTGAAACTGCGTCCGGCTGACCCGATCTTCCACCGTCAGGTCCTGCACCGGCTGCATGTACAACGTGATCCCCTGCACCTTGTTCAACGCAGGTTGCAGCCGCCGGATGATCGCCGACGCGTCATCGGAACGCTCATCCCGCGCTTTCAAGTTAATCTGGATTCGTCCCGAATTCGGAGTCACGTTGGTTCCGTCGACTCCAATGAACGACGACAAGCTCTCGACATCCTTGTCCTGCAGGATGACTTTCGCAAGTTCTTGCTGCCGCTCCGCCATGGCATCAAAGGAAACGTAATCGGGCGCCTCCGAAACTCCCAGAATTACGCCAGTGTCCTGCACGGGGAAAAAACCTTTCGGCACGATTACGTACAAGTACAAGGTCAGCACCAGCGTCGCCGCGGTGACCAGCAAAGTCGCCGTCTGATGCTTTAGCACCCACTTCACCGACCGCCCGTAAAACGCAATGATGCGGTTGTAATAGTCCTCGGTGACCTCGTAGAACCGCCCCTTCTCACCCGCCTT
>Ga0066692_10000490_pt1 | contig 13536 bp, 14 predicted proteins | sample GraSoiAngelo_141_FD_66456 | JGI IMG/M metagenome (GOLD analysis project Ga0066692, IMG submission 66456) | Grasslands soil microbial communities from the Angelo Coastal Reserve, California, USA - 14_0929_12_40cm | ecosystem: Environmental > Terrestrial > Soil > Grasslands | place: USA... | reverse complement strand
GCCCGAGCGATGAGCCAGCACGACCAGCTCGGTCGAGTACTGGGTGAGGCCGTCGGTCCTGAGCTCCGACAGCTGCGGTCCGAAGCGCCGGCGGAGCGGATCCAGGGGGGCGAACGCTCCCGCGTGCTCGTGACCCGATTGGACGAAGTGCAGGACCCACATCAGCTCCAGCACCGCCGAAGGCGCCACGTGGATGCCGGGGGATTGTTCTTCGACCAGGGTCGGCATAGCTTTTGTCCTATGTTAACAACCTAGGGTGTTAGTCCATTGACTATTGCGACAGGTCGCAACCTATAATCCGGAGATGGACCACTACATCTCGGAACGACTCGTTCTCGACGCCCACCGGGAGATGGTCCGGGCGGCCGAGCGCCGGTCTCGCTTGACGCCGCAGTGTCCCGGCGTTCCCTTTCGCGTGTGGGTCGCAAACCGCCTGCGCACGATCGCGGACAAGCTCGACGGACGGCCGCAGCTCCGGCGCGTGGTCTAGCTCCTGGCCGACGAACGCTCGCCCGGGGTGCTGCCGCGGATATGAATAGAACGCGCGCGCGTGCTATAGGTGGCTGATGAATCAATTCTTCGAGGCTCTCGGCCAGGACTGGGTGGACGCCGCGCAGCGCCGTGGAGCGGAGATCAGCAAACCGGCTCTGGATTCTCGCGTCGCCCTCGAGCTGCTGGAGCTGGCGCGCGTGGCGGCGCATACCCAGGAGCGCCGATTCGCGCCGCTGACCAGCTACCTCGCCGGAGTGGCGGCGGAGCGGCTTCGGGCGGCCAAGCCAGGTCTCGACGACGCCGCGGTCGCCGAGTTCATCCTCGAGGTGAGGCAAAAGCTCGAGCGAGAGGTCCCTGGGCTGTAGGCGCCCCTACCGGACGTTGATCACCGGGAGCTGGCGGAAGCTCTGCACCGCCACCCTGGCGGCAAGCGCCGACGCCACCTTGCGGAGGGCCTGAGCGCCGGCAGTGTCGGGGCGCGACACGACGACCGGCGCGCCCGCGTCCGCCTCCTCACGTATCGATCCCTCGAGGGGAATCGCGCCCAGGTAGGGCACGCCGAGCCGCTGGGCCGAGCGCTCGGCCCTCCCGTGGTCGAAGACGAAGTGCTCCTTGCCGCAACCGTCGCAGATGAACCAGCTCATGTTCTCGATGAGACCGAGCGGTGGCACGTTCAGCCCGCGAAACATCTGCAGCGCCTTGAGCGCGATCTTGAGCGCCGCCTCTTGCGGCGTGCACACGATCGCGACGCCGGTCAGAGGAACCGTCTGGGCCAGGGTCAGCGACGCGTCGCCCGTGCCGGGTGGAAGGTCGACCACCAGATAGTCGAGCTCACCCCACAGCACATCGCTCAGCATCTGCTCGATCGCCCGCGCCACCAGCGGCCCGCGCCACACCATCGCCTTGTCGGCCCCAGTCAGCAGTCCGATCGAGATGACCTTCATGCCGAAGGCGTCGAGCGGCACCAGCTTTTGGTCTTGGACTCGCGGCTGCTCGCCAACGCCGAGCATGCCGGGCACCGAAGGGCCGTAGATGTCTGCGTCGAGCAGCCCCACGCGCGCCCCCGACATCTGGAGCGAGGCCGCGAGGTTCACGGCGACCGTGGACTTGCCCACGCCGCCCTTCCCCGAGCCCACCGCGATCACGTGCTTCACACCGGGGATCGCCGCCTCATGCGAGCGGCCATTGAAGGCCGCGCGGACGTTGGCGGTCATCTTCAGGTCGACGGCCGTTACGCCGGGAAGGTCGGAGACGAGTTGACGCGCGAGGGTCTGGAATCGATCGCGTACAGGACAGGCGGGGGTCGTCAGCTCGAATGTGAAGCTGACCTGCCCCGCGTCGGTGATCGCGATGTCTTTGATCATGCCGAGGCTCACCACGTCGCGGCCGAGGTCGGGGTCCTTGATCGCGGACAGCGCGGCGAGGACGTCCTCCCTACTGGGCACTGAAGATCACCGCGGCCCGCATCGCAAGCACCCCCAGCAGCACAAGGAGCGAGACGACCACCGTATCCAGGCGCACCCCGGCCACGGTGGCCGACCCGCCCGCCGCCTGCATCCGCGTGTGTCCACGCGCCTCGACCAGGGAACCAGCGATACCCGCCACCGCGATCGCCCACAGTGGCAGCCACGGCAGGACTCGAGACAGGACGCCCGCAACTGCGATGGTGATGAAGAAGACGATGATCAGAGCGAGCTCCAAAACGGAGAAGTAGCCGTCCGCCTGATGCAGCCGGCCCAGGCTGATGCTGGCCTCCGGTCGATTGCGTATGAGCAGCGCGATCAGCGCCGCCGAGCCACTCAGGCCGGATGCGAGGAACAGGCCGCCAAGGGCCCAGGTGTCGCTCCAGACGGGCTGGTTGCTCACGCTGAGCAGGACTCCCGTGTAGGAGGCGATGAAAAGGCCAAAGACCGAACCGACGATGTTGAACAGGCGGTTGAGGAGCATCGGAACCACGCGAAGCCAGGAATCCAGCGCAGACACTGTCGCGAAGAATCCGAAGACCAGCAAGGCCCATGCTCCGACCGACATCGGCGACCAGTACTTGAAGTTGAGACCCGTATCGCCCGGTGTGACGTCGACCAGCATGTGCCAGAACTTCCACCAGCTGGCGCCAAGGTCCGCGGTGAGCAGGAGAGGACAGATCACTGTCGCCGGAAAGGCGACATAGAAGGCAATCCTCGCCGCCGCTTCGTCACGCGGGTCGCCGGACAGTCGCAGCAGCGTCCCCAAGACATAGGAGCCGCCGGCGATGCCCGCGAAGAAGAAGTAGAAGAGGATGTACCACGTCCACTGCGGCGGGCTGGCGAAGTGCTCCGCGGCCAGATAGACCATCAGCCCGTCACCCTTCGCCGGAACGCGACCAGGCCGGCGACCACCGCGAGAACGCCAGTGACGAGCGCGGCCAGGTAGCCGCCGGCGTCATTCCGACTCGGCAAGCCCGCGTTGTCGGCATTCGGCAGCCCATAGGTCTCGGGTTTGTCCATGAGCAGGAAGAAAGCGTTGAGCCCGCCGTACACCTTGTCGTCGCGCCCGTAGAGCTGCGCCTGCTTGACACCCTGGCTGTGCAGCGCGGCCAGCCGTACGTCCGCCGCCTTCTGGAGCTCCGCCAGCGGCCCGAACTGGATCGACTGGGTCGGGCAGGCTTTCGCGCAAGCAGGCTCGAGTCCACCCTGCAGGCGGTCGTAGCACAGCGTGCACTTGTGAGCGGTGCCCGTCTGTGAGTTCATGCCGATTACGCCGTACGGACACGCCGCGATGCAGTTGCGGCAGCCGTTGCACACGTCTTGCTGGATGAAGACGGTGTTGAACTCGGTGCGGATGATGGCGCCGGTCGGACAGACCTCCATGCAGCTGGCCTGCTTGCAGTGCTTGCAGACGTCCGACATCATCAGCCAGGCGGTGCCGTTGCCCGTGGTCGCGGATTGATCGGGCACGTGCTCGATGAACTTGACGTGGCGCCAGTTCTGGGCGTCGAGCGTCCCGGTGTTGTCGAAGCTGTCGGCGAGGAAGCTGGGGCTGTCGCCCTGAAGCTGATTCCACTCCTTGCACGCGACCTCGCATGCCTTGCACCCGATGCACACGCTGGTGTCGGTGAAGAACCCGTACGACTCTCCGGCCTGGATGGTCGCCATGCGGACTAAAACCCCATGAGGTTGGTGGTGATCTTCGAATATCCCTGCTCGCGGGCGTAGAGGTCGAGCGGGATCGCGGCCATCTCGTCCACGATCGGCACGGCGCCGCGATCGGCCGCCAGGTCGACGCTGAGCAGGTAGCGGCGGCAGGAATCGCAAGCTTCGATCCTCATGTGCGGGAACACCGCGGCTTGCCGCGCCGCGACCGCGCCGCCGGGCAGGCCGCGCACGATGCTGCCGCGCTCGCCGGATGTGGTGCCGTGCTCGCTGAAGACGTTGAGCTTCGCGCTCGCATCCTCACCGCAGCCGGCGCACGTCAATCGGGCGTAGCCCCACGTCGTGCCGCATCGCGCGCACAGCAGGTATCGGGCGCCGGTCGCGAGCTCGTCCGCCGCGGCCGCGAAGTAGCTCAGCTGCGGCAGTCCACCGCATGCCGGGCAGTGACGTGCGTCGCGCGGGCCGTCGCACTCGGCCTTGGCGCTCACGTCCAGCGCTTCGAGCACAGGCCCCAGGGACGCACGCGCGAGGTAGCGATCGACCGCCGGCTGCCCTTCGCCTTGCATCCAGCGCCGGACGATGTCGTGCCCCTCCTGCGACTCGATGCGCTGGATCACCTCCGCGCGCAGGCGGTCGGGGCCGACAGCAACAGTGACGTCGACGACGCTCGGGAGCACGAGCTCCGCGACATAGGCCGCGACGCTCCGGGGCGGCGGCGCGGACACGGTGGCGTCAAGAAACGCTCTCTCCTGGACCGCGAGAAGCGCGCCGTAGAAATCGAGCAGCTGGCGGGCGAAGCCCCGCCGGGCGCGCAGCTCAGCCACGCGACGCCGGCGCTCCGTCCACAGCTCGCTGCCGGCGACCGCGACCGCCATCACATCTTCTCCAGGTTGACGAGGAAGGCCTTGAACTCAGGCGTCCGCGCGTTCGCGTCGCCGACGAACGGGGTGAGCGCGTTCGCCAGCCAGTAGCGGCCGCGGCTTGAGTCGCTGTCCGCCGACAGGCCGACGTAGCCCCAGTGGATCGGGATCCCGATCTGATAAACCTTCTGGCCCGCGACGGTCATCGCGCCGAGGCGCTTGGTGACGAGAGCCAGGACCTCGACCTTGCCTCGCTTTGAGGAGACGCGAACCTGGTCTCCGCTCTTGATCCCCTTTTCGCTTGCCAGCTCGTAAGGGATCTCGACGAAGGGCTTTGGCTGCAGCTGCACCAGGTGCGGCACGTGCTGGGTGACGTAGTGCTCGTGCTCGGTCAGCCGGTAGCTCGTCGCGATGTACGGGAAATCGGTCGCGGTGCCGAAACGGTCGGGCCGGCCGGCTGCTTTGTCGTAGAGAAACACGACCGGCGACGCCGAGTTGCCGGGGTGCAGCGGGTTGGCCACCGGCGACTCCACAGGTTCGTAGTGCTCGGGGAAAGGCCCGTCGAGCATGCTGTTGCTGAAGAGGCGGCCCACGCCCTCGCCGTTCATGATGAAAGGCAGCCAGGCGGCCGGGTCGTGCGGGTTCATCGTCGGCGGATAGTCAGGGACGTCGCCGACCCATTTGCTTCCGTTCCATGTGATGCCTGGCCGTGTTGGATCCCACGCCTTGCCGTCCAGGTCCGCCGAGGCGCGGTTGTACATCACGCGTCGGTTCAGCGGCCAGCTCCACGACCAGTTGGGGTAGAAGCCCATGCCGGTCGGGTCGTTCGTCTTCGTATCCTGCACTCCCTGGCGGCGCTTCATCAGGTTGCCCGAGTCGAGATAGCTGCCGGTGTAGATCCAGTCGCCCGTGGTCGTGGTGCCGTCGTCCCTGAGAAGGGCGAAAGACGTCATCTGCTTGCCCGTGGTGAGGTCTTTGCCGTTGATCTCCTTGGCGATCTCGTCGAGCTCCGGCTTGAGCGGGTCTTTGTAGTCGACGGTCAGGTTCAGGATCGGGTCGGGGAACTTTCCGCCCTGCGACTGGTACAGCTTCTTCACCCGCTGGAAGATGTCGGCCAGGATCCAGTGATCGTGTCGCGCCTGGCCCTGCGGCGGGAGGACCTGGTCTTTCCACTGCGACCAGCGCCCGCTGTTCACGAACGAACCGTCTTTCTCGATCCAGTGCGTCGTCGGGACCATGAAGACCTCGGTCTTGACCTGGCTCGCATCCACGCCGGGCGCGTGCCAGAACTCGGAGCTGGTCGTCGGCAGCGCGTCCATGACGACGAGCCACTTGAGATTGCCGAGCGCCTGGCGTACCTGGTTGCTGTCCGGGCCGATGCTCGCCGCGGTCATGCCAGACAGGATCAGGCCCTCCATCTTGCCCTTCAGTGCCTGGTCGTAGATCGTCATCCACGACGCGTTGCCTGCGGGCTTCGGCACGAAGCTGAACGCGAACTCGTTTTCCCTCTTCGCGGCGTCGCCGAACCACGCCTTGAGGGTGCTGACCATGAACTTGCTGTAGTTGGTGCCGAAAAAGTTCCACGAGTTCTTGTCCGACTTCTTCGGCGCGCTCCCCGCGACGTAGTCGGCGATCGTCTTCTGTCCAGGCGCCGGGATCTTCAGGTAGCCGGGCAGGATCTCCCACGAGATCGCGTGATCGGTGTTGCCCTGGATGTTGGCGTGGCCTCGCTCCGCGTTCATACCCCCACCCGGGCGGCCCATGTTGCCCAGCAGCAGCTGCAGCACGGCGCCGGAGCGAATCAGCTGTCCGCCGGTCGTGTGATGGGTCAATCCGACGGCGTAAACGATGGTCATCACCTTGTCGGGCTTGCCCATCTGGCCGACCAGATCGGCGACCTTCATGAAGTCGGCCACCGGGATCCCGGTGATGCTCGAAACCATGTCGGGCGTGTAGCGCGAGTAATGCGTCTTCATCAGCTGAAAGACGGAGCGGGGATTCTGCAGAGTCTTGTCTCGCATCGCGAAGCCCGTGGAATCTGTCTCGTAGCTCCAGCTCGCAATGTCATAGGTCCGCTTGGTCGCGTCGTATCCGGAGAACAGCCCGTCCTTGAAGGAGAAACCTTCCTTGACGATGAACGACGCATTCGTGTAGTTGCGCACGTACTCGTCGTGGAAGAGGCTGTTCTGGAGCACGTGGTTGATGAGGCCGCCGAAGTAGGCGACGTCGCTGCCCGTCCGGATGCGCAGGTACATGTCGGCGACCGCGGACGTGCGGGTGAAGCGCGGGTCGGCGTGGATCATCTTGGCGCCGCGGTCGAGCTTGGCCCGCATGAACCACTGGAACCCCACCGGGTGCGCCTCCGCCGGGTTGGCGCCGTTGATCAGGATGAGGTCAGAGTTCTTGATGTCCCGCCAGTGGTTGGTCATCGCTCCCCTTCCGAACGTGGCGGCCAAACTGACCACCGTGGGGCCGTGTCAAACCCTGGCCTGCTGCTCGAGGTGTACCAGTCCCAGGCCCCGCATCAGCTTGGTGGCGAAGTAGCCCTCCTCGGAGCTGAACGCGGCGCCTCCCGCGAAGGCGATGCCTTCGGTGCGGTTGACAGTGTTGCCGTTGCCATCCGTCGCGACGAAAGTCGCGTCCCGTGACGATTTGATGTTCTGCGCGATCTTGTCGAGCATCTGGTCCCAGGAGATCTTCTGCCAGCCTGTGGCGCCGGCCGGCCGGTAGAGCGGAGACTCGATGCGCCTGGGTGAGACGGCGAGCTGCATCGCGGTGGCGCCCTTCGGGCACAGGCGCCCTTCGTTGACCGGGCTGTCGGGATCGCCCTCGATCTGCAGGAGCTCCCAGTTGCCATCGCTCTTCAGGCGCGTGTACGCGACGAGCGAGCAGCCGACCGCGCAGTACGGACAGATGGAGTGCAGCTCCCTGGCGCCGGCGATGCGCAGGCTCTGCTTGACCTTCGTGGATTCGGCCACCGCGACATCGAAGCCTAGACCCGACGCCGCAAGTGCGCCGGCTCCGGCAACACCCGTCTTGAGAAAGGTCCGACGTGTGACAGTCGGCAAGACGTACCCGAAAACGACGCTAGCCCAACCGGTGGCTTACGTCAAGTAATCAACCGGTCGACATCAGGAGGTCGCTGCGTTCGTCGGACTCGGGGTTGCGAAGGAGATCGATCAGGCGGGGGTCCCACGGGACGATGATGCCGGTCGCGCCTGCGGTCTCGTAGTCGCGCAGCAAGGCGGTCCAAGAGTCTCGGTCGACAGGCATGGGGACCTCCGCCCAGCTCTCGCCCTCGGGTTCGCCGACCACCATCCGCCCCCGACCGAGCTTGCGAAGGCCTGCCGGTTCGGGTTCTCCGACCCGCAGGCGAATCCGCTCGGTCACGGCCGCGATCGCGCCCAGGAGCACCCACTGCTCCGGGGAATCCCCGGCGAGCCCGATCATCTCTGCGCCCGCGGCCTCCAGCGCCCGGACGTTGGCCAGAAAGTCGCCGGCGTCCTCGACGGTCGCCGGCATCACGACCCCGACTTTGATCACTAGGTCAAATCTACCGCGGCGCCACCTTGACCTTGGGAAGGTTCTGGATCGACTCCCGGAACGACTTTGCGAACCCGGCGACGCCCTCGTCTTCCAGCTCCTGGGTGATCGCTGCCAGGTCGACGCCATGCACCGGCAGCTGGTCCAGCACCCGGCGCGCGCCGTCGAGGTCCTTCTGCAGGGTCAGCTCGGCGCGGCCGTGGTCGGCGAACGCCTGGAAGGTCGCCAGTGGCATCGTGTTGACCGTCGCCGGTCCGATGAGCTCCTCGACATACATCACATCGCGATAGCGCGGGTTCTTGGTCGACGTGCTGGCCCAAAGGCAGCGCTGCACCGAAGCTCCGGCTTCCCGGAGGCGATCCCAGCGCCGGCCCGAGTGCAGTTGCGAGAACATCTCGTAGGCGAGCTTCGAGTTGGCGATGGCGGCGTGGCCGAGCAACGTGTCGGCGCCCGCCTTGCCCTCGAGCTGCTGGTCGACTTTGGTGTCGACGCGGCTCACAAAAAAGCTGGCCACGCTGTGAACCTGGTTCAGGTCACTGCCTCGGTCACGCAGCTGCTCGAGGCCGGTGAGAAACGCTTCGACGACCTTGACGTAGCGCTCGACCGCGAAGATGAGCGTGACGTTGATGTTCGCGCCCTCGCCGATCATCGTTTGGATCGCGGGCAGGCCGGCGGGTGTGGCCGGAATCTTCACCATCACGTTAGGTTTCGCGCATCGGCGGTGCAGGTCCCGTGCCGCCGCGATGGTGTGCTCGGTGTCGCCGGCGATCTCTGGTGACACCTCGATGCTGACAAACCCGTCACCGCCGTGTTCCCGGTCGAACACCGGACGCAAGACGTCCGCCGCAGCCCGCACGTCTTCGATCAGCAGGTCCCACACGATCGATTCCGGGTCCTGTCCGCGATCCAGGCGCTTGATGACGTCGTCCGCATACGCGTCTGAGGTTTCGAGCGCTTTGGCGAAGATCGTGGGGTTGGCGGTCACGCCGCCCACTCCCGCGTCGCGGTAGCGCGCGAGCTCGCCCGACTGGATCATGCCGCGGTCGAGCTGGTCGAGCCAGACGCTCTGACCCAGGCGCCTGAGCTCGGCGACCGAATTGGTCTTGTTCATGTCTTACCCCCCAACCAATTGAAACGCCATGGCGCGCGACTTTACTCCGCATACTCGGCTCCATGAGTGACCAGGAAGCCACCCGGACGATCCAGGCCGTGATGCCGCTGGCCGCGACGCTCGGCATTCGGGCCGAGGTCTATTCCCCTGACGAGGTCGCGCTCTCGATGGATTGGTCTCCTTCCCTCTGCACGGCGAATGGGATCCTTCACGGCGGGGTGATCATGGCGCTGGCCGACTCCGCCGGCGCCGCGTGCGCGATGCTGAACCTTCCTGAAGGCGCGTCCGGCACGGCGACGATCGAATCAAAGACGAACTTCGTGGGTGCCGTCAGCAAGGGCACGGTCTCGGCCACATCGACGCCTCTGCACCGCGGAGGCACGACCATCGTCGTCGAGACGGTCGTGCACGCCGAGGCCGGCAAGCTGGTCGCCAAGGTGACGCAAACCCAGCTGGTGCTGAGGCGCTGACTCCGGCGCGGGTCTCGCTTAGCGCTTCACCGCCGCCGCGACCTTCTCCCGCAGCTCGCGCTTCAGCTCGGAGGAATCGAGCGACGCGCTCAGGTGCCCTGCGAGCACCTTCTTCAGTCGCTCGGGAAGCATTCGCTCGAACGTCGAGCGCGCCTCGTCCGGCCCAGCCACATAGAGCTGCATGTAGGCGCCAGACGACATCTCGCGTTCCACTGTCTTGACCGCCGCCTCGAGGTTGGCCTTGGCTTTGTTCTCGGCCTTGCGCTGGTTGCTCGGCGCTGAGGTTCCGCCGGCGCGCGAGTGTCTGACCTGCGTGCCGTTGACCTGCTCCAGAGGAACAATCTCGTCGAGGATCGCGCCGAACGTCTTCGCGTGCTCCTTGTCCACCACCGCCACCAGCGCGGGCGGGTAATGCTCGAGCTGGCGAAGTATCGGCGCGAGAAGGAGCTCGCCGACCTCGAGCCTCTCATCGACCTCGTCGCGCAGCTTGATCAGCTCGAGCACACGGTGCGGCTCATCCGCGAAGCCCGCGAAAGCGGGGCACGCGGCGGGCCTTACGACCGCAATGTGGTGCCGCAGCCGTCGCATCTCGTACTCCATCAGCTCGTGGTCCTTCGCGGTCACGCGGTGTTGGTACCGATGGAGGAGATCCCGAAATTCGATGTCGTAGAAGCGCGCGTCATAGCCCTCCGAGCGCGCTGGGAGATATATGGACAATGCGCGGTTCGATGCCCTGCGCAGGCGCGGCGCGAGCACGAACAGGGCCAGCAGCGGGCTGTAGTTAGTCATTTCACAATCTTGAACGCTTGGCAGGCGCGGTCGGGGGGCCGGCGACTCAGGCCCTCGCCGTAAATGCTCACGAACCCCCTCGCCGGTAGAGTGGCAAGCGAGGATGTTTGACGACGAGACGCCGGTGGCGTGGCAGGCCGTGCCCCGCCACGCCCCTGTCGTGGCGAGCGATGGCAGCGAGATCGGGACCGCCGAATCGATTTTGGGCGATGAGGCGGAAGACATCTTCCATGGGGTGGCCGTCAAGCTCAGCGACGACGGCAAGACGGTCGAGATCGCCGCAGCCCGGATCAAGAAGATGACGAAGCAGCACATCGTGACCGACCTCACGCCGGATGACGCGAAAGTGCTGCCGCTCTACCGAGCCAGCTGAACCCGCCGGCGAAGAGCCTTGAGTCCGTACTTCACGTGGCCGGGCGCCGCACGTATTACGATTTGCGCCTCCGCTCGTTTTAGAGGTTTGAATGGCACGCTGCGGCCGGCGTTTGGCAACCAGGGCGGGCGTCGCCATTTCTTTGGCGGCGATCGGGCTATTTGCCTTCGTAACGGTCACTGAGGCAGCCGCCAACCCAATTCAGATCTCGGTCCAGACCGGCTACCACAACAACTTCAAGCTCGGCCAGTGGATGCCGGTCGCGGTCGACATCACCAACAACGGTCCCGCCCTGGACGGGAGGCTGGAGATCCAGGTCGACTCCGCGCTCGGGGCAAAGGGCGGGGGTCCAGGAGGGACGGCGATCTACGAAGTCCCCATCAGCCTTGCCGGCGGCGCGACCAAGCATTTCCGCACATTCGTGACGGAAGATTTCTCGGTCCCGATCGCGGTCCGGCTCACCCGCGACAACAAGACGATCGCAAGCCGGCAGGTGACGCCCGCGAACTTGACGAGTCTGCTGGTTGGCGTGCTTTCCGACCGGGCTTCCGCGCTCGACGAGCTCGCGGCCGCGCGTCCCGGCGGCTTCACTCCAGGAATCGCGCACCTCGCGGCAGCCGACCTCCCCGACTCCGGTCTGGTCCTTCGAGCCTTCGACATGATCGCGATCGACGACTTCGCGACCGATACGTTGACCGGGGCCCAGCGCACGGCGCTCACCGACTACGTGACCGCCGGTGGTTCCCTCCTGCTCGGGACCGGCGGTTCGTGGCGCAAGACGCTCGCAGGCCTGCAAAGCGGCATCGTGCCCATGGACGTGACCGGCTCGACGATCCTGGCGGCGCCGGCATCGCTGGCCGGCGTGCGCGGCCTAGAAGTGGCGACAGGGACGCCAAACGGCATCGCGTGGATGTCCGAGGCAAAGCAACCACTTCTCATCGAGAAGCAGCTTGGCGAGGGCATCGTCACCCTGGCGACGTTCGACTGGAACCAGGGTGCCATCGCCGCGTGGAGTGGCGAGTCAACCCTCCTGCGCCAGGTGTTCGTACGGTCGACGTTTGGCTTCGGAGCGGCGCAAACGATCTTCGGCGTAGGCGGCAACGGCGCCATCTCCGCGTCGCAGCGCGGCACGAACCTGACCCAGGCTCTCTCCAACCTGCCGTCCCTCAATCTGCCGGCGTGGTGGCTGATCGGATCCTTGATCCTGGTCTACGTGCTGCTGGTCGGACCTGTGAACTACGTGGTCCTGCGGGCGATGAACCGCCGGGCGCTCGCGTGGATCACGGTGCCGGCGATAGCGATCGTCGCCGCGGGAGGGGCGTATGGGACCGGAGTGATCACCAAGGGCACGTCGGTCCAGGCCAACGAGCTGTCGATCATCCACGTCGAAAGCGGTTGGGACCGGGCCTACCAGGAGGCTTACACGGGCATCCTGGCTCCGACGCGCGGCGACTACCAGGTGGGCGTGGCGGGAGGCCGGACCATGATCAGCCCCCTTTACAGCTACGGCAATCCCTTTATCGACCCCAACCAGGGCCTCCTGCGCATCGACACCGCCAACGACGCAATCACCATGCCTGGCATGAGCGCGTTCACGCTGCGCGGATTCGCGAGCGAGAGCGTCGCCCTCGCGCCGCGGGTCGAGGCCACCGCCACGGTCGCCGGGGGCAAGCTGGTGGGCACCGTACGGAACGCGTCGACGACGTTGTTCAGCGACGGCGTCGTGCTGGCTGGTAACTCCTTCCAGAAGCTCGGCGCCCTGGCTCCGGGGGCAAGCGCCACCTTTTCGCTCCAGCCCTCATTCGCCAATCCGGCGAACGGGCCCCCCGCGTACCAGGCGATCTACGCCAATTCCTACTCGTGCTGCCCACCGCAGCCGCAAAGCTCGTCCGACGCCGAGCGTGAGGCGGAGATCAAGTTCTCCGTCCTGAACATGCTCCCGGTCAACGGCTTCAAGGGGATCGTTCTGTCCTCGGCGCCGACGGTGCTTCTGTGGACGAAGCAGTCGTTTCAGGACATCACCGTGAACGGAAACCACCCGCACTCGTACGTGGAGAGCGCGGTCGTGCTCACGCTGCCGGTCGGCCAGATCAGCGCCGGCACGCTTGGCGCCGGCGTGGTGGCGGGCAGGGTGGTTGACGTCGAGGCCGATCTGCAGACGCAGGGCGGGCCGCCAGGGCTCGCCGTGACGCAGGGTGGAGGCAGCGTGACGTACGACTTCGCTCCGCAGCTCGCCACCGGCTCTCGCCTGAGCGAAGTCTCCATCTCGGCGTCGAATCCGTACGGCATCAAGGGAGTGCCCAACTCCGGGAGCGGCATCGTCGCGGTGAAGGGGCAGGCCTGGGACTGGACGAAGTCACAGTGGGTGGACGTCTCCTACGTGGACCCGGGCGAGACCGTCATCCCCGACTCCGCGGTCAACCGGGCGACGGGAGAAGTCAAGCTGAAGGTGAGCGCCGGCGAGGCGTTCTCGTCGGGCTGGCTTTCCCTGACGGGGACCGTCAAATGATCGCCGTCGAGAATCTGACCAAGGTCTACGGCAAGCGCGCTGCGCTCGACCATGTTTCGTTCGAGGTGCCGGAGAAGGAGATCTTCGGTTTCGTGGGCCCGAACGGTGCCGGCAAGACGACCACGCTTCGCATCCTGGCCGCGCTCATGGAGCCGACCGAAGGCCGGGCCTTCATCGACGGCGCGGACGTCACCAAAGAGCGCGAGAAAGTGCACAACCGCATTGGCTACATGCCTGACTTCTTCGGCGTCTACGACC
>Ga0066692_10000483_pt1 | contig 13668 bp, 9 predicted proteins | sample GraSoiAngelo_141_FD_66456 | JGI IMG/M metagenome (GOLD analysis project Ga0066692, IMG submission 66456) | Grasslands soil microbial communities from the Angelo Coastal Reserve, California, USA - 14_0929_12_40cm | ecosystem: Environmental > Terrestrial > Soil > Grasslands | place: USA... | reverse complement strand
CTTTTCCGTCCGCTGACCGTAGCTCGCGTGCAGCAGCGCCAGGTTCCCCTCACCGTGTCCCTCGCGCGCTATGGCCGCCGTGACGCACGAGTCCATCCCGCCGCTCAGCAGCACCACGGCTTTGCGCGCATCTTTCATCGCATCAGACGCCCCTCATCGCCGGATCCCAAATGAACTTGTGGAGCTGCAATCCCAGCCGCACGAGCAGTCGGTCTTCCAAAATCCATTCGGAGAGCACACGCGCGCTCAGGCCCTGCCATTTCCCTTCCGGGTCCTCAAATACCGGTGAGAACAATATCTGGCGAACGCGGGCGTCCAGCCCATGCTCGCGCGTGAACTCGCGCGCGAACTCGTAGTCACGCCGCGTCGAAATCACAAACTTCACTTCGTCATTTGAAGAGAGGCTTTCCAGATTCTTCATCTCGAACGTGTCCGGCTCGCCCGAATCCGGGCACTTCACATCCACAATCTTGATCACTTCCCGCGGCAGCCGGCCAATGAATCGCTCGCCGCTCGTCTCCACCATCACGGTGTAACCCGCTGCGAGAAGCCTTTCGGCGAGCGGGTGGATTTCTTCCTGCAGCAGCGGCTCGCCGCCCGTAAGCTCGACAAGTGAAATCGCCGGCCGGCTGTCCGGTTTGCCGGCATCGCGCCCCGCAAGCTCATCCACTCGCCTCAGCACCTCGTCCACGGTCATCTTCGCGCCGCCGTAAAAGGCATATGCCGTATCGCACCAGGCGCAGCGCAGATTGCAGCCCGTCAGCCGCACAAAAATGCAGGGCAGACCGGCGCGTGTGCTCTCCCCCTGGATGGATTTGAAGATTTCCGTAACGACCATGACTTGGAAAGACCTATCGTCCGCCGGGTTTGGCTTTTCGCGCCGCCCGCCGCCGCACCCACCACGCGGCTGCGGCAAAGCCAACCGCCGCCGCGATTAACCGGAAATAGCTCGGAGCAATCCCTAGATAATGGAATGCGCCGATATATCCCGCCAGCACCAGCAGCGCCGGAATAACAACGAGCAGAAACGACCGGTTCATCGCCTGCGGTCCTTCTCAAGCGCCCGGACGGTATCTCGCCCAGGTCGTCTCCGTTTCCCAAACGGTGATGTCCGTGATTCCCGCACCGAGTGGCAACGCCGGCATCTGCCGAGCCGCCTCTTCATAGAAATATCTCGCTAGATTTTCCGCCGATGGATTGACCCTCTTGAACGATTCAAGATCGTTCAAAAACTGATGATCGAGTCCGCGGATGATCTCGCGAATCGTATGTTTCAGGTGCGTGAAGTCGCAAAGCAGGCCGATCCCATCCAGTTGCGGTCCTTCCACTGTGATCCGCACGCGATAATTGTGCCCATGCGGATTCTCACACTTGCCCTTGTAGCCCCGCAGGGCATGCCCGGCGGAAAACGTCTCTTCCACGCTGACTTGGAACATGGTTCACCGGAATCTCACCGCAGCGCGCAAAGAAGCCGCAGGGAAGCGCCCGGCGCAATAGTTCCCGCGCCCGGCCATCGCTGCCGGCCTGCTTTCAAGCGGATGACGCCGCCTCCAAAAATCGCGCCACATCCTCCAAATCGCGCGCCTCTCCATACCGCGGCAGCGATTCCCGAAAAATTCTACCATAGGGCATGCGGTCGATGCGGGTGTCCAGCAGCGCAAGGATTCCTCGGTCTGTCTTCGTGCGGATTAGGCGCCCAAATCCCTGCTTCAGCGCCAGAACCGCCTGCGGCACCTGATACTCGGCGAAAGCGTTGCGTCCGTCTTCCTTCAAAGCGTTCACGCGCGCTGCCACGACCGGATCGGAAGGCACGGCAAACGGCAGCCGGTCCACAATCACGCAGGAAAGCTTTTCGCCCGGCACATCCACTCCCTGCCAGAAGCTGGACGTGGCAAACAGCACCGCGCCGGCGGTGTTCTTAAACCGATCGAGCAGAACCGAGCGCGGCGCCGTGCCCTGCAGAAACACCGGATAGGAAACGCGATTCCGCACTCGCTCATACAGTTCGTTCATCAGCGCGTAGCTTGTGAAAAGGCAGAACGCTCGCCCTTCACTGCGTTCGAGCAGCCTCACGATTTCGTCCGCAGCCTTCCCGGCAAAGCCGGCATCGCGCACGTCCGGCATCGCTCGCGGCACGTACAGCAGGGCTTGTTCCGCGTAGGCGAATTCCGGCGGCAGCGCGCGTTCCAGCGTCTGGTCGAGCCCCAGCCGCTGGCGGATGTAATCAAAACGTCCCTCCACCGCCAGCGTTGCCGAGGTGAGAATAATCGTGTCGAATGGCTCGAACAGCCGTTCGCGAAGGATCTGGCTCACGTCAATCGGCGTCGCTGCAAGAAATACGCCCTTATTCCTCCGCTCGAACCAGTACACGAAATTTCGCTCGTGCGACTCGAAGAGAAACGCAAGCTCCTGCCGCAGCTCGAAACTCCGGCGCGACAAGTGGATGAGCTCCTCCGGTTTTTGCGCGGCGGCGGCCAGTTCGGCCTCGAGCGTTTTCAATGCCGAAGCTAGCGCATCGTATGCTTCCCGGTTCTGCTCGAGGAACGCCTCGCGCTCCTGCCGCGTAAACGGAAATCGCCCCTCGCGCGCCGGAAACGCCTCGAAGAAGGTCCGGCTCCGCTCGCGGATGCGCTGCATACGTCGCAGCATGTGAGGTGACGCAAGGTTCAAGAGCCGCAGCGCCTGGTCCGCGTCACGCGCCAACTCGTCAAACCGGAAATTCGAAATCTGCCGGCTGAAATAGTCGCTCGCCACGTCTTCGATTTCATGCGCCTCGTCGAAGATCACCGCCGTGTATTCCGGCAGGATGCTTCCGAAATCGTCTTGCTTGAGCGCCAGATCGGCGAAGAAGAGATGATGGTTCACGATGATAAGATCGGCGTCCTTCGCGCGCTGGTGCATCGCCGTCACGAAGCAGCGCTGAAACTCGGGACATTTCTGGCCCGTGCAGGTGTCTCGCCGCGCATCCAGCTTCGTCCACAACTCTGAATCGTCCGGAAGAAACGTCAGCTCCGCGCGGTCGCCCGTCTCCGTCTGCTTCTCCCAGTCGCGAATCCGGCGGAACGCATCCAGCTCGTCCATGCCCTTCAGCATGGGTTGGTCACCCATCTGGTGAAGTTTTTGCCGGCAGAGAAAATTGGCACGGCCTTTCATCACCGCGACACGAAGTTGCGGCGCAAAATGTTTTTGCAGAAATGGAATATCTTTCTGGAACAGCTGCTCTTGCAGAGATTTTGTCGCCGTAGAAATCACAACCCGCCGCCCGCTCAGGATGGCCGGCAGCAAATAGGCGAGAGTCTTCCCCGTGCCCGTCCCAGCCTCGACGATCGCGTGCCGATGTTCCGCGAACGCCGTCTGGACAAGCTCCGCCATCTCGAGCTGCGCCCGCCGATGTTCGTAGCCGCTTCCCAGCGAGCGTTCGAGCAGACCACCCGGGCCGAAGATCTGCGCCATCGTCGGCGCCTCGGGTTGTGGCTCGTCCATTGAGTGTCGTGTTTTGGGGTCAACTGTTTTGAAGTCCGCGCATTCGCGCTCAAGCGTGGAGGCCGCTTCTTTCCCTTCCGATTTTGAAGTGGGCCGCCTCAAGAACTTCTACTCCAATCTGCAAGGGAAAGCCGACACTCTCGCAAGACTCACATAAATAACACACTGCATCCGGCAAATTACGGTGGGAACACAGTATCTAATATTTTAAACTGCGTCAAAAACTCTCTAATCGAGGTGAACAGATGAAACTGAAGACGCCCGGCTCGTTACTGACGAATGTCCTGGGGCTGCTTGCCGGCGGATACTGCGGCAATTCGTCAACGCCGTCGGCGTCAGCAGCCTGGCCGAAGCCAAGACGGTTTTCGTCTGCGGCCTGCTTTTCAGAAACGCGGGCAGCCCTCCGACAATTCTCATCGCGGCCAAGGTCCGCCCGCGACAGTAAAGCACAGCCATCTCAGCGACTCTTCAACGGGCTGGGGACATGCCGTGCCCCGCCCGTTTGTTTTCCTTCTGACCCATACCTTAGAAGTTGTACACTGACGAAGCCGAATGTCGCCCCATTCGGGCTCGGCAAGAGTAGAGTGGGCAACGCGTACGCAAAGGCGCGCCGCGTATCACGGCGAAGACTCAGTCGTGGGGTGTGGGATGAAGCCGGGCTTCTACAAGGTATGGATCGCTCTTCCGCTGGCAACGGCACTCCTGTCGTGCAGCCTCCCCAAGAAAAACAATGGCGGCGGGGGCGGAGGTGGGGGAAACGCCACGCTTAGCCTCACGATGATCGATACGCCGCCGGCAAACTCCTCTATTCTCTCGTTCAAGGCGACCATCACGGGAATTGCGCTCAACCCCGCGACTGGCAGTTCATTCTCCTTGCCATTGACCTCTAGTCCCTTCGGGACGAGTCCCATGATCGTCGAGCTGACCCGCCTGCAAAGTGATTCCGCATATCTCGGAACGTTCACGACTGTGCCCGCGGGCACGTACAGCAGCGTGACTGTAACCCTCGCCAATGCGCGGATCACGTTTGCAAATCAGACTGGCGCAACAATCATGGTGGGTACCGCCAGCTGCCCGACGAATTCCGTCTGCACAGTCTCAGGAATAACTCCGGTCCAGCCGTCCGCAATCTCGTTTGGGACTTCCGGTCTGTCTCTCAGCACCGCCAGTCCCCAGGGAATCAGCCTCGAGTTCAACCTGAACAACGCCATTACATTTACAAATGGAACTATGGCCTTGGATTTTTCGCAGGCGAAGGCCGTGACCGTGGCCACGCTGCCGCGCACCAACAGCAATCTTTCCACCGGCCAGCTTGACCTGATCGAAGACTTCACCGGGGTTGTCACAAGTGTGACGCAGCCATCCGCGTCGTCCTCCGGGTCGGTGACCTTGCTCTCCGCGACGCGCGGCACCCTTGCCGCGAAGGTCCCTTCAGGCTTTATCCCCGACGATCCGTTGGCACTCTGCGGTCCCACGCTGGATTTCACTTGCATCAAGCAGAATCAAACGGCCAGCGCCGATGCGATCCTGAATACGGATGGAACTCTCACTCTGCAAGAAATCGAACCGCTTTTTTCCACCACCCAGGACCTCATCGAAGGCGTCGTTACATCGATCAGTTCGAGCAATAACACTCAGTTCAACCTGGTTGCGACCGACAAAGTGCTTTCATCGTCCTCCAGCGCTTTGAATTCGCTCAATCTGGGGGACCAAGTACTGGTCAATCTTGCTTTACCAAATCCATTTCTTGTGGACACAAAAGGCCTGACCGTGCCCGTGGCCAACCGTAATCTTTTCGCCGGCAGTGCAGACACAAGCGTAATCTTTCCGGGACAATCGGTCCTTATCCAAGTCAGCAGCTTTGTCGCTGCCTCAGGGAATGTCATAGCGGCAGCTACCGTGAATGGCCCCAATACCGCTGTCCTGCGCTTCTCGCGCTTCACCGCGAGCGTTGCGTCCCAGGTTTCGTCCCTCATCTTCACTATAAACAACCTTCCCGTTTACATTCCTTCCGGCACGCCTTCCAATGCCGCTATACCGGTGTTCCCCTCGCCGCCGCAGGTACAGACCTTTCTGAATGCAACCAAATTCGACGGGGTCTCGGACGCAACCGGCCTTGCCATCAACGACAGAGTATCGCTCCGCGCCCTCTTCCTGGAAAATTCTGCGATGAGCTCTACGCCCGCGTTCTTCGCGGCAAAAGTCCGGAAGCAGCAATAGGTAACTCACCGCCTCCGCAGAGGCCAAGGGCCTGCCCCGACCAGTCGGGGCCGGCCCTACTCTTCGGATCGTCCCTTTCTTCTTCTCAGCGGTCGTTCATGTCGTGGCTCACGCCGGCTGCATACCGACGGCCGAAGCCGAGCTCGGCGCAGGCATCGCCGGCTGGAACCTCCGGTACAACGCCAGCGAAATCGCGCCCAGACCCCAGATGATGACACCCAGCTTCGCCCACCCGCCGATATAGGGCACCGCGAAAGCCACGCGCAGAAGAAAGTAACCCAGCGCCATGCGGCCGATCAAAGGCCAGATTTCTCGCGTGGGCCCGATGATCCACTTGCCGAGCAGCGCCCCGACGACAAGCTGCGAATAATGGAGCGACGCGTACCAAACGAGAAAGCCTGAGATGCCCAGGGCCAGACCCACTACGGTGCAGCAGGCGATGATCGCTGCAATCGGCACCGCAAAGAGCACCAGCACACCAAGGCCCACCGACACGCCTATACCTTCCGCAACGACAATCGCTTCTTCCGTAAATTTCGGCATCAACAAAAACAGAACCATCCCGAAAAGCACGATTGCGGCGATAAAAATCACCCGCCAGACATAGAAGCGCGGCCTGCTGTATTCCGGCTTGTGCTCCATCTTCTGGTATTCGACCGGCGACTTCAGCTTGGCCTGTGGGGATACGTCCGGCGGCTTGTTGCCCTCAAAATGAACCGGCCCGTCAACCTCTGCCGTCGAGGTAATGTCCAGTGTGTCTCCTTTCGCGCGAATTCCGCCGGCAATCCTGCCGGAAATGCGAGCATCTTTTGAGAAAATCAGAAGATCGCGCCCCAGCCGGCCATCGAGACTCAATATCTCCGTGAATATGGTTAGGCTCCCGCCGATTTTGCCCGCTGAGTCCACGGTCACCACTTGAGTAAACGCCAGAACGTTTTTGGCCACATTCCCCGTGATTGTCATGTTATTTGCGAACGTGCGGATATTTCCGTCGACCTGCCCGCTGATCCGCACCGACTGCGAAAACCCTATGACGTCGCCCTTGACATGCCCGCCGACGTTCACGTCCTGGGAGAAAACGAACACGTCGCCGTCCACGGTGCCGTCAACGCGGGCTCGATGGCAGAACAAAAAGATATCGCCCTTGACCGTCTCGCCTTGTTTTACCTCGACGTAGTCGCCCCTGCGAGTCTCCGTCGCCGAAGCCGTCGCCGGCAGCATCACCGCCGCGCACAGCCCGCCCAGAACCATTGCCAGCGCCGAGCCGCGCCGCAACCTTCGCCTCAAGAGGACTATTAAGAAGCCGCCTAGGGTGAGCATCGCAAGCACTTCGAGCAGGCTGAGCATGGATTGCCATCCTTTCCAGAAGGCGCCCTGGAAGATGAGCAGACCAAGCAGGTTGGTCCCGCCGAAACCTGCTTGCTCGAGCTGCTGCATCCAGGGCTCTATGTATCCCGTATAGAGGGCATAAACGCCCGTTGCCGCCAGGCCGAAAGCCACCGCCCAAACCCATTGCAACGAGCGCGCGCTGCGTCCCGGAACAACCGCCAACCGCGCTGGAAGCGGCTCTTCGTCTTCAAACATCGCCCGCTTCAGCAGCCGCGATTCGCGCTCGAGCGCGTGGAGCAGCGTGCGGCAGCCGGGGCAGTGTTCCGTGTGGGAGGAAACCTCTTGGGCGCGGGCGTGGTCAAGCTGTCCTTCGACGTACAGCAGGCAGGTCATCTCGTCCAGGTGTTCATTCCCTCGGCGATCCTGTTCGCTCATAGGGTCCCTCCTGCCGCCAGGGCGCTCGATTCTCCCAGCACCTGCCGGAGTTCATGCCGCGCGCGGAGCAGCACCACGCCCACAAACGCCCGGCGCACGCCAAGCGCATCGGCAATCTCGTCGTAGCTCATGTCCGAGTAGTAGCGCAGCACCAGCGCCATGCGCGCCCGGGCGCCGAGCTTGTCCAGAGCGCGTCGCACTTCCTGGCTCGTGCGCTGCTCGATCAGCCGGTCGAGTTGGTTCGGGTCCGGGTGTTCCAGCGGCAGCGTCTCCACGTCTTCGGTCTCTTTGCCCTGCCGGACCTTCCTCCGGCGGAGCAGGTCCCAACAGTGATTCGCCGACACTCTGTACAGCCATGCCGTGAATGAGCGCGTCACATCGTATTGCCCCAACTTCCTCTGTAGATCTGCGAAGATCTCCATCGTCGCGTCTTCCGCATCTTCCCGGGTCGGCAGCGCCCTCCGGCAGAACCGAAAGATAGCCGGCGCGTACTCCTTGTAAAGCTGGCCCCAAGCGTCGGCATCGCCTGCCCGGGCGCGAGCAATCGTCTCCACGGGTTCGATTTTCGCCGGGGCGCTCATCCGACCTGGTCTCAGAGCATCCATAGCCTAATACGCAGGGGGCTCCGAAAAAATTACACGCCGGGAACCTCCTCCGGCTGGGGCAACCGCTCGTGGGCCAGCACTTTAGCAGAAAAGGCAGCCGCCGGAGAGTACGGTTCTCTCGCTGCCCAAAAATAAAGCGGCCCGGCCAACCCGCCGAGCCGCCAGTGAGTTTGTGTAGCGGCGGCTTTCAAGCCGCCATCTGCGTGCTAAAACGTAAACTTCACCGCCAACTGGATGCCTCGCGGTCCCCCGCTGCCGAGGAATGGGTATCCGATCCCCACGTCGCCCGTGGCTGTCAAATGAAGTGAACCCAAGGACCTGCCATCAGCGCCGACCCCGGCGGGAAAGGCTGTGCTCTTATTCGGGGACGCATCGGCAATAAACAGCGGCAAATAGGGGTTGGCAAAGTTCGCATGGTTGAGGATGTTGTAGAACTCCGCGCGGAGCTGCACCTTCAATCGTTCCGTGATCGCTGTGTCCTTGAAAATGGCGAAGTCAAACTGCCGGAAATTCGGTCCGCGCAGCGAATTCCGGCCTTCGTTGCCGAAGTGGCGCGTCCCGGGAATACAAGTGTCGGCAAAACCGTCGCCGCCGGTCGCCGGGTACGAGCAGGGAGCCGCAAATGCCGTCAGGTCCATAAAATTATTGGGGTCCCGTCGGTGATATACGATCGGAGCCACAACGTCCGGCCGGCCAAAGAATTCCCCGCTTCCATCGTAATCATCCTCGAAATTGTAGTTGAGCTGGAACGGCTGGCCCGACTGCACCGAAACGATCCCGTTGATGCCCCAGCCATCCGTCAACCGCTTCCAATCGCCCTTCCGGTTCGGGAACTCATAAATGTAGTTCCAGGTCAAGCGGTGCCGCACGTCAAAATTGGAGTTGCCCCGGTTGAACCGGATGGGGGCGCGGCTGTCGTTCGGTTGTGCGGCGTTGGGAACAAAGTCCTCGCCGTCGCTCGCGTCGTCAATGGAGTGCGACCAGACATAGTTCAAGGTCGAGGTCAGGCCACGCCACTCGTTGATTCGCAGACTCATCTGTAAAGCGTGGTACACCGAATTGGCCGAGGATTCCTGCCAGTTAACAAAGACGTCGAGCGGTCCACCGACGAACCGCGGCACGCTTCCGTCGTGAATCATTGGTGTGGCTCCAGGACCCCCGCACGCCGCTGACTGTCCGAGGTCGCACGCCGTGATATCTGCCTGAGTTGGCTGGTTGATGTCCCGGAAACGGAAGAGCTTATGGCCGTTCGAGCCCACATAGCCAACCTGTAAGACCATGTGCTTGGCCAACTCCTGCTGCACGTTCAGGTTGAAGTTCTGCATATACGGCGTACGGATGTTCGGATCCACACCGAAAGCATCCGTCATGGGAAAGGCAAAGCCGTATACAGGAGTCGATGAACTCAATGGCCCCGGATTCGCACCTGCGGACGAGATCGGATTAGGGCCAAATCCCGAGTAGGCTGGACCCGGATCGAAACCACTGTTGAACGGCAAATGCCCCATGAAGAAGTCCTGCGAGAAGGCGTCATAGAAGAAGCCGTAGCCAGCCCGAACCACTGTTCTGCCTTTGCCAGTTAGATCCCAAGCGATGCTGGAGCGCGGGCTGAAGTTGTTGTAGTCCGGCTGATAGAGCTGGGCAGTGCCCAGAAGAATCGGGGCACCCGTCTGTGGATTGATGTTCGTGAAGTTGCCGTGCTTTTCCTGAACGACTCCGAAGTAGTCATAGCGGAGACCGAAGTTGAATGTAAAGCTCCTTGTCCAGCGAAAGCTGTCCTGGAGATAAAACGCATGGGAATTTTCGAAGGTATTACGGTTTGTGTTACCCTGCCGCTGCGATCCTCCGTCCGGCGTGCCGGACAGGAAAGCTGAGAGGGTGCCGAAGCCGAGGGTCCCACGGAAGCCCCGGTTGAAGATCTGCGAGATAGAGGTGCGACGGAACTCGTAGCCCAGTTTCACGTCGTGCCGCCCACGTTTCCAAGAAATGTTGTCAATGTAGTGCCAGTTGGTGTCCACTCGCTGCCGCGGATCGCCGTTATCCGCGCCGATGGGAGCAAACCCGGAAACACCGATCTTCGGCAGCCCGAAATTGTACGCGGTTGCTCCGGTGTTGAGCCCAATCGTGGACGGATCGAAGCTCCGGTCTTGCGGAAAAAATCCCTCAGCAAATCGGTTCCACCCGAGCCGAGACTCATTCACAAGCGAAGGAGTCAACACGGAAACATAGGATAGTGATACGAGTTGGACGCGTGTCGGCGTCGCCGTATTGAAGCCCGGCACCAAGCCACCACCCACGAGCGCCAGCGGGAAGCTCTGGTCGCTGTCACCGAAGTAGTAGCGCCCCGTCAGGAGGTTGTCTTTCGAAAAATTGTGATCAATTTTGACGATGGCGCTGTCCACGCGGTTCGAAAACGGTGTAGCGAGAGAAATGTTGTCGGGCATCACGGGTTCAACAGTGTTGCCAATGCAGGAGCCGGAGAGATTCGGCTGCGGCCAAGGGTTCTTGGCCAACAGGTTGGCGATCACCGGGTTGATCCCGCCCGGCGGCGTGTTGTCAGTGATGTCTTGTCGTGTCGGCACGCATGCCGTGCTGGCTTCCGCGCCCTTCTCCCGCACCCCTTCGTAATCTAGGAAAATGAAGGTCTTATCGTGCGCAATCGGCCCGCCGAGGGAGCCACCAAACTGGTTGTTGTGGAAGGGGTTTTGCGGCGAGCCCGCTTGGTTGAAGTAGTTGCGCGCATCGAGGGCGTTGTTGCGGAAAAATTCGAGCGCCGAGCCGTGCCAGTCGTTTGTACCGCTCTTGGTGACGATGTTGATGACGCCGCCGGCGCTGCGGCCATACTCTGGCTCATAATTGGAGAGCACTCGCAACTCAGCCACAGCCTCGACTGGTAGAATCGTCGCCGGCGTGCCGAAGACACCTGCTTCGTTGATGGAAGGATCGTTCCGGTAGCCATCATTCATGTCTGTACCGTCGAGCAGGAAGTTGTTCGCGCGACCCCGCGCGCCATTGACGGAGAATACGCCAAATGAGCCGGGTGAATCGGTAATCTGATCCGGGGAGCCGGCAACTCCCGGAACGAGATAAATCAGCTTGGTGTAGTCGCGGCCGTTGACCGGCAGGTTGGTAACCACGCGGGCTTCGACGATGCCGCCCAGCGTGTCCGAGGTCGACTCGACCTGGGGTAGCGTCTCGCCAGTCACTTCAATCTTTTGCGCCAGTTCGCCCGGCTGGAGGGCCACGTCGGCGCGCCGCTCCTGGGACACCTCGACGCGCAATGCCGTCACCACACCCGCGCGGAAACCCTGCTTCTCCACGGTCACGCTGTAATTGCCGATAGGCAGTTCGGGCACGACGTAGCTGCCGTCGTCCGAAGTCGTCACCTCGCGTGTCAGGCCCGTGTCGGCGTTCTTCACCGTCACTTTGGCTCCAGCGACTGCCGCTCCCGAAGCGTCCGTCACCGTGCCCAGAATCGTCCCCCGGAACGTCTGCGCACTCGCCGCGAACCCTCCCGCGAGCAGCAGAGCCGCCGCTACCATGCATATCCCCCGTAAACAGCCAGATACACCCCTCATGCGTATCTCCTTTGCGGAAAACATTCTCGTGTGTTCCCCCCGAAGCGCTTGCCAGCCGATTCTTGCCGAATCGCTGTGGCGCACCCTGCCCTGGACAAGCACGGCTAGGCTAACCGCCCCCGCGCGCAGCGTCAAGTAAACTGCGCACGCACCTTGAATACCCTCGTGCCCGACGCCAACCACGATATGTGTTGACAAGTAATAGAACTGTGCTATAATACCCTCATCGCTCGGGCTTCATTCCCCCGTGCCAGTTCGGTTATGCGTCCCCGCCTGCTCCCTTCAAACTGTCGGAATAGCTGCCTGCCCAGTTCTGCGGTCAATTCCCTGCAAAACACGGAACTTTTCCATCTAACCTCTTTCCTTTCTGCATCTTCCGCACTCTTTTCGGCAATGGACGCAAAGCAACCCTTTTGGAATCAATTCGTTCCGCACTCTTTCTATCGCCACGGGGGTGTAGGGGGTAGCATTCTCTCTCGCCACACGGTTTTCCTTCCTCCCCGAATCACGTCCCCAGCAGCCGCTCTAACCCCTTTAGAGTCAAATTCTTACAAACACGCCGCCCCTAAACCCTTTATGGGCACATTCTTACGAGAAACACGGGGGCGGGGGGTAGGCCCTGATGTGGAAAACCTGCCGGGCCGTTCGCTCACTCCTTACTTCCTTGCTTCTTTGCCGGGCTTCATTACAATCCCCGCGCCATCTTCCCAGGGCACATTGACCGCTTGCGGAGTTTCCCCCGGCTCGTCGGGGCGGTCACACTTGAAAATGACGGCGCCAACGCCATCTTTGGTAATCGTCGGACGGCCCAATGTCGGCAAGTCCTCGCTCTTCAATCGCCTCACCGGGACGCGGCGCTCGATCGTCACCAACGAGCCCGGCATCACGCGCGACCGCATCTACGGCATAGCCGAATGGCGCGGTCACTCCCTCGAAGTCGTGGACACTGGCGGGATAGTCCCCGATGACAAAGCTTTAATTCCCCGCGAGATTCTCCGGCAGGCGCGCGTGGCGATCGACAACGCCGCCCTCCTCGTGCTGGTCGTGGACAGCCAGGCCGGAATTACTCCGCTCGATGAAGAGCTCGCGCGGCTGCTGCGCGCCACCGGCAAGTCCTTCGTCGTCGCCGTCAACAAGGTGGATACACAGCGGCAGGAAGTTCAGGCGGCGGCCTTTCACGCGCTCGGAGCGCCCGTCTTTCCCATTTCCGCCGAACACGGCTCTGGCGTGGACGACCTGCTCGATTTCGCGCTCGACAGGCTCGCCACCAAGGGAATCGCCGCTGAAGAAGCGGAAGATGAAGCCGTCGAAGTGGCTATTGTCGGCCGCCCCAACGTCGGCAAATCCACTTTGCTCAACCTTCTGGCCGGGGAGGAGCGCTCCATCGTCTCGCCGGAACCGGGCACGACCCGCGACACCGTGGACACCGAAGTGCGACACGACGGCCGGCTGTATCGCTTCGTGGATACCGCGGGCATCCGAAAAAAGGGCAAGACGAAATTGATCGCGGAAAAATTGAGTGTGGTGATGGCGCGAAAGAGTCTCGAACGCGCCCACGTTGCGCTTCTTGTGGTGGACTCCGCCCAGGGGATTACGCAGGGCGACGCGACCATCGCCGCCTACGCCCAGCGGTCCGGCTGCGGCGTCATCATTGTCATGAACAAGTGGGATCTCGCTGTGGAGGCTGCGCAAGCATCGGCGGAGCGAAGCGCAGCCGCCGCCCATCCACGCGAAAAGAAAAAGTCGCCCGCAGAGAAATCGCCCGCGCCCTTTGACAAGGGCAAGCTGCTCCTCGACTACGAAAAGCTCGTCCGCGAAAAACTGAAGTTTTTGAGCTATGCGCCGGTCACCTTTCTCTCGGCGAAAACGGGCGAGCGCGTGGAAAAGCTCTATCCTCTCATCCAGCAAGCGGCCGAGGCGCACCGCCGGCGCGTTCCCACTCCGGAATTGAACCGCTGGCTCAAGCAGGTGGATTTGCAGCGCGGCACGACGCCAAAGGCGCGGCCCGTCAAGATTTA
>Ga0066692_10000453_pt1 | contig 13962 bp, 8 predicted proteins | sample GraSoiAngelo_141_FD_66456 | JGI IMG/M metagenome (GOLD analysis project Ga0066692, IMG submission 66456) | Grasslands soil microbial communities from the Angelo Coastal Reserve, California, USA - 14_0929_12_40cm | ecosystem: Environmental > Terrestrial > Soil > Grasslands | place: USA... | reverse complement strand
CGAGGGCCGCGGCGCTGACCGGATCGAACGACTGAAGATTGTTCCTCCCTCAGCGAATCGCAAGAGCCGCTTGGACTCGATTCACAGGTACCCCCTCCCCCTGTTTTGTGTAAGTGTTGAATCTAAAGATAGTTAAAGTTCTTTGCTTTCATACACTTTGCAAGTGTTGATTCTAAAGCAGTTACGAGCTCTCCAATTCTTCTCCGACGCGTGCGAAACTAGACGGGTCGAGGGCAAGACACAGAGTTGGTGTGAGGAATCCGGAGAAGCAGGCATGCGAAAATGAAAAAGCGGCAGCCGAGCTGCCGCTTCCCACAGTATTACACACCTCATCTTATACCACATGCTTAGGATAATTTCAAGGGTTGTGTGCGAGGGCGTTAACCGGGCTTGCAAGCTAGGGCGCGGCATGCTGCGCCCCTACAATCAAATCAATGCTGAAAAAGGCGCGGACGGAATCGTCTGCGCCTGCGAGTGAGCGAGCGAACCGCTTGCGGTCTTTACTGCCCAGCGGGCAGGAAAACCTGCGAAGCGTGGAAGAACTCGACGTTGGGCAGCTCCGTGGTGATGCGGACGCGCTCAAAGCGGCCCTTGGCGCCGTCGCTGCCTTTAAACGTGAGCAGATACTGGTTGCTGAGGTGCGTGGCGAGCTCATCCAAATACGGCTTGAAGGTAACAGGGGCGGTGATGCCCAGATAGTAGGATTCGGCGCCCGTTTCTTCGGCGAGCCGGCTGAGATCCGACTGCGCCCTGGTCAAAAGAAAGAATCTGCGCGAGCGATGTCCGGCGTCGGGAAAATAGATGGACCAGACGTTGATGTTTTGCTTTTGCGCGTGCTCGATGGTGGTGTCGAGATCGGGACTTGTCGGGAAATTCCCGTGGAAATAGTCAATTCCCGAGGAAACGAGAAGGATGGAACGGCGCTCGCCCGTCGAGGGCCAGCGCTTCATCAAGTCTTGAAGCGCGAAATAGGGACTGGAAAACGCGCCGGGGCCGATCGGCAAGCGAAGGGCTTTTGCGGCGAGCGCATGGTCATTGGTGAAATCCTGCGCAACCACGGCCTCGCCATTGCGCCCGTAAAAGACGGAAATGTACGTTGACGGTGGCTGGGCGTTGAAAAACTCCTTCAAATCAGTCCACTGGCTGGCAACGCTGGTGTCCAACGAATCATCGATCAGCACGGCGAGATACAGCTTCTCCCCGCGGCGCCAATTGGCAATCTGAGTGCGTTCCTTCTTCAGAAAGAACTGCACGTCTTCTTTCGTAACGGCGGGGGCGGCCATGTCTTTCTTGCCGACCGCGGTTACGGTCAAGGTAACGTTCTCGGGTCCCGCTGCAGCGGCATTCTCGGCCGTGAACGCCAATGCAAAAGCGAGCGCTCCGATCAGCAATGCGCCTGAGCCTATTCTGATTTTATTCCTCATGGTGCTTACTCCTTTTCTTTACTCTCAAATGATTTGATGCGGACGGGAACCCAGGGGAGTACAACACGGGATGATTTCCCTCTTGTTTGTTAGCTTTGTCGCGGTGCGCTTGCCGATTTTCACAGTCTAATCCTTGCCGTTGCGTAGTATGCTGCGGCGCGGCAATTGAGGCGGTTTCCCGTGAAAAATTACATTGGAGCGATCGATCAAGGCACGACGAGCACGCGCTTCATGGTGTTTGACCACGGCGGGCGCATCGTTGCCGTCGCGCAGAAAGAACACGAGCAGCTCTATCCCCAGCCCGGGTGGGTCGAGCATGACCCGCTGGAAATCCTTCGCCGCACGGAAGAAGTGATTAGCGACGCTCTTGGCCAGCGCGGTTTGCGTGCTTCCGACCTTGCGGCTATTGGGATTACCAACCAGCGCGAAACGACCGTTCTTTGGGAGCGCAGGACAGGAAATCCGGTGGCCAATGCCATTGTTTGGCAGGACACGCGCGTTGCCGCTGATGTCGCGCGATTCTCTGCAGCAGGTGGACAGGACCGCTTCCGGCAACAAACCGGATTGCCCCTGAGCACTTACTTCAGCAGCCTAAAGCTGCGCTGGCTGCTGCAAAACGTTCCCGGGGCGCGGGAAAAAGCAGCCGCAGGCGAGCTACTTTTCGGAAATATCGATACGTTTCTCCTCTGGAACCTCACGGGAGGCGCAAAAGGCGGCGTCCACATGACCGACGTCACCAACGCCAGCCGCACGCAACTCCTCAATCTGCAAACACTGGATTGGGACGAAAAGTTGCTGGCAGCGTTTGAAATCCCGCGCGCGGTGCTTCCGCAAGTGCGCTCCAGCAGTGAAGTTTACGGCGAGGCATCGATCCAAGGCATCGAGGGCGTTCCTGTCGCGGGCATTCTGGGGGATCAACAGGCGGCACTGGTGGGCCAGGCGTGCTTCCGTCCCGGCGAAGTCAAGAACACGTATGGGACGGGCTGCTTTCTTCTCATGAACACGGGCGAGCGGCCGGTACCGTCGAACTTCGGCCTGCTGACTACACTGGCGTGCAAGTTTGGCGGCGCCCCGGCACACTACGCGCTGGAAGGAAGCTTGGCCATTACAGGAGCGCTGGTGCAATGGCTCCGCGATAATCTCGGGATGATTGAGAAGAGCGCCGACGTGGAACCGCTGGCGCGGACCGTCAAGGACAATGGCGGCGTCTATTTCGTGCCGGCCTTTTCCGGGTTATTTGCGCCGTACTGGAAAGAAACGGCACGGGGGATCATCGCGGGGTTGACGCGCTTCGCAAACAAAGGTCACCTCGCGCGCGCTGTTTTGGAAGCGACTGCGTTTCAGACACGCGAAGTCGTGGAAGCGATGGAAAAAGATTCGCAGATCCCTCTAAAAAGCCTGCGTGTGGACGGGGGAATGGTAACCAACGAACTGCTGATGCAGTTCCAGGCGGATATTTTGAACCGCGAAGTGGTGCGTCCCGTGATTCAGGAAACGACGGCGCTAGGCGCGGCCTATGCCGCAGGCCTGGCAGTGAAATTCTTTTCCGGCCTGGAAGAATTGCGCGCCAAATGGGCCGTGGATCGTACATGGCAGCCGCATCTTGATGAGGCAGAGCGTGAGAAGCTCTATCGACAATGGAAGAAAGCGGTAACTCGCTCTTTCGACTGGATGGAACCCTAAGGAGGTCACACTCATGACTTCACCGCTGCTCGGTGAATTTCTTGGCACGCTGATTCTGGTCTTGCTGGGCGATGGAGTTGTCGCCGCGGTACTGCTCAAGCGCTCGAAAGCGGAGGGCGGCGGTTGGATGGTGATTACTACCGGATGGGCACTCGCGGTGATGGCCGGTGTCTTTACCGCCATCGCCTGCGGCAGCAGCGACGCGCACCTGAATCCCGCGGTGACCCTGGGATTTGCGGTGCGCGACGGCAATTTTGCAAAGTTTGCTCCCTATCTTGCAGCACAGATGCTGGGGGCAATTGCGGGCGCTGCGCTCGTTTGGCTGCATTACTTTCCGCATTGGAAGGAGACGCCGGACACGGCTGCGAAGCTGGCATGTTTTTGCACGGCGCCGACGATTCGCCACAGGGTTGCAAATCTCGTCAGTGAAATCATCGCCACTTTCGTTCTGGTTTTTGTCGCAGGGGCAATTTTTTCCAAAAGCGTCGCTGCTGCTGGCCCCGCCGCTGGGCTCGGGCCATATCTTGTAGGAAGTTTGGTTTGGGGCATCGGCCTCTCTCTCGGCGGTCCGACCGGTTACGCCATTAACCCCGCGCGGGACCTCGGGCCACGCGTTGCGCACTCGATTCTCCCAGTTGCAGGCAAGGGCAGTTCGGACTGGGCTTACGCCCCCATTCCTGTGCTGGGGCCGCTCACGGGAGGAGTGCTGGCGGGGGCCTTGCTTCGGGTGCTGGGTGTTTGAGGAGACCGGGGCTTAGAATTCAGCCTGTATTATTGCAAACGCTTGCATCATACACCGAGGACAAAACACTTTATGAGCCTTATGCGCTCCGTTCTGCTTGCCGCGGCACAAAACCGCTGGCTGCGCGATCGCGCATCTCACTACAAGTTTGTGCGGAAAAGCGTGGCACGCTTCATGCCCGGCGAGACTCTTGATGATGCGCTCACCGCCGCACAAACTCTCCGCAGCAAGAAAATCGGAACCGTTCTTACGCATCTGGGAGAAAACATCAGCGACCGCTCGGAAGCGCAGCAGGTCACGGATCACTATTTGGAAGTCCTTGAGCGCATCCGCCAGAAAACTCTGCAAACGGAAATTTCCATCAAACTGACACAACTCGGTTTGGACCTCTCTCCGGATTTTTGTTATGAGAACTTGAAGACCATCATCATGCGCGCGGCAAAGGAGTCCATCGTCTGGATCGATATGGAAGCGAGCAACTACGTGGATGCGACTTTGGATTTGTACCGCCGCGCGCTGGGCGAGTTTCCCAATGCGGGCGTGTGCCTGCAGGCTTATCTCTATCGAACGAAAAATGACTTGGCAAAGCTGCTGCCATTACGTCCATCGATCCGGCTGGTCAAAGGCGCGTACAATGAGCCCCCTGAAATTGCGTTTCCGCGCAAAGCGGACGTGGACCAGAATTACTTCGCATTGGGGAAAGAAATGCTCCACGCCAAAAAGGAGCAACGCTGTGTGCGCGCCGCGTTCGGGACGCACGATATTGCCATGATCCGCCGCCTGTCCGAAGAGGCTTCTAAAGAAGGTTTTTCAAGGGCGGATTTTGAAGTGCAGATGCTTTACGGCATCCAGCGTGCCGAACAGGAACGGCTCGCCGCGGAAGGCTGCACTTCCATCGTTCTTGTGTCCTACGGCACCTTCTGGTACCCCTGGTTCGTTCGCCGGCTCGCGGAGCGCCCGGCGAATTTGGGGTTTATGCTGCGCAACGTCTTCGCTTCGTAGCGAAAACAAATGACCGCCAGCCAATCCTTTATTGTAGTTGTGGGGAGCGCGAACGTGGACCTCACCACGTTCAATGACGTGTTTCCCCGGCCGGGAGAAACGATTTTTGGCAAAACATTCGACCTCGGATTCGGAGGGAAAGGCGCGAACCAAGCCGTGGCCGCGCGCCTCTGCGGCGCGAACGTGGCGATGGTCGCGAAAGTGGGAAATGATCTCTTCGGCCCAGCCACGATCAAGAATTTTGAAACGCTGGGAATTAACGCGACCTGCGTCAGCATGGCCGAGGGCGTTTCGAGCGGCGTCGCCCCCATTTTCGTAGAACCCGGCGGACAGAACCGCATCATCGTGGTGAAAGGCGCCAACGATTTGCTGACTCCCAAAGATGTGGATTCTGCCGCACCGCTTTTGCGAAAAGCGAACAGCATCATCCTGCAATTCGAGATTCCGCTGAACACCGTTTATCACACCGTCGCATTCGCGAAAGCAAACGCAATTCGCTGCATCGTGAACCCCGCGCCAGCGCTCGCCGTGGACTTTGAACAGTTCCGCGCCGTCGACTATTTCATTCCTAATGAGAGTGAGGCGGAAACGATCACTGGAATGCCCGTTCATACCGCTGGAGATGCCAAAAAATGCGCGCAGTTTCTGCTCGGGAAAGGCATGCGGCGCGTAATCATCACCCGCGGCGATCGCGGTTGCCTCCTGGCCGACCAAGATGGTATGGAACTGATACCGGCATTCCAGGTTCAGTCCGTTGACACGACCGGTGCGGGCGATGCATTTATCGGCAGCCTGGCGGTGTTTCTGGGCGAAGGCTGTCCAGAGAAAGAAGTGCTGCAGCGGGCGAATTTGTACGCAGCTCTTTCGACCACCAAGGTTGGTACGCAGAAATCATTCTGCAGCAGAGCGGAATTTGAGAAAGAGTGGCAGACGCGAGGCACGCGCCTGTAAACCCGCTTTGCCAAAGTGATAAGATGGAGTTTATTCGGCAGCTTCTCGGTTGCGGTGAATAATCCATGGCTCTTCGCGACAACACGCCTCTGGAACGCACCTCCAGCCTAGCCCGGGTTGCATCGCCGGGAGCGATTTCTCCCTCCGATACCGCGATTGCGCAATACGCAGGACGCGACCTTCAGCCCAACCGCGGCATTCCCCTCAATCTCGACTGGATCGATGCAGTGCGCGTCAACACAAGCGCCGTGGAGCGCCGCGCGCAAACTCTGGTTACACGTCGAACGGTAAAGAAGGATTGGCAAGCGGCGTGGCTGCTGCGGGCCATCACCTGCATGGACCTCACGACGCTCTCCGGCGACGATACCGATGAGCGCGTTCGCCGCCTGTGCGCCAAGGCGCGGCAACCCCTTCAGCAGGAACTCGTGCAAAAGCTGGGGGTGGAAAGCCTCAACGTAAAGGTGGCGGCCGTGTGCGTGTATTACAAGTTCGTGGAAACCGCGCGGCGCGCCGTTGAAGGCAGCGGGATTCACGTCGCCGCGGTTTCGACGGGATTCCCTGCCGGGCTTTCGCCGTTCGAAGAGCGTGTCAATGAGATCCGCCGCTCGGTGGAAGCCGGCGCCGATGAGATCGACGTCGTGATTACGCGCGCTCACGTATTCGGCGGACGATGGCAAGCGCTGTATGACGAGATCGCTACGTTCAAGAACGCCTGCGGACCGGCGCACCTGAAAGTAATTTTGGGCACCGGGGATTTGCTGACGCTGCGCAACGTCGCCCGCGCCAGCTTCGTGGCCATGATGGCCGGCGCGGACTTCATCAAAACTTCTACCGGCAAAGAAGCGGTGAATGCCACCCTGCCCGTGAGTCTGGTGATGACGCGCGCCATTCGCGAGTACGCGCAGGAAACGGGAATGGCCGTGGGCTTCAAGCCCGCGGGCGGCATTCGAACGGCGAAGCAGTCGCTTGAGTGGCTGGCCTTGATGAAAGAGGAACTCGGCACATCCTGGATGAAAGCGGAACTGTTCCGCTTTGGCGCGAGCGGCATGCTCGCGGATATCGAGCGCCAACTCGAGCACCATGCCACGGGACGGTATTCGGCTGATTATCGCCATCCGATTGCCTGAGCGTGAGACGGTTCGCTCGATGACCGAAGGATCGCGAACAACAGCATGAGCATCGTTGAAAAATTCATGACCATGGAATACGGCCCGGCGCCGGAGGATCCGCGCGAAGCTCTGGCGTGGCTCGACCGTCACCAGCGCCGCTTCGGTCACTTCATCGACGGCGAATGGCACGCACCTGCTGCAGGGACTTATTTCGAAACGGCCGATCCTTCCACTGGCGAAAAGCTGGCAACCGTGGCGCAGGGCTCGGCCAAGGACGTAGATCGCGCCGTAAAAGCCGCGCGATCCGCGTTGCCTGCGTGGCAGGCGCTCACTCCTCATGCGCGCGCGCGCTATCTTTACGCGCTGGCACGGCAGGTACAGAAACATTCGCGCTGGCTCGCGGTGCTCGAAACCCTCGACAATGGTAAGCCGATTCGGGAAAGCCGCGACATCGATGTCCCCCTCGTCGCGCGCCATTTTTATCACCACGCGGGCTGGGCGCAGTTGCTCGAGCAGGAATTTCCCGGCTACACCGCCTGCGGTGTCGTGGGGCAGATCATTCCGTGGAACTTTCCGCTGCTGATGCTGGCGTGGAAAATCGCGCCCGCCCTGGCCACGGGAAACACCGTGGTTCTTAAACCTGCGGAATTTACTCCTCTGACCGCTCTCGCTTTCGCGCACATTTGCCAGGAAGTGCAGCTCCCCGCCGGCGTCGTCAACATCGTCACCGGCGACGGCTCGACGGGCGAAGCACTCGTGAAACATCCCGATGTCGATAAGATCGCGTTCACGGGCTCCACAGAAGTCGGCCGCGCGATCCGCAAAGCCACCGCGCAGAGTCACAAAAAGCTTTCGCTCGAACTTGGCGGCAAATCCCCGTTCATTATTTTTGAGGACGCGGATCTCGACAGCGCCGTCGAAGGCCTCGTCGACGGCATCTGGTTCAACCAAGGGCAAGTTTGCTGCGCCGGTTCGCGCCTGCTGATGCAGGAGAGCATCGCGGAAAAGCTCATTGGCAAAATTCAGGACCGCATGAACACGCTGCGCATTGGCTCGCCGCTCGACAAAGCTATCGACATCGGCGCAATCGTCGCGCGCGTGCAGCTCGAACGCATCCAACGGCTCGTGGACCAGGGCGTTGCTGAAGGCGCGACGTGCTGGCAACCGTCCATCCCCGTGCCCTCGCGCGGCCTGTACTTTCCGCCAACGCTTCTCAGCAATGTGCATCCGAGTTCGGTCGTCGCGCAGCAGGAAATCTTCGGCCCCGTTCTCACCGCGATGACCTTTCGAACGCCGCGCGAAGCGGTCGAGCTCGCCAATAACACCGTCTACGGTCTGGCTGCCTGCGTTTGGAGCGAAAGCATCAACGTTTCGCTCCACGTCGCCGCGGAATTGAAAGCCGGCGTCGTTTGGGTCAACTGCACAAATCTTTTCGACGCCGCCTGCGGCTTCGGCGGCTATCGCGAGAGCGGCTTTGGCCGCGAGGGTGGCCGCGAAGGCCTGCTTGAATATCTTGAACCCGCGTGGTTCAAGCAAGCGCCCCCTGTTCAGGCGACCCCTCTGGCCATCGATCAGCCCGCGGAACCGCCAGCAGATTTGAGCGCCCCGCCCATCGATCGCACCGTGAAGCTCTACATCGGCGGCAAGCAGGCGCGGCCCGATTCCGGCTACAGCATGCTGGTACGCGCTGCGGACGGGCGCCTGCTCGGCGAAGCGCCGCTCGGCAATCGCAAGGACATTCGCAACGCGGTCGAGGCCGCGCGCAAAGCGGAAAGCTGGGGTAGAGCCACCGCGCACACTCGCGCGCAAGTGCTTTTCTACATTGCGGAGAATCTTTCCCAGCGCCGCGAAGAAATCGCCGGCCGCTTATCGGCCGTTGTCGGGAAGCAACAAGCCGAAGCGGAGGTCAGACACGGCATCGAGCGGATTTTTTCCTATGCTGCGTGGGCCGATAAATTTGATGGGGCGATTCACAATCCGCCGTTTCGAAACGTCACCCTCGCCATGAAGGAGCCCATCGGCACCGTGGGCGTAATCTGCCCCGCCGATGCGCCGCTGCTGGGCTTCCTGTCTCTCGTGATGCCCGCTATTTCCGCAGGCAACACGGTCGTTGCAATTCCCTCGGAGAAATACCCGCTCATTACCGGCGATCTCTATCAGGTTTTCGAAACCAGCGATCTGCCGGACGGCGTCGTAAATATCGTCACCGGCCGCAGTGCCGACCTCCTGAAGACGCTCGCCGAACATGACGACCTGGACGCCATCTGGTGCTTCACCGATGAAGCCGGCGCGACGGCCGCAAAAACACTTTCCGTGGGAAATTTGAAACAGGTGTTCACCAACGAAGGCCGCGCCATCGATTGGTTTGACGTCAAACAAGGCGAAGGCCGCTGGTTCCTCGACCACGCCGTTCAGGTCAAGAACATCTGGGTACCCTACGGCGAATGAGTTGCGGGGGCCGCCTCTCTAACGAAACCATACAAGTCGGCTCATTTGAGGCACCGGGGATTCTAGGAACGAAGTGGTCGGGGCGAATGGATTTGAACTTGAGCTGCTTTGCGGGCGTCGGAGCCCGCAGGCGAAATCCCGAGCGCCGCGAGGGACCTCAGCCCAAGGAAGTGGTCGGGGCGAATGGATTTGAACCATCGACCTCCTGGTCCCGAACCAGGCGCGCTAGCCAGGCTGCGCTACGCCCCGACCGACAAGCTCGAGCCGAAGTTTCCGCCCCAAGCCGGAACATCAGATCAGAGTAACATAGCTCCGCAGCCGGGGGTAGACCAAGCCCGGTTCGCGGTCTCAACTCCATAATTCCGCTGTCTCTGGGCCACCCGCGAGTGGACCCGCCTTCTCTTTCCAATCCTGTCCGGCCTGCTCCTTTCGCAGCGTGTTCCATTTTTTCCCTAGGTGGGTAGTCCGGCGAAAACAAAAAAACCGCCGGGAAACTTTCGCTTCCCGGCGGCGGTTAGAACGGAAATTGCGTTTAGAAGCTCAAACGCAATGCAAATTCCATAACACGCGGGCGTGTCAGGGTATTCGCGAATTTGCCAAAACTCCCTTCTGAATCAATTGCCGGGAAAGTGTTCGCGGCGTCGAACCGGACGGAGTTGGTGATGTTGAAGACTTCCCAACTGAACGCCAGTTTGGTCCTTTCGGCAATGCCCCACGTCTTTCGGAGAGCCATGTCGATCCCGAAATAGCCCGGGCCCCTCAAACTATTCCGGCTGCCTGATTCGCCAGGGAACGGGAATCGGAAGAAGGGGCTGTTTGGAGGAATCAGAGAGCTGCGTCCTGCGCTGGTCGTCGTCGCCGCAAAGACGTTCGGATCGCCATCCACGTCGGTGAAAGTTCCCGTCTTGGGCTTCGACAAGGTTATGGCATTCCCGGTCAGCTCCCAGTTCGTTGGAAAGTCGAACCCATTGCCGACATTAAAGGGGAAGCCAGTGGTCCACTTCGCGAGACCTGCCCAGGACCACCCACCTGCAATGGCATCGAAACCGCGATTCCAGCTGCCACCCCACTTCTTTCCCCGACCGAAAGGCATCTCGTACACCCAGTTCGTATTGAATTGATGAGTGGTGTCAAAGTCGGACACAGAGCGGAGTTGCCCCGGCTGGAAGGCGTTGATGACCTGGCTTCCAAAGCCGAAGCCTTCGAACAACGAAGTCCGTTCGGCATTTGAGCCTATGTCTATGGACTTCGAGTATGTGTAATTGAAATCCCAGGAAAGGCCATGCGTTGCCTTGTGCCGGAGGCTGAACTGACCGGAATTGTAGTTGCTACGGCCGATAGAGCTCCAGGCATAGAGCGAAGCGAACTGTGCCTGGAAATACTGGAACAATTTGCCGTTCGCACAGCCCGGGAAACAGAAGAGGTCCGCGATAAAAAGCGGCGTCGTTTCGTTGTGCAACCCACAAAAGTAGGCGTCATACATGGCCTGCGTCGCAGTCGGGTTCGTGATGCCAGTAGAGTTTAGGGCGCAGCCCGAGAGGGTTCCTGCCGCATTCGCAAAGAGATTTTCCCAGTAGGGGATAGGCTGTACAGCACTGATGTCCGTCCCCGCAAAACCGTTTACCTCTCCGAGTTTTGTTAACATCGTCGCCGCCTGGTTATAATCCATCTTAGACGCGGGGTCGACGAGATTTAGAGGCTGCGCAAGGTCACGCTCCTGCATAAGCCGGCGGCCGAGACGCCCGACGTATGCGGCTTCGAAAATGAAGCCTCCTTTAAGTTCCCGGCTGAAGGAAAGATCGAAACCGTAGGAATTCGGTGTCTTGAGCTTGTCATCTAAACCCCAGTAGATCGCAAACGCACCGTTATTGAAATCCGTTGGCGGCATCACGGGGAACCCAGGAGTTGGCCCTGAGGGAGTCAACGAGGCAGGGATGTCGTGGATGCCGATGTACCGAGGAGCGTCGTCTGGAGTCACCGAGCCAGGTGGATCGGCAATCGTCGTCACGAATCCGAACGAGCCGTTGCGGTCAAACGTGTTCACAATGCCCTGGCCAAAATGGTCGTAGTAGATACCAGCACCGAGTCGGATCGAACTCTTGCCAGGCCCACCGAAGAGGCTGCTTAGCAATCCGCTCCCGTATCCCGGCGACCAGGCCAGTGACAAACGAGGTGCGATATTCTTGTAGTCCCAACCCCAGTATGGTTGCTTTCCATTGGCTTGACCGGCAAGATCAAAGCTGAAATTCGGAGAAAAGGAAATGCCTTGCGTCATGTCTTTCATGCGGGTGTCGAAGAAGTCGTGAAGGCTGATGTTCGGTGCCAGCTGATTCCCTTTCGTCTCGTAGGGTGGCTGGAGAAGCGTGTAACGAATGCCCGCGGTTAGTGTCAGATTGGGCTTGATACGCCACGCGTCCTGGAAATAAACCTCGAACTCATTGTCCCGAAAATGACGCGGAACAAAGGAACCCTCGGGTAACGTTGTACCGGACTTGTCTTGCAGGTAAGTGGCATCCACCTCAGTGATAATCCCCGCAAGCGCAGTCATTGGGAAGTTGTAGGCATTCGCAAAGCCCGGATCCACGGCCGGAAAACCAAATACGGCCGGATCGAAACTCGTGCCCCGGTTGGCAAAGCCCGTCGTGGGGAGAAATCCGGCATTCGTGACGGCATCGCTGAACGAATTGGCATTTGAAGCGCGGATGTTGTTGATGAATCGCCAGTTGCCGCCGAATTGAAACGTGTGCTTGCCGCGCGTCCAACTGAAATCATCGGTAAGGTTGTGAACTGGCACAATCACATTTGTTGTTCGTGTATTTGCCTGCGGCAAATCCAGCCCGCGCAGGAAGACAAAGTGCTCAAGCGAGGTGCCATTGTTTCCGATTCCCTGGCGGACAAATCCGTAGTGCAAACTGTTCACCTTGCTCGGGCCTATCGCCCATGTGTAGCCGGCGATAATGCCCTTTGAGTTGTTCGTGTCCACTGTGCGCGCCGGCTGGCCAGGAAATTGTTGTTCGCCGTTGAAGTGATCGTTCTGGAGGCCAAGCCGCACAAACAACCGCTGGTTGGCGCTTAGGTTGTAATCAAATTTGGCGACATAGGTGTCCAGCTTGTTGGGCGTCGGCGAGGAAAAAGTGAAGGCACGAAAGTTGAATCCGTCCCCAAGCTGATTGCTGTTCGGCAGAGGGTATAGATTCATTGTGGCGATGACACTGGGATCGACCCCGGCGCCCTGCGGACATGTGCCGTTGCCCGTGCAATTCGGATCCATGCTCGCGATTTGTGCAGGATTGAGTCCCTTGTAGGCGGTGACCGAACCATCCGCGTTGACGACGGGTGCCGGAATGTCGTACGAAGCTCCGCTCAAACCCGTAACAGGGCCGCCGGGACAATTTGTTTTCGAGTTCGGATCCGCGTGGTTGCACTGATAAATAATGACGCCGTCGCGCAGAGCCGCGCTGGGCACTTCTCTGCGGACTTGGGTGCTTTCCCTGGTGCGCTGGCCTTCGTAAGCAGCAAAGAAAAAGAGGCGATCTTTCTTGATGGCTCCGCCAGCGCTGCCGCCAAACGTATTCCTCAGTAGGCTCGGAGGGGTGTTGGGTTGGCCGCTTTGCAGTTCCGCGTGCTTATTGAACCAGTCGTTGGCTACTAGATTCTTCGGACGGTTGTATTCATACGCAGTTCCGTGGAACGTGTTTGTGCCGCTCTTGGTAAGCAGCGCCACCTGCGCTCCCGAGGAGCGCCCTTGGTCCGCGCCCGCGTTTGTGGTGGTCACGCGGAATTCCTCGATGGAATCAAGCGTGGCGCGCAGAGCACCCGTAAAGGCAAAGCCTTTCAACTGGTCGTTGTTATCAATGCCGTCGAGCGTAACGTTGGTCTGGTCGCTGCGGGCCCCATTGACGGCGCCACCCCGGCTATCCTGATTCAAGTCCACCATGCCGCGATCAGCTACTGTGACAACGCCGGGCTGTAGGCTGAGAATCGCCACCGGGTCTCGCCCTTCGAAGGGGAGGGCGGCAATCTGCGTCTGACTAAAAGCGTTCCCGAGAGTTGCATCCGTCGTGTTGAGCGTCAGCGCGGAGCTGACCACTTCCACTGTGGTAATCACACCGGCCACTCCCAGCTTAAGATCGTTCGTTCTTGGAGTTGCGACCAGCAATTGCAAGCCCGACTGCCTTAGCGTAGCAAACCCTGCCGCCGCAACTGTCAGCGTATACGTCGCCGGCCGGAGCTCTAGAAATTGATACGCACCGTCCCGGTCGGTCTTCGTCGTCAGCGTGAGGCCAATTTCCGGGCTAGTAAGCGTAACCGTCGCGCCAGGCACCGAAGCACCCTTCGGATCCGTAATCGTCCCGCGTACTGATGTCGTAACCGTCTGCGCCGAGGCATACGCTACGGACAACAGAATTGCAATAAGGCTAACCAAAAGACTGCGCTTCACTGAAATCGCCTGCATAGACTGCTCCTTTCGCGCACCTTTATGGGAAGTTCGAGATTATTGCGAGAGAAAGGCCCCGGCCGTAATTGCGAACCGGGCGGCTGCTCCTCGGCCCCTGAACCGGAAAAACTTTGGGTGGACCTCGGACAGCCCTCCCCACCACTC